>FSTQ01000107.1_pt1 | contig 26780 bp, 19 predicted proteins | sample 1637281 | NCBI WGS metagenome assembly FSTQ01 (sample SAMEA3914818, study PRJEB12502) | metagenome | biome: forest; material: soil | place: Canada | collected 2010-06-26 | depth 0.1 m
CGCAGGCCCTCTTCGAGGGCTGCGCCGAGCGACTCCAGCCTGGCGTAGAGCTCGGGCTTCAGGTGGGCGATCGTGGCGAGGCCGGCGGCGACGGCGATCGGGTTACCGCTGAGCGTGCCAGCCTGGTACACCGGGCCGAGGGGGGCGATGCAATTCATGATCTCCTCGCGCCCGCCGTAGGCCGCGAGGGGCATCCCGCCGCCGATGATCTTGCCGAGCGCCGTCATGTCGGGCACGAGGCCATAGAGCTCCTGCGCGCCGCCGCGGGCGAGGCGAGAGCCCGTCATCACCTCGTCGAAGATGGATATCGCGCCATGCCTCTTGCAGACGTCGATGATCGCCGCGAGGAAACCGGGGGCCGGCGGGACACAGCCCATGTTGCCGACCACCGGCTCCACGATGGCCGCGGCGATCGTAGAGCCGCGCGCCGCGAAGAGGGCCTCGAGCGCGGCGATATCGTTGTAAGGGAGCGTCAGCGTCGTGCGCGCCGTGCCCTCGGGGACGCCGGCCGAGTCGGGGACGCCGAAGGTGGCGAGGCCGCTCCCGGCCTTGACCAGGAGGTGATCGGCGTGGCCGTGATAGCACCCCTCGAACTTGACGATGTAATCGCGCTTGGTGAAGCCGCGCGCGGCGCGGATGGCGCTCATCGTCGCTTCGGTGCCGCTGGAGACACAGCGCATCTTGTGGATGCTGGGATAGAGGGAGCGCACGGCCTCGGCGAAGTCGACCTCGCCCGCCGTGGGGGCGCCGTAGGAGAGGCCGCGCTCGGCCGCCTCCTGCACGGCGCGGACGACGTCCGGGTGCGCGTGGCCGAGGATCGCCGGGCCCCAGGAGCCGACGAAATCGACGTACTCACCGCCGCTGACGTCGAAGAGGCGGGCCCCCTTGGCGCGGGCGATGAAGATCGGCTCGCCGCCCACGGCGCGAAAGGCGCGGACGGGGCTGTTGACGCCGCCGGGGATGAGGGCGCGCGCGCGCTCGAAGAGGGCTTTGGATTGGGAGTCGGCCATGCGCCGCTCGTACCCCTGGCCGGCGAGCGCCGCAACTAGGAGCGTCTGCGAGCGCGGCGAACGACCACGGCGAGGGCGCCTGCGAGCGCGAGGAGCGCGGGAGCGCCCTCGCCCGGGCCGGCGGGCACAGCGCAGTAGCAGCCGGCGCGGCCGTAGAGCGGATAGGTCTTGATCGGCGTCGTGGTCTGCTCCCCACCTGCGCCGCCTTCCCCTGTCGTCGCGCTCATTCCACCTGCGCCGCCTGCGCCGCCTGCGCCGTTGCCAGGATCGTTCTTCAAGGCATAGAGGTTCCCGTCGGCCACCGAGACCAGGATCTCGTCGAGCCCGTCACCGTCGCTGTCGCCGAAGACGATCTCGCCCACGTCGAAGCCAAAGTCCTTGGCAAAGACCAGCTCGCCCGAGCAAGGGTCGACGGCGTAGAGGAAGCCGTCCGTCGATCCCACCATGGCGACCGGGCGGCCGTCGCCCTTCAGATCGTGGTGAACCGAGGCCGAGGTGAGCTGTCCCCGTCCGGCCATGGCCGCGCTGGCCGCCGCCTCGTCGAGGTAGCTCTGGCCGGCCGCGAGCACGCGCGTGAGGATGGAGCCCGTGGAGAGCTCGGTCAGCTTGAGGCGCGAGGCGAACAGCAGCGATCCTTCGACCAGGACCGGCCCCGCGGGGCAGGAGGCGATTGCCCCGTAGGGATAGGGGTTGTCGCTCTCCGGGCTCTCGTAAACGATGCTCTGGAGAGAGTGATCGAGCACGCCGGCCGCGACAGCGCCGCCGTGGAGGGCGAGCTCGTCTTTGCCGTCTCCGTCGGTGTCGACCGGCGTCGGCAGGAAATAGCACGGGTGACTCGTGCTCTTGGCGAGGAGCGAGCCGTCTTTGCCCGAGTCGGCGCGGACGTTGGGCATGACCTGGAGCACGTCGTCGCGCCCGTCGCCGTCCCAGTCGGCGAGCGCAAAGCCCGAGGATTGCAGCCCGCAGTCGCCCTTCTCGGCGCCGAAGCTCCAGAGCACCTGGCCGTCTTTCCCCGAGAGGCCCACGGTCGTCAGGACAGAGGCCCCCGGCGAGATGCCTTGAGCCGCGATGTCCGGTATCCCGTCGAGGTTGAAATCCCCCGCGAGGATGTCATTGGTCGGCGTGAGCCCGAGAGGGTGACTCCAGACGACGCTCCCGCTCGCCGGATCCAGGGCGTCCACGCTCCAGAGCGGGGGATTCTTGGTGTCGTCCAGAGAGAGCGCGGCGACGCCGGCCTTGCCCGCGAGCAGGCCGGGGACGACGATGGGAGCGAAGCTGTCCTCGCGACTCCACACCTCGAGCGGCGGTGACGTCGGCGTCGCCTTCGAGGCGTCGAGGCGGACGACGCGCCCGCGGCTGTCGTTGGCAAAGACGGCCTGCGCGGCCTCGCCCACCGAGGCGATGACCGGCGCCTTGCCGAGATCTTCCCAGGCGCCGGGCGCATAGTGGCCTCCAAAGCGCACCACGCTCGACGTCGGCGTGAGCGTCTGGTCGAGGAAGCGGAGGGTACCATCGTCCTTGGCCACCGCGATCTGGGGGACGCCGAGATCCACCGCGGGGACGCTCCAGAACGCGAGCGGCGTCGAGCCTTTGGGGAAGGCGAGCGCGGCGACCTCGGTCACGGAGGGAGAGCCGGTGCTCGTCACGTAGCCCTGGATCTGCATGCCTTGCGGGCTGGGAGAGAATTTGCCCGTCACCAGATCGAGGATCCCGTCGCCGTCGAGATCGACCGTCAACGGCCTGGTCACCGCGGCGCCGGCGCGCTGGGAGCGCGACCAGTAAGGCTCCGTCAACGGATAACGATCGTTGATCGTCCACCGCTTGAGGAGCTTCTTGGTCACCCCGTTGTAGGCCCAGGCGGTGGTGTTGCCCGCGGCGAACGTGAGCAGCGTGGGGACCTTGGGGCTCTCCAGCAGCGCTGAGCCGAGGAAGCCTTCGCCGGGGACCTTGGTGATCTCGGCGCCGGTCGCCGCCGCGAGGACGTGCGTCGAGTAGGTGCCGTCCGCGTGGTGGCCGGAGACGACGACCTCGTATTTCCCGTCGCCGTCGAGGTCGACGAGCGGCTCGTTCCCCACGTTGCAGAGCGCCTCGCCGACAGGCACGCTGTAGCTCCAGAGGAGATCGAGCGTGGGTGAGGCGCCGGCCTTGTATTTCAGGGCGAACACCTTGCGAGAGTCCTGTCCTACCGGCGTGGGCGCCGGGCTCTCCGAGGCGACACAGACCAGCTCTTCTCCGGGTAATCCGTCGATGTCGCCGGGGAGGCAAGCGGTGGTGTAGGCGAGCTGTCCGCCGATGGAGGGAGAGAGGGCGAGCGTCTTGCCGGTGGCGCCGTCGAGGAGCGCGAAGACCGATCCGCTCTGGTTGGCGAGCACCGCGGCGGGCGCGCTCGGGTCGACGACGGCGACGGTGAGCGCCGTCGTCGCGCCCTGGACCGGGCCGAGCTCGACGCGCTTGGGTTGGGTAAAGCCTCCTGCGAACGAGTAGATGAAGCCTGTCTGCGCCTTGCTCCCGCCGCAGCCGCCGCACTCGGTCATCATCAGGTCGATGCGCCCGTCAGCGTTCATGTCGGCGAGGCGGAGGTAGGCGGCAGAGCCCATCTCGCCCGAGGGCTGCGACCAGCGCACGGCGCCCGTGGCGAGATCGAGGACCCAGGCGCCCAGGCGCGTATAGGCGATGACCTCCAGCTTTCCGTCGCCGTCGAGGTCCTCGATCCCGCCCAGGGCGCCCCGACCGAAGATGCGCGTCGACCACAGCTGCGTGCCGTCGGCGCGCTTCGCCGCGACGACGCCGCCGCTGCAATAGATGATCTCGCCTTTGCTGTCGCCGTCGAGATCGTGGACGAGCAGCGACGTCGCGGTGAGGCTGCCGCCGAGGTAAGCGCTCCAGGCGACAGCGGGCTTCGTGATGTCGCTCGTGCCGTCGGCGACGCCGGTGCGCTTGGCGTCGTGGCGCGCTGTCGGCCAGTCGGCGCGCGCGTCACCCGCCGAGGCGAGCGCCGCGAGCGCGAGGAGCCATGCAGCGGATTTCCGGCCTGGAGAAGTGCATCGGCGCATTCGAACCAGGATGCGCCAATTTCATCGAAAGATCAGCTTCGTGCGGCCAGAGAAGTGATGGTCGCGGCTCACTCCGTCTCCGGGTGCCAGCACGCGACCCGATGGTGGCTTCCAGGAACAATCTCTTCGAGAACCGGCGTGTCCACGTCGCAACGGCCCTTCTCCATTTTCGGGCAACGTGGGTGAAAGGCGCAGCCGCGAGGAGGGCTCACGGCGCTCGGGGGCTCGCCCTGAAGGACGAGGCGCTTCTTGCCGTCAGGCTCGATCGTGGGGATCGCGCTGAAGAGAGCGCGCGTGTACGGGTGGTGCCGCTTCTCGGCCACGTCGGCGGTCGTGCCCATCTCCACGATGCGACCGAGGTACATCACCGCGATGCGGTGGGCGGTGTACTGCACGACGCGGAGGTCGTGGGAGATGAAGAGCAGGCTGAGGCCGAGCTCTTCCTGGAGGCGCTCCAGGAGGTTGATGACCTGGGCTTGAACGGAGACGTCGAGCGCGCTCACCGGCTCGTCGCAGGCGAGGAAATCAGGGCCGACGGCGAGGGCGCGGGCGATGCCGACGCGCTGCCGCTGGCCGCCGGAGAGCTCGTGCGGGTAGCGCCCCATCATGTCGGGGCGGAGGCCGACGCGGGTGAGCATCTCGGCGACGAGCGCGTCGGCCGGGACGCCGTAGCGCGCCAGATCGAAGATCGCGATCCCCTCGCCCACGATCTCGCGCACCGTCATGCGCGGGTTGAGCGACGAGTGCGGATCCTGGAAGACGTACTGCATGCGCTTGCGCATGGCGCGGAGCTCGACCTCGGGGAGGTGCGTGACGTCGACCTCGTCGAAGACGACGCGGCCGAGCGTGGGTTCGTGCAGCCGGAGGATGGTGCGCGCGAGGGTGCTCTTGCCCGATCCCGACTCGCCGACGACGCCCAGCGTCTCGCCGCGGCGGACGTAGAGCGTGACGCCGTCGACCGCGTGGATGAAGCGCGGGCTCCCGAAGAGCGAGCCGCGCAGGGGGAAGAGCTTCGAGAGCTTGTCGACCTGGAGGAGCGGGGCGCGGCTCCGCGCTGCGGGCGCCTTCTCTTCGCTCATGCGACGCCCCGCTCGGCTTCGGCGAGGAAGCAGCGCACCTCGCCGCCGCCGCCGCCGCGGCGATCGAAGAGCGGCACCGCCTCGGTCTTGCAGCGATCCATGACCTCGGGGCAGCGCGCCTGGAAGCGGCAGCCGGGCGGCGGGGATCGCAGATCGGGCAGCGTGCCCTCGATGGTCGGGAGCGATCGGCCCTTCTTCCCGCGCACACGATACGCGGCTTTGCCGGTGGGCGGCAGGCTCCGCAGGAGCGCCTGCGTGTACGGGTGCGCGGGGCTGCGCAGGAGCGAGGCGGTGGGCCCGCGCTCGACGACGACGCCCGCGTAGAGCACCACGACCTCGTCGGCGATCGAGGCGACGACGCCGAGGTCGTGGGCGATGAGGAGCAGGCTCATCCCGAGCTCCTGGCGGAGCTCCCGCAAGAGCTCGAGGATCTGCGCCTGGATCGTCGCGTCGAGGGCCGTCGTCGGCTCGTCGGCGATGAGGAGCGCGGGGCTGCACGCGAGCGCGACGGCGATGAGCACGCGCTGCCGCATGCCGCCCGAGAGCTCGTGCGGGTAGCTGTTGAAGCGCGCGACCGGATCGGGGAAGCCGACGCGCGCGAGGTCCTTGAGCGCCTGCGCCTGCGCCTCTTTGCGCGAGACCTTGCGGTGGAGCTGGATGGCCTCGATGAGGTGGAAGCCGATGGTGTAGACGGGGTTCAGCGCCGTCATCGGATCCTGGAAGACCATGCCGATGCGCGCGCCGCGCACGCCGCGCATCTCGCGCTCCGACAGGTGGAGGAGATCGCGCCCTTCGAAGCGGATCTCGCCGCGATCGAGGCGCGCCGGCGGCGACGCGAGGAGGCGGAGGATGGAGAGCGCCGTCGCGCTCTTGCCGCAGCCGGACTCGCCGACGAGGGCGACGACGCGGCCCTGGTCCACGTCGAACGAGACGCCGTCGAGGGCTCGCAGCACGCCGCCGTAGGTGGAGAACGAGACGGCGAGATCCCGGATCCGGAGGAGCGGCGCCGTCACCGCACGTACGCCTCGAGGCGCGGCCCCGCGCCCCCGGTGATGCCCATCGAGAAGGCGGATCCGATCCGGTCGTCCCCGTGCACGAGGAGCGCGAGGCCGTGATCGTCGGCGCTGCGCTTCGACCACTCGCGCACCAGGCCCGTCACGTCGATGCGCACCGGCGTCCCCGGGATGGCGCGGATCACCGCGGCGAGCTTGGGCAGATCGAGGCGAGGCTGCCGGCCCCACGAGACGACGGCGGCCTGCCAGGGCTCGAGGATGCGCGCCGCTTCGAAGATGGCCGGCTGCGCGGCGGGCGGCGCCGAGTCGACCGGATCGAGGATCACGAAGGCGCTGAGCACGTCGGAGTCGTCGCGCCACGACGCCGCGAAGCGGAGCAGCAGCGCCACCGTGCCGCCTTCAGCGCGACCGAGCGCGACCGTCTCGGGGACGAGCGACGCGGAGCTGCCCGCGGCGATCACCGCAAAATCGCTGGGCGCGAGGACCACGCGCCGCGTGTCGGCGGGCGCGGGCGCCTCGTCCGTAGCGCGGCAGCGGCCGATGACGCACGACTTGCCCTCGTCGCACCCGCCTTCGCACACGCGGCCGAGCCCGTCGCTCGCGGCGCACCCCGGAGCGCCCGCGAGCGCGGCGATCGCAGCGAGCGCGCAGACGACGGCGGAGGAGCTTCGCACGGCGCGAACGATAGCAGAGCGCTCGTCGGATCGGGATCAGCGCGTCAGCCGCAGGATCCGGTCGCGCTCCTCGGGGCAGATCCCGCGGCCGTCGCAGTTGCTGGTGGTCACGTAGAGCTCACCGTCGGGGCCCATGATCGCCTCGCGCAGCCGGCCGAAGCCCGCCGGCGGATCGCCCTGGAAGTAGACCTCGTGGCGCCGCACGCGCCGCGGGTTGTCGGGATCGAGCTCGACGCGGTGGAGGTGCTTGGAGCGCAGCGTGCCGATGAGCAGGCTCCCTCGCCACTCGGGGATCGCCGTGCCGGTGTAGATCGCCGCGCCGCCGGGCGGCACCGCCTCTTCCCAGGTCAGCAGCGGCGTCACCTTCCCCGGCGCGGCCTCGCAGCCGTAGATCTTCGGCCAGCCCAGGTTGTCGCCCGCGCGCGCGACGCTCACCTCGTCGTGTCCGGAGCGGCCCAGCTCGCCGCTCGGGCCATGATCGGCGACGAGGAGCGTGCCCTTGTCGAGCCAGTCGAAGCCCTGCGGGTTGCGCAGGCCGAGCAGGTAGATCGGGCTGGGCGCGAAGGGGTTGTCCGGAGGCGCGGCGCCCTCCGGCGTGACGCGGAGGATCTTGCCGCCGAGGCTCTCCTTCGACTGCGCGATGTCCGGCGTGCGCGCGTCGCCGGTGCCGACGTAGAGCATCCCGTCGGGGCCGAAGCGAAGGCGCCCGCCGTCGTGGAGCTCGGCCCCGGGGAGGTTGTCGAGGACGACGCGATCCAGCGTCGCCGCGCGGTGCTCCGCGTCGAGGCGATAGCGCAGCACGCGGTTGGTCCGGGCGTCCCCGACGAGGACCGTCGCATAAACGTAGAAGAGCCCATCCAGATCGAACGTGGGCGAGGCCGCGATCCCGAGGAGGCCGCCCTCGGCGCCGGGCGCGACGGCGAGCGTGAGCACCGTCGCGACGAGCTTCCCATCCCGCACGAGGCGAACGCGACCGGGGCGCTCGCTCACGAGCCAATCCCCGCCGGGGAGGAAGGCGATCCCCCACGGGACCTCGAGGCCGCTCACCACCGTCTCGGCCTTGAGCGCCGCCATCCCGCGCGGCCCGTACCCCTCGGCGACGAGCGAGCACGCCGGCTCCGACTGCGGCGGCGCCGCGCTCGGCGCGCACCCGAAGAGCGCGCGGGCGAGCGTGGCGAGCGCGGCGACGCGGCCGAGGAGCATCGCTGAACTATCGATCGAATCCGCTGCCGCGCCAGCAGGGAGTACAGCGAGCGCGGGTCGGGAAGATCAGCCGTCGTCGGCGGGAGCGACCTTCACCGGCGCAGGCGGCGGCACGAGCCGAGGCAGCCAGCGCTTCAGCGTCAGCCCGACCATCGCGTCGTGCGCGCTCCCCTGCGTCGGCTGCTGGTAGTCGAGCTCGCGCAGGACGCCCTCGAGCGGCGGCTCCGCCTTCTTGAGCTCGCGCTTGAACACGCTGCGAAAGTCGTCGAAGAAGCGATCCTCCCAGCTGATCGACTGCCACGACACGACGACGTTGGTCGCCGGCGGCGCGTGCGCGAGATCCTTGGCGAAGTCGGTGGCCATGCAGGTGTCGACGACCAGATCGGCGAACGGCACCGTCTTCGCGCGCAGCGCCGTGGCGAGCCCGCCGTGGATGTTGCACCCCGCGCCCGAGTGGCCGACCACGACGACGCGGCTGCGATCGATCGTGGCGATCCCGTTGAGGCGCGCCGCCGTGCGATCGAGGAACCCGTCGAGATCGAACGCCGGCCAGAGCAGCACCGCGTTGCTCGCCGTCACCGGATCGATCGAGCTCGGCGCGGCGACGATCATCGGCGTGATCGATCCCGCCTCCATCAGCTCGGCGACGATACGGCGCACGTCGCCCTCCTGCCCCCCGCCCATCCACCGGTACTTGATGAGCTCGGTGTTCATCCCGTGGAGGAACACCAGGATCGGCGCCGGCTTCTCCGTCACCGTGGCGATCGAGCTGTGAACGAAGGCGCGCCCGAGCCAGGCGCGCTCCTTGTGGCCGACGTCGAGCCCGTCGTACTCGTACTCGTAGCTCGTCCCGTCGAGCGGCGGCGGGGGCGGCGGCGTGGCCTTCTTGCGCGCCCCGCCGGGCACCGCGTTGTCGGCGATCGCCTTCGTTCCAGGCTTCTTCGCGCCCTTCTTGCCCTTCGCGGGCGCCCCCTTCTTGCCCTTCGCGGGCGCCGCCTTCTTGCCCTTCGCGTGGTGCGCCGCGGCGGCCTTCGGCGCGGCGTACGACGACCGCACCGGCGCGCCGACGGCGAAGAGCGCCGCGACGACAGTCAGCATGGCGCCGCGAAAGAGCCTGGTTCCTCGGGTGCGAATGGTCACCACCCGCTCGTCTTAGCTGGCAACGCGGGCGGAGCCCAATCTTTCCGTGGAGATCCCGTGCCCAAGCACACTTCGCACGCCGCTCGAAGGCGCCTCAGCCCGTCAAACGCGCTCTCAGCGGATCACCGCGATGACCTGAGTCCCCGTCATCAACAGGGCGCCTGATCGCGACCAGACCTCGTTGTTCTGCTCCGCATAGCCGTCGACGAGGACGTCGGATCGGCTCGTGACCAGCACCGGCTCTCCAGCCCTGGCCTCGACTCCAGAGGAGAAGTCGGTGAAGAAATGATACGTCAGCGTCACCGAGGCGCAGGGGCGAAAGGCCTTGAAGCGGGCGAACACCGCGGGCATCCACGCATCGGCGTAGGCCGCCGCGAGCGCCGCGTCGAGCGCGCCGGGGTTGTGGTGACGAACCCAGCCACCGAAGGCCGCCTCGTCCGACCCCGAGAACGGCGCCGATCCGCAGGCGAAGCGGAGCTCGAAGTACCTGGCGAAGGACGGCCCGAAGGCGGCGAGATCGAACAGGGGAGTCGCCTCGAACGTGGGCGCCTCGGGCGCGCGGCGATCGGAGAAGGCGACGCCGACGTCGCGAGCGCGGGCGCGGGTCGCCGTGGCGACGGCGACGACCCCCTCCTCCTGGACCATCCGCGCAGTCAGGTGGCTGAGGGCGCTCGACGCCCGCGCAATCTCCACCTCGATGCGGGCCGGGCCGGCCAGCGCAGGGGCGCAGAAGTGACAGGTCAAGGTGCGAAAAGGCCGCCCGTCCTCCCCGGCCTTTGCGGCGAAAGCCCGGGTGAAGAGCGCCGCCACCAGGCCACCGAACGCGCCGCGACCTTGATACCAGGAGGCGTCGAAGTGAGCGTCGAAGGCTCCATCCGCGCGGGGCGCAACCCGAGAGGCGCTCGCAAAAGAGTCGATCATTGCGCGGACGATAGGGTCGATCGGCGCGCCGCCAAGGCCCTGGCGCGGCCTTGATACTGCGCACCCGCCTTCGCGGCATCCCCGCATTTTCAGCGGCCGCGGCATCGCCCTCGTGCTCTCCGGAGGAGAGTGATATCCATGACGTGATCCAGCGAAAGAGGGCCCATGTCCGGGAGCGAGAGCGAGATCGACGTGATCATCATTGGCTGTGGCCCCGTCGGGGCCGTCGCGGCCAATCTGCTCGGCAGCCACGGTATCCGCACGCTCGTGCTCGAGCGCGACGCGGAGCCTCATGGCATGTCGCGCGCCATCTCGTGCGATGACGAGTCGATGCGCCTGTTTCAACGCCTCGGCCTCGCCGACGAGCTGCGGCGAGACATGCGCGAGGGCGACGAGATCCTCTTCACCAACGGAAAAGGAAAGACCTTTGCCGACGTCCAGATTGGCAAGGTCGACTTTGGCATGGGCCATCCATCGCTGCTCTTCTACCATCAAGGCGAGATGGAGCGGACGCTCCGCGCAGGACTGACACGCTTCCCCGAGGTCGAGCTGCGCCTCGGCGTCGAGGTCGTCGCCATCGATCAGGACGCGAGCGGCGTGACGGTGACCGCGCGCGATCGCGCCACCGGGGAGGAGACCCGCGTCCGCGCCCGCTACGCCCTCGCCTGCGACGGCGGGCGCAGCGAGGCCCGGCGGATGGCCGGCATCAAGCTCCACGGATCGCGATCCGAGCCCTGGCTGACGGTCACCGCGCGCCTCGCGCCGGGCCAACCGCCCTTGCAGACACGGTTCAACTGCGATCCGCGGCGGCCGTGCTTCGTGGCGTTCATCCCGCCCGACTACCAGCGCTGGGAGCTGATGCTCCGCTCGACCGACGACCTCGCCGCCGTGGAAGAGCCCGAGAACGTGCGCGCGCTGATCGCGCCGTACATCGACCCGGACCGCGTCACCATCGTGCGCGCGGCGGTCTACACCTTCCAGAACGTGGTCGCGTCGACCTGGCGCAAAGGCCGCCTCCTGCTCCTCGGCGACGCCGCGCACATGATGCCTCCCTTCATGGGACAGGGCCTCTGCTCCGGCTTCCGCGACGCCTCGAACCTGGTCTGGAAGCTCGTCCAGGTGCTCGGCGGCGCGACCCCCGATCTGCTCGACACCTACGAGAGCGAGCGCCGGCCGCACATCGAAGAGATGGCCCGAGTCAGCACCGTCCTCGGCCACATCTTCATGGCGCGCGACCCCCGGGTCGCCTTCGCGCGGGACAACCTGCTCCTCTTGCTCCACCGCATCCCGCGCGTCCGCCGCTTCATCCGCGACTTCGAGTTCAAGCCCCTCCCCGCGGTGGAGCGCGGCTTCATGACCGGCGGCAAGCGCCGGAGCCGGAGCGCCCCCGAAGGGACGATGTTCCTCCAGCCCGAGGTCATCGACACCGCCGGCCGGCGCGTCCTCCTCGACGAGCTCCTGGGCCAGGGGTTCGCGGTGATCGGGATGGATATCGACCCTCGCGCCGCCGCCCCCCGCGGAGCACGCCAGTTCTGGGATCGCCTCGGGACGACGTTCCTCCAGATCCGCCGCGCACGCGACAGCCCCCAGGCGCAGAGCGACGGCCGGCTCGAGGCCGTGGACGTGGACGGTAAGCTCGAAGCATGGTTTGACCGAGCGGGAGCGCGGCTCGCCGTGGTGCGCCCCGATCGCTTCGTGTTCGCCACCGGCACCGCCGAGCGCGGCCCCTCGATGATGAACGAGCTGCGCGCCGCGCTGGGCGCCGGGTGGTCGTGACGCCCCGGCGCGGTTTGGAAGAGCGAGGCGATCAAGCGCCTGCCCAGGCAATCTGATGTTTGCGGGTGGAGTTACAGGCCTACCGCTTGCTCTTGCGGTAGGCCTCGATCTCTCGATGAGCCTTGCTGCCAGCTCTGGATGAAAGAGCGATGAGGGCCCACTCAATCCAGCGCAGATACCCTTTTGGCTTCCTCTCTGGATCAATATACTTGGCGTACTGCTTGTGCCGCTCCGCCGGATCGGTATACCGCCTGCTCGGGACGAGGTACTCCACGCCTTCCGGAATATCCGCAGGAGTCACCCCCATGAGCTGAATATCCGAGGAATTGCGAAAAAACTCGTCGACAGGCACCTCTGCGAGCAGCTCGTCACCGTAGAACCTGGTGATCTTGAACGTGCCCCCTGAGAACGTGGCCCAGGCCCAGAGGTCCATCAAATCTTTCAATTCCTGCTTCACAGCTCGTCCTTCGCTGCTCTCGCGCGACCAGAAGAACACTCTAAGTCACCACTGAGCAAGGCACAATGACTGGGCAAGGGGCCATGTGCTCTCAACATGGATGTGTGAGAACCTGTCAACGAGCAGCGCCGGCTCGAGGAGCACGGACGTATGTATCTGGAGCCATTGCGAAGGGGCGCAGTCGGGGTAGTCCTTCTGGTATCCGCGTGCACCGGCCAGCAGGATGGGGTTGACCTCGCAGGTGGAGGCGTCGCCGTGGCGCCAGATGAGGACGCCGCGGGCCGGCAAACCGGCGAGGAAGCGGCCGGGGAAGCTCAGGAGGAGCTGACGAGGTGGGAGCTCTGTTATAAAATCACGTACACCGCGACCAAGCTCGCCTGCGGCAGGACCCATACTCCTCCCGATGTTTGTCATCACATCGCCGACGCCGCGGCGACGCGCGCTTGTCGGCGCTTTCTGATCGACGGATCCGTTGAAGAGTTCGGGTGATGAGGAGCTTGCAAATTCGTCGGCTCTCTCCCTATTTCTGTTTCAGCACGCGACCGTCACGCTCCGTTCCTCCTTGTTCCCCGGTCCGGAGAACAAGGAGTGGAACAGTGGCTCCCTCAAGGCCGCTGATAGACCCGCACGTAATCCACCTTCATCGTCTGCGGGAACATCGTCGTCCCGTCCGGATCCCCGGGCCACCCGCCGCCCACAGCCACGTTCAGGAGCATGAAGAACGGGTGATCGTAAACCCACGTCTTCCCGGCGGGGACGTCGGCCGCCGTCTTCGTCTCGTAGAGCGTGTCATCCAGATAGAAGCGCACCACGTCCTTCTCCCACTCGACCGCGAAGACGTGGGCGGCGTCCGCCAGCTTCGCCCCGTTGGGGAGCGTGGTCGAGCCGGTGAGCGGGTTACCGCCCGAGTAGCCCGGGCCGTGCAGGGTGCCATGGAGGATCCCCGGCTCCTTGCCGATGTTCTCCATGATGTCGATCTCCCCGCAATCGGGCCAGTTGACAGGACCGATGTTGCCCCCGAGCATCCAGAAAGCAGGCCAGATGCCCTGGCCGCGCGGGATCTGGATCTTGGCCTCGAAGCGGCCATACGTCTGCTCGAACTTGGCCTTGGTCTGGAGGCGCGCCGAGGTGTACTGGCAGGCTCCGTACCAGCACTGGTGGGTCGCGGCGCCCTCCTTGGTCGCGGTGATCACGAGATTGCCGCCCTCCTGATGGGCGTTGGCCGGATCATCGGTGTAGAACTCGCGCTCCTGGTTGCCCCAGCCGTCGCCGCCGACGAGGGCAGTCCATTTCGTGGGGTCGGCGGGGGAGCCGTCCTTGTCGTTGAATTCGTCCGACCACGCGAGGACCCATCCCGGCGGGCCGCTACCCCCGGATCCGGTCGTCGCGCCGCCTGATCCCTGGAGTCCTCCGGTACTGCTCGCGGTCGTGGCGGCGCTCGAGCCGCCGCTCCCTCCGGCGCTGCTGGTCGACGAGGTCGACGCCGTCGATCCCGAATCGCCGCAGGCTGGAAGAGTGAGCGCGGCGGTGGTCGTGGCCACCACGCCGACGAAAATCGCGCGAGAAGGCGTCGAGAAATAGCGAGGATGGTTCATGGCGGGGATGGTATCCCGGACCACCTCGGGGCAAAAGCGGCGCGTGCGCGAAGACGCGTGCGCCGACCTTGCGAAAGTGGCATTGAGCGCGGTAAACGAGGGACGATTGACAGTATACTGGCGCCCGAGCACGACCCGAACAGCCCGAGGAAACTGGCCTTCCGGACCCGATCCGGCGGCGGTGGTAATCGAACTTGCACGTACACCGCAGTAATCGACTCGAACCGCTGGTCTCCCGGCTGGCGGAGCTCTGCGCGACACCGGGCCTCGCGCCGATGGAGCCCGAAGTCATCATCGTCCAGAGCAAGGGGATGGATCGCTGGCTCTCGATGGAGCTCTCGCGCCGCCTCGGCGTCTTCGCCAACGCGCAGTTCCCTTTCCCGCGGAAGTTCATCGAAGGCGCCTTCGCCACCGTGCTCGGCGGGGTCGACGAGGCCGCGTCGAGCTTCTCGCCCGAGCGCATGGTGTGGTCGATAGCGGCGCTGCTCCCCGCCTTCGAGCAGCACCCGGCCTTCGCCGAGCTGCGCGGCTACCTCGCCGGCGACCGGCACGGCGCGCGGCGGATCGAGCTCTCGGCCCGGCTCGCCGACGTCTTCGATCAGTATCCGGTCTACCGGCCCGAGAGCGTCCTCGCCTGGGAAGAGGCGCCCTCGAGCGAGTGGCAAGCGATCTTGTGGCGAGCCCTCGTCGAGCGCAACGAGGCCGGCTCGGCGCACCTCGCGCGGCGCGCGCACGACGCGATCCGCGCCTACCAGAAGCTCCCCGCCGCGCCCGCCGCGCTCCCAAAGCGAGTCAGCATCTTCGGGATCGACAGCCTCCCTCCCCTGTTCGTGGATGTCTTCGCCGCGCTCGCCCAGCACATCGAGATCCACCTCTTCCTCATCAGCCCTTCGCGCGCCTACTGGGCCGAGATCCGCGATCAACGCGAGATCGCGCGCAGCCGCAAGGAGAGCGGCGGGGCCGACGAGGACGAGCTCGCGCACACCCTCGGCAACCCCCTCCTCGCCTCCTTCGGGCGCATCGGCCGCGATTTTCAGCACGTGCTCGAGGGGCGCGTCGACTACCTCGAAGACGATCGCGATCTCCACGTCGAGCCCGCAGAAGCGACGATGCTGGGGACGCTGCAGGCGGACATCCTCGCGCTCCACCATCGCCGCGCCGCGAGCGAGAGCCGCCCCGTGGAGAGCGACGTCGTCGCGCCTCGGGCCATCGATCCCGCCGATCGATCCATCGCCGTCCACGCGTGCCACGGGCCGATGCGCGAGGTCGAGGTGCTGCGCGATCAGATCCTCGGCATGCTCCACGAGGTGCCCGGGCTCGAGCCGCGCGACATCGTGGTGATGACGCCGGATCTCGAGACCTATGCGCCGCTGATCGAGGCGGTGCTCGGCGTCGACTCCCGGGCTCCGGGCCACGTGCCTTATCGCATCGCCGATCGCGGCCTCCGCGACGAGAGCTCGGCGGTCGACGCGTTCCTCGCGCTCCTCGACGCCGGGACCGGCCGGATGACGGCGAGCGCGGTGCTCGAGCTGCTCGGCCGCGAGCCGGTGCGCGCGCGCTTCGCCATCGACGAGGCCGAGGTCGCGACGATCCAGCGCTGGGTCACCGACGTCAACGTGCGCTGGGGCGTCGACGCCGAGCACCGGAAGAGCTTCGATCAGCCCGCCTTCAAGGAGACGACGTGGCGCTTCGGCCTCGATCGCCTCTTCCTCGGCTACGCGATGCCGGGCGACGATCGCCTCCTCTTTCGCGACACCCTCCCCTTCGACGACATCGAGGGCAGCGGCGCCGAGCTGCTCGGCCGCTTCGCCGATTTCTGCGAGGCGCTCTTCGACTTGCAGCGCCGGCTCGCCGCGACCGCCCCGATCTCCGCCTGGCGCGAGGCGCTCGTCGCCGCGCTCGATCGCCTCGTAAAAGAGCCCGAGGACCAGTCCGGCAGCCTGCAAGCGATCCGTGACATCCTGCGCGCGATCGACGACGACGCCCGCGCCGGCGGCTTCGACGAGCCCGTGCCCATCGACGTCGTGCGCTCGCGCCTCCGCGCGCGGCTCGAGGCGCCGGGCAGCGCGGCGGCGTTCCTCGCGGGCGGCGTCACCGTCTGCGCGCTCTTGCCGATGCGGAGTATCCCCTTTCGCGCCATCTGTTTGCTCGGCATGAACGACGGCACCTTCCCCCGCGCCGCCCGCCCGCCGAGCTTCGATCTCGTCGCCAAGCACCCTCGCCGGGGCGATCGATCCCTCCGGAGCGAGGATCGGTATCTCTTCCTCGAAGCCATCCTCTCGGCGCGATCACGCCTGCTCATCACCTATGTCGGGCAGTCCGCGCACGAGAACGCCGAGCTCCCGCCCTCGGTGGTGGTGAGCGAGCTGCTCGACGTGATCGACGAGTCCTTCACCGTCGAAGCGACAGATCGCCCGCGGCGCCCGCGAGATCACGTGACGGTGCGCCACCCGCTCCAGCCCTTCAGCGCGGCTTACTTCGAGCGAGGCGGCGATCCGCGCCTCTTCAGCTACTCACCCCGCTACTTCGAGGGCGCCCGCGCCCGGCTCGAGCCGCGGCAGCCCGCGCCGGCCTTCTTCCCGAAGCGCCTTCCTCCACCCGAGGAGAAGGCGCGCACCGTGACGCTGGAGGAGCTGTGCAGCTTCTTCACCAACCCCATCAAGTCCCTCGTCCTCAATCGCCTCGGCGTCCGCCTGGGCGAGGACGAAGAGGCCATCCTCGATCGCGAGCCGATGGAGCTCGACGCGCTCGACCGCTACAAGCTGGGCGCCGATCTCCTGCGCCGCGCAATCGAAGGTGAAGGCCTGGCCGAGGCCTACACCCACCTTCGCGCCAAAGGCGTCTTGCCCCTCGGCGCGATGGGCCGAGTCGGCTTCGACGGGCTGCTCCCCCGGGTCGACGCGCTCGCCGCCGCCGTCCGCGAGCACACCGACGAGGCGCGGCGCGAGCCCCTGGAGATCGATCTCCTCTGCGGCGAGACGCGCGTGACAGGCTGGCTGCGCGATATCTTTCCCAGGGCGCGCGTCGAGCACCGCTTCGCCGGCATCAAGGCCACGGACGAGCTCAAGATCTGGATTCGCCACCTCGCGCTCCAGTACGCGGCGAGGCCCGGTGATCCGCGGGTGAGCGTCTATATCGGCCTCAAGGACGACGACGCCTCCGTGGTGCGCTTCAACGAGGTCGGGGCCGCCGCGGCCGCCGCGCGGCTCACCGAGCTGGTGAGCCTCTATCACCTCGGGCAAACACTCCCGCTCTGCTTCTTTCCCCGGACCTCGTTCGCTTACACCAAATCCAAGGCCAAGCCCGAGGACGACGCGGCGGCCGAGCGCGCGGCGCGCGCAGCCTTCTTCGGCGCCAGCTTCAAGAACGCTCCCGAGCCGGAGTCCGCCGATCGCTACGTCGAGCGCGTGCTCGCCGGCCGTGATCCGATCGAGCCCCGCTTTCGCGTGCTCGATCCCGCGTCGCCCGGCGCCTCGGAGGAGCCCGCGTTTGCCGAGCTCGCACTCGCCGTCTTCGGGCCGCTGCTCGCGCACCGCGAGGGTGCCTGAAGCGTGCAGCCCCTCGACGCGCTGACGACGCCGCTCGAACGCAGCCTGATCGAGGCCAGCGCCGGCACCGGCAAGACCTACACGATAACCACGCTCTTCCTGCGCCTGCTCCTGCAAAGCAAGCTCTCGGTCGGCCAGATCCTCGTCGTGACCTTCACCAACGCGGCCACGCGCGAGCTCTACGATCGCATCCGCACGCGCGTCCGCGAGGCCCTCACCGCCTTCGAGGACGAGCGCAGCGACGACGAGGTCCTGGCCGCGCTGGTGCAGGCCAGCTCCGATCAGGCCGGACGCGCCGAGTCGCGCGATCGCCTCAAGGCCGCCCTGCGCGACTTCGACGACGCGGCGATCTTCACCATCCACGGCCTCTGCCAGCGCGTCTTGCACGAGCACGCCTTCGAGAGCGGGACGAGCTTCGACGCCGAGCTCACCACCAGCCAGGAGTCGTTGATCGCCGAGGTGGTCGACGACTTCTTCGCGCAGACGCTCTACGACGCTTCCCCCTCGCTGGTGCGCCAGATGGTCGAGGCGGGGCTGAGCCGCCGCTCCCTCGTCGCGCTGGCGAAGAAGGGCATCGCCGATCCGACGATGCCTGTGCTCCCCGAGGTGCTCGATCCGCAGGCGATCGAGGCCTCGCTCGCGGCCTTCGAGGTCGCGAGGAGCGCCGCCGCGGCGTCGTGGTCGCGCGATCGAGCCCGCATCGTCAAGGGGATCGACGAGGCCAAGCTCAGCCAGGTTCAGTACAAACCGGCCACGGTCGCCGCCGCCGCGCTGCAGATGGATCAGCTCCTCCGCAGCGATCGCCGCGGCGGGACCGCGCTGTTCGAGCGATTCAAGCTCTTCACGACAGCCAAGCTCACCAGCGCGACGACGAAGAAGAGCGGCCCCACGCCGGCCCACCCCTTCTTCGCCGCCTGCGACGCGCTCCTCGCCGCGGCCGCCCTGGCCGAGCGCGACTCGGGCAATCGCCTGCTCCTGCTCAAAAGGGAGCTGATCGACTTCGCTCGTCGCGAGATGAAGATCCGCAAGGAGGCCGCGCACCTCCAGAGCTTCGACGATCTGCTCCACCGCCTCGACGACGCGCTCACCGGGCCGCTCGGGCCGGCGCTCGCCGCCGCGGTTCGCCGCAAGTACACGGCGGCGCTCATCGACGAGTTCCAGGACACCGATCCTGTGCAATACCGTATCTTCGAGACCATCTACCGGGAGAGCGCGTCGAGCCCGCAGTTCTTCATCGGTGATCCCAAGCAGGCCATTTACTCGTTCCGCGGCGCCGACGTCTTCGCCTACCTCGGCGCGCTGCGCCGCACGAGCGAGGCCCAGCGCTTCACCCTCGGCACCAGCTACCGCTCCGATCCCGGCCTGGTCGAGGCGGTGAATACCCTCTTCGTCCGCGCCCGCGCGCCGTTCCTGCTCGAGCAGATCGGCTTCTCTCCGGTGAAGGCCGCGAAGAGCACGCGAATGCACCTGGGCGAGGCGCCGGTCGTGCCCTTTCGCGTGCTCTTCTATGCGCGCGAAGCGTCGACGAAGGCCAAGGCCGAGGCGCTCACCAAGGGCGCCGCCAACCGCGCTCTGCCCGACGCCGTCGCCGCTGACGTCGCCCGTCTCCTGGCCTCGGGCGCGACGATCGAGGGCCGCCCGGTGAGCCCGGGGGACATCGCGGTGCTCGCGCGCACCAACCATCAAGCGACCGCCGTGCAAACCGCGCTCCGCGAGCTGCGGATACCCTGCGTGCTCCAGGGCGACGCCAGCGTCTTCGACTCTCCGGAAGCGCTCGAGATGCAGCGCTTGCTCGGCGCCCTGGCCGCGCCGTCGAGCGTGGGCGCGATCCGGCTCGCGCTGACCACCAGCGTGTTTGGCCGGAGCGCCGACGAGATCGAGGCGCTCGATCACGACGACGAGGCCTGGGAAGCGCACGCGCAGCAGTTCCAGGCCTGGGGCGCGAGCTTCCGCGATCACGGCTTCATCGCCGGCTTTCGCCGCCTGCTCGACGATCGGCAGGTGCCGAGTCGCCTGCTCGGGTGGATCGACGGCGAGCGGCGCTTGACCAACCTGCTCCACCTGGCCGAACGGCTACACGTGGCGCAGATCCGCGAGCACCTCGGCCCCGCGGGCCTGCTGCGGTGGCTCGCCACGGTCCGCAGCGAGCAGGAGGCGCGCGACGAGGCGGGCGCCGACGAGGCGCAGATGCGCCTGGAGAGCGACGACGCGGCCGTCAAGCTCGTCACGATCCACAAGAGCAAAGGGCTCGAGTACCCCATCGTCTATTGCCCTTATCTCTGGGACGGGAAGCTCCTCCACGACGACGACAAGAAGACACCCATGTTTCACGATCCGGATCCGGGCCGCGATCACCGGCGCACGCTCGATCTCGGCTCACCCGATCTGGCGGAGCACGCTGAGCACGCGGCGCGCGAGGCGGCGGCCGAGAACCTCCGGCTCCTCTACGTGGCGCTCACCCGGGCCAAGCATCAATGCACGATCGTGTGGGGGAACATCAACGATGCTCCGACGTCGGCGCTGGGCTATCTGCTCCATCAGGGCGATCCGGGCGAGGCCGCGCCACCGGACCTCTTCACGGCGACGACGACGCGGCTCGAAGGCCTCGACGACGCCGGGATGCGCGCCGATCTCGACGCGCTCGTGCGCGACGGCAAAGGCACCATCGCGGTGGAGACGCTCTCCCTCTCGGTCGGCGAGCGCTACGTGCCTCCCGCCGCGGCGCACACCGAGCTCGAGTTCAGGCCGATCGCGCGATCACTCGAGTCCTTCTGGCGCACCAGCAGCTTCTCCGGCCTCATCGCCGGGGGCAGCGCCGAGGCCAAAGGCGATGACGGGCGCGATCTCGACGCCGGGCTCGTCGACGATCCCCTCGTGGAGATCGAGCCTACCGACGCCGCGAGCAGCGCGGGCGAGGAGGTCCTGCTCCACGCATTCCCGATGGGCGCGCGCCCGGGTGAGATGCTCCACAAGGTCTTTGAAGACATCGACTTCGGGGCGCCCGAAGCAGAGATCGCCGAGGTCGCCGCCAGGTCTCTCGAGCGCTTCCAGGTGGCGCCCGCGGCGGAGTGGAAAGACCTCCTCGGCCGGGCGGTGCGCGAGTCCCTGGAGACACCGCTGCGCGCGCCCGGCGCGGCGAGAGGTGCGGTGTTCACCCTGCGAGGCGTCCCGCGCGAGAAGCGCTTGAACGAGCTCGAGTTCATCTTCCCGGTGGGCAGCCCCGGCGACTCCAACGGATCGAGCGGCGCGCCGGAGGCTCGCCTCACCGCCGCGGCGCTGGGAGAGGTCTTTGCGCGCCACGCGAGCTCCCCTGTCCCCGCCGACTATGCCGGCGCCCTCGCGCGCCTCGCCTTCACGCCGCTCGAGGGGTTCCTGCGCGGGTTCATCGATCTGGTCTTCGAGCACGACGGGCTGTATTACGTCGCCGACTACAAATCGAACCACCTCGGCGCGGCGCCTGCGGACTACGGCGAGGGCGCGCTGGTGGAGGCCATGGCGCACCACCACTACTTCCTTCAATACCACCTCTACGTCGTCGCCGTGCATCGCTACCTCGAGACCCGGGTCCCCGGGTACGATTACGACACGCATTTCGGCGGCGTCTTCTACCTCTTCGTGCGCGGCATGGCCCCGGATCGCGGCGAGAACGCCGGCGTCTTCGCCGACAGGCCCTCTCGCGCGCTCGTCCTCGCGCTCGCCGAGCTCTTCTCCTCCTCCTCACGCTCGCCGCGCTCTTCGCTCGAGGAGGCTGACGGATGACGGCCATGCTTCAACACCTCCTCGCGCTCCAGGTCATCGAGCCGGTCGACGAGCATTTCGCGCGCTCGATGGCGCGGCTCGTGGACGAGGCCGCGCCGGAGGTGCTGGTGGGCGCGGCGCTGGCGAGCGCGCGGACACGCGAAGGCCACGTCTGCGCCGATCTCGGCCGCGTCGCCGCGACACCGATCCTCGACCCGCTCGCCCAGGTCGCGCAGCGCGGCCCGCTCGGCCGGGCGACAGGGGATCTCCGCTGGCCCGAGCTCGACCACTGGATAGACGCTCTCGCGCGGAGCGAGCTCGTCGGCGACGGTATCAAGCCCTCTCCACTGGTCCTCGATCGTGGGCGCGGGCGCCTCTATCTGCGCCGTTACTGGCAGTACGAGCAGCGCCTCGCCGCGCAGATCAAGGCGCGCGCGGCGCTGACGGACGACAGCCTCGATCTCTCGCTCCTGCGCGGAGGCGTGGAGCGGCTCTTCCCGCACACCGGCGCTGACGACGGCGAGGCGGGCGGGCAGCGCCGAGCCGCGGTGATGGCCGTGCTCCGGCGCTTTGCCATCCTCTCCGGCGGCCCGGGGACCGGAAAGACCTCGACGGTGGTCAAGCTGCTCGCGCTCCTGGTCGAGCAGGCCGCCGCGGCCAGGCGCAAGCGGCCAGTCTTGACGCTCGTCGCGCCCACCGGAAAGGCCGCGGCGCGCCTCGTCGAGTCGATCCAGCGCGCCAAGGAGAGCCTGCCTTGCGCGGACGAGATCAAGCGCGATATCCCCGAAGAGGCGCGGACGATTCACCGCTGCCTGGGCTCGCTCCCAGGTCGCCCCGGCCGCTTCCGCCACGACGCCGACAACCCTCTCGCGACCGATCTCGTGCTCGTGGACGAGGCCTCGATGGTCGACCTCGCGCTGATGGTGCGCTTGCTCGACGCCGTCCCGCCCCGAGCGCGCTTGATCCTGCTCGGCGATCGCGATCAGCTGGCCTCGGTCGACGCGGGCGCGGTGCTCGGCGACATCTGCAACGCCGAGGACACGCGGGGCTTCTCGGCCGCCTTCAACGGCCGCGTCGCCGAGATCTGCGGGGAGAGCCCAGCCGCGAGCGCCAACGCCGAGGCCACCACCGGCGTGTGGGACTGCGTTGCTCATTTGACGAAGAGCTATCGTTACAAGGAGAGCAGCGGAATCGGCGTCCTCGCCCGCGCCGTCAACGCGGGCGACGTCGCCTCGGTGCGCCGCATCCTCTCGTCAGGCGACCATCAAGACGTCTCGCTCCGCCCGCTGCCCAAGGAGGGAGCCCTCGGCGACGAGCTGCGCGACCTCATCGTCCAGGGCTATCGCCCCTATTTGACGGCAACCGGCGCTGCCTCGAAGTTCGACGCCTTCAATCACTTCCGCGTCCTCTGCGCGCACCGCCGCGGTCCGCACGGCGTCGACGACACCAACGAGCTCGCCGAGCGCGCCCTCGCCTCGGCGAAGCTCCTCACGCGATCGGGCGCAATCTACGCTGGACGCCCGGTGCTCGTGACGACCAACGACTACAATGTTCGGTTGTTCAACGGAGACATCGGCCTGATCCTCGAGGAGGAGCCGTCGCGCACCCGCCTCACCGCGACGTTCAGCGCCCCCGACGGCACGACACGAAGCCTCGCCCCGTCACGCCTGCCCCCGCACGAGACCGCGTTCGCGATGACGATCCACAAGAGCCAGGGCTCGGAGTTCGACGAGGTGGTGGTGCTGCTCCCCGAGGAGATCTCGCCGATCCTCTCGCGCGAGCTCATCTACACCGCCGTCACCCGCGCGCGCTCGAAGGTGACGATCTTCGGCGACGCCGAGGTCGTCGCCCACGCCGTGGCGCGGCGAATCGAGCGTGCCTCGGGCCTGCGCGAGGCCATCTGGGGATGAGGCAGGAGGCTCCGCGGCGAAGGCTCACCATCGCTTCCGCGCGCCGGCTGAGATAAGGCTGGTGGGATGATCCGCGCCGAAAGAGATCCCGCGCTCCGCGCTCGTATCCGCACCATCACGCCGTTGCCAGGCGTCCGCGCCGGCTCGGCGCTGATCTTCACGGGCGGTCGCCTCCTCGTGGTGCAGGACGACGCGCTCGCCGTCGCGTGGGTCGATCCGCGCACAGGCGCGATCGAGCACGTCGCCCTCGAAGGCGACGGCGGACCGCTGGTGAAGGCGAAGAAGCCTGATTTCGAGTCGGCCTACCTCGGGAGAGACGGCTCGATCACCCTCCTCGGCTCCGGCTCGACCGCCGCGCGCTACCGGGCCGCGCGCCTCGACATCGCCGGCGGCGGCGCCCCTCGTTTCCTCGATTGCGCGCCGCTCTTTCACGCCATCGGAGCCCGCCTCGGCGCGGCGCCCAACCTCGAAGGAGCCGTCCTGGTGGGCGAGAGACTCCATCTCTTCCATCGCGGCTCGGGCGACGATCTCAGCGCGATTGTCGAGGTCGAGTCCGCGGCGATCGGAGCCGAGGCGGTGACCGTGCTCGCGCTCACGCGCTGCGATCTCGGCACGGCGGCGGGTGTACCGCTCACGTTCACCGACGCGACCGGGTGCGGAGATGCGATGATCTACCTCGCTGTCGCCGAGGACACGCCCAACGCGGTGGACGACGGGCCGATTGCCGGCGCGGCGGTTGGCGTGCTCGCGGGCGGCAGCGCGCGCTTTGCGCTGCTGGAGGAGGCTGATGGGACGCTGACGAAGCGAAAGGTGGAGGGCATCGTCGTCGATCGAGAGACACGCTCCACTTATCTCGTCACCGATCCTGATGATCCCGAGCGGCCCGCGGAGCTTTGCCGCGTCGAGCTCGAGGGGTTTCCGCTGTAACCTCGGACCTCGCCATGGGGTGCAGCGTCAAACCATGATCTCCCGCGCAAGCCGCCTCTTCAGAACCTCCTTCCGGGATCAGGTCGTGGCACCTCCTGTGGGCGGAACCGGCGGCCAGCCAGCCGCGTCCCGTCATCATGGATGCCAGCCGACCAGGATCTTGCTAGAATCATGGCATGTCGTCCAGGAACGCCGTGCTCGCACAAGCCCTACGACTTCCACCGGAAGAGCGCGCTGATGTCGCGAAGAGCTTGATCGCAAGCCTCGACGACCCGGCGGACGAGGACGTCGAGGCCGCCTGGCTCGCCGAAGTCGAGCGACGTCTGCAGGACGTCGACCGCGGCACCGCGAAGTTCGAGCCTTGGGAAGTCGTTCGGGCCAGGCTCGCCGCGCGTCTCCGTGCGAACCGCTGATGAACGTCGTCGTTCTCGACGAGGCGGAAGCAGAGCTCGCCGCCGCCTCGGACTGGTATGAGCAGGAGCGGGAAGGTCTCGGTGACAACCTGCTGGCGGAGGCCGGTCGGGTACTCGATGCAATCTCGGCGAGCCCCACCACCTGGCCTATCGTTGCAGGCAGCAAGGTCGTACGCCGGCTTCTGTTCACGCGATTTCCGTATGCGGCCTACTTCATCATCAGGGACGAACATGTCCTCGTGCTGGCATTTGGTCACACGAGTCGAAGGCCTGGCTACTGGCGGAATCGACTGAAGCAATGACGCGAAAGTTCGTTGCCCCCAAGGATGCCGAGGCTCCTCAAAGCCCCAGGAACTGGCTCATGCGCGAAAGCTCCGCCTCGAGCGCCGACTTGAAAGCGCGGCTCCTCGGCGGCGCGTTGACATAGCCCAGCTCCGCCACCAGACGGCCTTCCTCCACCCGCAGGTTCCCCCAGCCGATCACCTGATCTCGCCACAGGAGCGGCAGCGCGTAATAGCCCAGCTTGCGTTTGGCTTCGGGGGTGTACGCCTCGAAGCGATAGGCCCAGCCCCATAGCTGTTCGAAGCGGCGGCGATCCCAGACGATGGGGTCGAAGGGCGCGAGCAGGCGCACCGAGAGGTCGTCTTCTTCGAGGTGAAAACGGCGCGACGTCGGATCTTCGTCCGCCGGCCAGAGCCACAGTGTCCCGTCCAGCTCCTGGTGGGCATAGCGCTTTCGCCAGGCCTTGGCGACCGCGCGCGTCTCCGTCTTCAACTGGGGCGCTCCGTACCCGAGCAAGGTCACCAGGCGCCCCACGTGCGCGGCCGGCATCGGGGCATACAGCCGCACGACGAGGTCCACGAGCGCCTGCGCTCGCGCCTCGCGGGCCGCTCCGCTGTCGTCGACCGGCGGGCGCTCCAGGGCATCGTAGACGCGCGTTCCGCTCTCGCGCCGCGCCACGCGCAGGAGGCTCCGGTGGTGCAAGCCTTCGAGCAGGTGAGTGGTCGCATTGGATTGACCACCCCAGTAGTTCTTGACCTGGCCGTGCCCGAGCTCCGCCTCGACCTCTCTCGGGTGCGTGGGCCCTCGCTCGCGGATGAAGTCGAGCACCTGCTGCGCTCGGCCTGCGGTCGCTTCGTCCCAGGTCCTCCGGGGCGTGCGGGGGTGCAGCAAGGGCATGTGCCGGCGCGGGAGGAAACCGTAGTTGATGAAATAGTCCTCCTCGACGGACAGGCGCGGATAACGCCGCTCCAGATCGCCTGCGGTGTACCCCGCGACGCGGTGCCGCAAGATCAGATCCTGGGCCCTGGCGGGCGCGCGGATCGGGTCGGCCTGCACGAAGCCCAGCCTGTCAACGGCGCGGGACAGGGTGATCGGGTTGAAGAGAGTGCGGGCGACCGCGTAGCGGCGGAGGGTGGCGAGGGTGAGCGGAGAGCGGCTGTTCGAGGAGGACACGGCGGTCACGCGACGCTACCACCGGGGCGCCTGCCGCGCGACATCGGCGAAGAGCGCCTATCGCCGGTCTCATTTCAGCGCGAGCTTCATCCCCTCGTGCGAGGCGGTGAAGCCGAGGCGCTCGTAGAAGCGGTGAGCGCGCCTGCGCGCCTTGTTGCTGGTGAGCTGGACGCGAAAGCACCCACGGCGGCGGGCCTCCTCGATGGCCCAATTCATCATCGCCGCGCCGACACCGAGGCTCCGCGCGGCGGGATCGACGATGACGTTCTCGATCTGCGCGACGCGGCCGCCGCGGTAGGCGACGTATTGAATGATGGTGAGGTGGAAGGCGCCAATCACCGCGCCCTCCCGCTCGGCGACGACGAGCATGTTGGCGGGATCGGCGGCGATGGCGGCCAGCGCCTCGCGGTAGCAGTCGGGGAGAGGCGAGCTCGCGTCCTCGTCCTTGCGATTGCCCTCGTCGGGGATGGCGAAGAGGCGGACGACGGCGGGGAGATCGCGCTCTTCAGCGCGGCGAATGAGGAGAGAGGGGGACATGCGCGAGGACCTCGTCGCCGGGGAGGTTGCCAGGAAAGCGCGGTGAAGGAAAGCCTCGCGCTCGGACCTTGACTCCGCCCGCCAGCCCGCAGCAGAGTCCGCCCACTGGATGGGGCGAGCAGCCTTCACTTCATTTGCCCAGAAGCCGACCATGCGCGCTCTCGCCTCTGCTTTCGTCTTCGCTCTCCTTGGCTGCGCGTGCTCGGCCGGTAACACCGCACCAGCGCCAAGCTTGGCCGGCGGCCAGTCCTCGGATTCATCGGCTACGCCGCCGGGGATGGTGCTCGTCCGGGGGCCTGGGCAGATGGGGGATGTCGCGTCGTTCTGGCTC
>FSTQ01000428.1_pt1 | contig 26758 bp, 22 predicted proteins | sample 1637281 | NCBI WGS metagenome assembly FSTQ01 (sample SAMEA3914818, study PRJEB12502) | metagenome | biome: forest; material: soil | place: Canada | collected 2010-06-26 | depth 0.1 m
GCCCCGCATCACGCCCCTTTGCCGCCGCCCCCCTCCGCGCCCGGCGTCCCTGTCCCGCCCGCAGCCCCGCTCGGATCGAGCGCCCCCGTCTCCGGGTTCACATCCACCACCGTGCGCCGCGCCTTCATCGCCGCCCCGATGGCCTCGTTCTGCGCCAGGATCGGCCCGAGCAGCTCGTCTCGCGCCGCCACATCGTCCGCCGAGCTTCCGTGGTGCTTCCCGAGCACCATCGCGATCGCCTCGAGCAAGCGGTCCTGCCCCTGGATTCGCGCTGCGCGCACGTCGCCGAAGACCAGCTCGTTCTCGTTCGGCGCCTCGATCGCGGCCCGGTACACCACGGCGAGCTCGGCGAGCCGCTTGGCCAGCCGGCCGAGGCCGAGCTCCTTCACCACCGGCGCGTGATCCTTGCTCTGGAGCAGCTCGACGATGGCGTCGACCGCGGCGAGCTCGAGGACGAAGCCAAGCTTGGTGACCTCCTGGACGCCGGCTGGGTAGATCGCCTTGAGAAAGGTGGCCACCGTCGCGTGGATGGGATCGTCGGGAGCGGCGCCGGCCGTCTGGCTCACCGCATGATCGCGGATCGCCGTGAGCGTGTTGTCGACGAGCGGATCGACGCTCGCTGCGTCGGGCGGCGCACCCGCGGCGAGGGGCTTTGGCGCAGCCTTCCCCTTCGACTCCGCCACCAGACCCTCCCAGCGCCGCTCGAGAGCGAGGCACTCGCGATCCTGGGCGACAGCGCCGGTGCAATGCTTGACGAGCTCGGGAAACCCATGCGTTTTGGCGCGCGCGGCGACCTGGTTGAGCGCGAAGAGGCGACGGCCCGTGGGGAAGACGTAGATATCGAAGAGCGCGGACAGCGAGCTGTTCATCGTGTTCCTTTCTCGGTTGATGCGTGGAGGAGGGAGCCAGTTGGTGCGATCGATAGCAGGGTTCTGGCGACCTTTGAAAGCGGGATCTGGATCAGCGAGCGCGATCCTCGTACGACTCGGGATAGAGTGTCCCCGCCATGGATCCTCGTTTCCTCTTCTTCACCGGCGAGCCGGCGACGACTCTCCCTCTCCTGAAGCAGCGCCCCGCCTGGTCCCCGGTGCTCTCGGCGATCACCTTCAACGTGACGGCCGGCCGCCTGCACCGCGGGAGGAGCCCCAGCGACGATTTCCGCGGCGCGGTGTACTTCGCCGACGTCCGCGACAAGGACATCGAGCGTCACAACCTGCGCGTATTGTCGGAGCACGCGATCCCCTGCTGGCCTGATCCGGCGGCGCTCCTCGCTGTCTCCGAGCGCCACGCCGCGCTGGGCCGCTGCGTCGCTGCGGGGCTCGTCGATCACCGCGTCGTGCAGGCGCATTTCACCGAGGAGCCGCTCCTCCCGTTCCCTTATGTGCTCAAGGTCGGTGAGGAGCACCGGGGGGAAGGGAAGCACTTGATCCGGTCCGCGAACGACATCCCTCGGTGGGAGGGGATCGCCACGATGGAGCCTTTCTTCGTGGGCGAGTCGGTGCGCGTCCTGCTCCTCGGCGAGCGGGCGTTCGGCGTTCGGATCCACAACGAGGGCTCGTGGATCAAGAACGCGCCCGGGGCCTCGTTCGAGGCGTGGGAGCCCGGGGAGGCGATCGTGGAGCACGCGCGGCGGGCGATGCGGCTCTTCGGGCTGGAGATAGCTGGGATCGATTACGTGGTCGATCCGGCGGGGTTTCACTTCATCGAGCTGAACCCGTTTCCGCGCGTCGGGCTCACGAAGGAGAGCGCCGCGATCGCACGGGGAATCTTTGGTGAGGCGATGGATGCGATCGAGGCGCGGTCTGCGTAGAGGCCTCCGTAGGGCGCTTGCTCAGCGCCATTCAGCTCTCGCCTCCTGTCTGCCGTCCGTCGTCTCCCATCTTCCGCCTGCCGTCTTCGTCTCCGTGCGCGGACGAGAGACGATGGACGGAAGACGGAAGACGGAAAACGGGAGATGGAAGACGACGACAGTCGGCCTCGGAAATCCGTTGCTCCCTGAACTGCGCTCCTGGCATTACGAGCGCACTCCCGCTCTCGCTGCAAATCGTCTCCGCCGGAACACTGCCTCTCTCCGGTGATCAGGACAGACTTCTCGCTTTTTCCTGGGCGCTCCGGTGACGCACCCCGGTGAGCATGCGCATTGCCCATCCGGGACACGCCTCGGGCGACCCCTGCCCCGCGGTGGAAATAGCGCGCGTCCGCGATGAGGAGCCGATGGCCAGCCTGAGCATGGAAAGCACACCTCGTGAGCGACTCGAGAGGCTCGTGGCTCTCGTCACGCGGACGCGAATGTTCTGGCGTTCGTCGGCGGCGATCGCGGCGATAGGGCTCCTCCTGGCGCTCTACGTCGCGCTCCAGTCGAAGCGCGCCTGGCGCAGCGAGACGACGGTGCTCTACCGCAACGCCATCCAGACGACGCGCAACGACAACGACAACCAGACCGCCCGGGCCGCTCGCCTCGGGCCCAAGCTCAAGGATCTCGTCTATGCGCGGCCGCGGCTCGAGCAGGTGATCCGCGAGTACGACCTCTTCCCCGAGAAGGTACACAAATCGATGCTCGAGGCCGTGGAGGAGATGCAGACCGTCGTCTCGTTCCGCGCGCGCAGCACTGACAGCTTCGTCATTTCGTTCACGTACGAAGACCCCGACATCGCCCAGAAGGTGACGGCGCGCCTCACCGATCTGATGATCCAGGAGTACAACCGACAGAACATCGACACGGCGACGCTGACGCGGGATTTTCTCCAGCGGGAGCTCGACGCCACCAACACCAAGGTCGACGACGCGAGCCGCGCGCTGGCCACGTTCCTCGGGCAGAACCCGCAGTTTCAGTGGGGGATGAACGACTCGCCCTACGCGCCGTTCCAGGGGGGCGCGGCCTTCGGCGGCGCCACGCCGATGCTGCCCGCCCCGGCGCCGCGCGCGGCGGGGCCGCAGGACGGCACGCTGATCACGCTCCAGCGCGAGCTCGCGCAGGTGGAGGCTGCGCTGGCGCCGCCGCTGCTCGGCCCGGTGGTGCCGGCGTCGCCCCAGCTCGTCGAGGCGCAGAAGCAGCGCGACGTCGCGGCGACCGCGGCGGCGACGGCGCAGGCGACGCTGGCGGAGCGGCTGACGATGCTCACGCCCGCGCACCCGGACGCGATCTCGGCGCAGGCCAAGCTCGACGCGGCCAGGCTCGCGCTCGTCGCGGCGGAGACGGGCTTGCAGCGCGCGCGCGCCGGCGTGACGCCCGACGTCGAGAGCGTGCCGCTCGATCCCAAGCAGCGCGCGGCGCTGGAGCAGCGTCGGGCCAAGCTCCGCCGCGACATCGCCGAGCGCCGTCGTCGCGCGCCGATCGCCGCGGCGAGCGGCGCGGCGGCGTCGTCGAGCGGTGCGGCGACAGCGTCGAGCAGCGCGGCGAGCTCGGCCTCGGGCGGCGGGGAGAGCGCGGGGAAGGTCGTGGAGAAGGTCGTGGAGAAGGCGCCGCCGACGGTGGTCGATCTCGAGACCGAGTGGCATCGCCTGCGGCTCGAGCTCGAGCGGGCGCGCGATCAGCTTCGCCTCATGCAGACCAACGCGCACGCGGCGGACATCTCGGCCGACGCGGTGGAGAAGCAGAGCCAGGAGGAGATGCAGATCCTCGAGCCGGCGTACCGGCCGACGCGGCCCGATCGCGGGCGGGGGCGCGTCTTCCTCGCGGGGGCGACGTTCGCGCTCTTGCTCGCGCTCGGGTACGCCGCGGGGCGCGTGCTGCTCAACGATACGCTCCTCGACGAGGGCGACGTGATCGCGCTCGGCGGCCCGCAGGTCCTGGTGGCGCTGCCGGATCTGCCGGCGTCGCCGCGGACGCCGTCGGAGCGCACGATGGTGCCTTCGCTCGGGCGCGACGACGACGCGGAGGACATCTCGCCGTTCCCTGCCGCGCCGCGGCCGGCCGCGGGGAGGCCGGCGACCGAGCCAGAGCGGCCGCGCGCGTCGATCGCCCCGCCGTCGCGCCCGATCGCGCCGGTCGCGCCCGACCCCGAGCCGCCCGGCCTCGCGCACCGGCGCGACGGAGCGATCACCGTGCGCTTCGGCTACCCGCTGCCGGCGCGCGCGCCCGAGGAGAGCCACGCCGCCTCCGCGGCGATCGTGGTGCGCGACGCGGGCGGGATGCTCGAGGCGATCTTCGACGAGCCCGAGGTCGAGGTGATCGGCGCCGACGTCGATCCCGAAGGCGAGGGGGCGTTCGCGCTCCTGCGATCGGCGTCGCCGTCGGCGCTCGCGGCGCTGCGCGTGCTTCGTCATCGGCTCGAGCAGCGGCGCGGGGATGGATCGTTCGTGGTGTCGGTGGTGAGCCCGGGGCCCGGGGAGGGGAAGACGCTCCTCGCGGCGGAGCTGGCGATGACGCTCTCCGAGGCTGATCGCGCGCGCGTGGTCCTGGTCGAGGGGAACCTCGAGCGGCCGCGCGTCGCGGCGACGCTGGGCCTGCGCTTGCCCGAGAGCGCGGGGTTCTCCACGCAGGTGCGCCGCCACATGAACGGCCGCAGCCGACCGTGGGGCGTGGTGCGCCTCGGCCCGTCGCTCACCGTGCTCGCCGAGTCCGGCGCCGCCGCCGCGTACCCCGCGGCGCTGCACTCCACGCACTTCGAGGCCGCGCTCCTCGCGCTCCGCCGCGCCTACGACTACGTGATCATCGACGGCCCGGCGGTGCTCGGATCCGGCGACGCCAACGTGCTCGAGGGCGTCAGCGACGGCGTGCTGCTGGTCGCGCGCGCGGCGTCGACGAAGGGCACGGCGCTCTCGCGGGCGACGCAGCAGCTCGGGGAGCGGCGCATCCTCGGCGTGGTGCTCAACGGGGTGCCGGACACGGCGGCGGTGTCGGCGCCGGCGCCGGCGGGGCGCGCTGCATGATGTGGCGCCGTGTCAACGGTGGATCACGATCAGCGTGCCGGGCCTGGATCGGCGCGCGATGATCCCGCCCCAGTCCTCGGGCACCACCGGCTCGGTCCAGTCGAAGACGCGCTTGGCGTCCTGGAGGGAGAGGTTGACGCAGCCGCCGCTCTTCGGTGAGCCGAAGTCCTCGTGCCAGTAGGCGGAGTGGATGGCGTAGGGCGTGCGGAAATACTGCGCGTGGGGCACGTCGGAGATCCAGAACTTGTCGGGCTCGGGCGAGGCCTCCGACGTCATCTGCGCGGAGCGGTGCTTGATGGCGACGCGGAAGCTCCCGAGCGGCGTGAGCGCGGCGCTGAGGAGCTCGTCGACGCGCATGGCGGCGGAGGGCGTGGTCCCGCCGGCGCCCGGCGACATCAACGTGCTGTAGACGGCGGTCGTCCCTTCGAAGAGCGTGAGGGTGCCCTTGGCGAGGCCGATGTCGATCCACTTCTCGCCCGGCTCGGCGCCCTTGGGCAGCGCCTTCACGGGCTCGACGATCGAGAGATCGGCGTCGCGCGCGAAGAGCCCTCCGTCGCGCGTCTCGCGGTAGAGCACGCCGCCTTGCTCCACCTTCTTGCCGGTGAGCCCGACGAAGGTGCGCGGCTCCCACTTCTCCCCGGTGTCGGCGAGCGCGCCGCCTTCGCCGCGGCGAAACTTGGCGCGCGCCTCGTGCCGGAACCAGCCGAGCGGGAGCGGGTGGGCCTCGTCGATCGGTGTCCCGTGGAAGATCGACGGGCGGAAGACGCGCATGCGATCGGCGGGGACGACGGTGAGATCCGGTGTGAGCAGGAAGGTGCGGCCGGCGAAGGAGAAGACCTGCTGGAACGAGAGCATCGACCCGTAGGGGATCTCCTTTCGAACCAGGCCTTCGCGCTGCCCCGCCGGCACCGGCGCGGGGCGGTTGTCGGCGAGGAAATCGGGCAGCGGATCGGTGGCCGCGGGGAGATCGAGGCCGGCGAGATCTTCGTGCCCCGCGGTCGATTGGCGCAGGCGAACGAGCTCGCTCACCCTGGTGAGGCGGCGCTCGGCGCGCTTCTCTTCGGCCGGATTCGGCAGCTTGCCGTACATGGGCGCGCGCGTGGAGAACGCGTAGCGAAAGGGCGACGCGCCCGGCCGCGGGCCGGCGAAGCCGAGGGCGCGAAAGAGCGGGAGCGCGAGGTCGAGCGTCGTGGTCTCGTCGCCGCAGATGAAGCCCTTGGGCTGGACGGCGTACCAGCGCCCGCTCTTGCATTGCCCGAGCGGCGGCGGCGACCGTTGCCCTTTCTTCAAGGGTGGATCGCGAGGCGCGTCGAGCAGGCGGACCGAGGTGCCCGGGCGCAGGTAGCCGAGGCGCTCCTTGCGCGAGCGGCTCAGGTAGATCCAGGTGGTGCGGCCGATCGATCCGATCCGCGGTCCATCGTCCACCGGCACGGGTGCGACATCGTCAACGTTGGCAACTCTGTCGACGGAGCCTGCGTCCTCGCTGCCGGCGTCGGTGTTCACGCGGCCGGCGTCCGTCGCCGCGGCCGCCCCGGCGTCCTTCACGGCGGCCTCGACGAGCGTGGCAATCGAGACGATTCCGGCGCTGCTCGAAGGCGGGCTCGCGTCCGCGTCGGTCGCGGCGTGTCCGGAGGAGCACCCGAGCCCCAGGAGCGCGAGCGCCGGTAAAAGCAGAGCGGTTCGAAGCGGCACGGCCAGGCGCCACGCTATACCATCGTTCCCATGACATCGCCGAGGTCCGCCGAGACGACACAGCGACGGAGCTTCTGGGGCTGGGGGAACGAAGACGGCGGGCTCGACGAGGCCGAGCGCGAGGCGCTGAAGGGGATGATGGGCGCGCGCCTCGGCGTCACCGATCTCGCCGAGCTCCCGGCGCCGCGCCTCGAGGATCTCCGCTTGCCGGAGCCGCGCTTCACGGCGCCCTCGTCGCTCGCGGCGATCCTCGCGCAGGATCGCTACGAGCGCGCCGCGCACACCTACGGCAAGGCCTTCCGCGACGTCGTGCGCGGGCTCGAGGGCGACTTCACCGTCGCGCCCGACGCCGTCGCGCTGCCGAAGGACGAGGAGGATCTCCGGCGCGTGCTCGCGTTCTGCGAGGAGCGATTACTGGCGGCGATCCCGTACGGCGGTGGCTCGTCGGTGGTCGGCGGCGTCGAGGCGCGCCTCGACGGTCGCTTCGGCGGGGCGGTGTCGATCGATCTCCGCTTCTTCAACCGCGTGCTCGAGGTCGACGTCGCGTCGCGGGCCGCGCGGATCCAGGGCGGCATGCTCGGGCCCGCGCTGGAGGAGGCGCTGCGGCCGCACGGGCTCTCGCTCCGTCACTACCCGCAGTCGTTCGAGTTCTCGTCGCTCGGCGGGTGGATCGCCACGCGCGCCGGCGGGCACTACGCCACGCTGCACACGCACATCGACGACTTCGTCGAGTCGGTGCGCGTGGTCACGCCGAGCGGCGTGATGGCGACGCGGCGCTTCCCGGGCTCGGGCGCGGGGCCGGCGCCGGAGCGCCTCGTCCTCGGATCCGAGGGCGCGCTCGGCGTGATCACCGAGGCCTGGATGCGCCTCCAGGAGCGGCCTCGCTTCCGCGCCTCGGCCACGGCGCGCTTCGTCGATTTTCGCCACGGCGCCGAGGCCGCGCGCCAGATCGTGCAGGCCGGCCTCCACCCGCAGAACTGCCGCTTGCTCGACGGGGGCGAGGCCCTCAACACCGGCGCCGGCGACGGATCGCGGAGCTTGCTCCTGCTCGGCTTCGAGTCCGCGGATCACGGCCTCGACGCGGCGATGGAGCGCGCGCTTTCCATCGCGCGCGGCTTCGGCGGCGAGGTCAAGGAGGGCGCCGGGAAGACGCGCGAGACCGGGGAGGGCGCGCGCGACGGCGAGGCGGGCACGTGGCGGACGATGTTCCTCAAGGGCCCGTACCTGCGCGACGCGCTCGCGCGCCTCGGCATGATCGTCGAGACCTTCGAGACCGCCGTGACCTGGGATCGCTTCGAGGCGTTCCACGCGGCGGTGCTCGAGGCGACGACGCGCGCGGCGACCGAGGTGGCGGGCCAGGCGGTGGTCACGTCGCGCCTCACCCACGTGTACCCCGACGGCGCGGCGCCGTACTTCACGGTGATCGCGGCGGGCAAGCCGAGCGGGCGGGTGGCGCAGTGGGACGAGATCAAGATCGCGGCGACCGAGGCCATCCTCGCGCACGGGGGGACGGTGACGCACCACCACGCCGTCGGCCGGGACCACCGGCCGTTCTATGATCGCGAGCGCCCCGACCTCTTCGCGCGCGCGCTCGGCGCCGCGAAGAATGCGCTGGATCCTCGGGGGATCATGAACCCCGGCGTGCTGGTGTAGCGGGCGACGCGCGCGTCGCGGCTACGCTTCGACGAGGCCGGCGCGCACGGCGAGGCGCGTGAGATCAGCCACGCTGTGCGTGGCGACCTTGGCGCAGAGGCGGGCCCGGTGGGTCTCCACCGTCTTCACGCTGATGGCGAGCTGCGCCGCGACCTCCTTGGCCGAGCTGCCCAGCGCGAGCAGGCGCAGCACCTGCCGCTCGCGCTCGCTCAGCGCCGCGACCACGTCGCCGCTGCCCGGGGACTCGCGCCGGTGCAGCGCCCGCACCATCGCCGCGCTCACGTCGTTGGATACGGCGGTGCGCCCGCGCGCCACGGTGCGGATGGCGTCGACGAGATCGCGCAGGTGCGATCGCTTGGAGAGGTAGCCGTCGGCGCCGGCGCGCATCGCCTCGCCGACGCTGAACTCGTCGCGGTGGATGCTGAGCACCAGCACGCGAGTGTCGGCGAAGGTCTTGAGCTCCCGGATGAGCTCGGTCCCGGTGCGATCGGCGAGCGAGAGCTCGATCACCGCGACGTCGAAGCGGTGGCGCTGCTGGAGCGTGATGGCCTCCTTGGCGCTCTCCGCCTGGATGACGAGGTCGATGCCTTCCTCCGCCGTGAGGGCGTTGGCCAGGGTTTCACGGACGACATTCTGATCGTCGACGAGCATGAGCTTCATTGATGTTTGCCTCCGGGAAAACATCTATAAAAGGCATGTTCTCGCTCGAAACCCGCAATGTCCGTCAGAGCAATCCTGATCGTTCGCGGTGCCCGGCCGGGGTGGTCCACTTCGTCAACGAACGGACACGAGCGGGCTCGACGGGAAACGCTGTGGCGCAGCGGTCTCACGGGCTCGATCCTCCCTCGTCGAGGGCGCGCACCCCCCCGCCTGCCCTAGGGCGGCTCGGAAGGTGGCGCGAACGGCGAAAGCGTTGTCGCGGAGTTAGAGCGGACCTTCGGTGAGGCCATGGACGAACTGGCGTACGTACGGGTCGGACGAAGCCTGGGCTTCCGCGGTCGTCCCGTCGAAGATCAGGCGACCTTTGTGCAGCATGCCCACGCGATCGGTGACGGTGAGCAGCCGATCGAGATCGCTGGAGACCATGACTACCGTGGCGTTGGCGGCGCGCTGCTCGGCGCGGAGGAGCTCGAAGATCCGCTGTGAAGTGACGGGATCGAGGCCGGCCGCGGGCTCGTCGTAGAGGACGATCTCCGCCTTGGAGACGGTGGCGCGGGCCACGCCGACGCGCTTCTTCTGCCCGCCGGAGAGGCCCGCGGGGAGGCGGTCCTCGAACCCGGGCAAGCTCACCACCTTGAGCCGCTCGGCGATGCGCGCCTGGACCTCTTCTTCGGGCAAATTGAAGAGGCGCCGCAGCGGGAAGGCGATGTTCTCGCCCACGGTGAGGTAGTCGAAGAGCGCGTTGTTCTGGAAGAGCATCCCGAACTTGAGCCGGAAGGTCTGGAGCTCGAGCTCGGTGAGCTGGTGGACGTCTTTGTCGTCGATGATCACCCGGCCCGCGTCGGGGCGGAGCAGGCCGGTGAGCATCTTGAGGAGCACGCTCTTGCCCGAGGCTCCAGGCCCGATCAGGCCGTAGAGGCAGCCCGTCGGCACATCGAGGTGGACGCCGCGCAGCACCGGCATGCCGCCGAAGCTCTTGGTCAACCCTTCGATGTGGATCACGAAGGCCGGTCTAGAACGATGTGGTGGTGACGTCGAGGCGGGGGTGCGAGGGGAAGCTGAGCGCGCGGATCTGACCGGCGACGCAGGACGAGAGCTTGGGATCCTTGGGGTTGGTGCTGACGGTGACGCCGACCGCGCGCCCGTTCTGCACGGCGGCGCAGATGGTGACGCTCATCGACGAGGGGACGCCGCAGCTGTTGAGGTACGTCCCCTTGTTGAGCACGCTGCCGAAGGCGTTGGCCGAGAGGTCGGGCGGGGCCGCCTTGTCGAAGTCCTCGACGTAGCGGGCGCGCGCGCCTTCACAGCTCATCCCGCCGGCGAGCTGCGGGTAGTTGCCGCCGCCGGCGCGCACGGCGCCGCCGCCGCCCGGGGTGACGTCGCCCACTGTCTTGCCGCCGCGGAGGCTGCCGGCGTCGACGTCGATCGAGGTGACCTCTTGCCCGTGGACCACGAGCTCGCGATCCTGGTTGGCGCGCTCGCGCATCCACCAGCCGGCGCCGCCCGCGGCGAAGACGCCGATCACCGCGGCGCCGATGAGGGCCTTGTACTGCGTGCCGCGCTTCTCGGCGACGACGACGGCGTCGAGGTCCTTCTTCTCCTGGACGATGGCGCGGTTGAGCGTCGACTGCTGAGCGAACGGCGCGAACTCGTCCCACTCCTTGATGAAGCGCTCCTCGCCGCTGAAGGTGTCGCGGAGGACGTTGTCTTCGGTGAAGAGGGCCGAGGCGATCTGCTGGAGGAGCTCGACGGCGGAGAACGGGCCGTGGTCCATCCCGTCCTTGATCACGACGTAGCGCGGGCGCGGATCGGACTCGAGCGCGACCTTGAGGTCGTTCAAGCGCTGGGTGGGATCGTTGGCGCGGCGCGGCTCTTCGCGGCGGATGGCGACGGCGTAAGGCCCGTCGCCTTGCACCGACTGGATCTTGGGGAGGGCCGCGGCGCGGGGGATGACGGCGCTCGGGCCCATCTCGCTCGGCGGGATCATCGAGAGGCGGATGTCGACCTCGAAGTCGCCGTCGGCGTCGAGGCGCGACTCGTCGGCGGGCGGCGGCGCGATCGAGGCCTGGGGCGAGATGTGGTGGAGCGCCTGCGCGAGCGCGCCGAGGTCGGCGGGCCGGTGCTTGGGATCGGCGACGAGCGCCTTGCCGAGGATGACCTCGAGCTCGTGCGGCACCTCGGGCGCGACGTCCGAGGGGCGGCGCATGCCCGGCCCGACGCTGCTCGCGGTGAGCAGCTCGTAGAGGATCGCGCCGATGGTGAACACGCTGGCGCGCGCGTCACCTTCGGCGCCCTTGCGCTCCTCGGGCGCGAGGCAAGCGCGGTCGCGCGGGTGCGTCGGCGTTACGTGCGCGCGCTCCTCGACGACGTCGGCGCTGCCGCTCTGCGTCGTGTAACGGAGGGTGGAGGGGTGAACGAAGAGCGTCTTGCCCTGGGCATGAAGCCCGGCGAGCTGGGTGCAGAGCGGGACGACGATCCCGAGGGCCTCCCTGACGCTGAAGGTTTCTCCCGCTGCGCGCCGGGCCTCCATCTCGGCCCGGAGCGAGCCTTGTGTGATCGTAGTTCCAGGGGGGAGGGGAGTAGCGAGCGATTGAGCCTGTGACATCCAGCTCGGAACATTAACGCTGAACGGGCCCGGGGCTCAACGATGCGTGCGGACTTCCGAACGCGGCCGGGGATAGCGGCGGTGTTGCTGTGGGCAGGAGGTGGTGAGGCGCTTTTTTTCCGCCACCCGTGGACGCCCGGATCAGCTCTTGGTGGGGCCCGAGCTCTTGAGGTGGGCCGTCGCTTCTGTCTCGGCCTTCTTGTCTTCGTTCAGGATGCTGAAGACGAGGCCCGCGCCGATGATGGGCAGCAGCCAGATGAGCTGAGCCTGCCAGATCTTCTGCTTGCGCTCGTAGAGCCCGCTGCGGAAAACGCGAACGGTGAGCCAGCCCTGAAAAGAGACGAGGGCGAGGGCGAGGGCGACGATGAAGATTTCAAAAACCGACATGGGGGCCTGAACTTAGCCACAGGCGGGCAGGGCGCAAGGTTTCGTGACCGCGGTCGCAAGAGGCCGGGGTAAAGTCCGGCGGTGTCCGGTGGACGAAAGACCGCTCCTGCGCCCCGCCTCGTCGCGGCGGCCCTGATCGGGGCGCTCGCCGCGGCCGGCGTCGTGGCCGCGTGCTCGCCGCCGTCCTCGGAGATCGACGGCGGCGACCTGCTCGGCGTCTTCACCCCGGATGCGTCGGCGGACGGCGGCCTCGACGCCGCGGCGCGGCGCGACGCTGGAAAGAAGGACGGCGGCCTCGACGCGGCGGCCCCGGCGCCGCTCGACGCCTCGGTGCGCGCGCCGATCGAGGGCGTGTGCGTCGCGGAGGAGGGCGCTCCCAACCGCGAGATCCGCCGCGTGCTGGGCCGCCCCGCCTGCCGCGGCTCGCAGGTCATGGAGTGGAAAGACGCCGAGGGCGCGCCCCGCTACGCGTGCTCGTTCACGCCGCCCGGCGTGGAGACGCGGGCGCCGCTGCCGCTCCTCGTCTTCTTCCCCGACGGCGAGGACGATCCCACCGCCGTCGACAAGAAGACCAACCTGCGCAAGCTCGGCGCTTCGTTCAGCCTGAGCGGGGATCCTTCGCACCAGGGCTTCGTGGTGCTTGCCGTGCAGGGGCGCCACATCCAGCGCGGCAAGCACGGGGCGATGTTCGACACCGACTACACCGGGCCGGGCAACGTCGACGTGGCCGCGGTCGATCACTTCATCGACGAGATCGCGGCGCGGGGGCTCGTCGACGCGCGCCGCGTCTACACGCTCGGCGCGGCCTACGGCGGGCAGATGGCCGCGACCTACGCGATGATGCGGCCCGATCGCGTCGCGGCCTTCGGGGCGTACGCGGCCGACGCGCCGCGCGCCGCGTGGTCGTGCGCCGGGCCGCCGCCGCCGGGGATCGTCGTCTACCGCGCCTGCGACGGCTTCTTCTCCTGCGAGTCGGTGGAGCGCTGGCTGCGCGCGCGGGACAGCGCCTCGGCCGAGACCGCGTGGCTGCGCCTCGGGGCGCAGGGCGAGGAGGAGCCGAGCTGTGCGGTGAAGAACAAGTGCACGCCGCAGAAGAGCGAGGGAAATCACCGCCGCTGGCCGAAGACGCGCGAGGTCGACGTGCTCAAGTTCTTCGCGCGCCACGCGCTCGGCGCGAGCGCGGCGCCGGCGAAGGGCGAGCCCGCGAACCCCTGATCGCTCTCCGGCGAAGGCGAGCGCGGGCGCCAAAACTCTCCGCGGATCATCGAATGCTTTCTCACCGACGTGTCGATAGAGTATCGATCACGATCGAGCATGGCGGCGGACGACGTCTTCGGCATCGTGGGGACCACCCAGGCCGGTAATTTCAAGGTCGAGCGCGCCGTCGCCGAGGGCGGCTTCGGCGTCGTTTACCGCGCGCAGCACGGCGGCTTCCGGGCGCCGGTGGCGCTCAAGTGCCTCAAGGTGCCGGAGCAGCTGACGCAGCTCCAGCGCAACGTCTTCCTGGAGAAGTTCCGCGAGGAGGCCGAGCTGCTCTTTCGCCTCTCGGCGGCGATCCCCGAGGTCGTGCGGCCCCTCCACGTCGACGTGCTCCAGCAGCAGGACGGTCGCTTCGTCCCGTTCCTGGCGATGGAGTGGCTCGAGGGCGAGTCGCTCGACGCCGTCATCCTGCGCCGGCGCGAAGAGGGGCAGGCGCCGCTCGGGCTTCCCAAGCTGGTGAAGATGCTCAAGCCCGTGGCGCTGGCGCTGGCGCGCTCGCACCACTTCCAGGGGCCGCACGGGATCGAGAGCATCATCCACCGGGATCTCAAGCCCGAGAACATCTTCATCGCCCAGATCGGCGGCGTGGAGACGGTGAAGATCCTCGACTTCGGGATCGCCAAGGCCAGCCGCGTCGCCTCGCAGGCGGCGGGCCGCCTCAACGAGTCGCCGACGGCGCTCGGGCTCGGCCCGCAAGAGGATCCGGGCGCGTTCAGCCCCGGCTACGGCGCGCCCGAGCAATGGGCGCCGAAGCGCTTCGGCGAGGCCGGCCCGTGGACGGACGTGTGGGGCATCTGCTTGACGATGGTCGAGGTGCTCGTGGGCGGCCCGGCCATCGACGGCGACTCGATGACCATGCGCAAGATCGCGCTCGACGAGAAGCAGCGCCCCACGCCGCGGGCGCTGGGCGCGGCCATCCCGCCCGAGGTCGATCGCATCTTCGAGCGGGCCCTCGCGGTCGAGCCCAAGCAGCGTTACCAGGATCTCTCCGCGTTCTGGTCGGCGCTCGAAGGGGCGATGGGGCTGCCGCTCTCGTTCACGCCGAAGCGCGAGGACGCGCGCGCCGAGCCGGCCGACGCGGCGCCCACCGGCGCGCGCCTCGGCCGGATCGAGCTGCAGAAGAAGCTGGTGCCGATCGCCGTGGCGCGCGCTCCGGCGCTCGATCCCGACGCGGCCCCCAACAGCGCGGCGTTCAATTTCTCGATGGACGATCTGGGGGTCGCGGGCCCGGCGCCGGCGGCGGCGCGCTACAACGCTGGAATGGAGGAGGTCCTGGAAGAGTCGCTCGAGGCGTCGCTGGACTCCGCGCGCGGCGGCGGCGGGGGCGGCTACGGCGAAGAGGCGTCGCTCGAGTTCGATCTGCCGCCGGCCGCGCACAACGCTCGGCCTTCTTACGCGGAGCCGGCCCCGGCGGCGCGGTACAGCGGCGTGCCTCCGCAGGCGCAGACGCCCGTTGCACCTGCGGTTCGATCGGTCAGGCCCCCGGCGGCCTCCCTCGATCTCGAGGAGGATCTCGCGGCGCCTTCGCGCGTCTCCGCGCCCCCTCGCAACTCGGCGCTCCCGCGCTCCGTGGCGCCGCCGCCGCGCGAGATCGATTTCCCCGTGGCGAGCTTCGAAACCACGGTCGCGCCGCGTCGCTCCGATCCGATCCCGCGTCGCGCCGAGATCGCTCCGGTGGCGGCGCCCGCGCCGCTCGGCCGCGTCGACGAGCCCGAACCGATGAGCCTGGGTGATCGCCTGCGCGCGCCGCTCGCCATCCTCGCCATCGCCATCACCATCTCCGCGTTCGAGATCGCCTACACCCGGATCACCGGCACCGCGCCGATGCTCGGCCCGCTCCGCCCCTTCTGGGTCGCGGCGCCGCTGGCGATCATCGGCGTCGGCTTCACCCTCTGGCGCTTCATCGGCGGTGACAACGATGGCTGATCCCTCGGCTCGATCCCGCGCCGCCGAGAGCGTCGCCGCGCGCTTCACGCGCGTCATGAACGCGGCGACCTCGCGGTGGGGCACGGTCACCGATCCGCCGATCCTCGCGCTCGCGACCGGCGTGTTTCTCATCATCCTCCTCGCGTCGATGCGCATCGACGGCGCGGCGGGGCTCGTCCCGATCTTCGGCGCGCTCACCGCGCTCCCGCTCGTGGTGGGCGTGGTCGTGTGGGTCGCGCTCCTCGGCGCGCGGGCCCGCGTGATCGACTGGCTCGCCGGCCTCCCGTTCCCGGTCGAGAACTTCAACACCGTGCTCAACGGCCTCGGCGAAGGGCTGGAGATCACCTTCGTCGCGAGCTTCCCGCCGTCGCCGGAGCTCAACGCGCAGCTCGACGCGGTGAGCCCGGACTGCTTCGTCACCAAGGCGCCCGACGCGCTGGTGTCGCACGCGACCGGCGCCTCGACGCTCGAGGTCCGCATCGGCGTGATCGACTCCACGCGCAACCCGTCCGCGAGCAATTTCCGGCGCTACGAGCGGGTTCGCGCGCTGATCGACACGGTCCTCGTCCCTCTCCACGGGAAGCACCCCGTGGTCGAGGTCCGGATCAAATAACGAGCTTTGCAGGATTGGCCGCCGCCGCGAGAGTCGCTCGGGGCGAGCGAAAGTTACGAGACCTCTCGTCCCCGGTGTAGGCTGCACTTTATGCCCGTTTCTCTCGGGTGGACCGCCGACCGCGCTCTCACTGCCCTCCTCGACGCGCTCGACGAGGGCGCGCTGGTGTTCGACGAGCGTCAGGTGTGCAAGGCCGCAGGGCGGCGCGCCGCCGACGTGATCGCCGCAGACCAGCGCTCGCTCATCGGCCTGCACCGGAGCGAGATCGTCGAGCGCATCGCCGCCCTGACCTCGTCGGCCGAAGCGGTCCGCGCGCTCCACGAGGAGGTGCTCTCCGGCGGGAGCACGGTGGCCGATCCGATCGAGATCCACGGCGCCCACCCGCGCACGCTGGTGTGGACCTCGGTGCCGATCGAGGATCCGGCCGGCGCCATCGGGCGGATCGACATCCTCCGCGACGTGACCCGCGAGCGCCGCGCCGAGAAGGACTCGGCCGACATGGCGCGGCGGCTCTCGCTCGCGGCGATCGTCGACGAGCTCACCGGGCTGATGAACCGCCGCCGCTTCGAGGAAGAGTGCCAGCGCGAGCACCGGAGGGCGCAGCGATCCTGGGCGTCGTACGCCATCGCGCGCGTCGACGTCGACGGCATGAGCCGCATCAACGCCGAGTACGGGCGGGAGAGGGGCGACGAGCTCCTCTGCCGCGTGGCCGAGGAGCTCAAGGCCACGCGCCGCGAGTACGATCTCGTCGCGCGCTTCGCCGACGACGAGCTGGTGATCCTCCTGCCCGGCTGCGACGCCCGCGACGCGAAGAAGGTCCTCCGCCGCGCCGTCGCCGCCGCCGTCGTCAAGGGGAGCGACGTCCTCGACACCGCGATGACGCTGTCGACCGGCGTCGCCGTGTGGACGCCGCCCTCGGGCGAGCTGCCGGTCGACCTCCTCGAGCGCGCCGGCGCGGCCCTGGACGCCGCCCGCGCCCGGCGCCCGGGATCCCTCGAGATCGACCTCGACGCGGCCGAATGGAAAGACGGCCCCGCGAGCGACAGGTAGCCCGAGGTCGCCGCTCGACCCCCGCCTCGCGGTGCTGCTATCGTCGCGGCCCATGAGCGATTCGCCCCACCTCAAGCTCGTCCAAGACCTCGAAGCTCGCGGCGTCACCCGCGCCAAGATCGGCGGCTTCGACGTCGACGGTGTCCTCCGCGGCAAGTACGTGTCGATGGACAAACTGAAGAGCGCCCTCGCCGGCGGCTTCGGCTTCTGCGACGTCATCTTCGGCTGGGACATCGCCGACATCCTCTACGACCACGCCGCGCCCGCCGCGGGGGCGTCAGGCTCGGCCCCGGTCACCGGGTGGCACACGGGCTACCCCGACGCCAAGGCCGTCCTCGCCCCGGACACGCTCCGCATGATCCCCTGGGAGCCCGGCACCGCGGCGATGCTCGCTGATTTTCGCGACGAGCAAGGCGGCCCGCACCCGGCCTGCCCGCGCTCGCTCCTGCGCACGGTCATCGATCGCGCGAGCGCGATGGGCTTCACCGCGAAGTTCTCCTGCGAGTTCGAGTTCTTTCTCTTCCACGAGACGCCGCACAGCCTCCACGAGAAGGGCTTCCGCGAGCTGATGTCGCTCACGCCGGGGATGTTCGGCTACTCGTGGGTGCGCGAGGGCCAGCAGCGCAAGCTGATGTCCGACATCCTCGAAGGGATGAAGGCCTTCGACGTCGAGATCGAGGGCCTCCACACCGAGACGGGCCCGGGCGTCTTCGAGGTCGCCATCCGCTACGACGAGGTGCTCCGCGCGGCCGACAAGGCGGCGCTCTTCAAGGTCGGCATGAAGCAGATCGCCCACGAGCACGGCCTCTCGGTCACCTTCATGGCCAAGTGGAACGCGAGCCTCCCCGGGTCGAGCGGCCACCTCCACCAGAGCCTGTGGCGCGGCGACAAGAGCGCGTTCCAGGACGACAGCGCGCCCGGCGGGCTCTCGAAGACCATGCGCCACTACATCGGCGGCCAGTGCGCGCTGATGCCCGAGCTCACCGCCCTCTACTCGCCGACGATCAACGCCTACAAGCGCTATGTGCCCGGCGTCTGGGCGCCGCTCACCGCGACGTGGGGCGTGGAGAACCGCACCACGGCGATCCGCGTGATCGGCGCCGGGACGGACGCGACGCGCGTGGAGTACCGCCAGACCGCGGCCGACATCAACCCGTACATCGCCATGGCCACCTGCCTGGCCGCGGGCCTCTACGGGATCGAGCACGAGATCGAGCCTCCGCCGCAGGTGCGCGGGGACGCCGGGGAGGGCGGCAGCGACGGACGCGCGCCCATCCCGCGCACGCTCAAGGACGCGGCGCGCCTGCTCTCGGAGAGCAAGGCGGCCCGCGAAATCCTGGGGGAGCGCTTCGTCGATCACTATGTCAAGACGCGCGAATGGGAGGTGCGCCAGTACGAGCGCGCCGTGACGGACTGGGAGCTGAAGCGCTACTTCGAGGCGGTGTAATCACATGAGCGGGATCAAGATCTGGAGCTTTCCGACGCGGGTCATCTACGGCGTCGGCGCGGTGGACAAGGTCGGCGAAGAGGCCAAGCGCCTCGGCGCCAAGCGGGCGCTGATCGTCACCGACAAGGGCGTCGTCAAGTTCGGCATGGTCGCCCCGATCGAGGAGGCGCTCCGCGCCGCGGGGATCGAGACGGCCATCTTCGACGACGTGCTCGGCAACCCGATCGAGAAGAACGTGCACGACGGCGTCGCGGCCTTCCGCGCGCACGACGCCGACCTCGTCATCGCCGTCGGCGGCGGCTCGCCCCTCGACGTGGGCAAGCTCGTTCGCCTCGGCGTCAACCACACCCGCCCCCTCGTCGACTACGACGACGCCACCGGGGGCGACGCGTTCATCACCGCCGACGTGCCGCCGATGATCGCCGTCCCCACCACCGCGGGCACGGGCAGCGAGGTCGGCCGCTCCGGCGTCGTCACGCTCGACGTCAACCATCGCAAGACGGTGATCTTCTCCCCGCACCTCATGGCCAACGTCGCCATCCTCGACCCCGAGATGACGCGCACCATGCCCGCGCACGTCACCGCGGCGACGGGCTACGACGCGCTCACGCACTGCCTCGAGGCCTTCGTCTCCAAGGGCGAGCACCCCATGGCCGACGGCATCGCGCTCGAGGGCCTGCGCCTCGTCGCCAAGCACCTCGAGCGCGCGGTCTCGCACGGCGACGACCTCGAGGCGCGCGGCGGCATGCTCCAGGCCGCGATGATGGGCGCGGTCGCCTTCCAGAAGGGCCTCGGCGCTTGCCACTCCCTCGCGCACCCGCTCTCGAGCGAGTGCGGCCTGCACCACGGCCTCGCCAACGCCCTCTGCCTCCCCGCCGTGGTCGAGTTCAACGGCGAGCTCGCCGCCGAGCGCCTCGCCCAGGTCGCGGTGATCTTCGGCGGCGACCCCAGCCCCAAGGGCTGCGCCGACGCCCTGCGCGGCCTCCGCGCGCGCATCGGCCTCCCCGAGGGCCTGAGCAAGGCGGGCGTCAAGCTCGACAAGCTCGACACCCTCGCCGACCTCGCCATCCAGGACGCTTGCCACACGCTCAACCCGCGCACCTGCTCGCGCGACGAGCTGCGCAAGCTCTACGAAGCCTCTCTCTGAGCGTGTTGAACAAGCTGCTGCGCGCTCCGAGTCGTCGGTCGGCCTCGGTCAACGTGCTGGAGCACGCCTCCCTCGGCCTCCCTAGCCTCGGAGCGCTCGCGACGCTTGTTCAACGCGCTCTGATTGCCGTCCTCTTCGAGCCATGCGCGCGTGGATCCGAGCGACCTCGGATCCGCGCTCTGCGTAGGGATTTACGCTGCATTTCGTTCCGGCGGCGCCCTGGTCGCGGCCTCGTGGATGAGGTAACGAAGAGGCCGCTATGTCGGCAACCGCCCCCGCTCCTTCGTCGGTGATCGCCGCCCGCCCGGCCAGCTCCTCCAGCCGCGGCGCCGCCACCAAACCCGTCACCTGCCAGATGTTCGAGACGCCGCTGATCGAGCGGTTCTCGCGCATCAACCCCGCGACGCCGTTTCTCTTCTGGCTCCCGGTGCTCGGCTACGCCGCGTACCGCGCCGCGGGGAACGGCGTCAGCGTGGGCGTGGGCCTGGGGCTCGGCCTCGCCGGCCTCCTCGCGTGGACGTTCGCGGAGTGGGTGCTCCACCGCTATCTCTTCCACTACGTCGGCCCGCGCCCGTGGCAGCGGCGCATGCACTTCGTGCTGCACGGCGTCCACCACGATTTCCCGCAAGACGCGGATCGCCTGGTGATGCCGCTCGGGGCGAGCATTCCGCTCGGCGTCGGCTTCTACCTGATCTTCCGCGCGCTCTGCGGCCCGGTGCTGGTGGACCCGCTCTTCGTCGGCTTCGCCCTCGGCTACCTCATCTACGACGGCACCCACTACGCCATCCACCATTTCCGGATGAGCTCGCGCTGGGGCCGCTGGATCAAGCGCTATCACATGGTCCACCACCACACGGGCGAAGAGGCCCGCTGGGGCGTCTCTTCGCCGCTGTGGGACTGGGTCTTCGGCACGATGGGCGACTCCAAGTCCAGCAAATCGAGCTGATCCCGACCTTCGCTCGGCGACGCAGCTCTCCCGCGTCGCCCGCCCCCAACGCCCCGCCGAGCGCCTGCTTGGTGGGGCGTTCGCGTCGAAGCTACCCGCTGCGCTTGGCCCGGCTCCTGCGACGCGCTCCGCGACGTGGGGCGAGGGGGAGCGCGATGAGACGGAGACGCACAGCCGCGAGGGGGCGAGCGATCGAGGCGCGAGCGATCGAAGCTCAGCCGGCGCCGATCGATTCCGTCGAGCAGCTCGTCGCGCGCGCTCGCCGGCTCTGGATGCGAGGCGATCAGCGCCGCTCGCTCACCATGCTGCGCGAGGCCTGCAACGAGGACGAGTGGCGCGCGCGGACCTGGACGATCTTCGCCGCGCGCCTCGCCGAGGCCGGCCTTCGTGACGAGGCCGCGCAGGCCTTCACGCGGGCCCGCTGGCTGCGCAAGCGCGCCGGGGACGGGGCGCGCGCCGCCGTCACCGAGCGGCTCGCCGCGCGCGCCGCTGCTTGAGGCTCAGGCGCTGGCGACGTCGGCGAGCCGCTGCAGCGCGTCTTTGTGGAACGAGCGCAGCGTGTTGCGCCCGCAGAAGGGGCACAGCCACCCGATGTCGAAGCGCTCCTGCGCCGGGTTGATGGCGTGCGCCGGCGCGCCCTCCTTGACACCATGCCGTCGCGCGCTGCCCTCGATGACGTGATGGTTCTCGTCCACGATGGCCGTCAGGTGGGCCTGGCACTCGCACCGGCTGTTCGCAGCAAACCTAGGCATCGATCGTCTCGCTCCTGACGGGGGTAGGGCCAGGTCGTTTCCAGCCCCAGATCGGGTCTCTCTGCCGTCCAGACCAGGCCGGCCCCGCGGGAGGGGCCAGGCCCGGCCTGACTAGGACAGACCTGTCCGGCCCCGTATAAATGGCCGGCAGGTCGGATTCAAGGGGTGCTACCGTGGTCGTTCGGGAAGACATCCAGGAAGTCCGTGTCACCAGGTGAGGAACCTCCTCATCGAACCGGAGGGAATGATGGCAACCGGTCACGAGTTCGGAGAGCCCATGCAAGGAGCATCCGGAATCCGCTCAGTTCGCTGGCGCCTCCTGCTGGCTCACGACGCGAGCGCCTCGACCTGCGACCCGCTCGCGTTCGTCGTCGAGTCCGCGCTCGGGGCCGTCGACATCACCGACGCCTCCTCGGTGGACGACGCGCGCGTGGCCCTCTTCTCGGTCGATTTCCACGTCGCCCTCGTGTGCCTCGACCTCCCTCCCGCGCCCGTCGGCGGCGTTCGCCTCGCCCAGGAGGTCCTCGCGCTCGACGTCCCCGTGGTGCTGATCACCCGCAGCCTGCGCTGGATCCCGCAGAGCGCGTCGGCGCTGCGCGAGCTCCCCTGGGCGCCTCCCGACGCCGGCGTGGCCGAGGTGGGCCAGGCCATCGTCGACGCCATGGCCCGCTTCTCCTCGATCGACAGGAGCGCGCGCTCCTCGTCGCTCCCCGACCTCCCGATGGCCCTCGTTCGCTGAGAGCTTGTTCAAGCCTCAAGGCGCTCGCGACGCCGGTTGAGCACCCTCTGCAGCGCTACTGCGCGAGCTCGGTCGTCTCCACCGCGCGGATCGTCGCCGAGCCCGGCCCGACGAGGCCCACGACGAGCTCCGCGTCCTCCGACACCGTGGCGTCGACGCTGCGCCCGCCGTCGAGCGAGAGCGTGCGCAGGACCGCGCGATCACCGAGCGGCCCGCGCAGCGTCAGAAAGAGGTGCGACTCCGGCTGCCCGAGGACGACGCGATCGCCGGGCCCAGCCTTGCAGCGCCACGACTTCTGCCCGGCGATCGCGCCGGCGCCGATCACCATGCAGTCCGACTTCACGCCGGCCTCGCTCTCGGCCTCGGCCCGCGCCGCGGTGATGACCTTCCCGCCGCGCACGATCTCCACGTCGTCGAGATCGATCCCGCCCGAGCCCGTCATCCCCACGCCGACGTAGAAGCCGCTCGACGCCGGATCCGCGGTGAGCGTCGCCTCGCGCGCGCCCTTCTCGCCGGCGGCGACGTGCCACGTCGTCGTGCTCTCCGCGGCCTCGGGATCCTCGAGCGATCGCAGCGCCGCGTAGACATCGCCGGCCTGATCCGCGCGGAACTTGAGCCGCACCGTGAGATCCTCGCCCGGCGTGATCAGCGGCGTCGTCGTCGGCGCGTAGGAGCCGGTCACCTTGATGCGGTAGTGGTGCCCCGACGTCAGCGGGAGCGCCTCGGGCTTGGTGCGCAGCGCGACGCGCGACCCCGCCCCCTGCGCCGTGACGACGATCGCCGTGCCGTCGACCTTGAACGAGAGCCCCGCGCCCTCGACCTGCGCCAGCGCCTGCGCCGCGGTCAGGCTCTTCGGCGGCCCCGACTCGGGCGTGGCGCCGCCGCTCACCCTCTGCTCGATCACGCGCACGCCCTCGCGGAAGCGCACGACCCCGTCGGTGCCGGAGAAGCGCCGCTTGTTCCACAGATCGATGAGCGCCCGCATCGATCCACTGAGCACCTTGTCCTTCGCCGCGTGCTCCGCCGGCGTCACCTTGCACTTGTCGTAGAGCTCGCAGAGCGAGACGCGCTGCTCCTTGAGCACGTTGGCGAGCGCCGCCGCCGATCGAATGGCCTCGATGCGCGCGTCCGCGTCGCGCCCGCTCCCGGTGAGCTTGAGCGACTCCGCCACCGAGAGCGCGCCAAAGTCATCCGCCACCGCGGTGCAGTCCTCGCGCGGCACGCTCCCGATCGGCGCGGGGCACTCGAGCTTCTCTCCGCCCGCCGCGACGACGGACGAGGTGGGCGCTACGGGAGGCGCCTCGGCCCCACCGCCGCCGCAGGCGGGCAGGAGAGCGAGCGCAGGGACGAACAATCCAAGGGCGAGGTTCGAGCGGATCAGCACGAACCGACGGTATTACAAGTCGGGGGCGGAGGGGGCTCTCCGAAGCGTTGTCGAAACGCTTGCGATCGGTCGCGGGATTGGGTATCCCTGCCTTCGCATTCGGCGGGACTAGCTCAGTTGGTAGAGCATCAGCTTCCCAAGCTGAGGGTCGCGAGTTCGAATCTCGTGTCCCGCTCCGAATTCATTCAGGTTTTCGTCGCGCCCCTTCGGGGCTGTGGCAAAACCCCCCCGGTTGAGCTGGGGCAGGGCCGCCTCCGGGATGCGCGCCAACTTCTCGGTCTCCATGACGTACAGCGCGTGCGCCCTGGTGTCCCCGTGGCCCGCCAGGACCATCGCCTGCTGCGCGTTGACGCCCGCCTCCGCGAGCCCCGTCGAGAAGGCGCGCCGGAAGCTGTGGAAGTCGACCGGGAGGCTCCAGCCGGTCTCGCAGTAGACGGGGTCGGACGCGAGCTCGGCGCAGCACGCCGTCTTCTCCGTGGGTCGCACGTCGGGCTGCTGGCACGGGTGCCGCGTGATGCCGGCGAGCATGAGGTTGCGACGGAGGCGGTCCGCGAACGACACGCCGCGCTCGAGCCGCGCCTCGCCCTTGCGCGGACCTCGGGTCACCGGGAACACCGGGCCCGACATCGGGCGCCCCTGCGTCGCCCACCACGCGCGCAGCGGCCCCTGAAGCACATCCGGAATGTCGAGCTGCTGAGGCTTGCCGGTCTTGGTGCGCGGAACGATGCACGACGCGAAGCGCTCGCGGTCGATCATCGTCCAGTCCCACGCCGTGCAGTCGCGCGTTCGCATGCCGCCCTCGCACCGCGCCACGAGGCTCAGCATCCGGATCTCGAGCTCGGCGTCCTCGCAGGACCAGAACACGATCACCTCGTCGTCGGTGAGGATGACGCGAGGCTTCTCGACGTAGGCGATCGGCGGCACCTTCACCTTGAGCATCGGGTTCTCGGCGATGATCTCCAGGCGCCAGGCTTCGTCGAAGAGCAGGTTCATGGTCGAGCGAATGTGCTCGATGGTCTGGGGCGAGAGCTTCTTCTCCATCACGGAGTTGATCACCTCCATGATGTGGGCCGGGCGCACGGTGCCGATGGGGAGGTGCCCGATCTTCGGGTAGATGGCGCTGTCCGCGGCGATAGCCCCGGCCGCGAGGACCAAGAGGTCCAGGAGGCGCCCACGTCGCGATGGCCTGTCCGGGGTCGGTCGACAAGCCCCCTTGTCGCTCCCCGCAGAGAGACAAGGGGGCTCTGCCCTCTCTACCCTGGTCTCCACGGCGCCCCGGCGAACCGTGGCTCTCCGCTGGGCGGTTACTCGTCGAACGAGAAGACGCCGTTGACGACGTTGATGCTGACCAGGCCGTCGCCGACCTTCTGAAGGTCGCCGTTGAAGATGCCTTCGATGTGGCCACCGGTGGTCGACGAGACGCTGATCGAGCACTGGTTCGCCTGGTAAACGGCCGGGTCCGAGTCGAAGTCGATCGTCATGGAGACGTCGAGGCTCGACGATTCACACGCGTAGCTCGCGTTCAGCAGCAGCGGCTGCGGTGCTTTCACGGTGAAGGTCAGCCGCTTTCCGTACTGGCTGCCTCGCGCGCTGAGCGACGTGCCGTCGCTCCCGTGGGTGAAGGTCTGGTCGTCCATCAGATCGTAATGGAGGCCGTTGAGGTCCGCGGAGAGCAAGCCGCTGTGCACGCCGCCGCTGCCTCCGCCGCCCGTCGTGGTACCGGACGACGGCGAGCCGCCGCTGCCCGACGTCCCGTCGCCTCCGCTGGACGAGCTTCCGCTCGTTCCCTGGCTCGTGCTGGTCGACGTGGACGCGGCGCCGCCACCGCCGCTCCCTGACCCACTGTCGCCACCACACCCGGCGGCCACCGCCGCAATCGCCGCAATCGCCGCCGCAAGGATCATCGATCTCGTCATCATCATTGTCATTGTCGTTGCCTCCTTCGTAACTGGAAAAACCGAGAGGCTCAGCCCCTCTTGCGAAGAGCTGATAGGTAACTCGTATCCTTCGCGCCTGCCCCGGCGAAAAAGCGGTCCGCGGGTGCCGGCCCGATCACGCAACGCTGCGCGACGCGGTCGCAGCGTCGTTCTCAGCGAGCGCGATCCTCGAACCACTCCTGCCGTCGATGCGGCCCGACTTCCCGATGAATCCAGCGAAATAGAACAGATCATCGGACACGACGAGCCCACTGGGCGCGTCGCGTGACAGGGGTGACCGCGGGTCGCCCCTGCACGGAAGATTCGAGTTGTTCGAGGGGCGCGCTCGCTGATTCAGCCTGCGGCCATGCCCCGGTACTCTCGCGCTGCGAGCACACTCCGCTGCTCCGCCATCAGAGCCGCTGTGAAGGCACCGTGTCGCAATGCCCCCTTGCCGACTCCAGCGCCGATCGCACCATCCCGACTACTTGAAACCAAGCTCCGACGGTCCCGCCGACGTTGGCGTCGGCATACACAGCTCCGCCAAGCTACTTCCACGCCTCGAACGGCTCCGGGCGCGCTATCGCCGACCGGAGCCGTTGACCGCACATATTGGTGTCCGATCTACACGAAGTCAAGAGGCCGCGCGAGGATGGTCGCCGTACGTCCCCTGGGACGTGTGCCCGAGCTGCGTCAGCGCCGCCATGCAGGGAGCGGGTTTGGCAGGTTGGCCTTTCGCGCCCAAGAGGCTGCCAGCGTGCTCGAGCGCGTCAAGGGTACGCCTGCGTGGAACACGCTTCTGATAGCCGGCCCTGAGCGTGCAGAGCAGCAGCCAGGCCGTCGGGAGCAGCGTCACCCCGACGTAGCGCTCGCGCTTCATCTTGATGAGCACGGTGCTGGCGAGGATCAGCGCGATGGCAGTGAGCATCTGATTCGAGATGCCGAACAAGGGCCAGAGGGAGTTGATCCCGCCGAGCGGATCGCTCACGGCCTGGCAGAGGAAGAAGCCCCAGGTGACTGCCCACCGGGCGGGGCTCTGGAAGCCGCTGGGCGATCCATGAGCCTACGAGTCCACCATGTCATTGATACGTGTAGATGCCTTCTTCAATGGCACGCTTGGGCCACCACTCCGAGTAACATCGTGCGGTGAACTCTGTTATGCTGCGCGGCATCGCCCGGTGCTCGCGCGCTTCGATCTGTGGCGCCGGGACAGGAGGAACATGCTTTATCGTCGATTAGCGAGCTTTGTAGTGGCTGTCTCGATTGTATCCCTGGTGGGCTGCTCCAGCTCCGAAGAAACCAAGCCCGGTGGAGCGGGTGGGTCGGCCAACGGCGGTGCATCGGCCAGCGGCGGCGGGTCGGCCAGCGGCGGCGGGTCGGCCAGCGGCGGCGGATCGACACCGACGCCTGGCACCCACTTCGCGCCCAGCAGCGCTGATTGGACCCTGCCCGCAGGTTCCCCCTCGGGGAACGGCTTCATCACGTTCGCCAACACCCACTGGGCCACCACGGACCTCGACGGGGATGGCAAACCCGACCTCGTCGTCACCGAGGGTGCGTCGGAGTCCAACCGGCGCTGGCTGCTCTACAAGAACACGGGTGCGGGCTTCGCGACCAGCAGCACGGACTGGACCCTGCCCGCAGGTTCCCCCTCGGGGAACGGCTTCTTCACGTTCGCCAACACCCAGTGGACCACCACGGACCTCGAC
>FSTQ01000384.1_pt1 | contig 26434 bp, 18 predicted proteins | sample 1637281 | NCBI WGS metagenome assembly FSTQ01 (sample SAMEA3914818, study PRJEB12502) | metagenome | biome: forest; material: soil | place: Canada | collected 2010-06-26 | depth 0.1 m
GCCGCGAGCTGCATCTCGGCCATGCCGACGATGCGCTTGAGCTGCGCTTCGCTCACGTGCACCTGGGTCTTGATCGTCGCGCCGTCGGCGACGAACTCCGCGTGATCGATGACGTCGAGCGTGGTCACGACCAGGTTGACGGTGCGGACCGAATCGAAGGCCTTGGTGATCTCCGGCGCGTGCTTCTGCGCGTCTTTCTCCGAGGCGTCCCCGCCTTCGATGGCCACGTCCGCGCCGCCGTCGGCCGTCGGGGTCACGGCGACGCGCATCCACTTCAGCGTGTCGGGGAGGGCGAAGATGTTCCGGAAGGGTCGCGAGGGCGTGACCATCGAGATGACGATGCCGACCTTCGAGCTGGGGAAGCCCTTCGATTTCTTGAGCCCCTCGAGCTGATCCTTCGCCTCGTACGGGAGCACGACGAGGAGCCTCTTGCCGGGCACGAGCGCGAAGAGGCGATCGCCCGCGGAGACCTTGGCGCGCGCGGTGGGCACCGGCGCGTCCTCGAGCCAGCTCCCGCCGGCGTTGGTGACGATGAGATCGACGGCGTCCTTGATCTTCGACTCGGGGACGTTGAAGTCCATCACCGCGACGAGCTTGCTCGAGTCCCCGCGGAGGCGCGGCGCGGTGATGAGCAGGTGGTTGAGATCGCGGATGGGATCGATGGGGCTGTCGGCGAAGAACTGATGCCACTCGGGGATGAGCACGAGGATGCGCGCGAAGGACGCGCCGAGCTGGTGCTTGCGGATCACGTTGCCGGCGATCAAGACCTGGATGTTGGAGTCCTTGGCGGCGATCTTCCCGGCGCCTCCCGCGGCGGCGATGGGATCGCGCAGCGAGGGCGCTCCAGCGTCGGCGGGCCCCGCATCTTCAGCGGGGCCGGCGTCGCTCACGGGGCGCTTCTTACGCGGCGCTTCGGCGTCCGCTGCGGCGTCGGCGGGGCCGGCGTCGATCGGCCCGGCGTCGGCGATCATCGCGCCGTCCCTGGCGACCTTCGGCGCGGCGGGCGGAGGATCCCCGGCGGGCGGAGATGGAGGAGCGCCCACCGCGGTGGGGCTGGGCTCTTCGTTGAGCAGATCGAGATCGATGGGGATGATCGCCTTGGCGTCGCGATCGTCGTAGTCGGCGGCCTGACCTTGCAGCAAAAGCTGCAGCCACTCGTTGAGCTGCGATGGCACGAGCGGGAGATGAAGGACGAAGGCGACCGTCACCGCGATCGCGAACGCGCGGCGCGGCAAGGAGCGGCGCGCCTTCTTCGGCGAGGCGGGCGTCGCGGTCGTGTCGCTGCGCCCACGCGCTCGAGTCCCATCCACCACGCGCCTACGGTAGCAGCAGCGCGCCCTGCGTCATCTGTCGCGATCGGCCTCGTGGCATGGGCCTCGCTGTGCGCGGACTCGGCGAAAGAACCGCCAAGAACTGGATCGACAGTTGAGTGACCAGGTACTAAGACCCGCGGACCTTCAGGGAACAGAAGGTCCAGAGCCCGACGGGATGAGCAGCCAAAACGCCCACCGCACCCCTCCCGAGAGGGCCACCAGCCGATCGTCATCGATCGCGCACGATCGCGCTGGATCGGGGAAGCGCCCGCCGCCTCCTCCCTCCGGTGGCGGCGGGGCGGTGGTCGCCGGCTTCGTCGTCGCCGCGATCGTCGGCGGCGCTGTCGCCTGGGCGAGCGGTTGCCACAACGAGGCGCCTCCCGGCCCGTCGACGGAGCTCCCTCCGCCTCGCGTCAACACGCTCCCGCCGCCCCCGGTCGCGACCGCGAAGCCGACCGCTGTCGCCGTCGTCGCGCCTCCCGCGAGCGCTGCGGCGCCCGTCACGAGCCCGAGCGGCATCCCGGTGGAGAAGCCCTACAGCGGCCCGCTGCTCGGGGCTCTCGGCCTCCAGACCGCGGTGTACGCCAAGCCGGAGTACGCGAAGAAGATCCTCGGTTACGTGCGCCTCGGCGGCAAGGTCCCGGTCGAGCCGACGCTGCTCAAAGACGCGGGGAGCAAGTGCGCCGCGGGCTGGTATCACCTCGTCGACGGCGGCTACGTCTGCGCGAAGTGGAGCACGCTCGACCTCAACAACCCGCAGGTGAAGCTCGGGATCACGCCGCCCGCGCTCGAGGACGTGCTCCCGTACAAGTACGCGTTCAACACCGCGCACGGGACCCCGCTCTACAAGTCCGTCCCCTCGAAGGAGGAGATGCTCAAGTACGAGCCTTACCTGGAGGCCGCCAAGCGCGCGAAGAAGAAGGCCGATCGCGCCAAGGAGAAGGAAGAGGCCGAGTCTGCCAGCGGCGGGGGCAGCAGCAGCGCGCCGTCCGAGGACGCGAAGCAGGCCGAGCCCACCGACGACGGCGCCGGCGACAAGGCCGGGGCGATCGCCAAGGCCGAAGCGGTCGGCATCCTCGAGGGAGACGCGGGCGCCCCGACGCCCGAGGAGAAGCCCTGGTGGCAGCAGGCGAGCGACAAGAGCAAGCCGCTCAAGATCAAGCTCTCCGACCTCGAAGAAGACTCGGACTCGACCATCGCCAAGCGGATGGTGAAGGGCTTCTTCGTCGCGGTTGACAAGCCCTTCGGCTGGAACGGCCGCGGCTGGTACAAGACCACCGGCGGCCTCGTCGCGCCGAGCGACCGGATGGTGATCATCAAGCCGCCCACGACCCAGGGGATCGATTTCCCCGAGGGCGTGAAGCAGATCGGCTTCATCACCGCGGCCAAGGCCTCGAAGTACGAGTTCGACGCCGAGCAGAAGAAGATCTCGGTCAACGGCTCGGCGCCGCGCTTCACCGCGGTCGGCCTCACCGGGGCGACGACCACCAACAAGACCATCGTCTACCGGCAGACCACCGAGGGCTGGTGGATGAAGGCCATCGACGGGACGATCACCGAGCCCGGCCCGCGCCCGTCGGACCTCGCGCCCGGCGAGAAGTGGATCGACGTCAACCTGACGCGCAAGACGATGGTGGCGCTCGAGGGCGAGAAGCCGATCTTCGCGACGCTGATCTCGCCCGGGAAGAAGTCGTCGAACAAGGAGAAGGACCACTCGACGATCCAGGGCACGTTCCGCATCCGCGAGAAGCACATCGCCGTGACGATGGACGGCGACGGCAAGGCGGCGAGCGATCTGCCCTACAGCATCGAGGACGTGCCCTACGTGCAGTACTTCGAGGGCTCGTACGCGCTCCACGGGGCGTTCTGGCACAACAACTTCGGCCACGAGATGAGCCACGGCTGCGTGAACCTCTCGCCGCTCGACGCCAAGCGCGTGTTCTTCTGGAGCGAGCCGCACCTGCCGCGCGGCTGGCACGCGGTCTGGTCGACCCCGGAGAACCGCGGGACGCTCGTCGTCGTCCACGAGTAGCGCGAACCGCGCGCCGTTCGCGCGGCTACTCGGCCGGCTTGGGGAAGCGGCGGACGTAGATGCCGTGGTGCTCTTCGCTCTCGTCTTGCCAGCCGATGACGACGTAGCCATCACCGCCGACGGCGATCGCGGGGCGGCGGCGCTCGGCGGCGATGGCCGGGTGCGCCGCCGGGAACTCGTCGTTCTGGCCGGTGATGCTGTTGTAACCGAAGCCGGTGCCGGCGCCGACGAAGCGCGCAGAGATTGATCCGGTGTCCACCGTCTCCCAGGCGACGGCGAAGAAGCTCCCCGCGTTGGCGCCGGCGGCGACGACCGGCCGCTGCTGATCGCCGAGCGTGACGGTGTTGAGCGGCGCCTCCTGATCGTGCTCGATCGCGGCGCCCGTCGCGTCGAAGCGCTGGAAGAAGATGTCGCCGCCGCCGTGCCAGACGATGATCGAGCGGCCGTCGGCGAGCGCGGCGATGTCGGGTTGATCCTGGGCGCCGTTGTTGACGATGTTGACGACGACGGGCGAGGTGACGTTGCCTTCCGGGTTGACCTTGCTCGCGAAGATCGAGTCGCCGCTCGAGTAGACCACCTTCCACCCGTCGGAGAAGCCGGCGATGCGCGCGCCCGCGGCGTTGCTGGCGATGAGGATCTCGGTGTCGGGCGTCAGGGTGCCGTTGGTCTGCCAGATGCGACCGTAGACGTTGTTGGCGCGCGTCCACGTCACCAGCGCGCGACCTCCTGGGCCGCCGGCGATGTGGGGCTCGCTCGCGCCGGGGGCCGCGCCCGGGGAGTTGAGCTGCACCGACGTTGCGCAGATCCCTTGCGGGGCGCAGACGCCCGACGTGCAATCGGAGCCGTCGGCGCACTTGGGCGTGTCGGCGCAGCCGTCGGCCGTCTGCGGGCTGAGGAAGATGTCGAAGATACCGCCGACCACCTCGTCGCTCGCGTAGACCACGGCCATGAAATCGCCCACCGGCGCGAGGTCGGGCGAGCGCTGCTCCTTGACGATCCCGGGCCCCGTGGTGTCGTCGCAGCGGAGCGGCAGGTTGAGCTGAGCCTCGAGCACGCTGGGCGTGGTGATCGGCGCGAGATCGCGCGTGAGAAAGCGCTCGTGGATGTCCGAGGCGCCCTTCACCTTGTCGGTGTCGCGATCGACGAAGAGGGCGCGGAGCGCGTTGGGGTAGGTGGGCGCGCCCGGCCCGAAGGCCAGCGCCAGATCGCTCTTCGTGCCCTTCGCGCCGTTGGACAGGACCGGCACCGTCGGGTTGTCGATCGAGAGCAGGAGCTCGGCGGCGATGCAATCCGCGCCGCACACGGGATCCGCGGGGATGCCGGAGCACGCGGGGCCTGCTTGGGCTGCGGCGACCTCGCACTGCTCGCCCGACTGAAGCTGGCCGTCGCCGCAGCAGGCCGGCGGGTTGAAGCGCTTGACCTGGATCGACACGTCGAGCGGATCCTGGTTGATCACGGCGGTGCCGCAGCCTTCGGCGATCACGCCGGCCGCGTTCTTCGCGGTGACGACGAACATCTTGGTGCTGCCGTCCTTGTCGAGCTGGATGGTCTTGCACCAGGCCGCGCCGCCGGTGCAGCCTGTCTTCTCGAGGGCGAAGCGCTGCGCGGTCCCGTCGTCGGGCACGTCGGCGTGGCCGGTCGCCAGGCACTCGCTCTTGGCGGCGTCGAAGACCGCGAGATCGAGGCCGCTGGCGCGATCGAGCAGCCCTTGCGGCGAGAGCATGACGAGGCCGATGTTCACCGGCTCGCCGGCGCACCCCCCCGCGAGGAGGAGAGCAAGTGGAGCCGCGGGCAGAAGAGCGAGGAGCAGGCGCCGACGCATGGTGCGTCAGTCTATCGGAGTCTCGCGCGGGCCTGCCCGCCTATCGGAGCCTCGCGCGGGCGCGGCCGCGATCCGGAGGCGGCGACCATCCATCACAGCGCGTGGTCGTACTGAGCCGGGGCCTTCTTCGGCGCCGAGACGGCGTTGCGACCCGAGCCGCTCGTTCCGCTGGGCGGCTTGGTCGCGGCCTGGCCCTCGCCAACTTCGGGCGCTGTTGCGGCGGGCTTTGCAACGGGCGGCGGCGCTGCGGGCGGCGCCGGCGCTGCGGCAGCGGGCATCTTGGCGCCGGCCGCGACGGAGCGCTGGGCGATCTGGTTCCCCGTGTTCAACGCGCCGCTCCCGCTCTCGGCCGTGAGCTCTTGCTCGGCGCGTTGGCGGTAGCTGCCGACCGACTCGAGCGCGAGGTAGAGCTCCCGCGCCTTGGCGGCGTCGCCCATCGATCGGTAGCAGCGCGCGGCCTCCCACATCGCGTCGGCGGCGGCGCCGGTGCCGGGGAACCGCGCTCCGATCTCGTCGTACTTGCTCACGGCGGAGGCGCACCCGGCGCTGTCGCGCACCGTGCGCGCGTCGGTGAGCGCGAGCTTGGCGGCGTCCTTGTCGGCGAGCCGCGCCACCTCGGCGGCCTTCTCTCTGGTGGGGGCCGCGCTGTCGGCGGCCTGCTGCGGATCCGCGGCAGGCGCGGACGCCGCGGCGATCACCGGGCTCGCCGCCGCGAAGGGTGCAGCTGTTGCGGCGGGGGGCGAGGGCTCGGCCTCCACCGCCGGCGCCCCGCGCTCGGTGACGCGGACCGGGGCGAAGCCGTTCGCGCCCGGCTTGGCGCGGAGGAGGAGCAGGCTCGAGCCGATGACGAGGAAGAACAGCGCCGCCATCGCCAGCTGCGGGCGCATCGCGTGGCTGCCGGCCCAGGCGAGGCCGCGCAGCACCTTGCGCGGCCACGGCGCCTTCTTTTGCGCGACGAAGGCCGCCTCGAGGATGCGCGCTTCGAGGTCGTCGCTCGGCTCTTCGATCGGGAGGATGCCGACGTCGCGCGTGGCGCGGAGGCCGGAGAGGATCGCGGCGCAGCGGGAGCAACCCTCCACGTGACGCTTGAGCGCCGCGTGCGTGAGCTCGTCGAGCTCTTCGTAGAGCTCGTCGATCACGTGTTGGTCGAACTTCTCGCAGTCCATGGGTTTCAGCGGCTCACTTCTCTTGGCCAAGGCGTCCCGCGGGGCGCTCGTCCACCCTCAAATGGGGCCTGTTTAGCGCAGCGCCCGCGCATAATCTTCGTACTCGGCGAGGGACTCCTGGAGGCGCTCCAGGGCGTAGCGCATCCGGCTCTTCACCGTGTTCTCCGGCACGCCGGTGATCGTGGCAATTTCCTTGAAGGGCAGGTTGGCGATCTCGCGCAGGAGGAAGACCTCGCGCTGATCGTTGGGCAGGTTCTCGACGCAGCGGGTAATGCGCTGCCCGAGGTCTTTTCCGATGACGGTGCGGTCGACGGTCGCGCTGTGGTGAAGGTCGGGTGTCCGGTCGAGCAGCGTCGGCCCGTCGGCCTCGTGCCCCATGGCCTGATCGAGCGACGCGTGCTGGCGGAACGTCATTTTGCGGAGATGATCGATGCAGATGTTCCGCGCGATGGCGTACGCCCACGTGGAAAACTTCGACTCGTGTTTGAAGTCGACGGCGCTCTGAACGATTTTCACGAACACGTCCTGCACCAGATCTTCCGCCACCGAGCTCGTGCGGACGAGCCGCAGGATGAAGTTGTAGATGGGTGTTTTGTGCTTGCGGACCAGCGAGGCAAACGCGGCGCGATCGCCGGCCTGGAAGCGCAGCATCAAGACCTCGTCGGTCACCTCTTCACGGGCGATGGGGGCCATCAATTCAGGCCCCTGACTTCCAGGCGCCCGCGAGGAGCGCTCCCTCGGGCGAGGCTTGGTGCGGGCGCGCCTGTGCGCGACCCTGGCCTTCGGGACGGCATCCGACGCGCGGCGGGGCGCAAGGATCTGCGAGGTCTTCCGAACACCGGCGAGCACCTTACCGGAGTCTCGGGGGCGCGCGCGAGGCAAGTTCGACTGGAGCACACCGCGCCTGCGGAACGAGGCTCCGGAGCATTCGCGGCGCCGCGACCTGCGTCCGCGGAGGTGTCGCTCGGCCTTGCAAGCACGATTTCAACCGAGCTTCGATCCTGTCCGCGCGTCTTGCGGGGCGATAGCGCGGCCGATGGATGGGACGCTCGGTCGTTGCGCCCGGAAGGCAGGCGCAACTAGACTGAGCGGCGTGTTGGTCGGGTGCCCGCCATCGGCAGGGCGAGAAGGTATATAAGGGGATCTTTCATGCGACTTATCAAGACGCTGGCGGCTGGGGTGGCTGCCTCCCTGCTTTTCGCGGTGCCGGCGATGGCACAGGGCACGGGCGGCACCAAGACTCCGGCGGCTGCGCCTTCTCCGACGCCCACGGCGGGCGCGACGGCGGCGGTGAAGAAGGGCGCTGCCGGCGAGGCGGCGTCGGCAGCGGCGCCCGCGGCTGGGGCGCCCGTCGCTGCGCCCCCTGCCGCTGGTGCTGCGGGATCTCCTGCGGCCGCTACGCCCGCTGTCGGCGGGGCGGTCGCGGCGGGCGCGGCGCCGGGCAAGGCGGTCGCGCCGGCTGGGCCGGCCGCGGTTGCCGCTGCGCCGGCCGCGGCTCCAGTGATGGATGGTCCGACTTACGCGGTGCGTCTTCGCGATCTCGAGCAGCGGATCGACGAGCTGAAAGAGCAGATCCGGCGCAGCCACACGCGCCTCTCGCTGTTGAGCGACACCATCCTCTCGGGCGGCGGCGCGGGGTCGCACGCCAGCATCAAGTTCAAGAACGAGCTCTCGAGCGCCTTCCGCGTGACGCGGGTGCTGGTCGTTCTCGACGGCGCGGTTCAATACAACAAGACCGATCAGTCCGGCACGCTCGCCGAGCAGGCGGAGATCCCGATCATCAATGGCTCTGTTCCTCCTGGGGACCACACGGTTCAGGTGCTCGTGAACCTGCAAGGCAACGGGTACGGCGTGTTCTCGTACCTCCGGGGCTATCGCTTCGAGGTGCGGTCGAGCCACTCGTTCACCGCGGTGGAAGGGAAGACCATCAACCTGGACACCACGGTCTACGAGAAGGGCGGCGTCACCACGCCGCTCGAGGAGCGCCCTGCGATTCGTTACGTCGAGAAGGTCGCCAGCGGCATCGCCGACGCTGCGGGCGCGCCGGCTCCGGCGGCGACGGCGCCGGGTGGGGTGGCTGTGCCGGTCGCGCCTCCTCGGTGAGGCTCGCTGCGGTGGGGCTCACGCCCCTGGTGATCGATGGGGCTGCGTGGTGCCCCGCCCCGCCGGCTGACGGGGTCCCGTCTCAGCAGCTCTTCTTCGAGGCGACATCGCTATGACGCGTGCCCTTTTCTTCGCATGTGCTGTTCAATCCGCCGAGCGGCAGAGGCCGTTCGGGGGGCGCCGACGGTGGGCTCCGCTGCTCGCGGTGCTCGCTGGTTTCGGGGCCGCTCTCGCCTCCGGCGAGGCGTGGGCGCTCGACCCCGAGCAGGCCTATACGTCGGCGTCGCAGCAGATTGCGGCTGTCGCGGGGCCGCAGGGGCTCGCGGCGATCCAGGCGGCCATCCAGAAATCGCAGAGCGCGGATCGGACGGCGGAGCAGCGGATCGCCGACGCCACGCTGCTGATGGGCGCGAAGGACTACAACCGCGCCGCCAGCGTGCTCAACGAGATCGTCGAGAAATACCCCACGCATCCGACGGCGTACCCCGACGCGCTCACCATGCTCGGGGAGACGTACTTCCGATCCAACCAGTACCTCTCGGCTCGCCGCGTCTTCAACCAGATCGTGCGGAGCGGGGGCGAGGCTCGCTTCGCGTCCTACCAGTCCAAGGCCCTCGGGCGCCTCGTGGATGTGGCGCTGCGCATCAAGGATTACTCGTCGCTCGACGACATCTTCGCGTCGATGAGCAAGGTGCCGCCCGCCGCGATCGGGAGCGGGCTCGCGTATGCCAAGGGGAAAGGGCTCTACGCGAAGAAGGATTTTGCCGGCGCCAAGGGGGCGCTCGGCGGGGTCGATCCCAAGAGCGAGTACTACCATCAGGCGCAGTACATCCTCGGCCTGATCGAGGTCAAAGAGGCCACGCCTGCGGTGGTGAAGCTCAAGGACGGCGAGCTCCCGCCCCAGGTGCCGGCGTCGCGCTACGTCGGCGCGATCAGCCTGTTTCAGAAGGCGACGGCGCTCGCGGGGGACACCGCCGAGCACAAGCGGGTGATCGATCTCTCGTGGCTGGCGATCGGGCGCTTGCTCTACGAGTCGGATCAGTGGACGCAGGCCGTCACCGCCTACAACCACATCGATCGCAGCTCGCCCGAGTTCGGGACGATGCTCTACGAGCTGGCGTGGGTCTACGTTCGCCTCGGCGATGTCGATCGCGCTCAGCGCGCGCTCGAGGTGCTCGCCATCGCCGATCCCAACAGCCAGAACATCGCCGATGGGTCGCTGCTCCGCGCGGATCTGATGCTCCGCGCCGGTCAGTTCGACAAGTCGCTCAAGGTCTACGAGGGGGTGCGGGCGACCTACGATCCGATGCGCGAGAAGGTCGACTCCTTCCTCGGCTCGACCAGCGATCCGGCCGTTTACTACGACAAGCTCAGCCAGGAGCAGCTCGAGGCGCTCGACAGCAACTCGATGCTGCCGCCCCTCGCCGTGCAGTGGGCGCGCGAGGCCGAGGACGGGCCCGCGGCCTTCGCGGTGATCGACGACGTCGCGCAGTGCCGCGAGCTGATCAAGCAGTCCAACGAGATCATCGAGAAGCTCAACGCGATACTGAGCTCGCCCAACCGCGTGCGGGCGTTCCCGGAGCTCAAGGCCGGCGAAGAGAAGGCGCTCTCGCTGCTCAACCGCATCGGCCTGGCCCGGCTCGCGCTCGGGCAGGGGATGGATGAAGTCGACGACGGCGCGCTCTCGGGCGAGATCGGGGGCGTGAGGGCCAGGCGCCGCGCGCTCGAGAAGCGCCTCGGCGTGATCCCGGTGACGGACGCCGACTTCCAGGATCGCGAGGCCCAGGCGCTGAAGCAGTGGAACACGGTCTCGCAGGCGCTCCAGCGGCTCACGCTCCAGGTGGACACGCTCCAGGCGACGATCAACGGCCTGCGCCGCGTGCTCCGCGAGGGGCCGCAGTCGGGCGTCGTCCGCGACCCCTCGAGCGTGTCGCGCTTCGAGGAGGAGCTGAAGCAGAACGAGCACGACATCGCCCTCTACCGCGGGCAGATGGAGGCGCTGCGCAAGATGGTGTCGGCGGGCCGCGTCCAGGTCGGCTTCGGCGATCAGCGCTTCGTGGAGGACGACCAGGTCCGCAAGGCCTACGCCGAGGCGCTCACGCGCGAGACGCAGCTCGCGGCGCAGGGCGCGGGCGGCGTCAAGCTCCAGGGCTACGCGCAGCGGCTGGTGCCGCTCCTCGCTTCGGCCGCCGACAGCGACGCCAAGGTCGAGGCGGCGATGGCCGATCTCGAGCGCCGGGTCGCGAAGAAATCGCAAGAGTTCCGGGACACCGTGGCGCGCGAGACGACGGCCATGGTCGGCTACCAGGTGCGCCTCGACGAGCTCGACGGCCAGGCGCGCGGCGTCGTGGGCGAGGTCGCCATGCGCAACTTCGGCCTCGTGCGCGATCGCCTCAAGAACATCGTGCTCCGCGCCGACGTCGGGATCACCGAGGAGGCGTGGGAGGTCCGAGAAGAGCAGATGACGCGCGTGCGCAACCTGCAAGTCGAGCGGGCGCGCACCGATCGAACGCTCAAAGAGGAGCTCAACGAGGTCCTCGACGACAGCGGCGACACGGAGGACGAGAAGTGAGCGAACGCCAGCATTCGGGGCCGTCAGGGGAGAGCCTTCTCGCCGCGCCGCGACGAGGGCCGCGGGGCCGCCTGCGGCGCGCGGCGTTCGCTCTCGCGAGCCTCTCTCTCGTGCTCGCGGTCGCGCCGGGCGCGCTCTCGCAGCCCAAGACGGGCGCGGCCACGCCGGCCACCAGCGCCAAGGCCGCCGCGGGCAAGGCGCCGGCGAAGGCTGCCGCGAAGGCTCCGGCGAAGGGCGCCGCGAAGAAGGGCGACAAGGGCGCAGCGGCTGCGGCCTCGGCGGCGCCCTCGGCCTCTGCTTCGGCGGACGCCGCGCCTCCGCCGCCTCCCTCGGCGACCGTGGAGCTGCCGCCTCCGCCTCCGCTCGTGCTCAAGAAGTCGGCGCCTCCGCCGCCTCCGCCCTCGCCGCAGCAGCTCGCCGCGCTGGGTGAGCTCGAGCAAGAGGCCGACGCCTACGAGAAGGCCGCGCGCGACTACCGCGGGGCGATCACGCGCATCGTCCAGCACCACTACGAGGACCGCCGGCGCCGCGTGCTCAGCAGCCTCGACGTGGAGATCAACACCGAGCGCAAGGGCCTGCGCGACGCGCGCGAAGAGGCCATCCGCCGCCTCGAGACCTTCGTCGCCCGCTACACCGGCCCCAACGCGCACCCGGAGAGCACGCCCGACGCGATGTTCCGGCTCGGCGCGCTCTACGAAGAGCGCGCCCGCACCGACACCGAGACCGCCGAGGAGCTCTCCGCCGGCCTCAAGCCCGCGATCTCGCTCTACAAGCGGGTGATCAAGGAGTTCCCGCAGTACCGCGAGCTCGCGGGCATCTACTACTACCTCGGCCACGCGCTCAACGACTCGAGCCGCCTGCCCGAGGCGCAGCAGGTGTGGCGATCGCTCGTTTGCCACAACAAGTACGCCTACCCCGCGCCCGCCGATCCGCGCGATCCCGAGCGCGATCTCGTCGGGCGCATCCCGCAGGATCACGATCGCGACTACTGGACGGGGTGGGAGGCGCGCCACTCGACGCCGATCACGTCGAGCGGCAAGGGCAAGGCGCGCAGCGGGCCGGCGCCCAAGGCCTCGAAGCCGGTCGAGAGCGGCAACACCTCGCTCGACGACGAGGTCGCCTTTCGCAACCCGTTCACCGACGAGTGCGCGGCCATCCCGCAGAAGACGGCGCAGGGCGCGGAGCCGCGCTACCTGGCCGAGGTGTGGTGGCAGCTCGGCGACTACTACTTCAACGAGATTGATCAGGCCGGCGGGCCGTTCAACTATAACCGCGCCGAGGCCGCGTACGCGCAGGCGATCAAGTACAAGAAGCCGCCCGTGCACGGCGTGGCGATGTACAAGCTCGCCTGGACTTACTTCAAGCAGCAGCGCTACGAGACGTCGGTTCGCCAGTTCATCAGCCTGCTCCGCTACACCGACGAGCAAGAGAAGCTGACGGGCGAGCCGGGCACGGATTTCCGGACCGAGGCCTTCACGTACATCGCCGGCTCGCTCACCTACCTCGACTTCACCGGCCCCAACGCCGAAGATCCCTTCATCCCGCGCAACGACGTGCTCGACGTCGAGACGGACTCGCACGTCGCCGAGCAGAAGATGCGCATCGGCATCGACCGGGTGCAGGACAACAAGCTGATCCCGCAGGGCGAGAAGTGGACGGTCGACGTCTACAAGGCCCTCGCGCAGGAGTACCGCGAGCTCAACCAGCTCCGGAACGAGATCGAGGTGAGCGAGCTCATCCTCAAGAAGTGGCCGATGTACCGCGACGCGCCGGTGATCCAGAACCGCATCGCCGACATCTACGATCTGCTCACCTCGCAGTCGCGCGAGGGCACCGCCGAGCGCGCGCAGAACTCGGCCAAGGCGCTCGAGGCGCGCACCAAGCTCGCCGCGTACGTCGGCACCACGCCCTGGGTCGAGGCCAACAAGAACGATCCCGAGGCCATCCAGGCGGCGGAGCGGCTCGTGCGCGGCGGCCTCCGGCGCGCGGCGGCCGATCACACCAACGCCGGCAGCGCCCTCGTGCAGCAGGCCATCGGGATCGGCGACAAGGAGTCGCGCGACCCGCTCTTCGAGCGCGCCCTCACCGAGTACAAGCTCGCGGCGCAGGGGTGGTCGGGCTACCTCTCGCAGGACGAGAACTCCTCCGACGCCTACGAGAGCCGCTACTGGCTCGCCGACGCCTACCACAACCAGATCGCCATCCTCGTGGCGATGGAGCGCTCGCCCACCCCGCTCGAGGTCGAGACCGCGCGCAAGGCGGCCGTCGCCGTGCGCGACTCCAACGAGGACGACAAGTACCTCCAGCCCGCCGCCGTGATGGTCGTCGACATCGCCCAGCAGGTGCTCAACGACCAGTACAAGACCTTCGAGCGCACCAGCGGCGCGCAGGGGATCGAGCTCCGCAAGGCCGTGAAGACGACGGGCGAGGGCGACGAGGTCCGCGCCGTGGCCGAGCCGGTGCCGCCCCCGGTGCTCGCGGCCGTGTCCGCGCGCGACGAGTACCTCCAGCGCGTCCCGGCGGCGTCGGACCCGGCGAAGAACGCCGACCTCTACGCCTTCGACTCCGCCGATTTCTACTTCCTCTACGGCCAGTTCGCCGAGGCGAAGAAGCGCTACACGCCGATCTACAAGGAGCAGTGCGGTAAATCGGAGTTCGGCTATCGCGCGTGGGAGCGCCTCACCACGATGGCCAACCTCGAGCACGACATCCCCGGGAGCCGCGCGCTCGCCGAGGCCGAGCTCGCCAAGACCTGCGCGGTGACGCAAGAGCAGGTGGTCCGCGCCAAGGACATCGCGACGCGCACCGTCTCCGGCGGGTACTACATCGACGCGTTCGCCGCCTACAAAGAGGCCGTGGCGATGAAGGACGGCCCCGAGCGCAACAAGCAATGGCGCAAGGCCGCCGCGCTCTACAAGATCGCCCTGGAAAAGGCGCCCGATCGCGACGAGGCCCCCGAGGCCGCGATGAACGGCGCCTACTGCTACAAGCAGGTCGGCGAGTACGACCAGGCCATCGAGATGTACAACTTGTTCATCAAGGAGTACGGCGCCGAGGCCAACTTGAGCCGGCTCGAGAAGGGCAACCTCGCCGCGAAGCCGCCCGCCCCGGCCGAGCCGAAGAAGTACGCCGAGCGCGTGCAGTTCCTGAAGCAGGCCTACGACGCTCTCTCTGCGGCGTACGTGCTCTTCTTCAACTACCGCACCGCCGCCGAGACCTACGACACCATCTCGCGCAACACGCGCTTCAAGAAGGACGAGCGGCGCGAGGCGGCCCGCAACGCCGTCGTGCTCTACGCCAACATCGGCGACCACGACAAGATGACGTCGTCGCGCGGGACCTTCCTGACGCTGGATCCGCCGGCCGAAAAGAAGGCCGAGATCGACTACCTCGTCGCCACCGCCGACCTCAAGACGTGGGACGAGAACGGGCCCGACGAGGGGGCGAACCACACGGCGCGCCTCAAGGCCGTCGCGGCGATGGACTCGTACTACGGCGCCAACAAGCTCAACGTCGCGGCCGCGGCCTTCGTGGTCGAGGCCGCGTACCACACGGCCAAGGCGCGCCAGGCGGGCAAGGATCCCAAGGCCGAAGAGTCGTGCCGCAACACCATCAGCGCCTTCGAGAAGTTCCGCGGCACCGCGCCGATCGTGGAGGGCAAGAACCGCGCGCTCGGCTCGACGCAGGCCGACATGGCGGCCGAGTGCGCCTACGACGCGCTCGATCGGAAGATCAAGTCCGAGTTCGACTACGAGACCAACCACCACCGCTACGCGGGCGTCATCGACAAGGTCAAGAAGGCCTTCGACGACGACATCAAGAAGGCCGAGACCTACTTCAACCAGCTCCAGGACGTGATCAACAAGTTCGAGTCACGCCCCTGGTCGGTGGCCGCCCGCGCGCGGCAAGGATCGCTCTACGACTCGTGCCGTCAGGGCCTCTACAACGCGCGCCCGCCGGGGCTGAAGCTCTACACCGAGAAGGAAGAGAAGCTCCTCAAGCTCGCCGAGACGAGCGACCGCGAGGACCTGCAAGAGCAGGCCGACGCCATCCGGCAGAAGCGCCGTGAAGACTGGCGATCCGCGCGCGAGCGCTCGCTCAACGACGCCGACAAGGCGATGGTGAAGTTCTACGTGGAGGCCGTGGTCTGGGGTCGCGCCTGGAAGGTGCGCAACGCCGCGGTGGACTACGCCATCCACAAGCTCGCGTTCTACACGGACATCCTCGGCGACGCGAAGCTCCGCGAGTTCAGCCAGGGGATCATCGATCCCGAGACCAAGAAGCCCTTCGAGTACCGCGACGGCCTCTTCCTCCGCACGCGCCCCGGCATGACGCCGCCGCTCACGCCCGACGGCATGCCCGCGCCTCTCCCGGTGGTTCCGGTGGCACCATGAGCTCGAGATCCTTCGCTTCGTACGCGCGCGCGCTCGCGCTGATCCTCCCCTTCGCCGCGGCGGCCTGCGGCGACGCGCCGCCGCAGGTGAAGCTGCCGACGCAGCCCACGCCCGCGGGCGCCAACCCGATGCCGGGCCAGCAGCAGATCGGCATCAGCGATCAGCCGAGCTCGTTCCGGCCGGGGGACACGCCGGATCAGACGCTGCCGCCGCGGGCCGCGCTGAGCGGGCAGGCCGCGGCGCTCTACCAGCAAGCCCTCGCGGCGTTCGCGAGCGGGGATCTGGTCAACGCGCGCACGCTCTTCACGCAGACGACGCAGGCCGAGCCTCAGTCGCACCAGGCGTTCTACTCGCTCGGCGTCGTGCAAGAGCGGCTGCGCGACTCCGGCGCGACGGCGAGCTACCGCCAGGCCTTCACGATCGTGCCGGACTACGAGCCGGCGATCATCGCCTACGCCATGCTCCAGGCCAAGAAGGGCCAGCTCTCCGAGGCCGAGCGCACGCTCACCGAGAAGCGCGGGCAGATGCCCAAGTCCGCGGCGGTGGCGGCCACCCTCGCCGAGATCAAATCGCTCCAGAAGGACACGGGCGCCGCGCAGCGCATCGCGCAGGAGGCGCTGAAGCTCAACCCCGACTACCGCCCCGCGATGGTGATCATCGCGCGCGATCACTACCGCAACCGCCGACTCGACCTCGCGCTCTACGCGCTCAAGGCCGTGCTCGACGGCTTCGAGCCGGTGGCCGAGAACCCGCCCCGCGACAAGGACAACGCCGAGGCGCTGCTCCTGCGCGGCCTCATCTGGCGCGAGCAGGGCAACCGCGTCGGGGCCATCGATCAGTTCCGCCAGGCCGTCGAGCGCCGCCCCGATCTGGTCGAGGCGCGCGTCCAGCTCTCGACCTATTTGCTCGAGGCCGGGAGCGCCGAAGAGGCGACGCCGCTCCTCGAGGGCGCGGTGAAATTCGACTCCGAGAGCGTGCCCGCGCACCTCAACCTCGGCGACGCCTACCGCTTGCTCCAGCGCTACGCCGACGCCAAGCGCGAGTTCGACTGGGTGGTCGCCCACGACGCCAGCCTCCCCCAGGTCCACTACGATCTCGCGCTGCTCTACCTCTACGCGCCCAGCCTCCCCGGGATGACGGCGAAGACGCAGGTGGGCGAGGCGATCCGAGAGCTGAAGAAGTTCCAGGAGGTGCGCTCCAAGTCCGAGAGCGACGACTCGGACGAGCTGCTCAACCAGGCCAAGCTGAAGGAGGGCGAGATCTCCGCCGCCGCTGCGGCTGCGGCCCCGCCGCCTCCCGCGGCTCCTGCGGCCGCCGGCGACGCGGGCGCTCCAGCTCCCACCGGCGACGCAGGCGCCCCGGCGCCCCCACCCGGCGGGGACGCCGGCGCACCACCCGCGGACGCCGGCACCAAGTGAACGCGAAGCGACGACGACGAGGAGGAACGACAATGGCAAAGACATGCACGATGGCCCTCGGGCTCCTGGCTCTGCTGACGATCGCCTCGAGCGCCGCAGCCCAGGACAAGAAGGGCGGCGGCCGCGGCGTCATCACCCTCGCCGAGGTGACGATCACCGGCCGCATCCAGAAGCCGATCGCCGCGGTCGACGTCAGCCGCATCGCCCCCAAGCTCACCCTCGCCGAGCTGCGCCAGCCCTTCCTCGACCGCATCGAGCAGGCGATCTACTCGGACCCGTTCTGATCGCAGTCCCGCCCGCCCCGCCGTGACGCTCGCGATCCTGTCGCTGCTCGCGGCGGCTCTCGACCTCTTCGCCGTGGGGATCGCCTGGCGGCACGCGCGACGCGTGGCGCGCTTGACCTCGGGGTCCACCCGCAGCCTCACCGCGTCGCTGAAGCGCGTGCCCGAAGAGTCCCGCCTGACCGAGCTCGCCCAGCGCGCCCCGCCTGGCAGCTTCGAGCACACGCTCGCCGCCGAGCTGCTCCACGCCACCGACGACGCCTCCAGGATCGCCGCCGCCAACGACGCCCTGCTCGAGGCCGAGCACGCGCTCCGCCGCGGGGCGACCTGGCCGCGCGCTGGCATCCGCCTCGCCCTCGCCGGCGGCCTCCTCTTCGGCCTCTCCGCCTGGCTCGCGACAGGAAACCTCCGCGCCGCGGTGATCCTCGTCGCCATGGGCGGCGCGTCGTCCCTCCTCTGTATAGAGGCCGGCCGCAGCGCCGCGCGCCACGCCGACGCCCAGCGCGCCGACATCGACGCCCTGATCACCGTCCTCCTCGGCCGCCTCGTCGATCAGCCCCCGTCGCCCGGCGAAGCGCGCGGCCCCTCCGGTCGCCGCCCGAGCCGCCGCCGTCGATCACCCTGACTCGCGCCGCGCCCCCGCGCGCCCACCGATCCCACGGCTCGGCGCAACGGTGGATCTCATCATGCTGTCCGTGTACGTTACCGGGGAACTTTCTCGAGAAGCTCGACACTCAGCGCTTCGACCCCGTCCTTGCCCCTGGCCCGCACCTCGGCCGGCGGCGCTTGTCGCGTTCTCGTCTGGAGGCCTTCGGTAATGACGCAGCAAATGGTCCCCTCGAATCGACCTGGGCAGATGACCGCGGTCATGCGCGCGATGCCTCAGGCGACCGGCCCGAAGGTGCTCCGCATCGGCCTCGTTCAAGGCGGGAAGGTGATCGAGGAGCGCGTCATCAAGCAGCGGACGCACGTCACGATCGGCCCCAGCGAAAAGAGCATGTTCGTCATCCCGAGCAAGAACCTCCCGGCGCAGTTCCGGGTGTTCGAGCTCGCCGGCAACGAGTACGTGCTCAACTTCCTCGACGGCATGACGGGCCGCATCGCCTTGAAAACAGGCGTCTCCGACCTCGCCGCCCTCCGCGCTTCGGCCAAGCGCATCCCGCTCGGCAACGGGCAGATGTACCAGATCCCCCTCAGCGACGAGGCGCGCGGCAAGGTCGTCGTCGGCGAAACGACGTTCCTCTTCCAGTTCGTCGCGCCGCCGCCGGTCCAGCCCAAGCCCCAGCTCCCGGTCTCGGTCAAGGCGGGCCTCGCCAACGACATCGACTGGGGCACCACGATCATCGCGGCCTTCTCCTTCCTGTTCCACTTCGGCGCCGTCGGCTCCATCTACTCGGACTGGATGGACCCGATCGTCGACGACGAGGTCGACGTCGCCCAGCTCCTCGAGAACGTGAAGGCGCTCCCGCCCCCGCCCCCCATCGAGCAAAAGCCCGAGGTCGAGGTCCCGGTCTCCACCGCCGTCGCCGCGACCGAAGCTCCGAAGGCCGCAGCCGCGGGCGCCGGCGCCGGCGCCGGCAAGGGCAGCGGCGGCAAAGGCAACATCAGCGACGCGCGCGCGACCGCGATCTCCAACGAGCTCGCGCAGCTCGACGTCGCCATGATCGGCGCCCTCAACTCCAACGGCTCCGCCACCAACAGCGTCCTCGACAAGGGCGACACCCCGACCGGCCTCCTCGACGGCGCCGCCGCCAACGGCGCAGGCATCGGCGCGGGCGGCGTCGCGGGCCTCAACATGGGCGGCGGCAGCGGCGGCGTCGTTCGCCCGGGAACGGCGGGCGGCGGCGGCCTCGCCGCGATCGGCAACACCCAGGGCGGCGGCCCGGCGGCGGCTGGCTCGGCGACCAAGGTCAAAGGCCCGGTCGGCAACGCCAGCATCGGCGGCGCCGCGGTCTCCGGCGGCAGCGTCGCCAACGCGTCCTCGGTCGTGGCCGGCATGGCCGCCGGTTTCCGCCGTTGTTACAACAAGGGCCTGCAAGAAGACCCGAACATGAAGGGCTCGGTCCGCATCACCGCCAAGATCGGCCCCAACGGAGAGGTGCTTTCTGCCAGCCCGTCCGGCAGCGGCCTCTCCGGCTCGGTGGTCTCTTGCGTGGCAGCGCGTGTCTCCAGCGCCCAGTTCGCTCCGCCGGAGGGCGGCGGCGCCACGGTCGTCATCCCCGTGACGTTCGTCAGCCAGTAGTCATCCCGCCCCGCCGCCGCACCTCGCGACGGTGCAATCTGCCCCAGGCGCCCGCATTTGTGGGGCCATCCTGCCTCCTCCACTCCAGTCCGGCCTGATTCCGCCGACGTTTTCTTGAATGGATCGGTCGGCTCTGACAACAGACCGACCAACATCAAGACCGCGCGCTCGAGCCGTTCTTCGACGGAGTCGGGCACGATGGTTGCGTTGACACCCTGTTCGGCGCCTTTTATAGTGGGCGTCGCCCTTAGGGAGGGTTCATGCGGCGACAAAATGTCTTCAGCTTCACGGCAGTTACGGCGATCGCGTTCCTGCTCGGGCATGGCATAGCGGCGGCTCAGGCGCAGACCGGCCAGCCGGTGCCAGAGGCGAGCGCGGGGATCACGCGGCAAGTGAACCTTTCCCCCGCCGAGCAGGTCGCTCAGAGCGAAGGGTTCCTCGCCCGGATGGATGGCTCGCGCACCGTCGTTCGCCGCCAGCTCGAGACTGCCCGCGCCCAGCGCGACGTCGTCAAGACCCTCTGCCTCAACGACAAGCTCAACCAGCTCGACGTCGCCATCCGCTCGGCGCGCGAGCGTCGCGAAGCGCTCGACGCCGCGGCCAAGCGCAACGACGCGGATCTGGCGAACCACGAGTTCACCATCCTCTCGGTCTTGCGCCAGCGCTCGGATCAGCTTACCGCCGAGGCCAACCAGTGCATCGGCCAGGAGGCTGGGTTCATCACCGACAGCGCCGTGACGAGCACCATCGATCCCAACCTTCCCCAGGAAGATCCCTCCCTCTATCCGGAGCCCAGCGTCATCGTCGAGCCGCCTGCCTGCAGTAGCTGTATCAAATAGGCGGAAGGCGACAGCCTTTCTAACGGTCCGGATGCGGCGGCTTCGCTTGGCGAGGTCCAGCCGACCCTTGAGCAGCAGGCATGAAACGTAGAGCTGGCGTCTTTCTGATGGTGTGCGCTTCGATGGCCGTACCGGCCGTCGCAGCCGCGCAAGACCAGGTCTGGTTGAAGGATCGCCGGTACACCGAGGGTATCGGCTACCGCGTCGGCGATTTCGAGCTGCACCCCGGGATCTCCGGCGAGTTCGGGTACGATTCGAACTACTTTCACCGCAGCGCCACCGACTACGGCGGACCGGTCGGCTCTCTCCGGCTCCGCATCACGCCCTCGTTCTCGATATCGTCGCTGAGCAAGCAGCGCCTCGAGACGGCGCCGGGCGGGTCGCCTCCCGACTTCGAGTTCAGGGGCTCCATCGCCGCCACATACAACGAGTTCTTTCCGGTGTCTGGCCCGCAAGTCGGGAAGGATAACATAGCGGACAACCGCAACGTCGGCGGTACTCTCGACCTCCAGCTCAATATTTTTCCCAACCGTCCCTGGTCGGGGACCGCTTATGCCGGGATCGCCCGCTCGCTCACGCCATCGAATGAAGGCTTCACCAGCTCGAGCTTCAACCGCATCATGCCCCGCGCCGGCGGCGAGCTGATCTGGACTCCTGGCCGCGGCCTCCTGGATTGGCGCCTTGGCTACGGGTTCTCTGGCTCGTTCTTCGAGTCGGGGAACTACTCGCAACTGACGAACATCCAGAACCAGATCGAGACGCGCGGGCGCTGGCGCTTCCTCCCGCGCACGGCGCTCATCTACGACGCTCGATTGGCCTTCATCTCGTACACTGACCCTTCGGCGAGCGGGAAGACGTCGTCTCACCCCCTGCGCACGACGATTGGCGTCAATGGCCTGATCACCCCGTCCTTCAGCGCGCTGGCGTTCGTCGGCTGGGGCACGAGCTTCTACTCCACACCTGCCGGCAGCGTGGAGCAGAACTTCAACAGCGTCATCGGGCAGGCCGAGGTGAAGTGGTTCATCACGCCCAACCCGAGCTCGGATCCCGGCGCGGCGACGCTCTCGCTCTCGAGCCTGTCGATCGGCTTCTCTCGGGACTTCTTCGACAGCTTCATCGGCACGTACTACGAGCGTGACCGCGCCTACGCCAACCTCTCTTACTTCTTCGGCGGTCGCTTCCTCGTGGTGATCGACGCGGGCGCAGGACCAATCATCTACCCCCCGAACCTGGAGCTCCAAGGGCTCGAGCAAGGCGCCACCAACACCCGAGTCGACGCCTCGATCTTCGGCGAGTATCGCTTCAAGGATGCTTTTGGCCTCAACGCGACGGTTCGTTATGGCCAGAACTTCGGCGATACCCAGATCACCATCGCAGATCAGCTGGAACAATTGAAGTGGCAGCAGATCGAAGCCTACCTTGGTTTCCGCTGGTTCATGTGAAGCCGCTCCGGGTGGCGGGGATGGGCCGGCGCACAGCGCTGGTGACGCTGGCGGCGCTGCTCACGGCGTGCGGCGGCACGCCCCATCCGCTCGACTTGCCTCCTCCGCACGAGGTGACGACGCTCGGGCCGGGGGACGTGTTCGAGCTCCACATCGTCGGTGAAGAGAAGCTCCCGACGACCTTCACCGTCGCTCCCGACGGCACGGTGGACCTGCCTTATATCCACCGCGTCCAGGCCCTCGGGCTCGAGCCGCAGCAGCTCGCCGAGCAGGTGCGGGCCAAGCTCGTCGCGAACGATATCCTCCTGGACCCCAGCGTCTCTATCAACCTCAAGGACCTCAACTCGAAGCGGATCGAGATCCTCGGGGAGATCCAGAAGCCCGGCTCGCTGCCGATGGTCTCGGGGATGACGCTGCTCCGCGCCATCTCCATGGCAGGTGGGTTCAGCGCCATGGCCAACCGCAGCCGCGTCATGATTCGCCGGCGGGTCGGCACAGGCACCAAGGCTGCGACGGTGTCCGTGGAAGACATCATGGCCAATCGGATACCCGATCCGCTGCTCCAGGCCGGCGACTCGATCAACATCGATCAACGAGTCTTCTGAGGGCTTGTCCCGCGCGCCCTGGAACAACGGGATCCGGCGCGCCGACAGCACGGCTGAATGACTCCGACGCCTCCCTCATCCAAGCTCAGCGAACCCGCCGAGCCCTCGCCCGAGAGCGCCGAGATGAACCTCGCTGTCGACGCCGCCGCTGCCCCCGGAGCGCCGCCGTCCGCGGCCTCCGCCGAGGGCGCGGAGGGCGCGGCGGTCGGCATGGGGACGGCCGCGGCGCTCGGGGTCTTCAGCTCCGGGGCGTCGCTGGTGTTCTCGGTTTTGCGCTCCAAGATCACGGCCGTGGTCCTCGGGCCCGACGGCATCGGCAAGGCCGCCGAGGTGCTGCAGATCGTCACCATGGCCAACCTGCCGGCCACGATGATGACCGGGCCGGCGCTCGTCAGCAGCGTCGCCGAGGCGGCGCGGCGCGACGATCGCGTCGAGGTCGAGCGCATCACTCGCACCGCGATGACGGTGGGGGTCGCGGCCTCGCTCGTCGGCGGCGTCGTCGCGGTGATCGCCGGCTACTGGCTGCTGCCGGCGCCGTGGGGGCGCTCGGCGTGGCCCTTCACGCTCCTCGCCGCGCTCGCCGCCGTGTTCGCCGTGGGGCTCGCCGTCCCGCAGCAGATCCTCACCGCGCACGCGCGCCTCGTGCGCCTCACCGTCGTGCGCTTCCTGGTCATGCTCAGCGGCAGCGTGCTGCTCATCGGCGGGACGCTCTTCTTCGGGCTCAGCGGCCAGTTCGTCGCCATGGCGGTCGCGGGCGCGATCAGCGTGCCCATCGCCGTCCTCGCGCTCCGCCGCGAGCTCGGCTTCCTCGCCCTGCCGTCGCGCGCGCTCGATCTCGCCTTCGTCAAGCGCGCGCTCGCCGTCGGCGCCACCGCGTTCATCGCCGGCTGCGCGGGGCAGGGCGTGCTCTTCACGATCCGCTGGACGCTCGAGGCCCACGGCGGGCCCCGCGCCAACGGCCAGTTTCAGGCCGCGTACGCCATCGGGGCCACCTACTTCGGCATCGTGCTCGACGGCGTCGGCACCTACGTCCTCCCGCGCTACGCCGCCGCGCGCACGCCCGCCGAGCTCGCCCGCGAGATGGACGCCGCGGCGAGCTTCGTCTTCCGCATGGCGCCGCCCGCCATCTTCGCGGCCATCGCCATGCGCGGGCTCCTCGTGCGCGCGCTCTACAGCCACCGCTTCGACGAGGCCAACGAGCTCGTCGGCCTCCAGATGGTCGCCGACATGTCGCGCGCCGTCGCCTGGGTGCAGGCCAGCCCGCTCCTCTACCGCAACCGCATCCGCGCCTTCCTGATCACCGAGGCCTTCGCCGCCGTCCTCGTCGCCGGAGCCAGCGTGATCCTCGTGCCGATCATCGGCCTCAACGGCGTCGGGTACGCCTACATCCTCATGTACACGGCCTACGCCGTCGTCACCGGCGTCGCCGTCTCGAAGAGCTGCGACGTACCCTTCCAGGGGCGCAGGCTCCTGATCACCCTCGCCCTCACCGCGGCGGCCTACGTCGTGCTCCGCCTGACGAGCCTGCACGAGGCGGTGCGCTGGGTCGTCCTCGCGGGCGTCCTCGTCGCCTGGAAGCGCAACGGCGTGCTCGACGCCGTGTGGTCCAAGGTTCGCGGCAAGCTCTCCCTGTTGAAGAAGCTCCGGCCCGGGCGCGCCTCGGCGCACCCAGAATGAAAGGTCTCGAACGATGAAGGGAATCATCCTCGCGGGCGGTCGCGGCACGCGCCTTCACCCGCTGACCAAGGCCACCAACAAGCACCTGCTCCCGGTCGGGCGCGAGCCGATGCTCTATCATCCCATCCGGCAGATGGTCGGGGCCGGCATCACCGACATCCTCGTCATCACCAGCACCGAGCACATGGGCGACGTCGTCAACTGCCTCGGCAGCGGCAAGGAGCTCGCCTGCTCGTTCACCTACAAGGTGCAGGAAGAGGCCGGCGGGATCGCCCACGCGCTCGCGCTCGGCGAGGGCTTCGCGCGCGGCGAGCCCACCTGCGTCATCCTCGGCGACAACGTCTTCGAGTACGCGATCACGCCCTACGCTCAGGCCTTCGCCCGCCAGAAGAGCGGCGCCCGCGTGCTCCTGAAAGAGGTCGGCGATCCCGAGCGCTACGGCGTCGCCGCGCTCGACGAGCGGCACGTCATCGAGATCGAAGAGAAGCCCTCGAACCCCAAGTCGAGCTTCGCCGTGGTCGGGCTCTACTTCTACGACGCCCAGGTCTTCGACATCATCCGCGGCGTCCGCCCCTCACCGCGGGGCGAGCTCGAGATCACCAGCGTCAACAACGCCTACATCGAGCGCGGGCAGCTCCAGTACGACATCTGCGTCGGGCGCTGGACCGACGCCGGCACCTTCGACTCGCTGATCGAGGCCAACCGCATCCTCATGGAGAGCGAGAACCGCATCCTTTCTCATGTCGCTCATGAGTAGGCACACACCCGCGCGGGTCCTCGTCACCGGCGGCGCCGGCTTCATCGGGGCGAGCTTCGTTCACTACCTCCTCGGATCGGATCCGGCGGCGCGCGTCGTCACCCTCGACGCGCTCACCTACGCCGGCTCGCGCGAGAACCTCGCCGGCCTCGACGCGGGCGGGCGGCACCGCTTCGTCGAGGGCGACATCACCGATCGCGCGCTCGTCGACGCGCTCCTGCGCGAGCACCGCGTCGACACCGTCGTCCATTTCGCGGCAGAGAGCCATGTCGACCGGTCGATCACCGGGCCCGCGGCCTTCGTCCACACCAACGTGGTCGGCACCTTCACCCTCCTCGACGCCGCGCGCCGCCTCTGGCTCGACGAGGAGCGCCGCGATCCCTCGACTTGCCGCTTCCACCACATCTCCACCGACGAGGTCTACGGCTCGCTCCGCCGCGAGGACGCGCCCTTCCACGAGGGCACGCCCTACGCGCCGAACTCGCCCTACTCGGCCTCCAAGGCGGCGTCGGATCACTTCGTCCGCGCCTACCACCACACCTACGGGCTCCCGGTCACCACCACCAACTGCTCCAACAACTACGGGCCGCTCCAGCACCCGGAGAAGCTCATCCCCACGGTGATCCGCGCCTGCCAGCGGGGCCTGCCCATCCCGGTGTACGGGGACGGGATGAACATCCGCGACTGGCTCTATGTCAGCGATCACTGCCGCGGAATCGACGCGGTGATCCGCCGCGGTGAGGTCGGCGCGGTCTACGCCCTCGGCGGCGACAACGAGTGGGCCAACCTCGACATCGTGCGCCTCATCTGCGGCATCTTCGACGAGCTCCGCCCCGCCGCCGCGCCGCACGCGCGCCTGATCCGCTTCGTCACCGATCGCCCCGGCCACGATTTTCGCTACGCCATCGACGCGGCCAAGGTGAAGCGCGAGCTCGGCTGGGCGCCCGTGGAGACGTTCGAGACCGGCATCCGCAAGACCATCGCCTGGTACCTGGAGAGCGCAGGGAGGAGCGTCGCATGAGCAAGCTCGCCGTGATCGAGAGCGAGGCCATCGGGCAGAACGTCACCATCCACGAGTTCGCGGTGATCCGCCGCGGCGCGATCATCGGCGACGGCGCCGTCATCCACCCCCACGTGGTCATCGCCGCGGGCGTCACCGTCGGCGCCGGCGTGGAGATCTTCCCGGGCGCCTTCCTCGGCAAGGAGCCCAAGGGCGCGGGCGCCACGGCGCGCCTGCCGGTGTTCGAGCGGCGCATCGTCGTCGGCGCCGGCTGCTCGATCGGCCCGCACGCGGTGATCTTCTACGACGTGGAGATCGGCGAGGGCACCCTGCTCGGCGACGGCGCCTCGATCCGCGAGCAAGGCCGCATCGGATCGCGCTGTATCCTCAGCCGCTACGTCACGCTCAACTACAACGTCCGCGTCGGCGACCGCTCCAAGATCATGGACATGACGCACGTCACGGGGAACACCACGATCGGCAGCGACGTCTTCGTGAGCACGATGGTGGCGATGACCAACGACAACGCCATGGGCCAGGCGGGCTACCACGAGGGCGCGATCCGCGGCCCGACGATCGAGGACGGCGCGATGATCGGCGCCAACGCCACGCTGCTCCCCGGCGTGGTCATCGGCGCGCGCGCCGTCGTCGGGGCCGGCTCGGTCGTCACCCGGGACGTCGCGCCCGGCGTCACGGTCATGGGCGTCCCCGCGCGGCCGAAGGCACACGCGGGAGGTGCGCGATGAGCGCGGGCTCGAGCGCGTCGATGAC
>FSTQ01000602.1_pt1 | contig 26369 bp, 18 predicted proteins | sample 1637281 | NCBI WGS metagenome assembly FSTQ01 (sample SAMEA3914818, study PRJEB12502) | metagenome | biome: forest; material: soil | place: Canada | collected 2010-06-26 | depth 0.1 m
GATCCGGTTGTCACGATCGGGCCGGGCGACCGCACCTACGTCGCCTGGACCCAGGGGAAGTTCGGCGAGGCGCGCGTCGCCACGGCGCGCGGCGAGTAGCCGAGCCGTCGCGCCGAGGCGGCGCGGCGGTGGTCAGCGCGGCTCGTCTCTGCCGATGGGGGAGCCGGGCGCGGCGATCGTCCGCGCCGGCCGCCGCTCGGCGCGGGGATCGAGCACCGCCGCGAGGGTGACGTCGCACGAGAGCACGCCCTTGGTGCCCGCGAGGCGCCCCGAGAAGGCCGCGATCACGTCGGCGGCGCCGCGGACGACCAGCGCTTCGAGGGTGCGATCGGCGTCGATCGGCGTCCGCAGGCTGGAGACGACGAGGCCGGGCTGCTCGCCCTCCGCGTCGGCGAGGCGCGCGACCAGCTCGCGGGCGCGGTTGCTGTAGACCAGCGTCACCGTCCCAGCGACGAGGGCGCCGGCCTCGCCGGCCTCCCGGGTGAGGTCGGCGCGGATCAAATCACGGAGCGCCTCGGATCGGTTCTCGTAGCCCCGCGCGGCGATGCGCCGGTCGAACTCGGCCAGGAGGGTCCGATCCATGGCGACGCCGAAGCGGACCAGATCGCTCATCGTGGCGCGACACTACCAGAAAGCACGCGCGGAAGGCCACGCTCAGAGCTTGTTTAACAGGCGTCGCGAGTGTCCCGAGGCTAGGGAGGCCGAGGGAGGCGTGCTGAAGCACGTTGACCGAGCGCCGACCGACGACTCGGGGCGCGCAGCAGCCTGTTAAACAAGCTCTCAGCTCTTCCGGCGATCGAGGTGCCGCCGCGCCGCCTCCTTCACGGCGCCGGTGACGTTCTTGCTCTTGGCGATCTGCTTGAGATCGTACTCGCGCAGGAGCGGCACGATCTTGCTGGCGATCATGATCGGCGTCTTGGCGTTCTCGACGAGGTTCTTCTTCACGCTGTAGCTCTTGGACCACTCCGGCGTGGTGCCGAGGATCCGCAGCACGTCCTCGGAGACGTTGCGGTTGCGGCTGATCAGGGCCGCCTCGGGCTCCTGCATCATCGGGCTGCGGACGACGGCGGCGGCGACGAGCCGGTTGGTGTCGCGGACGAGGAGCATCCGCTCTTCCTTCGAGCCGAGCATGGCGCGGCGGATCTTCTGCGACACCGTCATGTTGGCGATGCGCTGGTAGAGCGACATGAACTTGTCCTTCACGACCTCGGCGCCCTCGGGCGTCTCGACGTGCGTGTCCTCCTCCGCGGCGCTCTCTTGCTGGAGCTGCTCGGAGAGCTCGTTCGTCTCCTGGAAGAGCAGGTCGTCGGGAGAGAGCTCGGGGGAGGGGAGCGGGATGAGCTCGTCCTGGATGGCGAGCGCCGCCTCCTTGAACGCGGCGATGCCGTTCAACGTGATGTCGTTGCGCACCGCCAGATCGATGAGGCGGTCCGCGGTCGACATGCGGGTCGCCTTGTTGAGGTAGAGCCGCTCGATGATCCGCGGGTTCTTGAGCAGCCGATCCTCGTTCACGGCGACGAGCTCGGTCACCTCCTCCGACCCGCGCTGCGCGAGGACCTCGACGGTCTCGGGCGCGGCGCGGGGCATGCTGAGGAGCTTGTCGAGGACGTCGATCCGCGTGGCGTAGACCTGCGCGAGGACGTCGATCACCGCGGCGGGGAGGTCGCTCCCGAGGGCGCCGGCGAGGAGCGGCTCGGGCAGCGCGCCGAGCGTCTTCTCGGCGGCCTCTTTCACGGTGGGCCGCTCGCTCGCGGAGAAGACGACGAGGAGCGCCACCATCTCGCCGGGCTTGATCCCGGGGGCGACGCCCTTGGCCGCCATCTCCTGGAGCTTGAGCGGCGCCGCGGCCGCGGCCATCTTCTGCGCCGGGGCGGAAAGCGAGGCCAGATCGACAGGCTCGATCATCGCTGGGCCCTCCCGCCGCGTTCGTCGTTGCTGAGCTGAACCCTCGGGATTATCTTGCCGGCGCCGTGTGCTCGCAGGGAGCCGGCGGCGGCAACGTGAGTTCGAAGATCGAGGCGCCGACCGCGAGAGCGGGGCGCCGAGAGGGAGCGCGACATGGGCATCATGGATTTCGTCAAGGGTGGCGTGCGCGAGATGATGATCGCGCGCCCCGACAACGTAAAGCACCTCGTTGTTTACAAGCACCCCGATCAGAACATCCCGATGTATTCCCAGCTCACCGTCGACAGCGACGAGTGCGCGCTCTTCTTCAAAGACGGTCAGTACAAGGGCTATCTGCCCCCCGGCCGGCACACGCTCCAGTCGCAGAACATCCCCTTTCTCAACGGCCTCATCACCTCGTTCACCGGCGGCAACGTCTTCATCGCCGAGGTCTTCTTCGTCAAGATGCAGCCGATCCGCGGCGTCACCTTCGGCGGCCCGCTCGAGTCGATGGAGGATCCGATCCTCTTCGAGTTCGTCACCCCGCGCATCTTCGGCGAGTTCGCCATGGTGGTGACGGATCCGGTCCGCTTCGTCATCGGCTACTTCGGCCAGGCCGCCGGGAGCATGGATAACGACCAGACGCTCAAGTGGATCAAAGACAAGTTCTTCATGAGCGTGAAGACGGTGATCGGCCAGGTCTGCGTCCAGCAGCAGAAGAGCCTGCTCAACCTCGGCGGGATGACGGGCGACATCGCCGCGGCGATCATCGCCCGCGCCCCGAGCCTGGAGGAGATCGGCGTCAAGATCACCGACGTCAACCTCGGCAACATCAGCTTCAACGCCGAGGATCAGCAGCTCCTCCGCGACGCCAACAAGGAGCGCGGGGCGGCCCGCCGCGGCGTCGGCATCGCCTCGGACGCGGCGCGCGCCGAGCAGTTCAAGCTCGATCAGAAGTTCCAGCAGGACGCGCGCTACGTGCAGCAGCTCGCCGGCAACTGGAACAACTACGCCGCGGGCTCGGCGATGATGGGCGCGGGCGAGGGCATGGCCAAGGGCGGCGGCAACGCGGGCGTGGCCGGCCTCGGCGCGCAGATGGCCGTGGGCATGGGCATGGGCAACATGATGGCGGGGGCGGGGGCGCAGCCGCAGGGGCAGCCGCCGCAGTTCGTGCCGCCGTACCAGCAGCAGGGCGGGCCTCCGTCGGGGCAGAACCCGAGCGCGCCCACCGCCGCGGGCGGCAAGGTGAGCTGCCCCAAGTGCAGCGCCGCGGTCCCGATGGGGAAGTTCTGCGCCGAGTGCGGCACGCCCCTGGCGATGGCCCCGGCGAAGAAGTTCTGCACCGGCTGCGGCAGCGAGACCGGCACCGCGAAGTTCTGCGCGAACTGCGGCACGCCGGCCCCCGGCCCCTGAGCGCCCCACCAACGGCCCTGCCTCCGGCCTCCGTCGACGCCACTTGAGCTTGTCGAACAGGCGTCGCGAGCGTCCCGAGGCTAGGGAGGCCGAGGGAGGCGCGCTTCAGCACGTTGACCGAGCGCCGACCGACGACTCGGGGCGCGCAGCAGCCTGTTCGACAAGCTCACGGACATCGCGGAGGTCGCGACCCCACCGCGGGCCGATCTCGTCTCTCTCCGCTACATCATCGATTCGACTGCTTTTGAAGCCACTCTCGTGAGCTGACCTGCGGGCTGGCTCACGGATGCTGGATACGCCCCGTCCGTACACGATGGTTGTGTGCTTCCTCGTGGTGGAGGCCTTCCTTGGTTTCACTGGGCGCGGCGAGTTCGGGTAGACTCGGCGCGTGCCGTCGACGATGCCAATGGGTCTGGGGAAGCCTCCGGGCGAAGCGTCGGCGCGGGGAGAGGGCGACGAGGCTGTCACCCAGGTCGCTCCCCCGAAGCGCGTGCCGCCGCCTCCCTCGTCGAGCGCGCGCAGCAAAGGCACCAGGAAAACGCCGCACGCCAAGCGCTGCCCCGCCTGCGAGCAGGTGTTCTCCGGCGAGGCGCGCTTCTGTCCCTTCGACGGGGACACGCTGGTCGAGACGGCCGACTACAACCCCTCGGCGGATCCGCTGATCGGCACGACGATCGACGGCCGCTACGAGGTCGTCGACGTCATCGGCGAGGGCGGGATGGGCACCGTCTACGAGGTGCGGCACGTGACGCTGGGGCGGCGCTTCGCGCTCAAGGTGCTGCGCCGGGACATCGCCGATGCCGAGCACACCGCGCGCTTTCTTCAAGAGGCCAAGGCGGCTGCGGCCATCGGGCACCCGAACATCGTGGCGGTGAGCGACTTCGGCGAGCTCCGCCTCGGCGGGCCGGGGAGCGCGGCGGTCCCGTACTTCGTCATGGAGTTCCTGACCGGGATCTCGCTGGCGGCGCTGCTGCGCGCGGAGAAGACGCTGCCCGCGCAGCGGGCCGCGGGGATCCTCCTCCAGTGCGCGTCGGGGCTCGCCGCGGCGCACGCGGCCGGGGTGATTCACCGCGATCTCAAGCCGGACAACGTCTTCCTCACGCCGACGGCCGAGAAGGAGTTCGTCAAGCTCCTCGACTTCGGCGTGGCGAAGATGGCGGGGCAGGGGCGGCTCACCCGCGCCGGGATGGTGTTCGGAACGCCGCACTACATGAGCCCAGAGCAGGCGGCGGGGCAGAGCGTCGATCATCGCGCCGACGTCTACGCGCTCGGGGTGATCCTCTACGAGTGCTTCGCCGGGCACGTGCCGTTCGAGGCCGACACGTACATGGGGGTGCTGACCAAGCACATGTTCGCGACGCCGGAGCCCATCCAGCAGGCCGCGCCCGACGCGTCGCTCCTCGGCGCGCTCGGGCCGATCGCCATGCGCTGCCTGGCGAAGAGCCCGGCCGATCGCTACGCGAACATGATCGAGGTCGCCGCGGCCATCGAGAAGGCGATGAGCGAGCCCTCCGTGCGGAGCTCGGGGCGGCTGTCGGCGGGCGCGGTGGAGCGGCAGCGGGGCTCGATGCCGCTGCGCGAGGCGGACTCCATCGGCGGGTCGGAGCCGGCGCTGCCGCCGGTGAGGCCGCGGATCGGCGCGCGCGGCCTCGGGCTCGGCGCGGTCACCCTCGGGCTCGTCGGCGTCCTCGGCTGGGTGGAGCTGCGCACGCCCGCGCCCGTCGCGCCGGTCGAGGCCACGACGGCGACCGCGCTCGCTTCGGCGGCGCCTCCCGACGCGGTCTCGGCGGCGCCGCTCGTGGCCGAGGTCCCTCCGGTGCTGCCGGCGGCGACGGCGGCGCCCTCGGCGTCCGTCGCGCCGCCCGTGCCCGTGCCCCCGCCGAGCTTTACCTACAAGAAGCCGGAGCCTCGCCCGGGCGGCACCGGGACGCGCAAACCAAAGTCACCGAGCGGCCACGATGTCGTCGATCCCTGGAGCCACTGATTTGATCGGGCACCCGCGCGCGGCTGCAAGCAGCTTGACCGTCCGGCCCACCATCGCCATTCTGCGGCCCGCGCTGCGGCGCTGGTAACCCAAGGTGGCCAAACAACAACTCCTCCTTGTCGACGCCGACTCGCGCAGCGTCCGGGTGCTCGAAGTCAGCCTGAAGAAGGCCGGCTACAGCGTCACCACCGCCAAAGACGGCCTCGACGCGCTCCAGAAGATCGAGCTCTCGATGCCCGATCTGATCCTGAGCGACACCCGCTTGCCGAAGATGGACGGCTACGCGCTGGTCCGTCGCCTCAAGGAGCACGCGGACTGGGGCCTCATCCCCGTCGTGTTCCTCACGAGCCAGAAGTCGATCGAGGACAAGATCCGCGGCCTGGAGCTCGGCGTGGAGGACTACCTCACCAAGCCGATCTTCGTTCGCGAGCTGATCGCCCGGGTCAACCTCCTCCTGGCGCGGCGCACGCGGGAGGGCATCGCCACGCGCCAGCACCCGACCGCCGGCGGGCGCACGCGCTTCAGCGGATCGATCGCCGACATGAACGTGGTGGACCTGCTCCAGACGTTCGAGGTCAGCCGCAAGAGCGGGATCGTGCACCTCACCAACGGGGAGAGCGCGGCCGACATCTTCTTCCGCGACGGCAAGGTCGTCGACGCCGCCCTCGGGCGCCTCGGCGGCGAAGAGGCCGTCTACCGCGCCCTGATCTGGAACGAGGGCGAGTTCGAGGTCGAGTTCACCAAGGTCGAGAACCCCGACGCGATCGAGTCGTCGACGCAGGGCCTCCTGATGGAGGGCATGCGCCGCGTTGACGAGTGGGGACGCTTGCTCGAGGCGTTGCCGCCGTTGACGACGGTGTTCGAAGTCGACAGCGCGGAGCTGCTGGAGCGGCTCAACGAGATCCCGGACGAGCTCAACTCCATCCTGCGCCTCTTCGACGGGAAGCGGACCTTGATGGCCGTGGTCGACGCTTCCCCGTTCGAGGACCTCTCGACGCTGTCGACGATCTCCAAGCTGTACTTCGAGGGCCTGCTGGTGCCGAGCTCCGGCGCGGGCGGCGACGAGGTCGTCCTCAGCAGCTACGGCGTCGAGGCGCGGCCCGAGCCGGTCTCGGTGGCGAGCGGCAGTCGACGCGCCGTGCACGCCGACGAGGTCGCGGAGGACTCGGTCGTCCCGGAGCGCTCGGATCCCATCCCGGACTCGCGGAGCTTCGGGAGCCTGACGGCGTTCATGCCGGCGTCGGACGAGGCCATCGTGCCCGGACCGTCGATCCTCGGGCCGCCGACGCCGCCCGAAGGCGAGGTGATCGAGCTGCCGCCGCTGCCTCCTCCGCAGCGGTACGACGAAGCGCCCGTGAGCGGTGGGGGGGTGATCATCGACCCGACCGACGTGCTCCCGCCGCGCCCGTCCGCGCCCACGCCGGAGCCGACCACGGATCGGGCCGATCTGTCGGCGATCATGGCCGAGCCGCCGACGGTGCGCGCGGGCGAGGCGCCTCCGGCGATCGAGGACGACACGGGGCCGGAGACCGAGCGCGACGCGAAGGCAGAGGCAGCAGCAGACGAAGAGGAAGAGGGCGGCGACTTCGAGCGCGAAGAGGAGGCCGAGGACGAGAGGCAGGACGAGGGCGACGGAGACGGGGAGAACGAGGTCGCTGCACCGTCGGCGCGCGCGGTGCGTGACTTCGAGTACGACGATGAGGCGGCTCCGGTCGATCCTGGCAAGAAGCCGCCGTGGCTCTTGATCGCCGCGGCGGCGCTCGTCGTGGCCGGCGTGGGCTTCTGGCTGTTGCGCCCGAGCCCGCCTGCACAGGCGCCGGCTCGGCCGGTGGCGAGCGCGGAGGCGGTGGCGACTGCGACGACGGCGGCGACTGCGCTCGCGCCGGCCCCTGCTGCTTCGCCGCCGCCGGTCGACTCGGCGGCTCCGTCGGCGAGCGCGGCTCTGTCGGCGAGCGCGGCTCCATCGGCGAGCGCGGCTCCGTCGGCGAGCGCGGCTCCATCGGCGAGCGCGACGAGCGCGGCTCCGTCGGCGAGCGCGACGAGCGCGGCTCCCGCGCTCTCGGGGACGCTGCATGCGCCGGAGCGCGATCACGCAGCGCCGACGGCGACGGCGACACCGGAGGCGGCGGCTCCGGCGGACGACTCGGGGCCGCTGTCGGCGCGGATCATGAAGGCCCTCGAGGCGCGCCAGACGACGAAGGCGGTGAACCTCGCGGTGCAGCTCACCCAGCAATCGCCGGGGAGCCCGACCTCGTGGCACCTCCGCGGCGCCGCCGAGCAGGCCGCGGGCGGGAGCGGCAAGAGCTCCTTCCGCCGCTGCGCCGAGCTGGCGCCGGCCGACTCGTCCATCGGCGCCGAGTGCCGGTCTCTCGCGGGAATGAACTGACGCCGGTGAGGGTCGTTGTCGGCCTCCTCTCCGGGTCACGAAGGTGACGGGAAAGTGGCCGGCAATTGCCGCTGTGCGCCCCGGCGGCGCCTGGTTGACGGCCGGTTTTTGCGGTGCTAGACGCCGGATAGTCCCAGCATCCGCGGTCGAGTGGGAGCGAATGTGCGCTTCCCGATTGCGGTGGGGTTCTCCCCACGAGCCGGCCTTTTTGTGGGCCGGCGCGGGCCGACGGCGACTACGAGGGCGCGCCGGGCGAATGAGCCGAGCGCGCCGAAGGACGAAGACAAGATGACGTTCACGGATGCAGCGGCCGAGGTGCTTCGCCTCGTCGGAAAACCGCTCCACTACAAAGAGATAACGGACATCGCGATCGAGAAGAACCTCCTCAGCCACGTGGGCAAGAGCCCCGAGGTGACGATGGGCGCGCGGCTCGCCGCGACCCTCAAGAAGGACTCTTCGGAGAACCCGCTGGTGCGCGTCAAGCCGGGCGTGTTCGCGCTCCGCGAGTGGGACGAGAAGACGATCAAGTCGGGCCTCGAGCCGAAGAAGGCCGGCAAGAAGGGCGCGTCGCCGCGGAGCGAGCCCCCGCCCGCCAAGGACCACGCCCCGAAGGAAGACGACGACGACGAGGTGCTCATCACCGGCGACGAGCCGGAGGAAGAGGCCGCCGTCGCCGCCGCCGACGACTCGGCGGACGAGATCTTCGAGGCTCCGCTCCTCGACGACGACGCGGCGCCTGCCCCGATCGCGGCGGTGCCGGTCGCGTCCCCGTCGCGCGCGGCGCAGCCTCGCATCACCCAGGACGACGGGCCTCCCGGCCCCGACGAGGCGATGCGCAACGAGGCCGCCGCCGGCGCCGCCGAGATGTTCGACGAGGAAGAGGACGACGACCAGCCGATCCTCGGGGGCGACGATCGCGCCGCCGCGCCGGCCGGCGAGGTCGGGGCGGACGGGCGTCGCCGTCGCCGCCGCCGCCGCCGCGGTCGCAGCAACGGGGAGGCTGCTCCGGTCGGGCCCGGGGGCGGCGCCGTCACCGGGGGCGGGAGCGGCGGGCTGCCGTCGTACACCGCGACGCCGGTCTCGTTCGAGCCGCGCCGCGATCGCGGGGAGCGCAACAACGACCGCGACCGGGGCGGGGATCGCGGCGCGGATCGCAGCAACGAGCGCGGCGGCGAAGAGGCCCGCCGCGAGCCCACCGGGGAGAACACCTACCGCGGGCCGCAGGTGATCGAGATCACGGGCGGCGAGGGGCACGCGCTCGACGATCTCGCCGGGCGCGAGCTGTCGGACGCCATCGCGATCATCCTCTCCACCTTCGATCGCAACGCCGGCGCGGTCTCGCTCCGGCAGATCGCCGAGACGGCGCAGCGCCGCGGTCGCCTCTCGGGCGACGCTCAGCTCGTGCAGTCGCAGGTCGCCGCCGCGGTGCGCGCCGACAACTCGCGCCGCATCGCCTCGGGGCAGCGGCCTCGCTTCCGGCTCGCCGGCGGGCGCGTGGCGCTCACCGACTGGCTGCTCTCGGGCGACCTCGCTCGCCTCGAGCAAGAGGCGCTCGCCGCCGTGGAGCGCTACCGCGACGCCGCTCGCCGCGCCTTCGCGCGCAAGCTGGGCGAGCTGCCCGGCCACGCCTTCGTCGAGATCTGCGTCCTCGCCCTCGAGAAGATCGGCATCGGCCAGCTCCGCGCCGTGCGCCGCCCCGGCGCTGCCGGCGGGGAGACGCACCTCTCCGGTGTCCTCCGCGCCGCCGGCGACGAGGTCCGCCTGGCGATCGTCATCCGCCGCGACGGCCGCGAGGTCGGCCGCGAGCGCGTGACCGAGCTGCGCGGCTCGCTCCACCACTACGGCAACGCCACGGTGGGCTGGATCTTCACCGCCGGGCAGATGCTCTCGGGCGCCCGCGAAGAGGCCGCGACGGCCGGGACGCCGCCGATCGCCCTCCACGACGGCCTCGCCGTGGCCCGCCTCTGCGAGGACAACGACGTCGCGGTGATCCGCGCTCGCCTCCCCATCGCCATCCCCGACGTCGATCTGCTCGAAGCGCTCCGCGCCTCCTGAAGCACCGCAGGCTCGGGAGATCCGCCAGGGTCTCCCGAGCGCTCGCCTCGTGTCGTGCTCAGAGCTTGTTCAACAGGCGTCGCGAGCGCCCCGAGGCTAGGGAGGCCGAGGGAGGCGTACTCTCGTACGCTGACCGAGGCTGACCGACGACTCGGGGCGCGCAGCAGCCTGTTGAACAAGCTCAGCGTGAGCGCAGGCGGGGATCGAGCACCACGTCGACGATGTCGAGCGTGAAGGTCGCCACCACCACCGCGGCGGCCGAGAACAGCACCGTCCCGAAGATCACCGGCCCGTCGCGGTTGAGCACCGCCTCGACGGCGAGCTGACCCACGCCGGGCCAGCGGAAGATGCGCTCCGTCACCACGGCGCCGCTCACCATCGTCCCGAGGTCGAGCGCGGCCATCGTCGTCAGCGGCGCGAGCGCGTTGCGGAGCGCGTGGACGAGGAGCACCCGCGTCGCCGAGGCCCCGCGGGCCCGCGCCGCGCGCGCGAAGTCCTGCGCCAGCGCCGAGGCCACCTCCTCGCGCGTCAGCCGCGCGTAGATCGCGCTCCCGAAGAGGCCCAGCGTCAAGGCGGGCAGCGCCAGCGAGCGCAGGTGCTCGGCGAAGGGCGCCGCGTAGCCGTCGAAGGGCAAGACCCCGAGCTTGTAGGCGAAGATGTACTGGAGCAGCAGCCCGAGCAGGAACGTCGGGGCGCTGGCGCCGAGGAGCGACGCGCTCATCGCCGCGTCGTCCCAGGCCGTCCCGCGCCGGGCCGCGGCGGCGATCCCCAGCGAGACGCCGAGGGTGAGCTGGATGATCAGCGCCGCGAGGGCGAGCTCGATCGAGCGCGGCATCTTGGCGAGGAGCAGGGCGACGACCGGCTTGCGGTAGTAAAAGCTGTAGCCGAGATCGAGGTGCACGCCGGGCAGGAAGGCCGCGCAGCTCCGGTGCTCGGGATCGCTCGGCGCGGGCGGCGGGCCGCGGTGGATCAGGTGAGCCCAGTAGGTGACGAACCGCGCCGCCACCGGGCGATCGAAGCCGTAGAGCGCTCGCGCTCGCTTCACGTCGGCGGCGGAGGCCTGCGGGCCGAGGAGCATGCGCGTCGGATCGCCCGGGAGCACCTGCACGACCACGAACGAGAGCGACGTCACCCCGATCACGAGGGCGAGGGCCCAGGCGAAGCGGCGAGCGAGGAAGCGGAGCGCGGGCTTCATCGGCGGGCCAGGGGGTGAGCGAGGGCCTCGCGCAGGGCGAGCGGCGCGGGGCGGCGATCGAGCCAGACGTCGTTGAAGCGCGCGTGGATGACGGCGTGCTCGACGTACCCGTGGAGGCAAGGCTGCCAGATCTCGAAGCGGCGGTTGCCGTAGGTCGGGATCCACGGCGCCTCGTCGCGGACGATGGTCTCGGCGCGCTCGTAGTCGGCGCGGCGTCGCTCCGGATCCGTCTCGCCGTGGGCTCGCAGGAGGAGGGCGTCGAGCTCGGCGCTGGAGAAGAAGGCCACGTTCTCGGAGCCCTCGTCCTGGATGGCCGAGGTGGCGAGGATGGGCTCGAAGAAGTTGGAGGGATCGGGGAAATCCGCGTTCCAGCCGGCCTTTCCCATCTGCGCCCCGCGGCGCCGCGTGCTCTCGGCCTGGAAGGTCGCGAACGTCACGAGGTGGAGGCGGAGCCGGATCCCGATCCGCGCCAGCTGCTGCTGCCAGATCTCGCCGGTCTGCTGGTCCCACGTGTCGGGCACGGCGATGAAGTCGATCGGCGTCGGGTAGCCGCCCTTGCCCGTCGCGGGGTCGAACGGGTAGCCGGCCCGCGCCATCTCGGCGAGCGCCGCCGCGGGATCGTAGCGGCGCATCGGCGGGCGCGGCCCCGCGTCGAGGCTCGCGCCGGGGACGTGGATCGAGGGCGGCACGATCCGGTCGGCGGCGACGACGTCGGGGCGGATCTTCTCGAGGACCGAGGGATCGAGCGCGAGCCCGACGGCGCGGCGGAGGGCGCGGCTGTCGAACGGCGGCACCTCGGTGTTGAGGAAGACGCCGTTGGTGCCCTGGGTCGTCGCCCAGCGGTGCCGCCCGGCCCACGCGGGCGAGGCGCGAAAGAGCGAGGCCTCCGACGCGGTGAGGTCGTGCGAGTAGTCGATCTCGCCCCGCTCGAGCTTGTAGCGCTGGCTCGTCGAGGGGACGCTCACCAGCCACTCCACGCCGTCGAGGTAAGGGCGCCCGGCCAGGTAATAGGACTCGCTCCGCACCAGCGAGAGCGCGTGATCGGGATCCCACGCCGCGGCGCGGAACGGGCCGGCGCCGCAGGGCAGGGCGGTGCTCTTGGCGTCGGCCCACGCCCCCGCCGAGGCGCAGACCGGCGCCGTGAAGGCCATCGTCATCTTGGCGAGGAAGGTCGCGTCGGGGCCGTCGAGATCGATCGCCAGCCGCAGATCGCCGAGCACCCGCAGCCCCTCGATCGCCGGGGCCTTGCCGTCGTGGAAGGCCTGCGCCCCCAGGATCCTCGTGTAGAGGCTCGCGCCCGGGCTCGGCGTCTTCGGGTGGAGCAAGCGCTCGAGCGAGCGCTTCACGTCGCGCGCGAGGAGCGGAGTCCCGTCGTGGAAGCGCAGGCCCGGGCGCAGCTCGAAGGTGTACGACGCGCCGTCCGGGGCCGGGATCACCTCGCGGGCGAGATCGGGGACGACGGCTCCCTGGGCGTCCCATGTAACGAGGCGGGCGAAGACGAGCTCGCTGATCGAGCGCCACGCCTCTTCGTAGGCCAGCGCCGGATCGAGGCTGCGCACGTTGACCAGCGTCGCCACGCGGAGGACGCCGCCGCGCTGCGGGGCCTCGTCGACGGCGCTCGATCCTGCCGCGAGAGGCGGCCGCACCCCGTTCGGCACCGCGGCCGAGAGCAGCAGCATCGCCGCCCCGGCGAGGAGCAGATCCACCGGCACGCGCGACGCAGGGGGGACGCCGTGCGCCCGCGGATCGAGCGCGCTGCGCAGCCCCTCGCCGATGCGGTTCCACCCCAGCACCGCGAGCAGGATGGCGAAGCCGGGGATGGCGACGAGCGCGAGGCGCGTGCCCAGGTAGCCCTCGCCCTCGTGGAGCATCCGCCCCCAGGTGGCGCGCGGCGGCTGGATCCCCACCGTGAGGTAGCTCAGCACCGCCTCGGCGAGGATCATCTGCGCGACCTGGGTCGAGGCCACCGCCACCAGCGTCCCGGTGACGTTGGGGAGCACGTGCCGCGCGATGATCCGCGGCGTGGTGGCCCCGAGCGCGCGCGCCGCCGTGACGAAGTCGAGCGCGCGGATCTGGAGCGTGCGCCCGCGCACGAGGCGCGCCGTCCCCGTCCAGCCCGTCAGGCCGAGGATCAGCAGGATCGTGCCCACGTCGGCGCGCCCGACCGCCACGCCGATCGCCGTGACGAAGAGCAGGAACGGGAGCGCCAGGAGCACGTCGACGAGGCGCATCAAGAGCGTGTCGAGCAGAGACCAGCGCGTGCCCGCCGTCATGCCCGCCGTCACGCCGACGAGGGCGCCGATCGCCGTCGTCACCGCGGTGGCGAGCACGGCGATCGAGAGCGACACGCGCGCGCCCTGCGCGAGGCGGGCCACGAGATCGCGAAAGAGAGGATCGGTCCCGAGCCAGTGCGCCGCCGAGGGGCCAGGCGGCGCGCCGTAGCGATCGCGCGCGAGCGAGAAATCGCTCGCGTCGGGATCCCAGCCCGAGAGCGCCGGCCCCACCGCGGCGAAGAGCGCGAGCGCGGCCACGATCCCGATCCCCACGCGCGCCCGCGGATCGCGGAGCAAGCGGCCCCCGAGCCCCTCCGGCATCAGCGCTTGCCCTCCAGGAACTCCGTGAGGAGGGCCAGCAGCTCGCGCGGCTTCTCCTGGTGAGGCGAGTGACCGGTGTCCATGATCTCGAGCTTCGCGTGCGGCAGCTCGCGCGCGAGGCGGCCGGCGTTGGCGGCGGGGTAGAGGCGATCGTCGCGCCCCCAGATCACCAGCGTCGGCGCGGTGATCCGGCTGATGCGCGCCACCACCGGGCGCGTGTCGAGCACGGCCCGCATCACCGCGTAGGCGCTCTCGCGCGACGACGGGCTGTTGAAGCAGTCGAAGTGCCAGTCGATGCGCTCCTGCGGGACCTCGGCGCCGGGCCGGAGCAGCTCTTCGCGGAAATAGCTGCGAAAGACCGAGCGCCCCAGGAGCTGCTTGAAGATGAAGCCGCCGACGATCGGCGCCAGCGCCACGCGGGCGCGGAAGCCGGGGAGCGCCGGGTAAGCGAGCGCGTCCTCCAGCACCAGGCGCTGCACGAGCTCGGGGTGCGTCGCCGCCAGCGTCATGGCGATCGCCGCGCCCATCGCGTGGCCGACGACCGAGGCGCGGCCGACGCCGAAGGCCGCGATCAGATCGGCGATGGCCTCGGCGTGCGACTCGATCCCGTAGCTGTAGCGCGCGGGGTTGGGCTTCTCGCTCTCGCCGAAGCCGGGGAGATCCGGCGCGATCACGTGGAAGCGCTCGGCGAGCTGGTCGATGAGGTCGTCCCAGGTGCGGTGGCTCTCGAGGAAGCCGTGGATCAGCACCAGCGCGGGCGCGCTCTCCCGCCCGGCTTCGAGCACGCGCGTGCGAACTCCGCGGGCGGTGACGTCCCGGATCACGCGCTCGAGAGGGGCGGGCTCCGCGTTGTTGGCCATGCGCGCGCAGCCTAGCAGCCATTGCCGGGATTCTGGGCATGTAGGATAAAGTGGACAAACAAGCGCAATTGGAGCCAAAACGGAGCCATCGACGCGCTGCGACGCCGCTCGAAGGTCCCAAACAATGTCCGAGCCGCCGCTCGAATGACTTGCGTCTGCCGCATTTCGAGCCGAGGGGACAATAATCGTGTACCCATGAATTGACCTGGATCTACTCAGTGGAATACATTCACTTTCGTCGTTCGGGGCAGCTTCGCTCCGGGGTACGGAGAACGAAATTGCTACGGATTCCCGACGACGTCTTCGACGCCCTGGAGAGGGAGCACCCTCAAGGGCTGACGTCAGCGGAGATCCTCGGCGCCCTCGCCGATCACGGCAACAAGATCAGCGAGGCCACTCTCCGCAAGTACGTGCAGCTCGGCCTGCTCCCCCGCAGCGTCCGCGTCGGCCGCAAAGGGAAGCATCAAGGCTCCCAGGGGATGTATCCAGCCGCGGTGGTCAGGCAGATCCAGCGTATCCGCGAGATGATGGCGGATGACTACACGATCGAGGAGATTCAACGAGAGTTTCTGTTCGTGAGGGGCGATATCGAAGATCTGGAGCGCTCGCTCGCAAAGGTCTTTGAGGCGCTCAAGGAAGCAGCAAAAGACGGGCGGAGCGACACGGCCGGCCGGATCATCGGTAACGAGATCATCGGGGCTGAAGCGCTCGCCCGCGATCTGCTCTCCAAGTTGACCACCATCGAAAAGCGCTTGATGTCCCAGGCCCAGCTCGCCAAGCAAGCTACCGGCTGAAGCATCAAAAGATTCTTCTCCGAGGTCCCCGGAAAGCGGACCTGGGAGCCTCGTGGGGAGCGCGACAGCGCTCCTCCAATCATGGAGTTGTAAAGATCATTCGTGATCGCCGCGGGGCCGGCGATCGCGGATCATCGTCTTGATTCGAGAGATGCGGGCGGCCCGTCGGCGCCCGCGGCGAGGTCGTGTCCCTGGGGCGTCCTCGAAACCGATGAATACGTAGCGTGCACGGTGATCGCGCATTCCGATCCACCGGAGCGCGCGCGTACGCGGAGACGGGGATTGCGGGTCCGCGAGCGTAACGGAGGCAAAGGCAATGATTGACGGCGATCTGGACGTGTTCGGCGGGGACGAGATGGACGAGGCGGCGCCCGCGGGGGATCCGCCCCACGACGGCGAGGGGCTGATCGTCGACGGCGCGCTGGCCCTCAAGGCGGCGCCCAACACCTCGGCCAACGCGGTGACGCGCGAGCAGCGCCGGTCGCGCCGCAAGCGCGAGGTCCGCGCGCGGACGATCAGCGTCAAGCGCATGACCAAGCGCGAGCTGGAGATCGGCCGGATGCTCTATCCGGAGACCGACTACTACAAGCCCGCCACGCGCGCCGAGTGCGCCGAGGGCGCGCGCCCTTGCCCGTACGTCTCTTGCCAGCACCACCTCTTCCTCGACGTCTCGTCGCGGACCGGCGCGATCAAGCTCAACTTCCCCGACCTCGAGGTCTGGGAGATGAACGAGTCCTGCGCGCTCGACATCGCCGATCGCGGCGGCACGACGCTCGAGGACGTGGGCGCGATCATGAACCTCACCCGCGAGCGCATCCGCCAGGTCGAGGTCAAGGCGCTCGCCAAGCTCGAGGCGCTCAAGGACATGTCGTCGCTGCGCGACTTCATCGACGAGGGCCCGGTGGGCAAGCGCCGCCTCCCGATCCTCGCGGCCTCCGCCGAGATCGACGAGGACGACGAGGACGAGGACGAGGACGACTTCGACGACACCGAGATCGACGAGGCGCCCCGCGGGGCGGCCAACGACGAGGCGCCGGCCGAGGATCTCGCCGCCGCGCAGGACGGCGCGGAGTAGTCAGCGCTCCTGCTGAAATCGTCGCGCCTCATCGCTCAACGCGCCGTCGCCCGCAGCCTCCCCGGCCTGCGGTGCGGCGGCGTCGTCGCGCGTGGGCGGTGAGGCCTCGCGCGGGCCCATCGTCGACGTGGCCTCGAGATCGAACAGCTCCGAGCTCGAGAGCTCGTCCCAGATCAAGCCGGCGCTCGGCAACGGCGGATCGATCGGGGCGGGAGGGGGCGCGGCGTGGTCCCTGGGGAGGCGGCGATCGAGCGTCTTGGCCTCGCTCTCGCCGGTGGTGTTGTCGTCGCGGGTGATCATCGGCGGCCGCGTCGAGCTCGCGGCGCCCGGCGTGATCGACGCGCCGGCCGCGGTCTTGACGCGATCGTGGCGGACGGCGAGCGGGTGCGCCTCGCCCGCGAGATCCTCGTCGTGCGAGACCGAGGCGCCGTCGCGCAGCATGCGCTGGATGTGCTTGAAGCGGAGCTCTTTTCCCCTGGACTCGGCGGCGACGACCAGGGTGTCGAGGCCCTCGGCCTCGGCGGTGCCGAGCCCGACGAGGCCGCGCCACGAGAGCGACAGCAGCGCGCGATCGGTGTCGATCCACAGCGTGTCGCAGCGGAGCGCGATCTCGAGCGAGCGCTCGCCGTCGGGCGAGACGAGGAACGATCGCGGGCGCACGTGGGGGAGCTTGGCCACGAAGCGCGGGTGCTCGCGGTGGAGGTTCTCGAGCACGATCGTGGCGCTGTGCCGGAGGAGATCGACCTGCTGATCGCGCGGCGCCGCGTTGTAGAAGGCGAAGTCGAAGCCGCGGGGGACCGGGCCTCTCTCGCCTTCCATCGCCCAGGCCAGCGCCTCGGGGTGCAGGAGCGCGCGGCGGGTCGCGGCGGTGGGCGCGACGGGGCCGAAGCCCAGCGTCTGGCCGGTGTCGGGCGCGTCGTCGACGGCCTCGAGGTTGGGGAGCGCGAGCTCGCCGAGGGTCGGGGTGCGGGCGAGATCGAAGCCGACGGGGTTGTCGGGGGCGCGCGCGGCGCGCTCGTAGCGGAGGGGCATCGAGCGAAACGGGACGGGCGCGCTCGGCTCGAGGCCGTCGGGGCCGGGGGCCCAGCGGCGGTCGCCGATCACGCCGACCGACTTGTCGAGCTCCTCCACCGCGACGCGGGCGATCAGCGCCTCGACCGGGGTCTGCTCGGGGGCGAAGGCGCTGCCGACGAGGACCACGTCGGCGCGGGGTTTGTAGGGCACGAGCTCGCTCGCCGCGTAGAGGCTGGCGCCGCGGGGGCCGCCGCCGCTCGCGTGGTAGCGATCGCCGACGACCGGCTCCTGCGCGTCGGCGAGCACCGCCTCGCGGCCGTGGACGAGCGAGAAGGTGCCGCGCACGCAGGCGGTGAGCGTCCACGCGCCGTCCTGGGCCTGCCACAGCGAGGTGCCGGCGGTGAAAGGGCAGAGGAGCGCGATGTGCACGGACCCGCACGATAACGGGTCCGACGCGCCGCGTCCTCTTTCTGCGTCGCTACTCGGGGCGCGCCTCGACGACGATCAGCGAGGCGTCCTTGAGGGCGTCGCCGAGGAAGGCGCGGAAGGCCGCGAGCGCCGGCTTCGGCGGGGAGACCGGGCCCCGCCCGGCCCAGAGATCGACGAGGCGCCGCCGCGGATCGGCGCGGCCTTCTTGCTCGAGGCGGGCCTGCTCGGCGAAGGCGCGATCGAGATCGGCGTCGGTGGCCGACTGCGGCAGGCGCGCGAGCATGAGCTTGACCTCGGTCACCGCGGCGGTGAGGCCGTCGGCGGGAGCGCGCACGTCGATCACCAGCGAGGGCGCGCGCGATCCGCCGAGGATCCGCGCCGACGCGGTGCCGGCCGCTTGCTGGAAGGCGCCCGCGAGCAGGCCGCGATCGCCGCTGAGCGCGAGGCGCGCGAGCTCGGCGAGATCGCGGCCGGGGGCGCCGGGCGCGGGGATCGGCGCGCCGATCATCGCGCGCGCGAGCGGGGCGCCTTCGGGGAGGCGGCCCTCGTAGCGGCCGGGCTTCGGGGGCAGGGGAGCGCCGGGGCGGCAAGCGCGGCGCGCCGGGCCCGGCGTGAGCCAGCGATCGACGGCGTCGCCCGCGGCCTGCGCCTGCGCGGCGTCGGCGTTGGCCAGCACCGCGACGCGGAGCGGGCCGCTCGCGAGCGACTGCTGATGGAGGCGGACGTCCTCGAGCGCGCTGCTGGCGACCTGGCCCCAGAGGCCGAGCGGCTCGACCCACGAGGGGTGATCCGGCGCCAGCGCGGGCGCGAACGTGGCGAGCGCGCCGGCCTCGGGCCCCTCGGCGCGGCCGAGCAGATCGAGCGTCGCGGCGCGCGCGGCGGCGGCGATCTCGGTGGTGAGCGCCGGCGCGGCGAGGGCGCGCGCGGCGGCGCCTCCGACGCGGCGCGCGAGCTCGGTCGGCGTCTCGCGATCGTCGCGAAAGGAAGCGTGGGCGAGGATCCCGATCCCGTCCGAGGTGATCCACGGCTCGATCGTCGCGTCGCTGTCGTTGCGGCGCGCCTCGACCGCGGCGATCGCCGCCGTCGCGCCGAGGCCCGCGTCGCCCGCGCCCTCCTCGCCCACGCCGCACGGCGACGCCAGCAGCACCCAGACCTCGCCCTGGCCGCGCTCCACCGCGACGCGCCGCTCGGCCACCGGGGCCGCGGCGGCGAGGCTCTGCGCGAAGGCCGCCTGGAAGCGCGCGGGCGAGACGTCGGCGGCCGGCGGCAGCGCGCCCACCCGCTGCGGGGCCGTCGAGGGCGAGGGCACGCCGAGCACGACCACCCACGCGTTGGGCGAGCCCGGCGGCGCGGGCGCGGCCAGCGACCACCACGCGGCGCGCGCCGCGGCCTCGCGCGGATCGGCGGCGGTGAGGATCTGGCGACCGGAGATCGCCGTGCCCCCGGCGAGGCTGACCTCGGCGGTGATCTCGGCGCGGACGAGGGCGCCGGCCTGCGCCGCGGCGACCTCCATCGTCGCGCCGACGGGTCGCGCGGAGCCCTCGATCGTCACGCTGACGCAGCCGCCGCGAGGGCGCGCGACGCCGCTGACCTCGAGCACGCGCCACGGCTGGGCGAGCGCGCGGAGGCGGGCGACGAGGGGCGAGTCCGCGGCGCCGAGGCGCTCGGCGGCGGCCGCAGCGGCCTCGGGATCCGCCGTGCGCACCGCGAGCGTGAGGCGCGCTCCGCGGCGATCGATCGAGGGCGAGGTGAAGGCGCCGACGGTCTCGCCCGTCGGCCACGCGTCGCGCGCGACGTCGCCGACCGGCCAGCCCTGGCTCTCGGCGAGGCCCGCCGCGATCGCCGCCGTGAAGCTCGCCGGCCCGACCGCGGCGATGGCCGTGCGGCCGGCGTGGAGCACCTCGGCGCGGGCGGCCTCGAGCGCGCGGAGATCCTCCGCCGAGCGCGCCGGATCCGCGCCGCGATCCCCGGGGGCCACGCCGAGCGCCCCGGTGCACCCGGCGACAGCGAGGAGCTCGGGCGCGTCGAAGGGGTTGCGCTTGAGCGCGAGGAGGCGCGACGAGGCGAGCGCGAGCTCCGGGCTGCCAGGCGCGAGCGGGCGCGAGAAGGCCTGCGCCAGCGCCGTGAAGAACGCCGCCCCGCGCGCCGGATCCGCGAGCGCGAGCCGCACCCGGAACGCGCCGCCGTCGACCCGCGTGTCCACCGCGAAGCCCGCGGCCACGAGGCGCGCCTCGACCGTCGCCGCGAGCGCCGTCGTCAGCACCGGCCCGAGATCGGTCGCCACCGCGGCGACGACCGCGGGCGTCGGATCCCCCTCGCGCGAGACCAGCGTCAGGCGAGGGCGCGCGTCGAGCCGCCGCACCTCGATCCGCCCCACGGGGCCCTCGCGCGCGGGCACGAACGATCCCGCGGCCGGCGCGCCGGCGCCCCCGAGCGTCGCGCTCCCCCCGCACGCGGCGAGCGCGGTCCCGATCGCGGCGAGCGCGAGGCGGTTCGCCCGGAGCCTCATCGATCAGAGCTCGAAATCAGCGGCGGATCGCGGCGAAATGTGGAACCCGCCGAAGTAGGTCACGACCCCGGTGATCGACTTGAACGTCGCGCCGGGTGGCATCGGCGGCCCCAGGCCCTGCATGTCGAAGAGCTCGTTGGTCACCCGGGGCACGTCGGCCACGTCGGCGATCGCGCCGACCGCGAGCCCCGAGCTGAAGCGCCCGCCGCTGCCCGAGGCCCCGTTGTTGTCGAGCGTGACGTCGACGACCTTGACGAGCGTGCCGAGGTAGGGCCGCGCGGTCTCGTAGCTCTTGAGATCCTCGACCGGGATCTCCTTCGCGGTCAGCGGCTGGTTGTTGTCGAAGCGGAAGGTCAGCGCCCCGCTCAGCTCGGGCAGGGTGCGGCAGTAGCCGAACTTGAAGGTCGAGGGCCCGTTGAACTCCATGAACGTGCCGAGGAAATCGACGACGTCGCCCTCGGCGAGGCGGAGGTCGGGGGGGCTGAACGAGGGCCGGTAGAGCGTCACCCCCGAGTACGGCTTGGGGTCGGTCGAGGTGTCCGCCACGTAGAAGTTGCCGCTCGATTTGCCGTCGCCGGTCTCGTCGAAGGTGTCGATGGCGATGACCGAGAGCCCGCTCAGGCAGACGGTGCGATCGGGCGGGATCGCCGAGCAGCCGTCGCTGAAGTTGTCCTTGGGGTCGACCCAGGTGGCCGGCTTGATCGTCTTCGAGAGGCGACCGCAGGTGCCGAGCTGGTTGGCGGCGGGCTTCGACGGTAGATCCCCGTCGCCGCCGTCACAGGCGCCGAGGAAGACGGCCGCGAGGAGCAGGCCGACGGTCGAGAAGGGCGTGGCGACAGAAAATAGGCGCAAAATCAGCCTCCGGCCGGCGTCTTACCACAGGAGCCGCGCCGGGAGGCGGACGGATCGCCCGCCCCGGATCACCGCCTCCCGTCCTCGCGCCGCCCTGCTATAGCGTGGGCGTGGTCTTCTCTGGACGCGTCCTGGCAGCGGTCATCCTCGCGTGGTCGCTCCTCAAGGTGCTGTTCGCGCGGGCGTTCTCGCGAAGGACAGGGCTCCCGCTCTTCCACGACAACTACGACGCCGACCGCCTCCCGGCCGTCGACGCGGAGGAGCGCGCGAAGATGTCCCGCTTCTCCCGCTGCATCGCCTGCGGGCGGTGCGACCTCGGGGAGGGCGATCGCATCGCGCGATCGAACGGCGCGTACCCGGGGCTGATGAGCATCGTGCTCGCGTCGTCGCGGAGCATGCCCGACTACGACGCGGCGGTGATCGCCCTCGACCATGTGCCCGAGGCGGTCCTCGCAGCCAAGGAGCGCGAGTGTCCGACGCGGGTGCCCTTCGTGGAGCTGTCGCGCTTCGTGCGCGCCAAGGCTGCTCTGTCGAAGGCGTAAGCTCTACGGCCCGCGCTCTAGCTCGTAGAGGCGCTCGGCGGCGCTGCGCTTGATCCACAGGCCGAAGCCCAGCGAGGCGAAGTGCTTTTGCAGGTGGGATCGGTAGAGCGCGCCGGGGTGACGGCGCATGCTGGGATCGGTCTTGTCGGCGTCGCAGAGCTCGTCGAGATCGCGCTTGGTCACCGCCTCGAGGTAGAGGAAGCCGCGGGACATGGCGGCGAGGTTCTCGAGGGCGGCGATCACGGCGGGGCGGGGCAAATACGGGAGCACGCCCTGGCAGATCACCAGATCGAATTTCTCGCGCGCTCGCCACTGCGTGATGTCGCGCGGCTCGTGGCCGAAGCGGGCGCAGGCGTAAGGGCTCACGTCGGTCGATCGGTATTTGATCGCGGGGCGACGGCGGGCGAACCAGTCGCGCCAGAGGCCCGGGCCGGCGCCGACGTCGAGCGCGGTCGTCACCTGGCCGCCGGCCCATTTGATCTGCAGGAGCGCGCGCGAGGCGAGCTCGGCGACCTCGCGCGGGCCCTGCACCCGCGTCTGCCGCGAGGCGTAGAAGCGGCGGTAGTAGCCCTCGTCGAAGGACGCCTCCCGAGCGGGGCGCGCTCGGGGAGGCGTCACGCGCGCACCAGGCTGAGGCGCGCCGCCGCCGAGTAGGCCGCCATGTGGCCGCTCTCTTCGGCGACGTAGACGTCGCAGCGCTCGTCGACGCGGAGCAGATCGGGGATGATGTCCCCGGGGAGCTGGCCGAGCAGCGTCCCGTCCTGCGGGCGCACCACGTGGACCTCGGTCTGAGGCACGAAGAGCGCGCCCGATCGCAGCACCGGCTCGAGGCGCCGCGGGCGATCGCCGTCGACGGCGCCCGCGAACACGTGCCGGTAGCGCGTCGATCCGTCGCCGGCCTGCACGCCGACGAGCTCGCCGCCCTCGCTGTTGACGATGACCGTGCCGTCGACCATCAGGCACGACGCCGTCGTGCTGCAGACCGCGGTGTCGAAGCGCAGCGCGCCCGTCTTGCGATCGAAGCCGGTGAGGCTCGTGCCGCGCCGGCCGTGGGCGACGATCACCGCGGTCTCGGGGCCGAGCAGCGGGGCGCCGACCGGGGCCACGTGGGCCGGGAGATCGACGCTCCAGCGCACCTGGCCGGACCAGGGATCCATGTGGTGGAGGCGCGTGCCGCCGCGGCCGACGAAGGCCCCGTCGCCGGCGAGGGCGAAGAGCGCGTCCTGATCCACCGCGACGTGCGAGGCGAAGCGGAGGCGATCGCAGAAGCGCCAGACCACCTCGCCGGTGAGCACGTCGAGCGCCGTCAGCGCCGGATCGCCGCTGGCGACGATCACCAGCTTGCCCGCGCGCCGGATGCGGAAGCCGCCGCCGCGCCGCGCCGCGAAGCGCCAGCGCACTTCGCCCGAGTGGAGATCGATCGCCGCGAGGTGCCGGGCCCCGTCGCTGACGATCAGCATCCGGGGCAGGCCCGGCGCGCTCACCACCGCGCCCGACGCGCTCGTCCCCACGCGGGGCGCGAGCTGCGCCGACCAGATCGGATCGCCGCCGTCGAGCTCGTGGAGCGTGAGCGCGCCGTCGGGCTCGAGCCGCGCCAGGCCGAGGGGCGTCATCACCGACACCGCGCGCGGGCAGGCGCGCCGCCAGAGCGGCGATCCCGTCTGCGCGTCGATGCACGAGACCTCGCGCGTCGAGCCGATCACCAGCCGATCGCCGCAGAGGAACGTGGCGCGGAGATCGATGGCCGGCACCGCCGCGGTCCAGCGGCTCGTGAAGCGGAGCCGCGTCCGCCCGAAGGCATCCGAGCCCCGCGAGGCGCCGCGAAGAGTGGCCTCGGCGAAGGCCCGGTAGCTCTCCGGCGCGATGTTGATCTTCGAGTCGTTCCTCGTCGCGTCGCGGAGCCGATCCGAGAGCTCGCGGATGCGCCCGCGGAAGGCGTGGACCCGCAGGTTGGAGGCCTGCGCTCGATCGCGCCGCAGCAGCGTCCGCGAGAGCGCCCGCCCGAAGGCGACGATCCCGTGGGCCAGCGCGCCGATGTCGACAGCGGGGAACGTCCAGGCGCTGGTGCGCGCCTCGCCGGCGGCCCGCGGGATCCCCAGCGTCAGCGACGCCGCGCCCTCCGATCCGAGCTTGACGCCGCAGATGGCGCCGCCCGCCGTCAGCCTTCGATAGTAGGGCCGCCCGCGCGTCCAGGCCTCGAGCGCCTCCAGCGTCATCGCGCCGAGCTGCTCGGCCACGAGGAACACGAAGACGTCCTCGGGCAGCTCGCGGGCGTGATCGCCGACGGTGATCTTGAGCCGCCCGCGGAAGAGCAGCGCGAAGAGATCCGCGCGCAGCGCCGAGGACGCCGCCGGAGGAGGCTGCGTGCGCAGCGAGATCTCGGCGGAGATCACGATCGAGGTCTCCCCCGAAGGATCGACGGCCACGGTCTCGGCCTCGACGATCGGAGCGTCCCCGATCGGCAGCAGCGCCTGCAAGCGCTGGGTGAGCGCGGTGATGCGAGCGTCCTGGGGCAAGCGCCCCGCGGTCTCGATCACGCGGCGAGCGAGCGCGCTCCCGTCGAGGCGCCGTTCGAAGACGGCGACGTCGGGGATGGCGCCGCCCTGGAACACCGAGATCAAGAGATCGCGCCCGCTGCGCTCGATCCCGATCTCCCAGGGCTCTGGACGGGTACACAGACGAACGACAGCGCGCGGGCGCTGCCCGGAGGCGAGCTCCGCGACCGCATTGCCGAGCTCGCACAGGAGCTCACGGGCCTCGACCTCTTCGAGGCGCGGGGTTAGGCGCGACCCTTCCGCGAGGAAGTCGAGCAGCGCGTGGACGGGGGATAGATCGGGCTCCTGGGGAGCCGCGGCCTGTCGAAAGGAGACGAGGGTGAGTCCAGTCATCCGTGGGGGTGATGCTAGGCAGAGCACCGCCTCAACCTAACTTTTGTGCGCCGATCGCCGCGGAGTGGACAAGCTCGGTAACCCTCACTAGGCCCCCGCCGCCGCCGCGGCTTGACCGCCGATCGCCGCGCAGCGAAGACGATCGCCACGGATGATCGAACCCCTCGCGAGCCCCGCGACCGCACCGGCCCCGCATTCTCGCGCGCGCCGGATCCTCGCCGTCGCCGTCGCGCTCTACCTCGCCGCGATCCTGCTCGTCTGGGCGCTCCTCCGCTTCTGCGCCGACGTCTGGTGGCCGGCGACGCTGATCCTCTTCGGCCCGCGCTGGATCTGGGCGCTCCCGCTCGCCGTCCTCGCCCCGCTCGCGGCGCTCCGTGATCGCCGCCTCCTCGCGCCCCTCGCGCTGGCCGCGCTCGTCATGCTGTTCCCGATCGCGGGCCTCACCTTCGCCTGGCCTGGCCGCGCCGCGACTCCGCTCGCTCCCGCCTCGCGCGTCTCGCCGGAGGCCCCCCCCCAGCGACGCCTCCGCCTGATGACGTACAACGTCGGCGAAGGCACCAGCAACGGCATGGATCTCTTCCGGATGATGGCCGAGGTCTCGCCCGACGTGGTGGCGATCCAGGAGTGCGGCGCGGTCTCGCGCGTCGCCCAGCGGCAGCCCGGAGAGCGCTACAGCATCATCGGGCACGGCGAGCTCTGCCTGCTCAGCCGCTACCCGATCGAGAAGAAGGCCGCGCTGGATCCCGCGGCGATCCGCGACCTCGGCGGCACCGGCAGCGTCGTCCGCTACACCGTGCACCACCCCGCGGGCGACGTCTCGCTCGTCAACATTCACCTCGCCACCGTGCGCGAAGGCCTCGACGCCGTCCTCGCGCGCGGCCTCGCCGGCGTCCCCGCGCTGAAGGAGAACCTCGCGACGCGATCGGCGATGTCGGCGCTGGCGCGCACCTTCGTCGACGCCGCCGAGGCGCCCGTCGTCCTCGTGGGCGACTTCAACTTGCCGACCGACAGCGCCGTCTACCGCCGCGACTGGTCGAGCTTCGACAACGCCTTCTCGATCGCCGGCAACGGCTTCGGCACCACCAAGCGCACGCGCTGGTTCGGCATCCGCATCGATCACGTCCTCGTCGGCCCCGGCGTGCGCTGCGAGCGCGCCTTCATCGGCCCGCACCTCAACGGGGATCACCGCCCCGTCGTCGCCGATCTCACCTGGTCAGGCTGAGCGTGCCCGCGCGGCGCACCCTCGGGATCGCCGCGCTGGGCGCGCTCCTCGCGCTCCTGCCCGCGCTCGCCCTCCGCGGCTTCACCGTCGACGACGCGCTGATCTCCGCGCGCTACGCGTCCAACCTCGCCCACGGCGCCGGCTACCGCTTCAACGCCCGCGGCGCGAGCACCGACGGCGTCACGCCGCTCGGGTGGCCCTGCCTGCTCGCGCCGTTCGCCGGAGCCGGCCCGCTCGCCGCGCTCGCCGCCGCGCAGATCCTCGGCGTGCTCGCCTGGATGATCGCCGCGGCCGTGCTCGCCGTCGCCGTCGACAAGATCGCCGGCAAGCGCGCCCGCTACGCCGCGCTCCTCCTCCTCGCCGCCTCTTCGCCGCTCGCCGCGTGGAGCGTCGCCGGCATGGAGACCGGCCTCGTCATCGCCCTCGCCGCCCTCGCCGCGAGCCTCGGCCGCCTCGATCGCGCGCGCTCATCAGCGCTCCTCGCCGGCCTCGCCGCCGCGATGCGACCGGAGATGATCCCCTGGGCCGCCGTCCTCTCCATCGCTCCACCCAGGCGAGGCTCCGCCGCCGCCGCGCGCCCGCCCTGGGATCGCGCCCTCCGCATCGCCCTCGCGCTGCTCCCGCCCGTGAGCGTCGCCCTGCTCCGCGTTGCCATCTTCGGCCGCGCCGCCCC
>FSTQ01000454.1_pt1 | contig 26322 bp, 28 predicted proteins | sample 1637281 | NCBI WGS metagenome assembly FSTQ01 (sample SAMEA3914818, study PRJEB12502) | metagenome | biome: forest; material: soil | place: Canada | collected 2010-06-26 | depth 0.1 m
GGTCGAGCCCATCCGCCGGGAAATCGCCGCGCCAGAGGATCGTGCAAGTCTGGCGGTCACCGTCGATGCCGAGCGTGTCGGCCCGGAGCTCGATCGGCTGGCCCAACGAGAGCGCCGCCGTGGGCCCGTAGAGCCGCGCGCCGGCGCGCGCCGAAGGGAGCTGAGTCTCCACCCGCGCGAGCGAGCGATGCAGGCCTTCGAGGATCAGCAGCTCGTCGCCGCGCAGCTCGTCGATGCGCTGATCGGCCGGCGCGGCGTGAAAGTAGGCCCAGTCGAAGTCCTCGGGGATCGCGGGGCTCGCCGCCTCGAGCTCGCCGGGATCGAAGGCGCCGAGCAGCCGGTTGCGGATGGGCCAGCAGCGCGGGATGGGCGCGAAGCACGCCGGGGTCGGACGGCCGCGAGGATCGAGCAGGTTCGGGGTGCGACCAGGCTCGAAGCCCACGCCGGCCGGGTTGTCCTCCGACCCGCGGCCCCCGAGCGTGCGCTCGTGGACGAGGGGCATGTACTGGAAAGGCAGGAGCGCGGAGGTCTGGTCCGACCACTCCCCCTGCACCCGGATCGCTTTGTTGAGGAGCAGCTTGCCGTCGCGCCCCACGATCAGCCGGACGAGGGCCGAGCTCGTGGTCTCGCCCGGCGCCGCATACGCGTACCCGGTGAGCCACACGTCCACCCTGGGTATACGGAGCGCGAGCTCCCCCGCGACGATCAGGCTCTGCGTGGTGCGACCTCCCTGATGCTCGTCGTCGAGCACCAATGGCGTGGACGGAGCCGGCTTCATCACCCCCCCGCGAACGATCGCGAAGGTCTCTTTGACGACGACCGTGACGCGGAGCTGGTTCCGGGTGCTCCACACCCGTGTCCCACAAACCGCGTCCCCGCGGGCGGTGACGCGAACAGGCCATGCTTGCATAGAGCTCATCGGGGGCATGAGGTGAGGAGCCTCATGTTCGACGATCTGTCCTCATGGGGCCAGAGCCTCGAGCGCTCTCCGTCATGCTGCAGGAGCTCCTCGGCCCAAAGGGACTCGACTCCCTTCCGAAAGGGCTCGACTTCCTCCCGAACGGACTCGACCTCCTTCCAAAGGGACTCGAGGCCCTTCCGAAGGGACTCGACTTCCTCCCGAACGGACTCGACTCCCTTCCAGAGGAGCTCGACCTGCATGCCGCGGTACTTGGCATTGCTCTTGGTGCAGTTGACATTTAATTTTACAGACACATCGTACGTTCCTGCGGATCCAGGTTTTCGCAATACCGGAGAAAGCTGCATGAAAAAGCAATACGTCTCACCCATCGCTCTGATTCAGCAGGCCCTCTCGCGCGGCGAGCTGCCGGAGCCCACGACGATCCCGGCGGTGCCCGAGGGAGACCGGCCGCTGGACGGCGCCACGCGGCAATCACTCCTCAAGATCGCCGCCGAGCAGCGCGCCGAGGTCGATCAAGCGATGGAGCAGCTCTGGGCCAAGCGCTTCGATCTCGCCGCGGATCTCGGGACGCTGATGCCCGACGCCGAGCTGGGCAAGGCGCTCAACGAGCGGATGCTCGCGGCGCGGGAGGCCAACCGCAAGGCCCAGGCGCTCGCGGCGTACACCGAGCAGCAAGAGGCGCTCGCCAACCACGCAGTGATTGGCCACATCAACGTGGCCTCCGGTGATATCGAGCATATGGCCCAGAAGAACCCACAGATCGCCTCTCGCTACGCCAGGGTGCTCGCCATCGGGGTGCAGCGGCGAGAGGCGATTGCCGCCGGTATCGCGCGCGCCAAGGCGAGCAAGAGCGGAGAGCAGAAGAGGGCCTGAGGTCGTTGCGGTAGACGGGCGGGCGCGGCAGCGGACTTGCTGCCGCGCCTCGCTCCGGGCACGCTCTCGCCATGGGCTTCCCCGCCGAGAAGATGCGACGCGCGACCTACGCCGATCTGGAGGCCGCGCCGGCGAACAAGGTGGCCGAGCTGATCCGCGGGACGCTGTACGTGATGCCCCGGCCGGCACCGAAGCACGCGAACACCTCGTCGGCGCTGGGCTTCGAGATTGGCAGCCCTTTCCACCGTGGACGCGGGGGGCCTGGTGGCTGGTGGATCCTGGATGAGCCCGAGCTTCATTTCCCCGATCCGACCGAGCCCGGCGCGATCGATGCCCTCGTCCCCGATCTCGCCGGGTGGAGACGCGCGAGGATGCCAGATCTCCCCGAGACCGCTTACTTCACGCTCGCGCCCGACTGGGTTTGCGAGGTGCTGAGCAAGTCGACCGAGGAGCACGACCGTGGGGAGAAGATGCCAGTCTATGCGCGCGAGCGCGTACGCCATGCGTGGCTCGTCGATCCTCTCGAGAGGAGGCTCGAGGTCTACACGCTCGGCGCGGATGGGCAGTGGGGAGCGGCGATGATTCACCGCGGCGCCGAGGTCGTGCGCGCTGTGCCCTTCGAGGCAATCGAGCTCGACTTGTCGGCGCTCTGGGCGTAGCGCCGAGCTGGCTCGGCGCCTTCTGCTCGTGCCTTTGGCTCAGCCCTGCGCGACCTTGGGATCCATCCAGACCAGCTCCCAGTGGTGGTGGTCGAGATCGTAAAAGCTCCACCCGTACATGAACCCATGGTCCGTCGCGGGCATGGCGTGCGTGCCGCCCGCGGCGATGGCCTTGGCCACCATCTCGTCGACATCTTCGCGGCTGCTGCACGAGATCGCGAGGAGGGCCTCGGTGTGGGTGCTCGTGTCGCAGATCGTGTTCTTGGTGAACGTCTGGAAGAAGGGAGTCACGAGGAGCATCACCATGGCTTGCTCGCTCACGACCATGCACGTGGCGTTGGCGTCGGTGAACTTGGCGTTGAAGGTGAAGCCAAGCTGGGTGAAGAACTCGACCGACCTCTTGAGATCGCGGACGGGGAGGTTGACGAAGATCATGCGAGAAGCGGGCTGGGACATGGGGAAACCTTCTTTCTTGTTGTGCCCCCTATCCCCAGCCCTTTCCCCCAAATTTGGGGGAAAGGGAGGGGAAGCAGAGCCTCGGGAGGTGAAAAAGCAATCTCCCCTTTCCCCCCAATTGGGGGGAAAGGGGTTGGGGGATAGGGGGCTACCGGAACATCGCTCTCACGCGCTCATCGCGCAGGCCGAGGCCCACCCAGAAGAGAGCGGCGATGTAGATCGGGAACAGCACGTGGCTGAAGAGCGGGTTGCCCATGCGGACGTGGGTGGCGACGGCGCCGCCCAGGTAGCCGACCCACAGGATGGCTCCGAGCACGGCTGTGCGCGGGACGACGTAGAGGATGAGGCAGATGAGCTGGATCACGCCGAGCGGGAAGACGACGCTCGTCGGGTAGCCGAGGGAGGTGGTGCCCTTCAGGGCCTCGGGGTTCTGGAGCAGCTTCATCGAGGCGTCCATGAGCATGAAGAGGACGGCGAGGGCGCTGAGGACGCGGCCGGTCCAGAGGGCTTTCTTCGAGGGCGGGGCGGCGGGGGTCGCGGTCATGGCTTCCTTCGTGTGGGGGTTCGCAGCCATGGACTCCCGGCGCCGGGCGGACTCATCGGTCCTGTCGAAAAAAAATTCGGGGGCGCCTCAGGCGGGGAGGACGAGGGGCAGGCCGAACTGCGGGAAGAGCGTCGCGGTGTCCAGGAAGGAGGTCATGGAGGCGATGCTGTCGCCGCGCAGCTCGAGCACGATGAGCGCCCAGGGCTCGAGGCCGCCCTGGCGGTACTGGCCGAACGCGGGGGCGCCGCTCGCCATGGTCGGGACGAGGCGCGAGCCTCGGCAGCCGGCGCCGCGGCCTGCGAACCACCGACCGATCGCGTCGCGGCCCTGGAGCCAGAGCGTGTAGGGCGGCATCGAGATGGTGCCGTCCTCGGTCAGGAGCGCGACGAGCGCGTCGACGTCGTAGCGCTCGAAGGCGGCGACGTAGCGATCCACGAGCGCGGCCTGCGCGTCGGAGAGCGCGACCGGGGCGTCGGTGAGAGGGCGCGCGGCGAGGGTGGCGCGGGCGCGCTGGAGGGCGCTGTTCACGCTGGGCACGGAGGTGTCGAGGGTGGCCGCGACCTCGGCCGCCGACCAGCCGAGGACCTCGGTGAGGATCAGCGCCGCGCGCTGCTTCGGCGGGAGGTGCTGGAGCGCGGCGACGAACGCGAGGCGGATGCTCTGCCGGAGGATGGCGCGCTCGGCGGGGTCGCCGTCGGCGGGGACGGCCTTGGCGTCCGGGACCGGCTCGAGCCAGTGGGTGCGCGGCTTCTCTTCGAGGGTGTCGTCGACGTGGCCGAGCGGGCCGGCCTCGATCGGCCGCTCCCGGCGCGAGCGATCGGAGAGCGCGTCGAGGCAGGCGTGGGTGGCGATGCGGTAGAGCCAGGTGCGGACCGAGGAGCGACCGTCGAAGCGATCGAGGCTGCGCCAGGCGCGCACCATCGTCTCCTGGACGGCGTCGTCCGCGTCGCCGACGGAGCCGAGCATGCGGTAGCAGTGGCCCGTCAGCGCGACGCGGTGCTGCTCGAGCTGGGCCACGCTCTCCGACATCGGCGCGGAAGCTATCAAGCGAGAGAATGAGCGTCAACGACAGCGCCGGAGGCCGCGCTGTCGTCGTGAGGTGAACGACGAAGCTACCCCGCCGCGGCTCGCTGCTCGCCCACGGCGTCGACGACGATCTCGCCCTTCTCGACCCCGACCAGCGCCACCGCGCCGTCCTCGAGATCGCCGCGCAAGATCAGCTCCGCCAGCGGGTTCTCGATCAGGCGCGCGATGGTCCGCTTCATCGGCCGGGCGCCCATCTCGGCGTCGAAGCCGCCCGAGGTCATGAGCACGTCGATGGCCGCGGGATCGACGTCGAGGCGCACGCCGCGCGCGAGGAGGCCGTCGGCGAGGCCGTGGAGCAGGCGGCGCGCGATCTCGGCGACCTCGGGGCGGGTGAGCGCGCCGAAGCAGAGCACCTCGTCGATGCGGTTGTAGAGCTCGGGCGGGAGGTGGGACTTGGCGGCGCCGATCATCGTCTCGGCCATGCGATCGGGCGAGACGGCGACGGGCGCGCGCGAGAAGCCGACGGAGCGCTCGGCCTTGATCGCGCCGGCCTCGGCGGCGCCGAGGTTGGAGGTCATGACGATCACGGCGTTGGTGAAGTCGACGCGGCGGCCGCGGCCGTCGGTCAGGCGGCCCTCGTCGAAGACCTGGAGGAAGGCCTCGAGCACGTCGCGGTGCGCCTTCTCGATCTCGTCGAGCAGGATCACTTGATAGGGGCGGCGTCGCACCGCCTCGGTGAGCTGGCCGCCGGCCTCGTGGCCGACGTAGCCCGGGGGCGCGCCGACCAGCCGCGCGACGGCGTGGGCCTCGGCGTACTCCGAGAAATCGAGGCGCGTCATCGCGTCGGGCGAGTGGAAGAGCGCCTCGGCGATGGCCTTGGCGGTCTCGGTCTTGCCCACGCCGGTCGGGCCGAGGAGCAGGAACGATCCGATGGGGCGGCGGCCGCGCAGGCCGGCGGCGTTGCGGCGGAGCACGCGCGCGATCCGCTCCATCGCCGGCGTGTGGCCGACGACGCGATCGGCGAGCAGCGCCTCGAGGCCGAGCATGCGATCGCGATCGGTCTCGAGCAGGCGCTCGATCGGCAGATCGGCGAGCTCGGCGACCACGTCGGCCACCTCGGGCGGGCCGATCTTCGCGGGCGCTCCGGGCTTGCGCGCGCCGCTCGCGAGCTTGCGACGAGTGCGCGCGCCGGCGAGATCGAGGATGGAGATGGCCTTGTCCGGGAGCGCGCGCCCCGGCAAGTAGCGCATCGACCAGGAGATCGCCGAGGCCAGCGCCTCGTCGGTGTAGTCGATCCCGTGGTGCTGCCCGAGGCCGAGCGCCACGCTCTGCAGCAGCAGGAAGGCGTCCTCTTCGCAGGGCTCCTCGATCTCGAGGAGGCTGAAGCGCCGCGCGAGGCCGGCGTCGGGCTCGATCGATCGGCGGTACTCCTCGGTCGTCGTCGCGCCGATGATCCGGAGCTCGCCCCGGGCCAGCGCGATCTTGATCTCGGCCACCGCCTCGTCGAGCCCGCTCGATCCGAGCAGCTCGTGGACCTCGTCGACGAAGAGGATCACCGCGCCGCCCGCGTCGCGCACCTCGGCGCGGATGGCGGCGATCTTCTCGGCGAGCGCGCCGCGCGTGCCCGTGCCGGCGAGGAGCTCGGAGACGACGATCTCCACGAGGATCCGCGTCTGCCCGGCCTCGGCGATCGAGGCGAAGCGCTGGGCGAGGCCGCGCACGATCGACGTCTTGCCCACGCCGGACGGGCCGACGAGGCAGGCGCTGTTGGCGTGCCGCTTGGCGAGCACGTCGAGGATCTGATCGATCTCGGCCTCGCGCCCGACGACCTCGTCGAGCTTCCCTTCGGCCGCGGCGAGCGTGAGGTTGTGCCCGATCGACGAGAGCGCGGGGAAGACAGCGCGATCGAGGGCGAAGCGCGAGAGGGCCGCCTCGGCGACGCGAGGCCGGCTCGGCGGCGGAGGCGCCGAGGGCTTGGCGACGCTGCGCTTCGGCGGAGCAGGGACCGGCGTCGGCGTGGCGTGCGCGGTCGGCCTGGGCGCAGGCGGCGGCGAGGACGGCGAGGGCGGCGCCACGAGATCGCGGCGAGGCGCGGCCGGCGGCGGGTAGAGCGAGACGGTGACGCCGGGCTGCATCGAGCTGGGCGCCGAGGGCTTGCTCGGCAAGAGCGGCGCGGGGCGGCTCGACGGCCGCTGCGAGGGCTGCTCGATCTCCGCGCGCCGCGCCATGCCCAGCGCGGGCCGCCGCGCCGCGACCACGCCGAGAGCGAGCTGCATCGCGCCGGCGCGCAGCTTCGCGAGATCGACGCCCGCGTGCAGCAGCGATCGATGCGCCGCGGCGCTGCGATCGGCGAGCAACGCCAGGAGCAGGTGCAGCGCGCCCGGCTCGGGTGAGGGCGCGCGCGTGGCGACCTGCCTCGCCGCGGCGAGGAGGCGGCCGATGGGATCCGGCCCTTCGTCATCGAACGATCGGCTGGCCTTGAGGAGCGCCTCCTCGTCCAGCCTCCGATCGCGGAGCAAGTCCGCCGCGGATCCCTCGCCGGCCGCGATGGCGGCGAGCAAATGGACGCTGGTCACCCGCTCCTTGCGGGCGGCGGCGATGTCCTGAGCGTGCTTGCGCAGCGTGACGAGCTCGGCTTGCGAGCGGGAGTTTCTCATCCGTCGGGCTCTCCAGGCTCGGGGTTCGCACGCCCCGCCGCGGGGGGCCAAGTTCGCGCAGCCTCATGGCAAAGGGAGGGCGCGCCCTCGCAGGCCGTGCAGTAGAATCGAGCCATGAGCGACGACGAGCCCAGCCCCGAGGAGACGCCTTCGCAAGCGCCCTCGCCGCCCCCCGGCCTCGGCATCCTGTTCCTCGCCGCGGCCCTGGCGCTGGCCCTGATCCTCTCGTTCGTGGCCCTTGTGGCCTACATGGCCTTCTCGCCCCGGCAGGGCGTCAATCCTCCGCCGCAGCCCGCATCCACGAAAGCGGCGCCCGAGGGATACCTGCTCAGGCACGCCGGAACGTCCGATCGACGCACGTGAACGTGTCGTTCGGCCGGTCGGTGCTCTACGATGCCTCAAGTGGCAAGGAGCGAAGACAGTTCCACTCTTCGGCTGGATGAGCTGGACGAAATTCCACGCGCCTCCAGCTTGCCCGCGCCGCGCTCACCGGAGGGCCTCGCCGAGTGCCTCTCCGACGTCAGCGTCGCGGTGATCGAGACCGACGCCGCCGACTGCGTTCTCCGCCTCAACGCCGCGGCGGAGCGCCTCACCGGGTGGACGCAGCGCTCCGCGCGCGGGCAGCCGCTCGGCGAGATCTTCCGCGTCGTCCCGCCGAGCAGCGGCGGCCCCGACTCGGTCGCCCCGGTGGAGATCGGCGCGATGCCGCCCGAGCACACCGCGCTGCTCGAGCGCCGCGACGGGCAGGTGATCCCGGTGCGCCACGTCCTCGGCAAGAACGACGGCGGCACCGGCAGCCTCGTCGTCTTCCGCGACGTCAACGCCCAGCAGTTCCTCGCGCTCCAGCTCACGCGCCAGGCCCGCTACGACGTGCTCACCGGCCTGCTCAACCGCCAGGCCTTCGGCGATCGTGTCGAGCAGGCGCTGGTCGAGTGCCGGCGCACCGGCACGCGCAGCGCCGTGATCTTCTTCGATCTCGATCGCTTCCGCCTCGTCAACACCACCTGCGGGCACGAGGCCGGCGACGACCTCTTGCAGTGGGTGGCGACGCGCCTCCACGAGTTCGTCGGCCCCCAGGACTCGGCGGGCCGCATCGGCGGCGACGAGTTCGCGATCCTCGTCTCGGGCCGCGAGCTCAACGAGGCCGAGCGCATCGCCCGCGACATCCAGCGCCGCCTGCTCGAGTTCCGCTTCGGCTGGGAAGACAAGACGTTCTCCGTCGGCGCGAGCTTCGGCCTCGTCCCCTTCGGCCCGGAGATCCCGCGCTCGATCGACGTGCTCAGCGCCGCCGACCACGCCTGCCGTCAGGCCAAGGACGCCGGCCGCGGCCGCATCTCGGTCTACGTCGAGAACGAGGCGATGAGCCAGACGCGGAGCTCGATCCAGTGGGTCGCCTCCATCCAGCGTCACCTCGAGGGCGGCGGCCTCACCCTCTTCGCCCAGCCCATCCACGCGCTCTCCCCCGGCGCCGGCACGGGCGCCCACTTCGAGGTCCTCTGTCGCCTCGTCGGCGCCGACGGCCGCTTCCAGTCCCCGGTCGGGGTCATCCAGGCCGCCGAGAGCGCCGGCCTGATGGACAACATCGATCGCTTCGTGGTGCGCCAGGCCCTCCGCGCCGTCGGCGCCATGCCCCAGCGCGCTCTGCGGCGGCTCGACACCTGCGCCATCAACCTCTCGGCGATCTCCCTCCTGCGCGAGGGCCTGCTCGATTTCCTCGTCGACGAGATGCAGCGCTCCAACGTCCCTCCCAACAAGATCTGCTTCGAGATCACCGAGACCTCGGCGCTGGCCAACCTGGGCGAGGTCCTGTGGCTGATGCAGGAGCTCGGCGGCATGGGCTGCCGCTTCGCCATCGACGACTTCGGCAGCGGCCACGCCTCCTACGGTTACCTGGAGACGCTGCCAGTCGACTACGTGAAGATCGACGGCGTCTTCATCCGCGATCTCACCGACAACGCCCTCCACCGCGCCATCGTCGAGTCGGTGCACCGCATCGGCTGCACCCTGGGAATCAAGACCGTGGCCGAGTCGGTGGAGACGCAGCCCATCGCCGACATGCTGGCCGGCATGGGCGTCCACTACGCGCAGGGCTGGCTCTACGGCCGACCCCAGCCCATCGGCGACATCTGCTCGGCGCTCGACTCCGAGACCAGCATCTATCACCCCTGACTGCCACTCTTCACGCCAGCCGAGAGCGAATGGCCTCGACGACCTCGAGCCGGTCGAAGAGCCGCTCGATGTAGTCGAGCCGGTCGGTCTCGATCACCAGCGAGGGCGAGAGGTCGTAGCGGGCATACCACTCCTCGTAGAGGCGCTCGAGCGAGCCGAGGTAGCTCCGCGGGATCTTCTTCTCGAAGGCGCGGCCCCGCCCCTGGATCCGCTTGGTCAGCGTCTTCAGCGGGCAGCGCAGGTAGATCATCAGATCCGGCGGGCGGATCTCCTCGCGGAAGGTGCGGTAGAGATCCTGGTACATGGCCCAGTCGCGATCGTCGAGATAGCCTCTCTCGTGGAGGTGCGCCGCGAAGACCTCGGCGTCTTCGTAGATGGTGCGGTCCTGCACCACCGGCCGCGGATCCTCGGCGGCGCGGCGGACGACGTCGCGGCTGATCTGGAACCTTCGCACGAGGAAGAAGAGCTGCGAGCTCATCGCCCAGCGGCCCATGTCGCCGTAGAAATCGGAGAGATAGGGGTTCTCCTCGTTGGGCTCGAAGAACGGGATCATATCGAATTGATGCCGCAGCCACTCGACGAGGCTGGATTTGCCCGAGCCCATGTTGCCAGCGACCGCGACGACGCGGGGGCGCTTGATCGGGGGTGCTTCACTCATCGCCGCGATCCTTTGTCCGGGCATTCGTGGACGCTCATCGTGCAGATGTTGGTGCGCTCGCAGGTCGTCGAGACGGTGAAATCACGGCAAACACGGCCCTTCTCGTGGGGGTGCTCGAGAGAGGCCGCGACCGGGTGCGGGCGCGGAGAGGGGTTGACGGCGCAGGAGGAGTCCCCTTCGCAGGGCACCGGCGGGACGCGCAGCATGGCGCAGCGACGGGCCGAGTCGTCGCAGTAGCAGATCACGCCCTGATCGCGGAGCGGGGGTTGCCGGTTGGAGCGAGGATCGCTGTCGCAAGCGTCGCTCTGCGGAGCGTAGCCGCAGTCGCTGTCGGCCTGGCAGCCCCCTATCCCCCTACCCCTTTCCCCCAGGTTTGGGGGAAAGGGGAGATTGCCAGCTCCATTGCTCTCCTCGCTCTCCCCTCCCTTTCCCCCCAACTGGGGGGAAAGGGCCGGGGATAGGGGGCCTGCCACCCACCACCACCACAACACCACCGCGATCACAGGAGCAGCGAGAGCCCGATCGACTGAACGATCGACGCGTCGAGGTGCGGGAGGGTGCCAATCGTCCGCTTCTTCCCCGCGGCGTCGATGGCCTGCCCGGGATCGAACGCGCTCCCCTGGTGGCCGACCATGAACGCCCCCGTGAGCTCGGCCTGGATGCTGAGCCAGCGCGGGATGAGGTCGAACGAGATGCCCAGGCCGAGGGGCACCTCGACGACGTACGCCGATCGCTCCGGGATCATGAACGCGGCCTGCCCGGGATCCTGCGCGGTCATGCGCGGGTACTCGAAGCGCCCCCAGCCGACGCCGGCGGTGAGCCACGCGCGCAGGCGCGGCGTGAGCGGGAGCGTCGGCGAGAAGCGGGCGCCGAACATGTACGTGCTCACCGCGGGGCTGGTGATCTTGCCGGGCTGGCCGAGCGCGCCGGCGTCGAAGGTGAGCGGGTGGCGCGCGGCCTCGACGTAGAACGTGAAGCGGAGGTGGCTGAGGAGCTCCCAGTTGAGGTGCGCGCCGAAAGCCATCGTCGCCTGGAGGTGGACCTGCGAGCTCGTCGGGCGCGCCACGAAGAGCGCGTCGGGCCCGACCTCGATGTGGCGCTCCCACGGCACCGGGACGGAGGGAGGCTCGGGCGGGAGCGGCGTGCGCGGGGGCGGCTCGACCGCGACCTTCACGACGGCGGCGGGGGGTGCGTCCGCGGGGGGCGTCGTTTCGGCCCACGCAGTGCCGGCCGCGATCGGGCCGAGCGTGACCACCACGAACATCGCCCACGCCTCGCCGACCCGCATGACGCCCTGTGTAGCAGGGATCTCGCCCCGCCCGAAGATCCGACACTGGCCGCCGGGCGGAAGGTTTGGCAAGCTCGCGGCCATGCGCAACTTCGCCGTGCTCTCCGCCACGCTCTCCGCTTGCTTCGCGCTCCTGGGCTGCGCTCAGGGCCCCGCCCCCGAGGCCGCGTCTGCGCCCCCGGCGGCGACGGCGGCTCCGGCGCAAGGCGGCGTGAAGCAGGCGACAGTGAGCTCGCTCCGCCCGCTCTCGCAGAGGAAGTTCGGCAGCGCGATCACCGAGTCGAGCAACACCACGCTGAGCTCCCTGGTGACGGAGCCCGCGCGCTTCTCGGCCAAGACGGTCCGCACCGAGGGCGTCGTCTCCGCCGTCTGCCAGTCGATGGGCTGCTGGATGGAGATCGTCGACAACTCCGGCCAGGCCCACATCAAGATGGCCGGCCACAGCTTCTTCATCCCCAAGGAGGCGAGCGGTCATCACGCCGTCGTCCAGGGCAAGCTCCTCGCTTCCGCCGGCCCCGCGTGCGGCGCCAACGACTGCAACCCGGCGAACATGTCCAACTCGAACAAGGGCGAGCAGGCGCAGATCGAGGCCACCGGGGTCGAGTTCGTCGACTGAGGCGCGCTCACTCTCTTCACTGCTCTTCACGCACCAGCGGGATGACGGCGCCCTCGCTCCCCGCGGGCGTCGCGACGCCGAGCAGGTAGCTGAGCGTCGGGGCGAGATCGATCATCTCACGCGTCCCGTAACGACCGGGCTTCACCCCCGCGCCCGAGATGAGCACCGGCACCTCGGCGTCGTAGCGGTACGACGTCCCGTGCGTCGACCCGGCGTCCTTCTCGGCGTACTTGCCCCAGAAGTAGAACGGCAACATCCACATCACGACGTCGCCGCCGCGCGGCGCGTAGTAGGTGCGCTGGAGCGCGCGCCCCATCTCGGTGTCGGGCACCTCCCCGCGCAGGAGCTGCGTCCGCGTGAAGAACCCGCCGAAGCCCTCGATGCCCGCGGCGGCCTCGCCGGCGACGCGCTGCACCTCGGCGGGATCGAGCTTCTTTTCGGCGATGAGCTTGCGGTTCAAGAAGATGTGCGGATCCTCGAGCGCGCTCACCCACCGCTCGCCGCCGAACTTCTCCACGAGCGCGGCCTCGACCGCGTCACCGATCGTCTTCTTCTTGATGCGCCCCGCGCTGAACCCCTTGGCCGCCATCTGCTCGGGCACGGGCGTCGCGCCGTGGTCGGCGCTCACCACCACCAGCACCTCGCGCTTGTCGACCTTGCCGTAGAGCCAGCTCAGGAACTCGCCGATCTGCCGATCGGTGCGGAGCCCGATGTCCTGCGCCTCCTGGCTGAAGGGCCCGAAATCGTGGCCGGCGAGATCCGGCGCCGACAGCGAGATGGCCAGCAGATCGGTGACCCCGCGCGCGCCGAGCTGCTCGCCCTCGACCGCCGCCCTGGCGAACGCGAGCTCGTAGTCATTGCCGAACGGCGACATGGTCAAGGCCTCGTAGTACGCCGGGCCAGGCGCGGTGAGCTTCCCGTTCACCGTGTGCGGGAACGTCTTCCCGAGCCCCTTCGACCCACCCTCGAAGGGCGCCTCATCGGCCATCGAGGTCGCGTAGGCCGCGGCCGGCAGGAGCCGGTCCCAGGTCTTTCCAAAGTAGCTGTCTGCCACTTTCGTGGCATTCCACGCTGTCACCCAGGCCGGGAGGGCGCGCTGGTAATAGGTCGAGGTCGTCATCTCCCCGGTGTCGTCGTTCATCCAGTAGGTCTTGCCGAGCCGCCCTCCCATCAGGATCGCTCCGCGCCCCTTGGTCGCGAGGGCGATGGTCTTCGATTGCCCACCCGAGGCCAGCGAGAGCTCGTCTCCGACGGTGGAGCCCAGGAAGTTGCGCGGCGAGACATCCATGTCCGGATCGGTCTTCTCGAGCCCGAGGATCTTCGCGTTGGCATCGAAGACCATGGCCTCGGAGCGCTGCGAGGCCTGATTGAAGAACTTGTTGGTGGAGATCCCGTTGATGTACGGGTAGCTCCCGGAGAGCAGGAGCGCGTGGCCAGGTCCGGTGTACGTCGCGTAGTGCCCGTAGTGCCCGGTGAAGCTCGCCCCCTCGCGGCGGAGCTGCTTCAAGCCACCTTCGGAGAGGTAGGGATCGAGCCGCGTGAGGAAGTCCGCGCGAAACTGGTCGATCGCGATCACCACCACCAGCTTGGGCCGCGGCCCTGGCAAGAAGCTCGTGGGCCGCGGCGCGGAAGAGCGGATTGCCTGCGCGACGGGCACGCGAGGCGGCGGCACCTGCGGTTCGCCGCAGCCCGCGACGGCGGCGCCGAAGAGGAGCGAGCTACCGGTCAAGATCTTCACTGTGTTCATGAGCATTCTCCTGCTGCGCTCACTGGAGCGTCGTTGATCTCGTGGGCAGGTCGGGCGCGGCGATCTCGTCCACCGCTTCGGCCGCCGCCTCCACCTCGACCGAGAGGGCGTCGAGCGACTCGACGATGCGCGCTCCGTCAGAGGGCATATCGCCCGCCTCCGCGCTCTTGATGCGGAGGATCTGAGCCGCCACCGTCTCGAGGGTGAGCTCGATGTTCATGAGCTGCGCGTCCCCCCGCTCCCGATGCGCTCGCAGCTCCTCGATCACCAGCGCCTTTTGCCGGTGCTGCGCCAGCGCCCGCTCGAAGCTCTGCCGCGCGCCGCCGTCGTGCGCCTCGGCGATCCGCCGCTCGAGGCTCTGCGCCTCGCGATCGGCCCTCTTCAGATCCTCGGCGCCGAGGTGCGCCTCGAGCTTCTGAAGCTTCTCCGCGAGCAGGAGCGCCGAGCGGGTGAGGCCGCGGACCCGCTCCTCGGAGGGCGCGAGCATCGCCCGGCGCTCGGCGTCGGCGCTGCGGATCTCGAGGACGATCCGCTCTTGCAGGCCGGCGCAGCGGCTGACCCGCGCCGCGTGCTCCGGGCGGAGGGCGGAGAGATCCGGCCGCAGCGGCTCCGCGGCGAGCCCCTCGGAGGCTTCACGGAGGCGCCGATAGCGAAGGTACGTGAGGATGACATACGCCATGATCCCCGGGACGAGGACGATCGGGAGCGAGGCCGTAGCCGCCGTCACGCCCGCCGCGACGAGCACGAGGACCCCCTCGAGAGGCAGCCACGTCGAGAGCGGCAGTGGAGAGGGCTTGTCGTTCGTCATGGTCGTCGCTCAGAAGTAGGCGGAGATCTGGTGGTAGATCTTGTCGATGTTGCCGGCGTCGCCCTTGAGGCTCCGCGCGTTGGATCGGTTGGAGATCTGCTTGAGCAGATCCCCGTCGGCGTCCTCGCCGTAGGCGACGGAGAAGATGCGCGTCCCGTCCGCCGACTCGGTCCCGGGCATCCGGTCGAGCAGGTCGGAGAGCGACCGCTTGCTCGAGGTGTCCTTTCCATCGGAGAGCAGGACGATGCCATAGAGGCGACTGCCATCCTCTTTCCTGGCCTTGTCGATGGCGTCGAAGGCCATCACGGTGGCATCGTACATGGCCGTCCCGCCGTCGGCGAAGAGCGACTCGACATCCAGCGCCGTCGCCTCCCCCGCCTCGCGCACGGTGGCGAGGGGCTTGAGCAGCCGGGGGGCGCCGGAGAAGGCGATCACCGCGACCCGGTCGTCTTTCTCCATCGCGCGGATGAAGCCCGCGGCGCCCTTCTTGGCCGAGCTCATCTTCTCCCCCGCCATCGAGCCGGACACGTCGAGGAGCAGAAACACCGTCGAGTGCTTCTTCACCTTGTGCCAGAGCTCGTTCGCCCTCCGGAAGACATCCTCGCTCACGTACTCGAGCCCCTTGCCGGCGCTCTGCCTGGGGTCGGCGCCGTGGGCCGCGTCGATCGGCGCGCCGATGGGGATCGACGCGTCCGTCGGCCGATACCCATATTGCAAGGCCTTCTGCTGCTGCTCTCGCGAGGTCGCGAAGGCGAGGAACCTGGTGGCCGCCTCGCGCTGCTCCGGGCTCACCCAGTCGGCGTTGACGATCCCGGTGGGGTGATTCTCCCAGAAGGTCCCTTCCTTGGGATAGATCGCCACGAGGCGGAACGGCATGTCCTTCTTGAACTTGTCATTGGCCTGGACGACGCTCGACTCGTAGAGCGTGACAGCCGAGAGGTACGCCGGCCCCTTGGTACAGAGCTTCTCGGTGAGCCAGGAGGAGCTCTCGCCGTAGTGGACGATGGCCCGCTCGAGGGAGCCGACGCGCTCGATGACCCGGGGATCCTTCAAGTCCTCCGACGTGAGCCCGCTGGTCTTGCCAGCGGCAGCATAGATGGATGAGACGACAGAGAGCATGGCCGACGTCGAGAAATCGGGGTGCCCATGGCCGAAGCGAAACGGGCCCCACTCGGGGTGGCCGAGCGAGCCCCAGCCGCTGGGATCCATCGCGACCTTGAAGACATCATTCCACCCGATGGGCTTGTCGGGCCAGCCGAGCGAGCGCGCCATCGGCTCCCACATGGCGATCACCAGCCCGGACATGACCGTCGGCCTGGCGTCCTCGACGAAGTCATGGCCGCTCCGCGCCTTCCAGGTGGTGTTGAGGAGATCGATCCAGGCCTGCCCCGCCGGGCTCCAGACGGTGGGCTTCTCCTTGCCGTCGAGGATCTTTTGCAGCGACTCGCCGGACTTCATGTGCAGGAGAGTGACCCTGACGGGCTTGCCGGAGACCTCGGCCTTCGAGGCGTGAAATGCCTTGGCCACGTCCTCCAACCACTCTTTCTTGCCGTCCGAAGAGGAGATGAGGATCTCGACGGCCGGCCCCGTCGGCGCGCCCGGAGCCGCGCTCGCCGAGGCGCTGGGGCTCGAAGCAGGGTTGTCTGCTTTGCCGGTCGCCACGTTGAGGACGAACGCGCAGACGGCCAGAAAAATACCCACGATCGCCACACTCAGCCATCGACCCTTCATGAGGACCTCCGTTGCCAAGCAATGTGAGTCACGGTCGTTTGAACCGCGGTAAGCAGGCTCGAGGTCGGCGGGAGAGCCGTCCCTCTTCTTTTTATCTGCTTCGACTATTGGAAGCCCGGAAGGCAACTCTGTGACAACCGGCGCTCGCCCCGGCGTCGGCCGCCGCTTCGCGCGGAGGGCTGCCGCCCGGGGCTACTTGCGCGTCGAGAAGGCCCGGATCGCGGCCTGGTGATCCGGCCCACCCCACCTCGCCGCAAAGGCCTCTCGCTCGCGATCGATCGCGGCGCCGCGGTGGGCCTCGCGGACCTCGCCGAGGCCGCGCTTCAAGGCGGCGACGGAGTCGCGCGGGTTCTCGGCGATGCGCGCCACGCGGGCGAGCGCGCGGGTGCGGGCGGCGCCGCGGGCGACGACCTCGTTGGCGAGGCCGAGGCGGAGGGCCTCGGTCGCGTCGACCTTCTCGGCGGTGAAGAGCAGGCGCGCGGCCTCGAGCGGGCCGACGCGCTCCACGAGGCGCGTCATCCCGCCCCAGGCCGGCGAGAGGCCCATCTTCGCGTGGCGAAAGGCGAAGGCGGCGTGCTCCTCGACGATGACCAGATCGCAGAGGAGGACGATCTCGCAGCCGCCGCCGAAGACGTCGCCGCTGACCGCGGCGATCACCGGGAGCGGGCTCTGCTCGATCGCCGCGAGCTCGGCCCCGAGCGCGAGGATGGCCTCGGCGCCGCGCGCGTCGTCGACGAGGGCGGCGAGCAAATTGAGGTCGCCGCCCGAGAGGTACGTGGGCCCTGTCGCGGCGAGGACGACGCCGCGGATCGCTGGATCAGCCGAGGCGCCGGCGATCGCCGCGGCGATGCCCCGCGCTGTCGCCCCGTCGATCGCGTTGCGCGTCGCGGGGCGATCGACGGTGATCACCACGGCAGCGCCGACGGTCTCGATCTGCAGCGGGGCCGCGGCGGCGCCGGCCCCGGCGCTCACGAGGCGGCCTTCCTCGCGCGCGGGGTCGCCTTGAGCGGCGTGGTGCGCGCGAGCGGCCGGGTGCGCTCGTCGTGCATCGCCCCGAAGATGCGCTCGTCGAGGGCCTTGCGCGTGATGTTGCCGTGCTCCGCGGCGTAGCGCTCGGCGTGGGTGACGAGCGCGCCGGCGACGTCGATCCCGCTCGCCTTCTCGATGCCCTCGAGGCCGGGCGAGCTGTTGATCTCCAGGACCTTGGGCCCGTGGCGCCCCTCGAGCAGATCGACGCCGGCGACCTCGAGCCCCATGGCCTTGGTCGCGCGGATGGCGACGCTGCTGTAGCTGCGCGGGAGCGTGACCGCCGCGCCCTTGCCGCCGCGGTGGAGGTTCGAGCGAAACTCGCCCGCCTTGGCCGTGCGCCGCATCGCCGCGATCACGCGGCCGCCGACGACGATGACGCGGATGTCGCGCCCCTTCGACTCGCGGATGTACTCCTGGAGCACGATGTCCTGGCCCATGGCCCAGAAGGTCTCGAGCAGCGAGTGCACGGCCTGCGGCGTCTCGGCGATCATCGTCCCGATGCCCTGCGTTCCCTGCTGGAGCTTGACGATCGCCGGGCAGCCGCCGACGAGGACCAGCGCGGCGTCGACGCCGGCGGGGCTGCGCGCGCAGACGGTGGTGGGCACGTCGACGTTGCGCCGCGTGAGGAGCTGGAGGGCGCGGAGCTTGTCGCGGCTGCGGGCGATGGAGACGGCGCCGTTGAGCACCGGCACGCCCATGAGATCGAACTGGCGCACCACGGCGAGCCCGTAGTTGGTGATGCTCGCGCCGATGCGCGGGATCACGATGTCGTAGCGCGGGACAGCCGCCCCGCCGACGAGGAGCGATCGCTTGCCGCGCGAGACGACGATCTGAAACTCGAGCGGATCGATGACGCTGACCTGATGCCCACGGGCACGCGCAGCGAGCACGATGCGGCTCGTGGAGTAGAGGGAGGCGTTGCGGGAGAGCACGAGGAGCCGCATGCGGCGCCGGAGGCTAGCAGCATCCGCTCGGTGCCGTTCTCCTTCCGTCATCACCCCGCGTCAGCGGGGCAACACGCGGCGCGCCACGCGAGCCTTGCAACGAGAATTATTTCGTGTACGAATCATTATTCCCCGCCGAAACCTGAGGAGATAGCGCGCATGTGGCAGCCGTTCACCGAGGAGCATCAGCAGTTCCGCAAGACCGTCCGGTCCTTCGCCGAGAAGGAGCTCGCTCCCCACGTGGAAGAGTGGGAGCACGACGAGCTCTTCCCGAACTGGGTCTTCAAGCGCGCGGGTGAGCTCGGCATCCTCGGCGCGCACTTCCCCGAAGAGCACGGCGGCGCGGGCCTCGACTACTGGTTCTCCGCCGCCAAGGCGGAGGAGCTCCCGCACAGCAAGATGGCCGGCGTGAACATGGGCCTGCTCGTCCAGAGCGACATGGCGACGCCGGTGATCAGCGACATCGGGACGAAGGATCAGATCGAAGAGTTCCTCAAGCCCGCCCTCGCCGGCGACAAGATCGCGTCGCTCGGCGTGTCGGAGCCCGCGGCCGGGAGCGACGTCGCCGGCATCCTCACGACGGCCAAGCAAGACGGCGGCGACTGGATCATCAACGGCTCGAAGACCTTCATCACCAACGGCACGCGCGCCGACTTCGTGACGATGCTCGTGAAGACGGCGCCGGATCGCGGCGCCCACGGCTGCTCGTTCTTCCTCGTGCCGACGAACCTGCCCGGCTTCAACGTCGCCAAGAAGCTCAAGAAGATCGGCAACAAGTCCTCCGACACCGCCGAGCTCTTCCTCGACGACGTGCGCGTCCCCGCGCGCTACCTGCTCGGCGAAGCGAACATGGGCTTCATGTACCTGATGCAGAACTTCCAGACGGAGCGCCTGATCGCGGCCGTCGGCGCGGTGGCGTCGAGCTTCCTCATCCTCGAGCACACCATCCAGTACGGCCGCGAGCGCAAGGCGTTCGGCAAGCCGATCATCAAGCGCGAGGTGTGGCAGCACAAGTTCGTGGACCACTACACGAAGCTCGAGGCCGCGCGCGCCTTCGTCTACAAGTGCGTCGACCAGTACAACGACGAGAAGTACGTGAAGAAGCAGCCCCTCTCGATGGAGACGGTGAAGCTCATCTCCATGGCGAAGATCCTCGCCGGCGACCTGACCTCGGAGATCGTGGACGACTGCCTCCAGTTCCACGGCGGCTGGGGCTACATCGAAGATTTCCCGATCGCCCGCTCCTGGCGCGACCAGCGCCTGCTCCGCATCGGCGGCGGGACGAGCGAGACGATGAAGTACTACGTCGCCAAGCTGATGAATTTCTAGAGCCTATCCTGGCCGCCGCGCGCCGCTTTCCCGTGCTCGAGGCCCTCCCCGGGCACGGGCGGCGCACCATCGTGACGGAGACCAAAAAAATCCCGAGACAAACGGCGCGGGACGAAGTAGATGTCGCGTCTCGATTCACCCGGGGCTGTAGCTCAATTGGGAGAGCGCCTGACTGGCAGTCAGGAGGTAAGGGGTTCGATCCCCCTCAGCTCCACAAAGCACTTTGTGGATAACGCGGCCCCCGCCGCAGAAGAGCCTGTTCATCAGGCTCTTGCCTTTTCAGGGCTTCACACTCCCAGGGCGGCCGGCAGCTCGGGATCCCGCGCCCAGTCGCTCCACGATCCTTCGTAGAGCAGCGCATCCTCGCGGCCCGCGATCGCCAGCGCCAGCAGATCGTGGCACGCGGTGACGCCCGATCCGCAGTAGCAAACGACCTGCTCGGCCTGGAGCGCCCCCAGCGATCGGTAGCGATCGGCCAGCGTCGACGCCGCGAGGAACGCGCCGCCGGGAGCGACGAGGTTCTCCGCGAAGGGCGCCGAGCGCGCGCCGGGAATGTGGCCGGGCCGCGCATCGACCGGCTCGCTCCGGCCTTCGAAGCGCTCGCGCGCGCGAGCGTCGAGGATCACCGCGCCGGGATCGACGCGCAGCCGATCGACGGCAGCTTTGTCGACCACGCCGACGCCCCCGGGCACGAGCTCGAGCAGAGGCGCTTCGGCGAGGATCGGCGCTTCGATCGAGAGCGCATGCCCGGCCGCCGTCCACGCAGCGATCCCGCCGTCGAGCACGCGCCCACCCTCGTGCCCGAACCAGCGAAGCAGCCACCAGAGGCGCGCAGCGATCGCGCCGCCGGCGTCATCGTACGCGACCACGATCGAGCTGCGCGTGACGCCGATCCGCGCGAGGACCCGCGCAAAGTCGACAGCCGAAGGCAACGGATGCCGACCAGGCCCACCCTCCGGCGCCGCCGCGAGCTCGCGATCGAGATCGACGAACGACGCGCCGGGCAGGTGGCCGCGCAGGTACTCCTCCGCGCCGCGCTTGCCGGAGAGATACCAGCGAACATCGACGACGCGCACGTGCGGATCCCCGAGGTTGTCCGCGAGCCAGGCGACGTCGACGAGAGGAGAGGCGTTGGCGATGCTCACGCCGCCATCGTACCCCTTCTCGCGCGCGCGTGGACGAGATGACCTCCCCCGCTCGCCGCGCTCGGTCAGCGAGGAGTGATGAAGTCGCCTTTGTCGGGCAGCGTGGTCGTCACTTGCCCGTTGCGATCATACGGCAGGTAGCGCGGCTGAACGGCCTGCGCCTGCGAGGCATAAGCCGACGACATCACCTGCCAGTGCACATGAGGGTTGGTGGTATGCCCCGAGTTGCCACACCGCCCAAGCTCTATCCCCACACCGACGAGCTGCCCAGGATGAACGCGCAGCGTGCTCGGGATGAGGTGCGCCATCAGCGAAAACTCGCCATTTTGATGATCGATCACGACATAATTGCCGTGCTGATCATAGCTGTTGACGACCCCAGGCGTGTTGTCTGGAATGCCATCGACCGCAATGGCCACAACCCCTTGCGCGTCCGCCAGAACGGGTTGTCCATAGCAAGGGTAATCGGTGTTCTTCTTCCCGTTACCACTCGCGACCTTGCCCTCCGGCGTCGGCAAGACCATGTCGAGCGCAAAGGACTGATCATGCGTATTGCCGTAGTGCGTGCGCTGGACGAGCCAGCGCCCATTGAACGGCAACCGGTAGCCCGCGAGGATCCCCGGCGGGCCCATCTGAGCGATGACGGGCACGCCCGGATACACCGGCTCGGGACGGGAGCAGGCGACGAGGGAGAGCGGAGCGAAGAGGAGGAGGAAGGAGAAGCTAGCTCGGGGCATGATCGAGAGGCTCGCGCGCGACCCGCCTCGGCGTCCAGCGGTTCGCGAACGATCCGAGCGCGACGCTACGGATTCACCTTGATGCCGATGACGAGCGTGCCGCCTTTGTACGTTTGCCCGGCGACGAAGAACGGCTCCCCCGGCTTGGCGTTGACCTCGAGCAGCGGCAAGAAGCTGTTCCCGTCCGGCTTCTGGATGCTGGCCGTGACGACGTACTTGCGCGGCTCGTCCTTCTTCTTCGAATCGATGACGTCCTTCAACGCCACCATCAAGTCGCGCCCGGTGGGGAGCTTCGTCGTCGACGACTTGCCCTTCGTCAGCGGGAGCTTGACCCGATCGAGGAGCTTGTAGCTGTTGTACGAGGAGAACGGCGGCTGCTCGAGGGCGGGCATCTTGCCGATCTTCGGATCGATGCCGCTCTTGTCGTTGGTCGCGTGGAGGATCACGATTTCCACCGCGACCTCCGCCGGAGCGACCTGGTTGGGCTTGCCCGCCTCATCGGCGAGCGCGCCGCCGCTGCCCCCGGCCAGGGTCACCCCCAGAGCGGCGGTCATCGCGAGAAACAAGCGCGTCATCATGGTCCTCCAGCGGCTTCGTCGTTGAGCCAAACCACAGTGGTGGTGGCGTTTGACGCGGCCGACCCCGTGGGCACGTAAAAAATCGACCCCATGCGCGCGCCGAAATCGACGGCGGCCACTTCAACTCCGTGCTCGTCGTCGGCCTCGGCGACAGGCTCGACGACCTTCACCGGGGCGGGCGGAGAGACGACGATCGATCGAGCCTCCGTCGTTTGCCCGGCGGAGAGGTTCGCGGCGACCTCCGGACGAACGTCCGAGCGGGCCCAGATCATCAGCGCGGCAGCCGCGGCGAGGGCGGCGGCAGCGAGGGCGAAGATGCCGCGAGAGTTGTCGTTGGCAGGCTTCGCCGCGCGGGGCGCGTCCGGCGTGACCGGCGCGAGCTTGACCGGCGCCGGCGCGACGACCTCGCGAAGCGGAGCCGAGGCCGCGTGGGCAACGCCGTTCGTGCCTGACTCCGCGGCGATCTGAGCCATGAGCGCGTCGGCGATTCCGTCCGCCGGCGATGCGGAAGCGACGGCCTGCTCTCGCACCAGCCCGGCGACGAGGCCGAGCGACGAGAGCTTGCGGCGCGAGCCGGCGTCACGGGCAAGGAACGCTTCCACGGCGGCGAGGCGCTCGCCTTCGAGCTCGCCGTCGGCAAAGAGCATCAGCTCGAGATCCGACGGGGTGTCTGCTTTTGTCGGGTTTTCGCTCACGCTACATCCTCCGGCTCTTCGGCGCTTGGCCCGCGCGTGCGCGCCCCGCCCTCTTCCGCGTAACAATCAGCCAGGGCGCGCTGGAGCTTTTGCCGGGCGTGGAAGAGCCGACTCATGATCGTGCCCTTCGAGACGCCCATCGCTTGCGCCATCTCTTCGTATGACATGCCCTCCACCTCTCGCATCAAGATCACGCCTCGGTGGTACGGAGGGAGGGCTTCGAGCGCCGCCTGGATGCGGCCGGCGATCTCCTGCCGGCGCATGACGTCGAGCGGGTCGGCCCCGTCGATGCGCGAGACCAGAGGGAAATCGCTTTCCTCTTCGGTGTTGCTGTGACTCTCCTGGAGCTCGGCGTCTTTGCGGCCGGGCTTGCGCATGAGGTCGATCGCCAGGTTGGTGACGATACGGTAGAGCCACGTGAAGAAAGATGAGCCGCCTTGGAAGGCGCCGAGGCCACGGTAAACGCGGAGGAAGGCCTCCTGGACCAGCTCGCGGGCGTCGTTCTCGTCGCGGACGAGGCCCATCGCGATCGCGAAGGCGCGGCGCTGGTGGCGCTCGACGAGGCTGCGAAACGCTGCCTTGTCGCCTTTCTGTGCGAGAACGATGAGCTCACGGTCTTCCTCTGCCTCCCGCCGACGCGCCTCCTTTGACGCTTGGACCGAGGGGCTATTCATCCGGCGCGGGATGGGCTCGAACACCCCCGGGAAGGCGTTGGCCGCGATGTCCTCTTCTCCGACGAGCTCGGGCTCTTCCCCGGAGCCGACAGGGGGCTCGGGACGGGGAGTTGCGTCCGGATGCGTGGGGGTTGTGGACACGGGACTCAGCTTACTAGAGAGCGCGGGTTTGCGGTAAAGGACGCTCGCGCCGTTCAGCGTTCGTCGTCGTTGTCGCCCTGATCGGCGAGCTCGCCGAGGGTGACGCGGAGGTCGAACGTGCGCTCGGCCCGCGCGACGCGGACGGTGGCGACCTTGTTGACGCCGGCGATGCTCGCGAGCCAGCGGAGCTCGTTCGGGCCTTCGATCGGCTTTCCGTCGAAGGAGACGATCACGTCGTCGGCGGAGATGCCCGCGCGCTCGGCGGGGCCGCCGGCGAGGACGCGCGTCACCCAGGCGCCCTTGCGATCAGGGCGATGGAGGCGGCCGGCGTCGGTCGGGTTCAGCGGGTCGACCTCCACGCCGATGGCGCTCCGCCGCAGCTTGCCGTCGCGGAGCAAGGTCGGCAGGAGCTGTTTTACCATGTTGATCGGGATCGCGAAGCCGATGCTGTTGGCGTTGGCGCGCACGGCCGCGTTGATCCCCACGACCTCGCCGCGGGCGTTGAGGAGAGGGCCGCCGGAGTTGCCGGGGTTGATGCTGGCGTCGGTCTGGAGGAAGTTGAAATATCCGCTTGGATCCAGGCCTTTTACGTCGTCGCGGGTGCGACCCTTGGCCGAGAGGATGCCGGCGGACACGGTGTGGGAGAGGCCGAACGGGTTGCCGATGGCCACGACCCAGTCGCCCACGTCGATCGCGTCGGAGTCGCCGAGCGGGACCGAGGGGAGGCCCGTCTTTTCGATCTTGAGGACGGCGATGTCGGTGTGCTTGTCGCGACCGACGACGGTGCCCTTGAACTCGCGGCCGTCGAAGAAGCTGACCATCACGTCGGTCGCATCTTCGATCACGTGGTTGTTGGTGAGCAGGTAGCCGTCGGGATCGTAGACGAACGCGGTGCCAAGGCCCTCGGCGACCACGCGGCGGCGGCCGCTCTGCGTCGTGCGTTCGACGCGGGATTTCACGGTCGCCACGGCGGGATCGGCCCGGCGCGCGAGCGGCGCGAAGGACACGGGCATGCCCTCGGCGTTGAGGATCGCTGGAGCCGGGACGGGCGGCGCGACGGCGACAGGCGCAGTGTCGGTGGGGATTGGCAGCGCGCCCGGAGGGATCCCCGGGCTCGGCTGCGCTGAGGTGCCGCTCGTGGGCGGGCCCTTGCCGCAGCCGAGCGCGCTCAGCGCGAGCCACGCCGCCGAGAGCCCGATCGCCGCTGCCCGCCGCGCGTTGCTCACGTTCCTTTCGTGACCTCGATGAACCGCATTCGCAGGTCGTAGAGAGCTTGATCGAGCAAGCGTTCCTCTTCGCCCGTGAGGTTGCCCCGGGTCTTTTCCTGCAACAAGCCGAGGAGGTCGATGTCCTGGCGGGCGAGCTGCTGATTGCGCTCCGGTTGACCTTCGGGGTTCGGCGCGTCGCCCAGGTGGACGTACGCCGAGCCGATGATCGAGAGGACGAACGTCGAGAAGTCGAGGGTCGGCAGATCCGGCCCCGCCTCGCCGCCTTTCACTCGTCGCCCCCGTTGCCTGAGAGGGCGGGCTGCTCGTAGTTGAGCGACTCGGACTGCGACTCGAGATCGGGGAGCTCCGCGAGGTGGCGCTCGATGGCCTTCGGATCGAGCTGGCCGGCCCCGATGAGGCGGGCGCGCACCCGGAGGTCGAGATCCCACGCCGTCAGCTTGCCCTTGTCTGCTTTCATATCGTGCCGTTCTCCTCGTCGTATCAGTGGCGGCGCGGAGCGCGATCGCGCCGGCCTTCATCCTGGCGCAGGCGCCGGGTTCGAATCAGCTCAGGCTCTTCTTCGAGAGCTGGATCAGCTCCACCGGGGAGCCGTGATCGTGGTCGTGGCCGGTGTGATCGTGGTCGTCGCCGCACTGGGAGTGGTCGTGATCATGGTCGTGATCGGCGCGCTGCTCCAGATCGGACTGGGCCTCGGCGATCTCTTCTTCGGTCGCGGCGCGCACCGAGGCGACCTCGACCTCGAAGCGGACCTTCTGACCCGCGAGAGGGTGGTTGGTGTCAACCACGAACGCGTCGTCGTGGACCTCGAGCACGCGCATGGCGATGGGATCGCCGTCGGGGCCGTGGGCCATGAACTCGTCGCCGGCCTGCACTTTGTCGGAGTCGGGGAAGTCGGCCTTGTCGACCTCGAGCATGCCCTCGTCGTCGCGCTCGCCGAAGGCGTCCTCGGCTTCGAGGGTGAACGAGCGCTTGTCGCCCGCGTGGAGGCCGGTGAGGTTCTTCTCCAGGCCGGGGACGATCTGCGCGTAACCATGGATGTATTCCAGCGGCTCGCCCGAGGTCGCGTGGTCCACCTCCTCGCCCTTCTCATCGAAGAGAACGTAAGAGACGGTGACGACGGTATCCGGGGCGATGGCGAGTGCTGTCATGGCTCGGCGGGGGTTTGCCACGGGGGTACGGCGCTTTCAAGCAGGGCGGCGGAGCCCTCGTCTGTTCAGCTGGTGGGCTCGTATCGTCTTGGCCGTCGATTTGTGAAGTTTCGTGAACACTCGAGGGTCCCCGGCGAGGTCAGAAATCCGCCGAGGTCATGCTATGACCGTCCCCCGATGGCCCAGCAGAGCGCTTCGGCGAACGTCACCGCAGGGGATCCCGCCGTAAACCAGGGCGCGAAGCCCGCGCTCCGGGAGCCGGCCAAGGGCGACCTCGAGCGGGACCTCTCGCGCGTGGACGGGCGCAAGTGGCTGCGCCGGCTCGGTGTAGTGGCGGTGATCCTCGCCGTCATCGGCGGGATCATGCTCTGGGTCATCAGCACCAAGCCCAAGCCGCCTCCGCGCTACGTGCTCGGGCAGACCTCGAAGGGCGACATCTTCGAGACGGTGCAGTCGACAGGGCAAGTGCAGCCGCTGACGCAGGTGCAGGTCGGCGCGCAGGTGTCGGGGCGCATCACC
>FSTQ01000138.1_pt1 | contig 25825 bp, 22 predicted proteins | sample 1637281 | NCBI WGS metagenome assembly FSTQ01 (sample SAMEA3914818, study PRJEB12502) | metagenome | biome: forest; material: soil | place: Canada | collected 2010-06-26 | depth 0.1 m
GTGTGGACGCACCGCCCGATCCTGCCTCGGCGAAGCGCCTCCTCGTGCGCGGCGCCTCGATCGAAGAGCTCTATCGAAGAGACATGACCCGCCGCGAGGCGCTCTTCGATCGCGTGGACCAGGCGATGCGCGCCCGCGGTCAGAGCCGCGTGTCCGCCGTGCAGCTCGCCGAGCTCGATCGCCGGAGCCGGAGCGTGTCCGCGTGGCGCGACGACTTGCGAGCGCTCCTCGCCGTCGAGGGCTCGGGCTACCGAGGCGCGGCGCTGGGACCGGATCAGCTCGCCGAGGTGGTGGAGGACGCGGGGGCGCCGACCGAGCGCCGCGTCGCCGCGGCGGTGGCGCTGTCGGGGAAGGGCGATGAAGAGGCCAAGCGGCGCGTGCGCGTGGCGGTCGAGGCGTGCGCGGATCGGGACCTGCGAGCGGCGCTGGAGCACGCGGCGGAGGGGGAGATCGAGGAGGCGGAGCTGCACCGCGCGATGAAGCAGCGGCGCGAAGTGGTGTGAGCTGTGGGGCGGGAGGGTTGAGAGCTAGAGCAGCGCTTCGGCGGCGCTGGGGGCGACGATCGCCTGGTCGTGCCAGCGATGGAGCGTGGCGAGATCCGCGCATGCGACGATGCGTGCCTCGTCGTCGCTGCTCGGAGCGAGCTTGCGCAGCGCGAGCACGCGGCGCAGCACCTCACGCGCCTCGGCGAGCCGACCCTCATCGAACAGCTCTTCGCGAACCTCGGGCACTCCCTCCAGCAGCGCGCGCATCGAGCGCAGCTTCCGATCTCGCATCTTCGGCTCGTAGGATTTGGCCGAGAGCCAACCATTCAGCTCGTCGTAGACAGGGTCGGACATGGGCAGAAACTCTACCATGCGCATCACCCACGCGAGCGGCTTTCGCGTCACGGCCCACCGGCAAAATTCATCGAGCGAGCTGCCCGAGCGGGCGATCAAGAAGGGGATGAGCTCGTCCGAAAGCGGCAGCTCATTCGCCGTGATCCACAGGAACGGAAAGGATGCCGGCCCAACCTGGTAGCACCCGCGCGCGACGCGCTCGACGTTGCGCTTCTTCGTGAGGACCTTTGGCAGGTGTGACGTCAAGAACCAGAGCGCTTGCTCGCCGTCCCAGGGAGTCTTGGTGTCTTCACCTCGCTGCACTTGACGGGCCTGCCGCCGCAAGAGCGCGCGCTGTACGGCGAGCATGCTCACGTGGTCGCCTTGCATCTTCACTTCGAAGACGATCTCGTCGAGCCCTCCGGCCTCCGACCATGGCGCGCCCAGATGGAGCATCCGCTCCGCGTCCCGTACCACGAGCATCCCGTCGAGGCGCACCTCCGTCAGGTTGAGTTCCACAGGCTCCTGAAAGCGCGCAGCGCCGCCGGTGACGAGCTCGGTCTCCTCGGCGAAGATCTGCTTGGCGAATTGATCGAGTTGTCCCACGACTGCCACGCATAGCGTGATGCGTGACGCTTTGAAAGTCTGACATACGATTTAATTGAGCACCGCTTAGTAGATTGATGCTTCCATTTAAATAGGTGCCTCAATTAAAGCTAAAAATATTAATCAGTTAAATGGAGGCCTGCTGGATTACGCGGCTTTCGGTGTTGGCCTCGCTAGCCACAGGGGTAGCTGGCGGGAATTGAGGTGCCTTTATCCAACCACCCCGCTCGCCGCGCCCGTCACCCGACCTTCGGCGGCTCTCCTCCGACTGGCAGGCTCTCCCCGCTCGCCGCGATCTCCAGCGGCGCCAGCTCGATCCCCAGCGCCGTCGCGAACTTGAAGATCCGCTCGTCGCGATAGAACTCCCCGAACACGATCCTCACGCATCCAGCGTTGGCGATCGTCTTGAAGCACCCCCAGCAGGGCGAGGCCGTCACGTAGATCGTCGCTCCCTCGATTCGCACTCCGTTGCGCGCCGCCTGGATGATCGCGTTGGCCTCGGCGTGGATGGTGCGGACGCAGTGGCCGTCCTCCATCATGTGGCCGTCCTCGTCGCAGTGAGGCAAGCCGCGGATCGAGCCGTTGTAGCCCGTCGCGAGGATGCACTTGTCGCGGACGATCACCGCGCCGACGTGCTTCCGGTCGCAGGTCGCGCGCGTGGCGACGTCCCGCGCGATTTGCATGAAATACTCGTCCCACGAAGCCCGGTGTCGCATCGCTCCCTCGCTCCTCAGCGGGCCGCCGGGCGGTCACGCTGGAGCGCTCCATTATCATGGGTTTTGCATTTCTGTCGCCCGCTCCGGACGAGCGTGGTAGCGCGCCGCTCGTGAACTCCGGGCCTCTGCGCAGCTCTGATCGGCGGGTGATCGTGCTCGGCTCGGGCGCGCGGGAGAGCGCGCTCGCTCGTGCCCTGGCGCGCTCGCCCTCGGTGGCCGAGGTCGTCGTCGCGCCGGGGAACGCCGGGACTGTCGTCGCTGCGGGGCCCGGGAGGGTCGCGGTTCGCCGCGGGGCGCTCGCCTCGGGGCTCGCCGCTGACTCGGTGGTCGAGCTCGCTCGGCGCGAGCGCGCGGATCTCGTCGTCGTCGGGCCCGAAGCGCCGCTCTGCGAGGGCGTGGTCGACGCGCTCGAGGGCGCGGGGATCCTCGCCTTTGGTCCGCGCAAGAGCGCGGCGATCCTCGAAGGATCCAAGGCCTTTCTCAAGCGCTTTGCCACGCGTCACGGCATCCCCACTGCGGCGTACGTCGTCGTCACCACGTTCGCCGAGGCCGAGGCTGCCATCCGCGAGCGGGGCGCGCCGATCGTGGTGAAGGCCGACGGGCTCTGCGCGGGCAAGGGCGTCGTCGTCGCCGCCACGGTGGAGGAGGCGATCGAGGCCGCGCGCGGGATGCTCGTCGAGAGGCGCTTTGGCGAGGCCGGCGCGACGGTGATCCTCGAGGATGTTCTCCCCGGCGAAGAGGTGAGCGTCCTCGTGGTCACCGATGGAGAGCGGCGCTTCGTCCTCCCGCCCGCGCGCGATCACAAGCGCGTGGGCGACGGCGACCTCGGGCCCAACACCGGCGGGATGGGCGCGTTTGCGCCGAGCGCGCTCCTCTCTCCCGAGCTCGCGGCGCGGGTGGAGCGGGAGATCGTCGCGCCGACGATCGCCGGAATGGCCGCAGAAGGCAGGCCTTTTCGCGGCGTCCTCTTCGCCGGGATCATGGTCACGCCGGCGGGGGAGCCGCTCTTGCTCGAGCACAACGTGCGCTTCGGCGATCCGGAGTGCGAGGCGCTGATGGCGCTGCTCGACGGCGACGTGGCCGAGCTCTGCGCCTCCGCGGCGCGCGGCGCGCTCGACCCGAGTGCGGTCACCGTCGCCGCGGATCGCCACGCGCTCGCGGTGATCCTCGCGGCGCAGGGATACCCCGCCGCGCCGCGCGCGGGCGACGTCATCCGCGGGCTCGATCGCGCCTCGGCGGTGGAGGGCGTCGTCGTTCACCACGCGGGGACCGCCGAGCGCGACGGCGCCGTCGTCACCGCCGGCGGCCGCGTGCTCGCCGTGACCGCGACGGGCAGCTCGCTCGCCCAGGCCCGCGCCCGCGCCTACGAGGCGGCCTCGGCGATTCACTTCGACGGAATGCACTACCGCAACGATATCGCCCTCGAAAAGAACACGGCAACGCGCTGAGCGCTCTCGCGCGCCAGGAGATGGAAGATGGCACTCTCGGTCCTCATCGTGATGGGTTCGGACAGCGACCTCGAGCAGATCACCCCCGCGTGGAAGGTGCTCGAGAGCCTCGGCGTCAGCTTCGAAGTGGCGGTGGCCTCGGCGCACCGCTCGCCGGATCGCGTGGTGGCGATGGCGCAGTCTGCTCGGGAAAAAGGCTTCGGCGTCATCCTGGCCGCCGCGGGCGGCGCGGCTCACCTCGCGGGCGTGATCGCCGCGCACACCACGCTCCCCGTCGTCGCGGTGCCGATCGTCACCGGGACGCTCGGCGGCGTCGACGCGCTGCTCTCGGCGGTGCAGATGCCCGGCGGCGTGCCCATCGCGTCGGTCGGCATCGGCGGCGCGCGCAACGCGGGGTTCTTCGCGGCGGCGATCCTCTCGTCGACGGATCCCGAGGTCGCGGCGCGGCTCGAAGCGTTCCGCGACGAGCAAGAGAAGAACGTGAGCGCGGCGGACGCGCGCGTGCGGGCCAAGCTCGGCAAGGGGTGAGCGCGGGCCTCGCGCCGCACTTTCACCTCAAGGTGTCGAGCGCGACACCGATCCCGGTGTAGCCTTCGTCCCGTGGAATCTCCGTTCGACGGAGGGACGCTCGGTCGCCCGGGCGAGCCCTCGAACCCGATCATCGATCTCGCCCCCGGCGCCGAGGACAACCCCGTCGCCGTCGAGCTCGCCGCCGTCATTCGCAAGAACATCCGGGAGAGCCCGAAGAAGCAGGCGGATTTTCGCGCCCTGCGCGGCTCGGTGCTGATGGTCGCGCAGGACCGGGGCGAGGCGCTGACGCTGCGCTTCGACCTCGGGCGGCTCACGATTCACGACGGCGCGGTGGGGATCCCCTCGCTCACCCTCTGCGGAGACCTCGACGCCCTGCGTCGGCTCGCCGATCTCCCCCTCACCCCCTGGCTCCGCCTGCCCGGCACCGGACTCTTTTCGCGGGAGGGGGCGGCCACCTTCCGGCACCTCCTTGGCCTCTATTTCCAAGGAAACCTCAAGGTTTATGGGCTGGCAGCCCACCCGCGGACCTTCGTTTTCCTCCTCCGGATCTTCTCCTCGCGTCGCTGAATTTCCCGCCCATTTTGACTGTCGTCGGCGGCATTTGCTATGTCTCGGGGATGGCGGTTCGCCTGCGCTACCTGGCGCACGATCTCGAAGTACCGGTGGGGCAGTTCCTCATCGGTCGCACACCGGAATGTCAGCTATCGCTCGACGATCCGCTGGTGTCGCGTCGTCACGCCATCCTCATGATCCAGAGCGATGGGGTCTTCGTTCAGGATCTCGGGAGCCGCAACGGCGTTTTCATCAACGGGGTCCGGGCCGAGCTGCGCACCGCGGTGGGCGAGGGGGACGTGATCCGCATCGGGACGCAGGAGCTGGTGCTCTCGGGCATCCGCGAGATGCCGGCGGCGCCCAAGTCCGCGCCGCGCAAGTACGACATGATCGCCACGATGCAGGACGTCCGCGTCAACGAGCTGCTCGAGGACGCGGATCCGCCGACCAGCGTCACGCCGCGGCGGCCGCGGACCGATCCGGGGCGGCGCGTCCACGGCCTCAGCCTCATCGGCGGTGTGGCGGACAAAGCGCTCCAGCTTGGCCGCGCCGACGAGGCCGAGCGCCTGCTCACGCGCTCGCTGCAGGAGGCGATCACCAAGGCGCGCGCGGGCAACCTCCCGCTGGAGCACGCGGAGAAGGCCGCCCTCTACGCGTCCCGCCTCGCCGGCGGCACCAAGCGCGGCGGCTGGATCGACTACGTTTTCGAGCTGTACACGCTCCTCCGCGCTCCGCTTCCGGCGCGCCTCGTCGACGAGCTTTACGCCGTGATGCGGAAGGTAAAGCATAGCGATCCGGCTGTGCTCCGCGGATACACGGCCTGCCTTCGGGAGATTTCGCATGGGTTTGGGCCGGCTGAGCGCTTCGTCCAGCAACGGATCGAAGGTCTCGAACGCCTTCTGCGCTGACGCGACCAGAGAGGCGCCCTGATGGCATTTCGTCTGCGCTACCTCGCCCACGATCTCGAGCTCGCCGTCGGCGACTTCGTGATCGGGCGGAGCACCGAATGCCAGCTCTCGGTCGACGATCCCCTGGTCTCGCGCCGCCACGCGATGATGAGGATCACCCGCGACACCGTCACGATGCAGGACCTCGGGAGCCGCAACGGCGTCCTCGTCAACGGGGTGAAGATCGACGGCGAGCGGTCGCTCGTCGCCGGCGACAAGATCAACATCGGCAGCCAGGAGATGCAGCTCTTGAGCGCCGACGACGCGTTCCAGAACGTGGAGCGCGCCAACGAGGACGTCTACCGGCGCGCGACGCAGACGCTGGGCGCGGCCTACGTCGTCGACCTGCGCAACGTCATCGACGCCGTCGGCGCGCCCGTGAGCTCGCCGGGCGCGCCCGAGCGCGTCAGCGATCCGCCGACAGCCGAGGCCTCGCGGAGCCGGCAGTCATTCCAGCTCCTCGGCGGCGTCGCCGACAAAGCGCTGGCGATGGGCCGGGTGGAGGAGGCCGAGCGCCTGCTCCAGACGATGCTGCTCGACGTGATCACCCGGGCGCGCGAGGGCCAGCTGATCGATCCGGCGACGGCCGAGGCGGCGGCGCAGTACGCGGCTCGCCTCGGCGGCGCGACCACGCGCGGCGCGTGGGTCGACTACGTCTTCGAGCTCTACAGGCGCATGAAGAAGCCGATCGCGGCGCCCGTCGTCGACGAGCTCTACACGGTGGTGCGCAAGGCGAAGAACATCGATCTCGCGCTGGTGCGCGGCTACGTCGCCGACCTGCGCGCCGCGGCCGCGACGCACGGGCCGACGGAGCAGTTCCTGGTCAAGCGGATCGAGGGCCTCGAGCGCCTGGTTTCCCTGAAGTAGGCGGGCCGTCGGGCCGGGGCCGCCGCGGCGTGAGCGCCTTGACCTCGGCCGCGGCGGCGGCGCGATCGGCGCGTCGCTTGCGCTTCGGCGCCTCGTTGCTCTCTTGCCAGCCGAGGTTCTTGGCCGCGGCGCGGGCGAGGATCGCGCGTAGCTCGGGGTCCTCGACCTGCGCGATTTGAGTCGCCACCGTGGGCGGGAGCGGGACGGCGGCCGGCGAGACGCGCACCTCCTCCCGCGCGGGCGGCCGCTCCGGCGCGTCGACCTGGCCCACGCGAAAGCGGAGCGAGTCCACGGCGATGCTGCGCTCGCGGAGCTGGGTGATGATCGCCTCCGACAGCAGCGCGAGCTCCTGCGCCCAGGTCGAGCTCGCCGCGCGCACGAGGAGCACGCCGCGCTCGAGCTTGAGGGGCCGCGCCCGCGCCGCGATCCGCGTGCCGACCGCGGCCTCCCAGTCGCGAAAGGCGATGGGCGAGGCCTCGATCGAGGCCGGGACGCGGAGCGTGCTGTCGGCCTGAATAACGAAGCCGAGCGGGATGAGGCCGGTGCCGCGGTGCGATCGATGCTTCATCGTGAGCTCCTGGCCGCGGCGACGACGTAGCACCGTTCACGCCCCCCGTCGCCCCATCCCGAGGACCGCGTCGCGCCTCGCCCGGCGCATGGCCAGGCACGGCGCAGTGGCTGTCCATCTTCGGACATCGAGTCTCCGATCATCATGGCAGGATTGATGACCCGTTGACCGGAGGGCGGAGGGCCCTTCGCCGCGCGGGAGGAGACGGTCACCATGCGAGCGTTGTCGAATTCAGCGATCGGCGCCGCGGGGGCGCTGGCCCTCGCGGTCCTTGCGGGCTGCGGCGGCGACACCACGGAGACACCGGCGCCGACGCCGGTTCCCTACGCCGAAGCCCCGGTGCTCCAGCCCGACGAGGGCGGCGTCTACCAGCTCGACTTCGCTCCTGCCGCCGTGGAGATCGGCGGCAAGCGGTACTGTCTCCGCACCTACAACGGGTCTGTGCCGGGCCCCACTCTCCGCGTCCCTGCGGGCAAAGATCGCCGGATCCACGTCGACCTTCACAATCGGTTCACCAGGAGCGATTACCGGGAGATCATCAGCTTTGCCGGCCACGGCACCACCTCGTGCCATGATTTCAACATGACCAATCTCCACGGTCATGGCCTGCACATCCAGCCCAACTATGCCACCGAGGATCCGGGCGACACCTGCAAGGGCGAAGGCTGCGGACCGGTCGGAACGTACTATGGAGACAACGTGCTCCTCGAGCTGAAGCCCGGCGACTCCGCGCGGTATCGCTGGGACCTCGACGAGGACGGGACCCACCACCCGGGCACGGACTGGTATCACCCGCATGTCCACGGCGCGACGTCTCAGCAGGTGATCGACGGCGCCGTGGGGGCCTTGATCATCGAAGGAGACATCGACGCTGTCCCGGCCGTCGCCGCCGCCAAGGAGCGGGTCATGGTGGTGACGCAGATGTCGTTCGATCCTCAATTCACGACGCCGCTCCCCGACGGGACGGAGTGCACCGAGGACACGCTCTCTTCCCGGAACTCCGGGGCTTCGGCCGACGAGGGTAAGCCCAGCCTGATCAATGGCAAGCTCCTGCCGCGCCTCTCGGCCTCGCCCGGCCAGGTGGAGCGCTGGCGCCTGATCTACGGCGGGAGCCCGGCCGAGCTGGGCATCAAGCTCCACCCGGCGAGCGACTCGGCGTGCGCCAGATGGGATAGCACCCAGACCACGGAGTTCGTGCAGATCGCGCGCGACGGGATCACGCTGCCTGCGTTCTACCGCAGCGACACTCTCTGGGTGTCCCCCGGCTACCGCATCGACGCCATGGTGAAGATGCCGGCCGAGAAGCAGACTCTCTGTCTGGTCGCGCGGCGCCCCTTCGACCCGCTCGGCTCGGTGATGGCCATCGTGGACCTCGATCCGGCCGCCGGTGAGGCCACCGCGACCGAGCTGCCCGACGAGGCCACCGTCGGAGCGCTGGCTCCGCCCACGACCTGGACAGGGATGGTGGACGGCCAGATGCAGGAGGTGAGCTGCGATTCGGTGAAGACCATTCACCAGAAGGTGGCTCTGCTGGTGCCGACGCCGGGCGACGTGCCGCCCATGGTGGAGACAGCCACGCCCGGCGCGTGCGTGCCTGACCACGATCACGGCCACCCGACGATCGATCCCGATCTGCCCGTGTGCGTTTGCCCCGAGCCGAACATCAACTGCCGCCGCTTCGACGAGCGCCGGGCCCTGGGCTACCGGAGCGATCGGGTGATGACGGTGGACACCTCGGAGCGCTGGCAGATCGTGGCCTTCGATGGGCACCCGTTCCACATTCACATCAACCCTTTCCTGGTGTGCCCGAACCACTCCAACAAGGGCCCCAACTTCGCGCACTGGCGCGACACGTACTGGGTGCAGGCCGAGGACGGGCCGCAGGATGTGTTGATGAATTTCCGGAAGTTCACCGGGCAGTTCGTGATTCACTGTCACAAGCTGAACCACGAGGATGAAGGGATGATGGAGCTGACCGAGATCTGCGCGGCCGGCGACGAGGCTTGCCTGTGCCAGGGGAAGGACGCGAATGGCCAGTGCATCAGCCAGGCAGGCTGCAAGGCCGACGACAAGCGGTGTCAGTTCGCGAAGGCGGCGACGGACGCTGCGCCTCTGCCGCCTGCGCCGGATCCGGGGCTCTGCGGGCCCTGATGCTGTCCCCTTCCTGTCCGCCCGCGCTGAAGCTCGCCGCGGGCGGGCCACCTCACCGCCTGGCAAGACGCTTGGCGAGCGGAGCGAGGTGATGGCAATTTGTTCGCCCGAGCCGTGAGGCGTTATCCTCCCGGTCGAGATGGCGAAAGATTGGCCCGCACCGCTTTGGCCGCGTCCAGACGAGCTCCCCCACGCCGGGCGGAGCGCGCAGCCGGCGACGGCGAGGCCAGCGCATCCGCCGCATTCGGCGACGCTCGGCCTCGGAAGGCCGCCGCACCCGGCGAAGGCAGGGTCCTCGTCGAGCGCGCAGCCGGCGATGGCGAGTCCTGCGCCGCCGCCGCATCCGGCGACGCTCGACCGCGGAAGGCCGCCGCACCCGACGAAGGCAGGGTCCTCGTCGAGCGCGCAGCCCGCGATGGCGAGTCCTGCGCAGGCGCCGCATCCGGCGACGCTCGACCGCGGAAAGCCGCCGCATCCGGCGAAGGCAGGGTCCTCGTCGAGCGCGCAGCCGGCGATGGCGAGGCCTGCGCAGGCGCCGCATCCGGCGACGCTCCCGCCTGTGGAGCGCGCCGTCCAGCGGGCTCAGCCCCCCGCGGCGGCGAGGCCTGCCGCGCCCCCCGCGCCGGCCGCTATCGTGCAGCCCAAGTACGCCTTCGCGGGCAACAAGGACGTGGGGCAAGCCGTGCAGAAGCTGCTCGTCGTCGGGCAGGACGACTCGTACGAGCGTAAGCTGGAGAAGGCCGAGATCGAGCGAGGGCTGCGGCTCCTTCAGAACGAGGCCTATCGGCTCGGGGAGATCGATCTCGACAACGAGCAGCACCTCATCCTCCTGTACGGCAAGCTCCTCAAGATGGCGCGGCGGTGGAGCGGCAGCCGGGGGGAGCAGCAGAGAGAGCGCAAGAGACAGCATGCGTGGGAGTACCGTCAGCGCAAGAAGCTGCGGGATCGCAAGGCCAAGGTGCAGAGCGGTAATTATCGGATCGCCATCCTCGGCGCGGGGAGCAGCGCCGCTTATTACCTGAGCACGATGGATCCGACCTACGACCACTTCGACACCCTCCTCGTGGGCCAGGCCGATCCGTGGGCGGGCAGGCGAGGGACCGTGGCGATCGACTTCATCAACCACACTCCGCTCCAGATTCAGCACTACGGAAAGAGCGTCCCCAAGCCCGTGGAGACCTTCGGTACGGGCACCGAGATCTTCGTGAAGCGAGAGGCGTTCGCGGCGGCGAGCAAGAGGATCATCGAGTCTCTGATTCCGCGCGAGAACCGCGTCTACGCCGAGGAGATCCGCGCGGTGACGCGCAACAAGCAGACTGGCGTCTTCACGATCTCCGCCGGCAACAAGACCTACAAGGCGAGGAAGGTCATCGTCTGCACCGGGGCGGGGCCTCACAAGCGCCCTGGGCCGGGGGAAGGCGTGACCATCACCGATCTGGACGATCGGGCCATCGACATGGACCAGTTCATCGCCTCCATCGTCACGGACGAGAGCAAGAAGACGACGGGAGCGATCGTGCTGCAGGGCCCCAACGCTGGCATCGACGCGGTGGCGGCGGCCAAGGATTACGGATGGAAGATCTCGTGGTTCATCAACAGATCCGAGCCGCAGTGGCTGCCGGGGACCAAATACGATCTCAAGCACCTGCCCCGCGCCAAGGTGAAGAACGTCCGCGTCACCAAGGGTGATGACGAGCCGGTGAAGGTGGTCTACGACATCACCGATGGGGCGACGGATCAGGAGCTCAGCGTTGATTATTACGTGTATGCCATCGGGCAGGACATCAACGCCAAGGGCTCAGCGGGGAAATTCCTCTCGGACGAAATCAAGAATTCGCTGGAGATGGTCGTCGACCAGAGCCGAAGGTTCGAGCCAGTCGTGATCCTGCAAGCAGAGAAGGAGTCGGACGTCGGCCCGGCCCCGATCACCCCGGGGAAGAAGATCCTCGGTCTGCGCCTCAAAGGCACCCAGGAGCACCAGGGGCTCGTGGTGATCGGGGCGGCGGCCGACGCGCTGGCGAAGGACCGCAGGCTGGCAGCGGCGAAGGACATTGACGCCATCCACGAAGTCCTGCCGTCGGACGTCGTCGGCTTCGCGCAGCTCGGCGCCATCAGGAGCACGACCTCGGCCCTGAACGAGCACATCCCCGCTCATGTCGCCAGAGGCGAGGTGGATTTCAGCAGCGACGACGTGACCACGCTGCGCGCCTTCATCGCTCTGTCCTATCCGCATATCGATAACGTGGACTCCGAGCACATCATCAACTCCATCCTTGCTCACCGACGCACGGGGCACCACCCCTACGGCTATGATGCGTGGTGGAACGACCACTGGATCGGTGTGCTGGAGTGGTGGGAGCAGCACGGCAAGGAGAAGAACGGCTGAAGGCCCCCGCGCGATCGCCGTCAGGTTCGCGGGGAGAGCGGCCGCTCGCTCCGGCGCTCCCGCCCTCCGCGCGGCTCTTCGTCGACGAGGACGGCGAGCGCGTGAACGTGGAGGAGCGGGCGATGGCGCGCATGTCGTCGCGATCCCTGAGCTGGGAAGCACGCCCGCCCGCGAGCTGGACGACGGTCCAACGGCAAACGGCAACGGGAAAAGGCAACAGGCCGGGAGGGAAGACTCTCCGGGGAGCGGCTCTTCGCCGAAATCCCCAATCATTTCCCTTAGTACCGAAGGTGGGACTCGAACCCACAAACCCTTGCGGATAGCGGATTTTGAATCCGCCGCGTCTGCCATTCCGCCACTTCGGCCTGATGCGAGGGGGAAAGTAGTCCACTTCGGCGTCGATGTGCAACCGCAGAGCGGTCCGGGCTGCGTTCTCCTCGCGCGCCGCGGCTCACGTCGCTCGTCGCCGGCTCGGGCGCGGGCGGCTCGGCGGGGTGGGTCACGGTGTGCTCGGCTGGAGCACGCCGTTGACGACCTCGACCTTCGTCCCGCCGATCACCTCGGGATCCACCGGGCTGGGCGCCTTCGGGGCGTCGGTCTCGGCCGGCGCGGCGTCCTTCGGTTTATCGCGCGCGAGGAGCGCGGGCTTGGGCGGCTTCGCGGTGGCCTTGGCGGGGCTCGGGGTCGCCGGGGCGGCCGGGGCCTTGGTCGCGGAGGAGGGCGGCGGCGCGGGGAGCTCTCGTTGCTCCAGCGGAGCCTCGGCGGCGCGCGGGGCGGCGCCCGGCGCGTGGCTCGCGCTGGAGCGGCCGAGCCCGACGACAGCCACGCTCCCGGCGAGCGCGATGGCCGCCGCCGCCGCGGCGTAGAGCTTCACCGAAGCACCCTTGAGCGCGGCGGCCTTGAGCGGCTTTCCAAAGGGGATGAGCATGGCCATCCAGGCCTTGCGATCGCCCTTGCTCTCGCGGTCCAGGGCCTCGCGCAGCTTCTCGAGGCCGGTCATCAAGCGCCAGCGCACCGTGCCGGGAGGTACGTTTTGCGTCCGGGCGATCTCGGCGGAGGACAGGCCCTCTTGATAGCGCAGGAGGACCGTGGAGCGATAAGGCTCCTCGAGCTCGGCCACGAGACCTCCGAGGAGGCGTTGGGTCTGGAAGCGGGCGAGCAGCGCCTCGGGGGAGGTGGCGCCCTCGGCGTACTCGACGGCGGCGAACTCCGTCTCGCGGGAGGCGCGCCGGGTGGTCGAGCGCACGCGCATCTTCCACACGTTGCGCAGCACCTGGGCGAGCCAGCGGCGGATGGGGAGATCGCGCTCGGGCGGGCTGCGCAGGGCCGCGAGGTAGGTGGCCTGGACGAGATCCTCGGGATCGGCGGCGCCGCGGACGAGGCCGAGGGCGAGCTGACGGAGCCAGCCCGCGTGGGCGAGCAGCTCTTCGGGGCGGACCGGCGAGGGTTCGTGAGCGAGCATCGAAGACGAGTATGCCGCCCGCGGGGAGAGTGTTGGGCGGCGGCGAAGAAATCGTTCGAGGGGGCGCGGATGGCCTTCCGTGGAGGCAGCGGGAGGCGGGAGGCGATCCAGTGCGCGCCCATCTCGCTGTCGATCGCGCGAGGAGAATTACCGGGGCCTCGGAGGGCGGCGCGTTGCGTCGAGGCGCTCAGGCCTTGCGCTTGGGGGCGCGCTTCGCGCTGGTCGGCGCCATGTCGGGCCGGATCCACGCGGTCGTGTCGCCGCCTCCATCGTCGTCTTCGTCGTCGTTGGGCGCCGCGCCGGTGGGCACGCTGCTCACGGCAATGATCGAGGGCGACCCGGGGCTCACGATCGCGTCAGCGGCAGGTGCCTCGAAAGAGAGCAGCGAGGTCGCCTCCTCCGGGCTCGATCGGATGCCGATGGCTGCGCCGGTGGAGTCTTCGCCGCGGCCGAAGTGGAGGTCCGGCGGCCGCTGCGGTCGCTCGGGAGGGCTCTTGGCGGCGAACGAGGCGAGGGTGCCGCCCAGGCCGCCGAGGACGAGGAGCGGCGGGCGAACGAACGCGCTGCTCGCGGCGGTGATCGAGCCGCGGCGAGCGGTCGAGGGCTCCTCCTCGATGAGGATCGAGGCGCCGCTCGCGTGCGGGAGGCGCACGTGGGCGCGCGTGTCCTCGTCTTCTTCGGGCGCGGGCTCGGCGTCGTCGAGGCGCGCCCCGATCTCCTGCGTCACGCGGTCGGTGGTGGGGCCGTTGTCTTCGAGCGCGGGGTCGCTCGCGTCCTCGGGGGTAGAGGTCGTGGTCCAGGCCGCGCCGTCGAGCTCGCGGAGCGCCCTCTGCCAGGTCTTCTTGCGATCGCCCTCGTCGAGCGCCAGCACCAGCGAGGGGGCGGCGTGCGCGCCCGCGGCTGCCGGGATCACGCCGCGCCAGGTGAGCATGGCGAGGCAGCGATCGGCGTCGATCCAGATCGTGTCGCAGCGGAGGACGACCTCGTCGGGCGTGCGCGATATCCACGAGTCGCCCTTGGCGATCGCGAAGACGCGCGGCCGGATCCCGGGGAGGCGCGCGGTGCGGCGCCCGCCCGGCGTGAGCCCGTCGAGCACGATCTGCGCGGTGAGCGAGAGCATCTCCATCTGCTGCTCGGGCGGGGCGACGTTGAAGGCGGTGTAGTCGAAGCCGCGCGGGATCGGGGCGCAGGGGACGCCGTCGTCGCCGACGATCGCGGCGCCGTCGAGCGTGCCCGCCCACATGGCGCGGGCGCCGACGCGCGTGATCTCGCCCGTGCCCGATCGCAGGTACTCGGGGAGCAGCGGCGTCTCGGCGGAGGGCTCCTCGGTCGTGGCGTAGAAGCGCCGCCGCAGCTTGTCGACGGCGAAGCCCGCGGGCAGGACGTGCATCGCCGCCTCGGAGCGCGCGTGCCCCGTGAGCAGCACGTCGACGCGGGCCTTGAGCGGGACGAAGTCGCTGGCGCGATCGAGGTCGCCGAAGGATCCGCCGGCCGCCGCGCGATCGATCGAGAGCGGCTCTTGCTTGGCGGCGAGCGTCGCGGTGCCGTCCTCGTCGAGGGAGAAGGTCGCCTTCACCACGACGGTGAGCGTCGGCTCGGGCGCGCGCCAGGCGAGCACGCCGATCGGGAGCGAGCAGAGCCGAGCGACCCGCAGCGGCCCGGCGTCCAGCGCGGCTCGCCCTGGATCTTTCTCATGCGCGCCCACGTGCCCACAGGATAGATCAACGGCCGGCGCGCGATGGACGTGATCCTCCGGCGGGCCCACGGCAGAGTGCGCGCCATGGAACGAACCGCTCTCCTCCTCGCCGGCGTGCTGGGATTCCTCGGCGTCGCGCTCGGCGCATTCGGCGCCCACGGGCTCAAGAAGCGGCTCGCCGCCGCGCCTGACGGCGAGCAGCGCCTCGCCTGGTGGAGCACGGGCGCGCAGTACCACCTGATCCACGCGCTCGCGATCGGCCTCGCCACCCTGCGCCCCGATCCGATGCACCACGGCAGCGCCGCCGCGCCCTGGCTCTTCGCCGCCGGCATCGCGCTCTTCTCGGGCAGCCTCTACGTGATGACGCTGACGGGGCGCCGCGTCCTCGGGGCGATCACGCCGATCGGCGGCCTGCTCTTCCTCGGCGGCTGGGCGGCGATCGCCTACAACGCGCTCCTGATCGTCGATTAGCTCGCTTTTCCAAGGCCGCGGCGATCGACGGGCCCGTCGAGCGGGGGCCGCTGCATCCGCCCGAGCGCCGCGTGGCGGGCCTCGGGCGCGAGCGCGAGCGCCGCGTCGAGGAGGGCTCCGCGCCCGGCGCTGCCCACGGTCGTCACGAAGCGCGCCCACGGCCCGAGCAGGCGAGCGGCGTCGGCGGCGCTCGCGGGCGCGACGTGGAGCACGCGCGCCGCCGGGGGAAGCAAGAGCGCGCGCGGCGCGAGGTCCAGCCCCACGACGTGCTGCGGGCCGGCGAAGCGCTCGCCCACCGCGTCGATCGCCGCGCTGTGGAGGGCGATCGCCGCGAGCGTGGCGTCGTCGAGAGGCCCGCGCGGGACGAGCTCGCCCAGCTCCTGCAAGGCGGCGTGCAGCGAGCGCGCGAAGGCCGAGGCGCGATCCTCGCCGCCCTCCACCAGGGCGAAGCGCGGGGAGAGGCAGCCGCGCTGATCGAAGGGGATCACGTCGGCGGCGAGCGCCCGCGCCGCGGCGTCGAGATCGGCGTCGGCGCCGAGGACGGCGATCCCCAGGCCGGTGCCGTGCCCGCGCACGATCACGCCCTCGGCCGTCGAGGCGCGCACCTCGGCGATCGTCGCGTCGGATCCATAGACGTGGAGCGCGTCGCCGGGCGCGGCGGCGACGGCGTCGGTGAGCGTGAGCGCGAGCTCGCGGGCGAGGATCAGCGCGAGCCCGGGGTCGCGTCGTGATGGACGGATCGTGACAGAGTGGGATGCCGCCAAAGCGAGGGCGATCGCCCGCAGGGCCGCGGTGCACACGTTGGCGGCGAGGATGACGTGGCAGCGAGGGGCGAGGTCGACGGCGGCGAGGAGCGAGGCGAGCTCGGCGTCATCGATCGCGACCTCGAGGTGCTGCGCGAGGGCGAGCTCGACGCCTTCGCGGGAGAGGCCGCTGGTGACGGCGAGCTCGCGGCGAGCCTCGACTCCGAGCCGATCGGCGGGGTCGGCGATCCTTGCGGCGAGGGCGACCGCGCCTTTCACGCGCTGCGCTCTCGCCTCGTTCGTGCTCACGGCGGCCCCAGCATGTCATCGACGGCGATCGAGCACCCGCGCGGCGGGGCGCCGGGCGCGCGGCCGAGCAGCTCGATGCTGTGGTTGCCCGCGGAGCTGGGGAGGACACGCACGCGATCGGCGGTCTGGATCGCCACGGCGGAGTCGACGTTGGCGAGATCGACGAGGCGCGCGATCCCGACCTCGCCGTCGGGCAAGGGCGAGAGGGTGAGGGGATCCACGGCGGTGACGCGCACCCACGGCGGCGCGGCGTAGACCCCGTGCCGCGCTTCGCCTTGAGGCCACCGGCCGAGCGCGGCGGCGAGCGTGGCCTCGTAGAGCTGGCTCGAGAGCTCGGTCATGCCGTACTCGCCGATCACCTGCGCCTCGGGGACGTCGAAGGCTTCGCTCACCGCGGCGCGGAGCTCGTCGGGCGCGACCTCGCGGGAGCGGCCCTTGAAGCCGCCGGTCTGCATGACGCGGCTGCCGGGCGGGAGGCGGAGATCGAGGCCGAGGCTCTGCCGCGCGTCGAGGAGGTGGACCAGCGCGAACGACGTCGCGAGCACCAGCGCGGGCTCGCTCGCCGCGCGCGCGCCGCGGGCGGCCTCGAGCACGCCGTCCACGTCGAGGCCGCCGTCGCGCAGGTGAAAGGTGCCGCCGCCGAGCAGCGCGGCGAAGCGATCGAGCATGAACCCGAGCGACGAGTCGGGCTGCTCGGCGATCGGCGAGGCGAGCACGATGGCGCGGAGCCGCGCCGCGTCGGGCCAGAGGAGCCGCTCGCCCCAGAGCCGCGCGCCGAGCTCGTACGTCGCGGTGGTGCGGAGCGCGTGCTCGCCCCGCGCCTCGCGCCCCTGCGAGGTCCCGCTCGTGCGAAAGACCGCGACGTCCTCGCTCGGTGGATGCGCCGCGACGCGCGCGAGCCGGAAGACATCGCAGGGGACCGCGGGCACGTCGGCCGCGCGCGTCGCCGTGGCGAGATCGATCCCGCGGGCGCGCGCGAGGCGAGCGGTGGCGGGGATGCGCGCGGCCTGGAACCGAGCGAGCGCGGTGGCGAGCGCGTCGAAGGGCTCGGGCGTCCGCGCGGGATCGACGATCGCCGCGCGGAGGAACGCCTGGACCCGGGCGTGAAGAGCGTCGCTTTCGGCGGACGAGGTCGAGGTCGAGGTCACGACGGCGAGGCGGACGTCAGCCCGCGGAGAGCGCTTCGCGGAGCGCGGCGGCCGCGTCGCGCAGCCGCTCCTCGCTGATGTTGAGGGCCGGCGTGAGGGTGAGGACCTCGCCCTTGGCGCCGCCCGTGAGGACGATGTACCCGCGGGCGAGCATGTCGCGGCTCACGCGCAGGCCGACGGCGCCGCTGGTGAGCTCGATCCCGAGCATCAGCCCGACGCCGCGGACCTCGACCACGTCGCGCAGCGAGGCGAGCTCGCTCCGGAAATGCTCGAGGATGGTCGGCCCGATCTCGCGCGCGCGGATGACGAGGCGGCGGAAGCGGAGGGCGTCGAGGGTGGCGATGGCCGCGGCGCAGGCCAGCGGCGAGCCCGCGTGCGTCGAGGTGTGGACGACCTCTCCTTCGCGGGCCCACGAGGACATGATCTCGTCGGGCGCGACGCACGCCGAGAGCGCCATGCCGCCGCCGAGGCCCTTGCCGAAGCAGAGGATGTCCGCGTGCGCGCCGACGGTCGTGCTCCGCACCATCGATCCGGTGCGGCCGAGCGCCGTCCAGATCTCGTCGGCGATCACCAGCGCGCCGTGCTTGGCGGCGAGCGCGGAGACGCCGGTGAGGAACGCGTCGGGCGGCACGACGCAGCCGCCGCGGCCGAGGACGGGCTCGATGAGCACGGCGCCGACGTTCCCTTGTTGCAACGCGGTCTCGACAGCGGAGAGCGCGCGATCGACGTCGCCGGCGGAGCGCGCGTAGGGCGCGAAGGTGACGTGGGGGTTGAGCTGCGCGGCGAAGGGCGCGCGGTAGCTCTCGCGCAGGCCGCACGCGGGCAGCGGCGCGTAGCCGAGGCCGTGGTACGCGCCCTCGAAGGCGACGAGGCCCGGCTTGCCCGTGAAGAGCGCGGCGGTCTTGATCGCCGCCGTCACCGCGTCGCTCCCGCTCTGCCCGAGCAGCACGCGCGGGCGGACGCCGGGGTGAAGCGAGGCGACGCGCTCGAGCAGCGCGAGCTTGGCGTCGGCCGAGTACACGTCGCCGAGGGCCTGCATCAGCCGGCTCGCTTGCCCCTCGACAGCGCGGATGACCGACGAGGGCGCGTGCCCGAGCAGGAGCGCCCCGAAGCCCGCGACGAGGTCGACGTAGCGGTTGCCGTCGACGTCGTAGAGGTTCGAGCCGCGCCCCGAGGAGAGCACGATGGGCAGCATCTCCGCGCCGCTCGTGACGGCGCGCGCGTCGCGCCGGTGCCCGAACGCGGGGCACTCCACTTGCTCGAGGCGCGACACTGCGGCGCGCGACATCGGCCCCGGAGGGTCGATGCGAATCTCCGGAGGGTCGTCGCCGGAAGCGTCCGCCGTGGGGAGCGGGATCTCGCTGAGAGCCATGATCGATCCTTTGTTGCGAAAGAGCGCGGTGTCGGTCAGCGCCTGGGGACGAGGCTACGAGCAGACCCGGTTTCGACCGGAGTTCTTCGCTACATACAGCTTCTCGTCGGCGCGCTTGATGAGGTCGGTCGCGCCGCGGTCAGGCTCCAGGAGCAAGGCGGCCCCGATGCTGATCGTCACGCGGATGGAGTCGGCCTGGAAGACGAAGAGGTGCTCCGAGACCTTCTGCCGCAGCGTATCGGCGAGCGCGACCGCCCCGTCGAGCGTGGTCTCCGGCAGGATGATCGAGAACTCTTCGCCGCCGTAGCGGGCGAAGACCTCGTCGCGCCGGATCCGCGCTTGAACGACGCGCGCCAGCTCCTTCAGCACGAAGTCGCCGGCCAGGTGGCCGTGCACGTCGTTGATGCGCTTGAAGTGGTCGATGTCGAACATGAGGACCGAGAGATCGCGCTCGTGGCGCCGGCTGCGGATGATCTCGCGGTCGAGGGCCTCGTAGAGGTACCGCTTGTTATGGATCTGGGTGAGACCATCCATGATGGTCATCCGGTAGATCTCTTCGTGGTACTGCGCCTCGACGTCGGCGCCGGAGAGGAACTTGAAGATCGTCGGCCCGATCTTCACGCGGTCGCCGTTCTTCAGCACCACCTCGCGCGAGATTTGCTCGTCGTTGCAGTACGTCCCGTTGGTGCTGCCGAGGTCGACGACCAGCCACGCGGCGGCGCGCTGCTCGAAGTGCGCATGCCGACGCGAGACCGAGTCGCCGTCGAGGACGATGTGGTTGTCAGCGCCGCGCCCGACGCGCGTCGAGTTGTGCTCGAGCACGAAGCGCTTGCCGAGCAGCGTCGGCTCCTTCGTATAGATGACGACGAGGCAATCGGTGGTCGTCCGTGGACCACCGGAGCCCGGAGGTGGTTGAACCACCTGCGTGACACGTGTCTTTTCGTCGAAGTCGTTCACGCGTGATAGCCCGGCCCGAAGTGACTGGTGTGACCCTTCCTCGATAGCGTCAGGCTCGCCGGAGCCTGCCGTGATGGGCCCCGGTCCCGGTTCCATTCCCCCACGTGGAGGGATCGGGCCCGAGGACCAGCCGAATCAGCCGAGACCTAACCGTATCCGCGTGGTCTTGGGCCCGTCAAGGAGGTGCCGAGGTGCGAGGACGACCGCGTTTGTCGCTAAAGAAGCGCACCAGGCCGACAGTGGAGCAGGAAAACCTGCTGGATTTCGCGCTGAAAATGAAAAAAGCGTCGCGACGGACCTGGGGGGGAAGGTCTCCGTCGCAACGCTCGACATCCAGAGAATGCAGACAGTGTGCCAAGCGTGTCTATTCATGATTTCAAGAGCTTGGAGCGCGCCGAGGAACACGATGATTTCACTGATGAATCTGCTGCATCACTTTTCGACATTCGCCCGTGCTGACCACGACGAGGGGCGCTGGGCTGAATCTGATGACGATTTTCATGTCGAAAATAGAAGCAAATAGTAATTTAAATAACATTTATACGGCCTGAAGCGCATTCGCTTTCAGCGCGGCGGCGCGATGCGATGACGCGGCTCGTGTTCGCGAGCGTCCAGCGCGCGACGTCGCGGCGCTGTCGTTGCAGCCGGCGGGGCTCCGCGGAGGCGGGCGCTGGGCAGGCGCGAGGACAAAAGAAAAGCGCCGCAACGGACCTGGGGGGGGAAGGTCTCCGTCGCGGCGCGACTCCAGACTAAGCACTGGCCGTGCCACTGGAATTTGACCAGGTTTCAGTACGTTGTGAGCGTCGTCGGCTGCACGCCTGAAACTGGCCTCCGGAAATGAGCCTATGTCGCTTTTTGCGCCGAGTGGCTCGCTCGCCGGGCGCTGCGATTTGCTTCTATTGTGGACGGAATCGTGGCGCGCAAGGTGCCGTTGTCGAAGACCCAGAGCTCGCCCGGCTTGCCCAGCGTCCACTCTTCGTTTGTCGTCAGCGGGCAGGTCGCGATCACGGCGACGCGGTCGCGGGGCGTCGTCACGGTCGAGAAGTCGATCCGCACGTCGTCGTCGGCCAGCGCCGCGAGCCCGAACGGGGCCTTGCGAATGATGTAGCTGAGCTTGGTGGCGCAGCGCGCGTAGAGGTGCCGGCCGTCGCCGAGCAGGAAGTTGAAGGTCCCGTCCGCGCCGAGCTGGCCGCCGAGCTCGGCCACGGCCTGCCAGAGCTCGCGGCGGCGCGTCGGGTAGGCGGGGAAGCGCTTGCGCAGGCCCTCGAGGAGCACGCAGAACGCGTGCTCGCTGTCGGTGTTGCCGATGGGGTTGAAGCGGCCGAGCTTGTGACGGCGCACGCGCGGCAGCGTGCCGTTGTGCGCGAAGACCCAGTGGCGACCCCAGAGCTCGCGCACGAACGGGTGCGTGTTGGCGAGCGTCGTCGGGCCGCGCGTGCGCCGGCGAATGTGGCCGACCGCGAGCAGCGTCTTGATCGGGTGCTCGCCGAGGAAGCGGGCGAGCGGGCTGTGGCAAGCCGGCGTTGGGTCGAGGAAGACGCGGGTGGCGCGGCCCTCGTAGAAGGCGAGCCCCCAGCCGTCGGCGTGAGGGCCGGTCTTGCCGCCGCGCTGACGGAGCCCGCTGAAAGAAAAGACAATGTCGGTGGGGACGTTGCACTCCATCCCGAGCAGCTCGCACATGCGGCGGGCGAGCTTACCACCAGCGCTGCCCGATGGCGCGCGCCGAACACGCGCGCTGCCCGCGCTTCTACGCTTTGCCGAGGACGTTGGCGGCGGCCTCGTTGGCCTGGCGCACGCAGTCGGGGATGCCGACGCCGTCGAACGCAGCGCCCGCAAACTGAAGCCCCGGGTGCGCGGCGGCGAGGGCGCGGACGCGCTTGACCCGGTCGCTGTGGCCGATCGAGGGCTGGGCGTTGCCGCGCTCGTAGCGGAAGACCCGCGCGAGCATCGGCTTGACGCGGACGCCGAGGAGGCTCCCGAGCTCTTCGCGGGCGAGGGCCACGAGCGCCTCGTCGTCGAGCGTGAGCGCGCTGGGATCGCGGTAGCCGCCGACGAAGACGCGGAGGAGCACCGCATCCGAGGGCGCGCGCCCGGCCCACTTGCTGGAGATGAACGTCGCGGCGAGGACGCGCCGCTTCTCGCTCTTCGGCACGAGCAGGCCCGTCGCGTCGAGCGCGTGGGGCATGTCCGCGCGGCGATAAGCCACAACCACCACGCCCGAGGAGATGTACGGCGTCCGCCGGAGCAGCGCCGCGAGCGGCTGATCGAGCGCGTCGAGCGCGTCGGCCGCGGCGTAGGCGGGGATGCACGAGATCACGTCGTCGGCCTCGATCGATTCGCCCGCGTCGCCGGCGATCCGCACGAGGAAACGAGGTGATTGCGCGCCCTCGGGCCCGCGGGAGATCGCCGCGACCGGTGCACCGACGCGGATCGCCCCGCTGGCCTCGCGGATCTTGCGCGCCAGCGTGTCGATGAGCTCGCCCATCCCGCCGAGCAGCGAGTAGAAGGCGCTGGGCGGCTTCTCGCCGGCCGCGCTGCCGCGCGCTGCCAGCTGGGCGATCGCGCCGCGGATCAAGCTCCCGTGGCGCTGCTCTTGATCGAGCAGCTGCGGGAAGGTGGCGCGAAGGCTGAGCGCGTCGACGTTGCCCACGTAGATGCCGCCGAGGATCGGCTCCGCGAGCTGCGTCACCGCCTCGCTCCCGAGGCGGCGGCGCACGAAGTGGCCGATGGACTCGTCGCTGTCGGTGCGGCCCTTCGGGAGCACGAGATCCAGCGCCATGCGCGCCTTGCCGGCCCAGGACACGAGCGGCGTCCGCGCCATCGGCCACACGCGCGTGGGCACGCCGAGCGACAGGCCCTCGGGCATGGGCTCGAGCCCGCCCTTGTGGGCGACGTAGACGCGGCGGTTGCGCTCGGTCGTGGGGATCAAGCGATCGCCGAGGCCGAGGTCGTTGCACAGCGCCTTGGCCTGCGGGCGGACCGCGACGAAGGAGTCGGGGCCGCCGTCGATGACGAAGCCGTCGCGGCGCTCGGTGACGATGTTTCCGCCGAGGCGCGGGCGCTCTTCGAGCACGGTGACCGCGAGCCTCCTGCCGCTCGCGTCGTGCCCGGCCGCGAGCAGCCGGTACGCGGCGGTGAGCCCGGTGACGCCCCCGCCGACGATGACGACGCGGCGATCGCTCACGCTACGCTCCCGCCTGCTGGAGCGGGATCGAGTGGATGAGATCGATCATCGCCTTGACGTTCTCCACCGGGATCTCCGGCACGATGCCGTGCCCCAGGTTGAAGATGTGCCCGGGCCTCCCGCCGGCCTCGGCGATGACCGCGCGCACGTGCCGCTCGGCCACCGCGGGCGGCGCGAGGAGCAGCAGCGGATCGAGGTTGCCCTGGATGGCGCGGTCGTAGCCGATACGCTTCCACGCCTCGCCGAGGCGGATGCGCCAGTCGACGCCGATCACCGTGCCGCCCGCGTCGCGCTGCTGCTCGAGCAGCGTCGCGGTGTTGGTGCCGAAGTGGATCACCGGGACGCCCGTGGCCTCGATGTCCTTCAAAATGTGGCGCACGTGCGGCGCGACGTGCGCGGCGTAGTCGTCGGGCGAGAGCGCCCCGATCCACGAGTCGAAGAGCTGGATCGCCTGCGCGCCGGCCTCGACCTGCGCGCGCAGGTAGCGGCGCACCACCTCGGCCATCTTGCTCATTAGCAGCGACCAGGCCTCGGGCTCGCACCACATCATCTGCTTGGTCAGGCGGTAGTCGCTCGATTTGCCGCCCTCGATCAGGTAGCTCGCCATCGTGAACGGGGCGCCCGCGAAGCCGATGAGCGGCGTCTTCCCGTCGAGCTCGCGGCGGATCAGCCGGATGGCCTGGAGCACGTGGGGCAGCCCCTCTTCCGGCTCGAAGACGCGGAGCTTCTCGATGCCCGCGCGGTCGCGCACCGGCTCGTGGATGACGGGGCCTTCGCCCTTGGCGAACTCGAAGGGCGCGCCCATCGGCTCGAGCGGGAGGAGGATGTCGGCGAAGAGGATCGCCGCGTCCATCCCGAGCTTGAGCGGCTGCAGCGTGACCTCGAGCGCGAGCTCGGGCGTCTTGCAGATCTCGAGCAGCGTGTACTTCTTCCGGAGCTCCCGGTACTCGGGCATGTAGCGGCCGGCCTGCCGCATGAACCAGACGGGCGTCACGTCGGTCGGCTCGCGCCGGCATGCGCGCAGGAATCGGTCGTGCATCGCGCGATTAATGTCCGCGCTGCCGCGCGCGCGCAATCCCAAAGGGCAGCGCAGCATTGGCGATCGTCTACACCCCTTCGCTCTTGCCCTCGAGGCGCCGCCCCTCGGCGCGCTCCAGCGTCGCGATGAGCCGCGTCGCCCCGGCCACGCCCGCTGGAATGGCGAGCAAAAGCAGGCAAGGCAGGAGCGACAGCAGCGCGAGGCCGACGCCGAAGCCCACCATCGCGCCGGCGTTCCGCCCCATGAAGGCCACGCGATCGCGCACGGGCACGCCGCGGATCGACAAGGGCTCATCATTTGATAGACACAGGATTGCCGGAAAGTTCACGTAATACTCATTAAAACGAGCAGTTACGCTCCGACATGGCCGAGGCCAACCCCTCGAAAATGCTCGTGTTATCATTCATTGCCTAGGATTGAGTAGCCATGCAAGAGACAGCGCGAAGAGTGCTCGGATACCGACGGGTTTCGACGTCGGAGCAGGGCGACGCGGGGACGTCGCTCGACAGTCAGCTCGACGAGCTGCAACGCTACGCCGCGATCTCGCGGCTCCCTGTGCCGATGGACTTCATCGAGGTCGAGTCGGCGAGCGCCGAGTCGCAAGAGAAGCGGACCGAGATTGCGCGCCTGCTGAAAATGGTTCGGCCTGGCGACCTCGTGATCGTCTCGAAGCTCGATCGCTTCTCGCGGGACATCGTCTTCACGTTCTCCGCCGTGCGCGAGATCCTCCGACGCGGCGCGCGCTTCCTCTCGCTCGCCGAACGCTTCGACGCGAGCACCCCCGAGGGAGAAACGCAGATGGCGATGTGGGCGTCCATCGCGCAGATGGAGCGCGCGCGGATCAAGGAGCGCACCGAGGGCAACCGCAAGCGGCTCCGCGGGCAGGGGAAGTTTGTCGAGGGGCTTCCTCCGCTCGGCTACCTCCGCGTGAAGGGTCGAGACAACTCCGACAAGCCGCGCCGACTGGAGATCGATCCCGTGCGCGCTCCCGCCGTGCGGGACATGTTCGATCGCTGCGTCAACGGGGAAAGCGTTCTGGAGATCAGCGCGTACCTACGATCGCGCTACAAGGGCGTGGCGGCATTCGGCCGATCGTGGGTCTTGATCGCGCTGAAGAATCGCATTTACACGGGTCAATTGGCCCTCACCCCTGTGCGGCCGGGCAACCGGCGAACAACGGCGCAGCTTCCTGCGCAATGGGTCGACGCGCATGAGCCGATCGTGACCTTCGATCAGTGGTCCCTTGCACAAAGAGCGCTTGGTAGTCGCCGCAATCATGGCGCGAACGTTCGCATGGGGTCGAGCACGCAGGATTGGTTGCTCCGTGGGCTCGCCCGCTGCTCCATCTGCGGAACCACATGCTGCGCGACTGCGACGTCTAAAAACTCTCGCCTCAAGCACGCGGGATATTACGTCTGCCGCAAGCGACTCACCCCTGGTGAAGACAGGATCCGATGTTCCGAGGCGCCTTATCTGCGCCAAGCGGAGACCGATAAGATCGTGGAGCGAGCGACGCTTAAACACCTCAAGTCTCTGAGCGCGTCCCTGATGCGTCCTCCGCCTCCTCCGCGGCGGAGCGCTCCTGACCACGGGGAGAAACGGGCGAAGATCAAGGAAGCCCGCGAGCGGGTCGTTTCCCTGGTTTCTCGTGGGCTGATGAGCGTGGACGACGTCGCGAAGGAAGTCGATAAGCTGGATCGTGAGCTGTCCGATATCGACGCGACCGAAGCGGAGCAATCTGCGGACGCGACAGGGGATACCGTGGCGAGCCGGCGCGGGGCGCTCGCGTTCGTGTAACTGTTCCGCGGACCGCGTCATGACGTGAGCGCGTCGTTCGCGGTACGCGTGGGAGCA
>FSTQ01000128.1_pt1 | contig 25626 bp, 18 predicted proteins | sample 1637281 | NCBI WGS metagenome assembly FSTQ01 (sample SAMEA3914818, study PRJEB12502) | metagenome | biome: forest; material: soil | place: Canada | collected 2010-06-26 | depth 0.1 m
ATATCGTGCCCTCCCGCGTCCACGGGTGACGGTTTTGCCCATTGCTCCTCGCCGATGGGTAGACCATCGCGCGTGATGGTGAGCCCGGGGACACCGCGGGTTGCTTCGGAGACGTCGAGAGAGAGCGTCGCCAGCTTGGGCTTGAGCTCTGCGGCCTTTGCGGCGGCTCGCTGCGATCTCTCGGATTGACCTACTTTGACGGCGATCGCGCCGACGAGCGAGTATTGCGCCCAGGCGCTCGCGAGGCGCCCTTGGGATTCGTAGCAGTCACCGAGCGTGAGCTTGGCGCCGAGGCCTTCGGGGATGAGGCGGGTCACCTCTTCCAGCTTGGGGCACGCCGTGGTGTAGTGCTTGGCGTCCATCTCCGCGGTGGCTTGATCGTAGAGAGCCTGTGCCGCGGCGGTTTTCTTGGCATCGACGGCCTGTGCGCGTGCCGATGCTGGTACGAGGAGGCCCAGGGAGAGGGCCAGAGTTCCGAGCGTTCGCGCATGGCCGAGCATGGGTGAGCTCCTCGTTCGAAGGGTTCAGAAAATGCCTTCGTGCTTCTTCTTCGCAGGAGGTGGAGGCACGGTGGGTTTTGCCGCCGCTGTCGCGGTTGGGCGAGCAGGCGGCGCCTTCTTGGCTTCGACGACGGCGCTCTTTGCTTCGAGGGGCGTTGCCGTCGGGAGCGGTGGTGGGGCGTCGGCGCTGGGAGTGATAACAGGGGCGACTGTCGCGGTTTCTGCTGGGGCAGGGGGCGCGCTCGACGCAGTCGTCTGTGCTGGAGCCGAGGCTGGAGTCGCCTCCGTTGCAGCCGCGGTCGGTGCGGCCGAGCCTCCGCGCATTGCCAGGAAAACACCGCCGATGCCAAGCGCGAGCACGCCCAGCGCGGCGGCGACGGCGGGGACAGCGCGGCTCGGGCGGGCGGGTTGCTTTGCCGTGATCCCGTGCTGGAGCGGTGTTGGCATGGGGGCAACAGCGGTATGGTCGCCGCCTGCCTGGTGCGGCGCCGATGGTGGCCAGTTGGCCACAGAGCCAGCCTGCGCTGCATCGGTGAGAGATGGCATGCTCCGAGCGCCGACGGCGGGGACCGGGTGGTTGAGCTCGAGGGCGAGGCTCAGCGCTTCGGTCAGCTCTCTGGTGCTCTGGAATCGCTGCGCGGGGTCGCGGGCCACGGCGCGCAGCCACCAGGCGTCGAAGCCGCGGGGGAGAGAGGCTATCGCGGAGGGGAGGGGGATGGGGTCGACCATGATCTTCATGAGAAGATCGCCGAGCACCTCGGCCTTGAAGGGGAGTCGGCCGGTGAGGCACTGGTAGGCGATGACGCCGAGGGCCCAGAGATCGGAGCGGTGGTCGAGGTTCTTGAGGCCTCGGCCCTGCTCGGGGCTCATGTAGAAGGGGGTGCCGAGGGTGGCGCCGGTCTGGGTGTTCATGTCGACACCCGGCTTGATGTCCTTGGCGACGCCGAAATCGAGGACCTTGGCGATCTCTTGATCGTCGTCGCGGACGAGGAAGATGTTGGCTGGCTTGAGGTCGCGGTGGACGATGCCGGCGGCGTGGGCCTTGGCGAGAGCGTGGCTGATCTGCGAGAGGATAGCGTAGGTCTCGGCCGGAGTGATGGTGCGACGTTGCTTGAGGCGCCGCGAGAGGTCTTCGCCCTGGAGATACTCCATCGCGATGTACGGCACGCCTTGCCAGATACCGTGATCGAAGATCTGCACCACGTTGGGGCTGCGGATCTGGGCCACGGCGCGGGCTTCGCGCTCGAAGCGGGCGCGGATCTCCGGGTCCTCGGCGGCCTGAGGGTGGATGAACTTGACCGCACAGGGGATGTTGAGCCCCGTGTGGTGGGCGAGCCAGACCGCGCCCATGCCACCTTGCCCAAGCGGGGAGACAAGGCGAAAGCGGTCGGCGATGAGGAGGTCGGAGGTGAGGTTCACGGCGAGGCTCGCGGACGGGTTCTGCGAGGAGGGGTGTCGCGGAGCGAGCTAGCGACGGCCGCGGCGCCTCGCTTCGATCTCCTCGGCGAGGGCGTCGGCTTCGGCCTCGGCCTCGGCGCGGCGCTGCTGTCCGCTGGTCGCGAAGCGGATCTTGCCGGCGGCGTCGATGCGACGGCCGCTGCGTTTGTCGCCTTTTTCGTCGCCCAGGAGCAGGGAGACGCCCTTGTCGACGACGCGGCCCACGGCTTCGGCGCGCTCTTCGCGGCGGCGGCGCTTGGCCTCGATCTGGCGCTGGCGATCGCGGGCTTCGCGCCACTCGTCCTCGTCGGCCATGAAGGCGCGGAGGCCGTGGATGCCGAGGCCGATGCCCCAGAAGAGGCCCGGCATCAGCGTCTCGGGGAGGCCGTGGGTGAACACGCCGAGCATGAAGAAGGCGGCGTTGACGATGAGGTACACGCCGAGGTGCCGCTTGAAGCTGCGCCGCTTGCGCCGGATCCAGGCGTCGCGCTCGGCGCGCTCGTCGAGGAGCTCGGCGCTCTCTTGATCGCGGAGGCGGACGGCGCGGCTCGCTTCGCGCAGCGTCGTGGTGTCGACGCCGACCTCCTGCGCCGCGGCGAGGAGATCTTCGAAGGCGAGCTTGCCGTCGTCGCGCGGGCCGGTCGCCTGTTGATCGATGGCGCGGGCCAGGATGGCGCGGACCTCGTCTTCGCTGTAGCGGCGCGCGAGGGTCTCGCTCGCGGGCGCGGGGGCCGCCGGAGGGCGGCTCGACTGCGGGGCGGCGATGCGCGCCGGCGGGACGGATCGCTCGGCGGGAGCCGCCTCGCCGCGCGACGCGGCCTCGAGGGCGCGCACCACGTCGTCCATCGAGGCGAAGCGATCGGCCTGCCGCTTGGAGAGCGCGCGGAGGATCACGGCCTTGACGCGGAAGGGGACGCCCGCGGCGACGAGCGGCGCCTCCGAGGGATCCTCGGTGAGGATCGACGCGGCGACGGCCAGCGCGTCGGTGCCGCCGCGCCACGGGAGCCGCCCGCTCAGCAGCTCGTAGGCGAGGGTGCCCCACGCGAACTGATCGGTGCGCCCGTCGAGCGCGTCGCCGCGGATCTGCTCGGGCGCCATGTAGAGCGGCGTCCCGAGGCGCGAGCCCTCGGCGGTGAGGGTCGGCAAGGCTTGCGAGGTCGCCGCGGTCGGATCGACGTCGCCCGCTGTGCGCCGCGCGATGCCGAAGTCGAGGACCTTCACCACGCCGTCGGAGCGCACCATGACGTTCTCGGGCTTCACGTCGCGATGAACGAGCCCCTTCCTGTGCGCGGCGGCGAGGGCGCGGGCCACGTCGACGAGCCAGGCGAGCTTGAGCTCCTGGGCCACGGTGGACTGCCCCACCGCGCCGCGGAGCGTCTGCCCGTCGACGAGCTCCATCACGATGTAGGGCGTCCCGTCGGTCTCGCCGACGTCGAAGATCGACACCGCGTTGGGGTGATCGAGCGCGGCGGCGGAGCGGGCCTCGCGGAGCAGGCGGCTCGTCGTCTCGGGCGAGATGCCGCCGTCGGAGATGACCTTGAGCGCGACGCTGCGCTCGAGCCGGGGATCGTGGGCGCGGTACACGCAGCCCATGCCGCCCTGGCCGATCGGCGCGTCGATGATGTACCGCTCGAAGGTGCTGCCGGGTTTGAGCATCGCGAGACGCGAGGGTAGTGCAAATCTTTCTCGGGCAGGAGGGCGACAGCGCGGGGCGCGATCACGCGCATCTCTCGGGCAGGAGAGCGACGGAGCGGCGCGCGATCGCGGGCGCGGGGCGCGAGGACGTGGAGGCGGTGATCACGCGTCGCTCGCCTGCGAGGGCGCAGGCGAGAGCGTCAGCCCGAGGGATCGCCGAAGCTGCGCAGGAACAGGTCGCGGATGGCTTCGCGGCCGTCGTCGGTGAGGTTCTGGGTCCCGATCCCGGCGAAGCCTTCGCTGGTGATGACGGGCATGGGCGCGAGCTCCCACGCGGAGCCGCTCCAGCGAAACCAGGACTTCTTCGGCTGATCGTAGACGAAGAGCGGCTTCTTCCAGAGGCGCGCCAGCTCGGCGCCCCAGCCGGTGCCGCCGCGCACGGTGCTGTCGGGCTGGATGGTGCCGACCACGAAGACCTGGTTGGCGCCGTTGATCTGGTGCCAGATCGTCTGGAGGATGCTGCGCACCAGCGGGATCTCGCTGAGGACGCGGTTGAGGCGCTTGGACACGAAGACCAGGCTGAAGTCGCCCGTCTTGAGGTCGCTCTCGCTCAGCGTCACCACGCCGCGGCTGCGCGCGAGGTAGGTGTGCCCTTCGAAGCTGTAGTGGACCTCGGTCATGCCCCAGCGCTCGGCGCAGGCGCCGAACTCGGCCTCGGCGCCCTTGCCGCCGCCCGAGAGGAGGCGGTAGCGCCGCGGGTTGCGCACGCGCTCCGAGGCCGGCGGCACGTCCTCGTCGATGATCCGCATCGAGTGCGGATCGAGGCGGAGGTGAAGGTCGGCGGTGGTGGGGTTGTCGTGATCCTTGAGGAGGCGGAGGCGCACCACGTCGCGCTCGGACGCGAGGACGACGACGACGTCGAGCAGCGCGCGGAGGCGATCGAGCGGCGCGGGCAGCTCGTCTGGAGCAGACGAAGGGGAGGATGAATCGGCGGAGGAGGCCGAGCGCGGCGCCGGAGCGACGTCGGCGTTGGTCGAGAGCCAGAGCTCCACCGAGCGCTCTTTGGCGAGCGTGGCGAGCGCCTGGAGGGCCTCGACGCCTGCGTGCTCGAGGTCGAGCCCGTCGAGGATGATCACGTCGGGCTCGAAGTGGACGACGTCCCGCGCGAAGTTGACCGTGTCGAGGATCCGCCCGATCGACGGGCTGCCGCCGCGCTGTGACGGGGGCGTGCTCGCCGCCTGGGTGATGTGCGAGCAGATGAGGCGATTGCGCTCGACGTCGACCTGCACGGTCCCGCGATCGTCGAGCTGGGAGACGGCGGCGAGGTCGTGGAAGAGCTCGTCGTAGTAGGCGCGGACGTGATCGACGGCGTGTTTGTGCGAGATGTGGAGGACCTTGCGGTCCCGGAGCAGGTCGTCGAGCGCTATCTGCACGAGCAGCGCTGTCTTTCCCACTCCGGCCCGCGAGGCGACGACGCCGACGTTGCCTTTGCCGAGCCCCCCATGCATCGACTTTTCGAAGACCCGCATGGGACTTCGTTCGTTCACGTCCTTGCGATACATCGTCGCCCCCTTGGTGATTACTTCGCCTTCTTGGCCTGCTCCTCGCGGTACTTCTTGATGAGCTCTTCCGCGATCGCGTTGGGAAGGAGAGCGTAGCGCGAGAACTCCATGGAGAACTCCGCTTTCCCTTGCGAGGCGGAGCGCAGAACCGTGGAGAAGCCGAACATCTCGGCGAGCGGGACTTCGGCCTCGACGCGGAAGAACGTGTCCTTCTCGTTGGTGCTCTCGCCTCCGGTGTTGCCGATGATGATGCCGCGGCGCTGCATGAGCAGGCCGACGATTCCGCCCTGGAACTCCTTCGGCCCCTCGCAGCCGACCTTCATGATCGGCTCGAGGATCTGCGGGCCGGCCTTGGGGTACGTCTCGCGCCAGGCGCCGCGCGCGGCCTCCTGGAAGGCGATATCCGAGGAGTCGACCGCGTGGAACCCGCCGTCATCGACGGTGACCGAGACGCCCGTCACGGGAGCGCCGATGAGCGCGCCCTTCGGGAGCATCGAGCGGAAGCCCTTCTCGACCGCGGAGATGAACTCCTTGGGGATCTTGCCGCCGGTGATCTGGTCGTCGAAGCGGAAGGGCTCGTCTGTCCACGGCTCCATCCAGCCCTGGACTTTACCGTACTGGCCGGAGCCGCCGGTCTGCTTCTTGTGCGTGTAGTTGTAGTCCACGCGCTTGGTGATCGTCTCGCGGTAGGCGACGCGCGGCGGGCTCGTGACGACCTCGGCCGAGTACTCGCGCTTCATGCGCTCGATGTACACCTCGAGGTGGAGCTCGCCCATGCCGGCGATGATCGTCTCGCCGCTCTCGGGATCGGCGCTGACGCGGAAGGTCGGGTCCTCCTTGGTGAAGCGGCGGAGGGCCTTCGACATGTTCGCCTGGGCCTTGTTGTCCTTGGGCGAGACCGTGAGGCTGATGACCGAGTCGGGCACGAACATCGACGACATGGCCACGTTGAGCGTGCCGTCGGTGAAGGTGTCGCCCGAGTTGCAGTCGACGCCGAAGATCGCGACGATGTCGCCGCACTCGGCCGAGTCGATCTCGACCATGTCGTCGGAGTGCATGCGCACGAGGCGGCCGACCTTGTGGCGCTTGCCGGTGCGGGTGTTGGTGACCTCGCCGCCCTTGCTGAGCGTGCCCTGGTAGATGCGCAGGTACGAGAGCTGGCCGTATTTGCCGTCCTCGAGCTTGAACGCGAGCATCACGAGGGGCAGCGCCGGGTTGCTCTCGAAGGTGACCTCGGCCTCGTTCTTGTCGAGGTCGACGCCCTTGTTGACGATGTCCATCGGGTTCGGCAGGTACGCCGCGACGCCGTCGAGGAGGAGCTGGACGGCCTTGTTCTTGTAGGCCGAGCCCATCATCACGGGGGCGATCTTGAGGGCGATCGTCGCGTGGCGGATGGCCTGGACGAGGATCTCCTCGGTGACCTTCTCTTCGAGGATGGCCTCGGCCAGCTCGTCCGAGAACATGCTGAGCGCGTCGAGCATCTCGTCGCGGTACTTGTTCGCGTCGGCGACCATGTCGGCGGGGATCTCGCCCTGGACGATCTTCTCGCCGTTCGGCCCCTCGAAGCGGAAGGCCTTCATCTTGATGAGGTCGACCACGCCCTCGAACTTGTCCTCGAGGCCGATCGGCAGCTGGAGGAGGACCGGGTTCAGGTTGAGCTTCTCGCGGAGCTGATCCTTGACGCGGAGCGGGTTGGCGCCGGCGCGGTCGAGCTTGTTGACGAAGGCGATGCGCGGGACGCCGTAGCGGCGCATCTGGCGGTCGACCGTGAGCGACTGCGACTGCACGCCGGAGACGGCGCACAGCACGAGGATCGCGCCGTCGAGCACGCGGAGGGCGCGCTCCACCTCGATGGTGAAGTCGACGTGCCCGGGGGTGTCGATGATGTTGATGTTCGTGTCTTTCCACGTGCAGAACGTGGCGGCCGACTGGATGGTGATCCCGCGCTCGCGCTCGAGGTCCATCGAGTCCATCTTGGCCCCGACACCGTCCTTCCCCTTCACGTCGTGGATCGCGTGGATGCGCTTCGTGTAAAAGAGGATGCGCTCCGTCAGCGTCGTCTTGCCCGAGTCGATGTGGGCGCTGATTCCGATGTTTCGCAGGTGGGACAGTTCGGTGGTCACGACAGCTCCGTTGGTGGAGTCGGGCCGCTCTAGGCAAGCCGGCTCCATCGAAATTCGGCCGCTTAATAGATGCGCGCGCCGTTTCGCGCCAGGACAAAAGGTCCGGGCGCAGAAAACCTGGGATTACTTGGGCTGGATCCTGGAGAGGCCGACGGTCTCGTCCCACTCCGGCCCGTAGCCGTCGTAGCGGATGCGATAGCGCTCCTGGCCGACGATGCCGGAGATGGTCGCGGGGTAGATCTGGCCGTGCCACTCGACACGGATGCGATCGCCGATCTTGTACACGTTGGTCTGCGCGGCCTGGATGGCCTTGGCGCGGACCTTCGCGGGCGGCTCGGGCTGCACCACGGCGCCCTCGACGAGGCCCTTGATCTTGTCGCGCGTGACCTCCTGATCCCAGACGTCGTCGTAGCCGTCGTAGTGGACCTTGAACTTGGAGGAGCTCGGCGCTTCCTTGATCATCGCCGGGTAGTTCTGGCCTTCCCACTCGACGAGCACGTGGTCGCCCACCGCGTATTTGCGCGGACAGCCGGTGAGCGACACCAGCAAGGCGAGCAGGAGCGGGAGGGATTTCAGGGTCATCGTCGTCGGCGAGGCGGCGCGGCGGCGGCGGCCTCTTAACCCCGGCGCTCCTCGCGGGCAAGCGGGGCCGGGGCAGGCTTCGAGTGGGTGGCGGCGAACGCCACCACCCACGGAGCACCAGGCTCCGACGTGTGCCGCCCACGACAACGAGGGCGCTCGGGACGCTCCGGCGATCCGGCGGCGCCCGACCCACGTTGATGGAGTCTCCCTGCCTTCGCCGGGGATGTTCGTGGATCGAAGCCCACTTCCTGCTTTGCGTGACCTCGGCGGCCGGGGGATAGTCCCGCAGCGAGCGGGCTCGGCAGCGTGATGCGGTGCCCATTTCCTGCTGAAACCCTCGTGGTTTCTCGAACGGGCAGGCTGGACGGGCCCCGCGGTCGGCGATAGCGTCTACCGCTCGGGGACTGGAAGAAGGTAGAAAACGGGCCTTTTGCCCCTCTGCCTGTAACTTGAGCCTGCGGAGGAGGAGAGCTTTCTCGATGAGCGCCGAGGCGACACTGCCCCTTGCACCGGGCGACCTGGTGGCAGGGAAATACGAGGTCGATCGCGTCCTCGGCGTCGGCGGGATGGGCGCGGTCTTCGCGGCCGTCGACCGCGCGACCGGCGAGCGCGTCGCCCTCAAGTGCCTCCTCCCGATGTTCTGCGAGAACGTCGACGTGATCACCCGCTTCCTTCGCGAGGGGAGCGCGACGATGCGCCTCAAGAGCGAGCACATCGCCCGGGTGTCGGCCACCGGCGCGCTCGACAGCGGCGTCCCCTACATCGTGATGGAGCACCTCGACGGGCGCGACCTCCGCTCGGTGGTGCGCAGCTCCGGCCCGCTCGACGTCAAGGTCGCCGCCGGGTACGTCGGCCAGGTGTGCGCGGCGCTGGCCGAGGCTCACGCGCTCGGCATCGTTCACCGTGATCTGAAGCCCGCGAACCTCTTCCTGACGCTGCGGCCGAACGGGAGCGAGCTTATCAAGGTGCTCGATTTCGGCATCGCCAAGTACACGAGCCCGAGCCTGCTCGGCGACCACGCCGAGATGACGAAGACGCAGGCCGTCCTCGGCTCGCGCGCGTACATGTCGCCGGAGCAGATGCTCCGCCCGAAGGAGGTCGACGCGCGCGCCGACATCTGGTCGCTCGGCGTCATCCTCTACTTCTTCGTGACGGGGAAGAGCCCGTTCACCTCGGACACGACCGAGGGGATGATCATGCGGATCGTCAGCGGATCGCCCGAGCCGATGACGACGCTGGTGCCCGACCTGCCCCCGGCCTTCGAGGCCATCGTCATGCGCTGCCTCGCGAAGTCGCGCGAGGCTCGCTACTCCAACGTGACCGAGCTCGCGCGCGCCCTCGCGCCCTTCGCCAGCGACATCCAGGATCGCACGACGATGACGCTCGACGACGCGCGGACGCGCTCACGCGACGCCAGGCCGCCGGAGTCGGGCGGGTCGACGCAGCTCGGCTACGCGTCGTCGGCGCCCGCGCTGGCCGGCGCCGGGCTCGAGCGCCTCTCCCGGCCCTCCCAGGTCAGCGCGAGCCGGACGAGCGTGACGCAGGTGAAGCGCCGCCCGCTCCAGCCGCTGATGGTGACGGCCGGCGCGATGGCGCTCGTGGGCACGGCGATCGTGGTGGGGAGCATCATCGTCGGCGCCCGCGGCGGATCCGCGCGCGCCGAGGCGGGCGAGGCCGTGAAGCCGGCGGCGGTGCAGGCCCCGCCGCCGAGCGCGAGCGCGATTGCGAGCGCGCCGCCGGCGGCCGTGGCGGTGCTGGAGGATCCTCCCGCCGCGGCGCCGCCCACCGTCGCTTCGAGCGTCCCCGAGGCCGCCGCGGCGCTCTCCGCGGCTCCGGCGGCGCGCCCCGTGGCGACGCCGACGCCGACGCCGACGCCGACGCCGACGCCGACGCCGACGCCGACGCCGAGCGTGAAGGCGGCGAGCGTGAAGGCGACTGGATCGAAGCCCATCACCAAGAGCCAGCCACCGATCAAGGTGACGGATACTCCATGGTGATGGGGGCGACTCGCCGCGCGAGACAGCGCCCGCATCGCGGCGGTCGGCTCATCCTGAGCGCGATCGCGGCCATGGCCCTCGCGGCGTCCCCTGCCGCCGCGGCGGATCCTCCCGCGGCGACAACGACGTCAACGGCGACAACAGCGTCAACGGCGTCGACCAAGGAGCAAGTCCTCAACCTGTACAACCAGGGCAAGGAGCTGCTCGACGCCGGCAAGACGGCCGAGGCGTGTCAGGCGTTCGAGTCGGCAAAACGGCTCGATTTCACCGCGTTCAACCTGATCTTGCGGCTCGGCGACTGCTACGAGCGGCTCGGGAAGACGGCGAGCGCGTACAGCCAGTATCAGCAGGCCGCGTCGGTCGCCGCTGCGGCCAAGGACGCTCGCCAGATCACCGCGGAGGAGCGCATCGCCGCGGTGGAGCCGCTCCTCGCGCGCCTCGCGGTGACGCTCGCGCCCGGCGCCGTGGGGGTGGTCGTGCGACGCAACGGGGAGGTCCTCGGCGGCGAGAAGCTCGACGGCCGATCGGCGCCGGTGGATCCCGGCAGCTACACCTTCGAGGCGACGGCGAGCGGGAAGAAGACCTGGTCGACGACGCGGGAGATCGCGGCCGGCGCCTCGGTGATCATCGACGTCCCCGCGCTGGAGGCGATCGTCGTCCCCGCGCCGCGCGCCGCGATCCCCATCCCCGAGGCTCCGTCGAGCGCGCGCCGCACCGTCGGGCTGGCCCTCGGCGGCGTCGGCCTCGTCGGCCTCGGCGTGGGCGCGGCCTTCGGGGTGAAGGCGCTCGCCAACCTCGCGTCCTCCAAGGCCGACGGCCACTGCGACGAGGAGAGCTACTGCGACGACGTGGGCTTCCAGCTGCGCCACGACGCTCGCGACGCGGGGATGATCTCCACCGTCACCCTCGCCCTCGGCGCCACCGCCGCGGTCGCCGGCGCCATCCTCTGGCTCACCGCGCCCGCGGGGCCCAGGGCTCCGGCGCGGTCGCGGGCCTCGTCGGCGCGCTTCCCACTCACTCAGGTCACGGCCGGCGCCGTCAGCGACGCCCACAGCGGGAGCGTATGGCTCCGAGGAGCATTCTGATGCGTTCGCAAACGGCCCTCCTCCTCGCGCTCGCGACGCTCTCCTTCGGCGTCGGCGGCTGCGGCGTCGTCTTCGGCATCGACGAGCCCAAGCACCGCCTCCCTGTCGTCTGCGGCGACGGGGCCATCGCCGACGGCGAGGCCTGCGACGACGGCGACGCGATCGCGGGCGACGGCTGCGACGCGACGTGCTCGATCGAGGCCGGGTACACCTGCTCCGGCGAGCCGAGCGTGTGCACCCAGTGCGGCAACGGCGAGCTCCAGGACGGCGAGACCTGCGACGACGGCAACGCGATCTCGGGCGACGGCTGCGACGCGACCTGCGCCACCGAGCCGGGCTTCGTCTGCGTGGGCGAGCCGAGCGTCTGCGAGGTCTGCGGCGACGGCCAGATCCGTGGCAACGAGCAGTGCGACGACGGCAACGCGACCTCGGGCGACGGCTGCGACGCGGTCTGCTCGATCGAGCACGGCTTCACCTGCGACGGCGCGCCCAGCGTGTGCCAGTCGACGTGCGGCGACGGCGTCGTCGCCTCCAACGAGCAGTGCGACGACGGCAACCTGACGTCGCAGGACGGCTGCGACTCGATCTGCCGCGCCGATCACGGCTTCACCTGCGTCGAGGAGCCGAGCGTCTGCCTGGTCCACTGCGGCGACGGCGCGATCGGCCCCGGCGAAGAGTGCGACGACGGCAACAAGGCCGGGGGCGACGGCTGCGACGCGACCTGCACGCGCGAGGCCTTCTTCAACTGCAACGAGAGCGAGCCGACGAAGTGCACCGGCATCTGCGGCGACGGCCACGTGGTCGCGACCGAGGGCTGCGACGACGCCAACTACAAGCCCGGTGACGGCTGCGACACGGCCTGCGCCGTGGAGGCGGGCTTCGCCTGCGAGAACGCGCCGGGTCAGAAGAGCGAGTGCGGCCCGATCTGCGGCGACGGCGTCCTCCTCGCCGGCGAGGAGTGCGACGACAACAACGCCCAGAGCGGCGACTGCTGCTCGGCCTACTGCAAGGTCGAGCCGGGCTGCGAGCTCGAGCCCAACGAGACCAAGAGCCAGGTCGACGCGCTGGCGAGCAGCGTGAACCCGATCGGCTTCAAGGGCAGCGGCACCATCCGCGGCTCGATCGCCGTCGTCGGCGACGAGGACAGCTTCGCCCTCAAGCTCGAGGCGCCCCTCTCCGTGGTGCGGCTCGAGACGTTCGATGCCAGCGGCACCGACTGCCCTGCCGGCACCGACACGAGGCTCTCGCTCCTCGACTCGTCCGGCAACCCCATCGCGCTGCGCTCCGACGACGACAGCGGCATCGGCGCGTGCTCGGCGCTGGAGGTCACCCTCGAGGCCGGCGGCTACTACGTCCGCGTGCAGCACCCCGGCAACAACGCCGTCGTGCCGCACTACACGGTGGAGGTCGACGTGCAGCCCAGCGTCGGCTGGGACAGCGGCCCCAACAACGGGATGGACGGCGCCAACCCCTTCGGAGCGCCCAACGGCTTCGTCAGCGGGAGCCTCTCGAGCCCGACCGACATCGACTTCTACAAGGTGACGATCCCGGGCAGCACCCCTCGCTCCGTGCGCGCCGAGGTCCTCGAAGGCGGGCCCCAGATCTGCGAGGCCAGCGAGAGCGTCAGCGGGATCCAGAGCCGGCTCACCCTCTTCAACAAGGACTCCGACATGCTCGCCGACGACGACGCCGGGCTCGGCCGCGGCCTCTGCTCGCTCCTCGACGGCACGGGCATGGATCCGGTCCAGCCCAAGGCCCACGACCTGCCCCCCGGCGTGTACTACCTGCGCGTGATGGCCGCGACCGGCGCTCCAGCCGTCAAGGCGCAGTTCGACTACCGGCTCGCGCTCACGGTGCGCTGAGCGCGCGCGTTGAGCACGGGTCGCGCGGTGGCCTGTTCAACGCTCTCTGAGCGCGTCATCACTGCGACACAATCGCGGCAGGCAAGACTGCCATGGGCGCGTTGGCGAGGACCGGCGCGGGGATGATCCGCACCTTGGCCTGCGCCGCGTCGGGCGCGCCCATGCGCTCCGCGTAGGCCACGAGCGCGCTGGTCTGCTCGGCCACGCGCCGCGCGAGCTTCTTTCCCGCCGCCGACGCGGCCTCGCCCTGGAGCTCTTTGTGCGAGCGGCCCGCGCCGATCATCCACTCTTTGCCGTGGACCTGCATCGGCTCCACCACCGAGAAGAGGATCGTGCCGGTGCGCACGTCGAGGAGATCGGCCTGCACGAGCCCGCTGCTCTCCACCGTCACGCCCGGCGCGACGAACATGCCGATCACCGTCGGGTAGAGCCAGGCCCAGCCGTTGAGGTGGGTCGAGTCCTCGAAGCGCTCCGAGTAGAGCAGGAGGTAGCGCAGCCGGTAGCGCGCGGCGATCACGCGCAGCCCCTCGATGCCGCCGCTGTTGGGGAGCTCGGTCGAGACGTCGCTCACGTGCGAGTAGTGCGGCCCGCCCGCGAGCGCCGTCGCCAGATCGCGCGCCGCGACGCTGCGCGTGCCGATCGACACCGGCTCGCGCGGATCGAAGGCCTGCGCCAGCGGCACCACGCCGACGCGCGCGGGGAACTGGAGATCGATCGGCGTGGAGAGCACGTGCTGGAGCTCGCCCTCGCCGAGGGCGCCGCTCGCATCCTTGGTGAAGAAGGATCGATCGAGCACGGCGGGGGCTGGGGCCCTCGCTGCGGGCGCGGGCCCGGCCACCATCGGCGGGGCCGCGGCGCCGCACGCGGTGAGCAGCGAAAGCAAGGGAAACGCCGCGGAAAACAGGGAAAGCCGGGTCTTCATGGCGCGAAGAACTCGGCCTCCCGCGCCGGCTTACACCGGGGGGACGAAGACCTTGGATCGATACCAGCGCAGCTCTTCGATCGACTCGCGGATGTCGTCGAGGGCGCGGTGGACCTCTTTCTTCTTGGGCGAGTGGAAGGGCGCGGGATACCAGCGCCGCACCAGCTCCTTCAGCGTGGAGACGTCGACCATGCGGTAGTGGAGGAGGCCGACGACGCGGGGCATGTAGCGCTCGAGGAAGGCGCGATCCTTCCACACCGAGTTGCCGCAGAGGGGCGTCGTGCCCTTGGGGATGTGGGCCTCGAGGAACGCGTGCGTCGCCGCCTCGGCCTCTTCGAGCGAGACCGTCGACTGCTGGATGCGCTCGAGCAGCCCCGATCGCGTGTGGAGGTCGCGCACGAACGGGTTCATCCGCGCGAGCTCGGCCTCGGGCTGGTGGATCACGAGGCACGGGCCCTCGGCGATCACCGTGAGCTCGGCGTCGGTGACGATGGTGGCGATCTCGACGATCACGCACGTCTCCGGCTCCAGGCCCGTCATCTCGAGATCGACCCAAACCATGCGCTGGGGAGCGTCCGCCATCGGCGCGAGCATAGCCGAGCGCGCAGAAAAGCCGGGTATTGATCCGACCCTTCGTGTGCTAAACAGTTCGCCGATCGGAGGCTCTCCCCATGCGTGATGTCTACATCGTCGACGCCGTTCGAACGCCGCGTGGCCGCGGTAAGGCTGGAAAAGGCGCCCTCTCGGGCCTGCACCCGCAAGAGCTCCTCGCGCGCGCGCTCGAGCACATCGCCGAGCGAACCCACCTGCGCCGAGAAGACGTGGAGGACGTGATCATCGGCTGCGTCACCCAGGTCAACGAGCAGGGCGCGAACATCGCGAGGAACGCCGTGCTCAGCGCGGGCTTCCCCGACAGCGCGACCGGCGTGACGCTCAACCGCTTCTGCGGCTCGGGCGCCCAGGCGGTGAATTTCGCGGCGATGGGCGTGATGTCCGGCCAGCAAGAGTGCGTCCTCGCCGGCGGCGTGGAGAGCATGTCGCGCGTGCCGATGGGCAGCGACGGCGGCGCGCTCGACGGCAACAACCTCACCCTCCGCAAGAAGATCGCCATGGTGCCGCAGGGCATCTCCGCCGATCTCATCGCCACGCGCGAGGGCTTCACCCGCGAGGACGTCGACCGCTTCGCCCTCGAGAGCCAGCAGAAGGCCGAGGTCGCGATCAAGGAGGGCCGCTTCGCCAAGAGCCTCTTCACGGTGCGCGACCCCGACGGGAAGGCGCTCCTCGACAAGGACGAGCACCCCCGCGCCGGGACGACGCTGGAGTCGCTGGCCAAGCTCGAGCCGGCCTTCCTCGCCATGGGCGCGATGCCCGTCGGCCCCGCCGGGGAGACGTTCGATCAGCTCGCGCTCCGGCGCTACCCGGACACCGCGGCGATCAACCACGTCCACACCGCCGGCAACTCCAGCGGGATCGTCGACGGCGCGGCGGTCGTCTTCTTGGCGTCAGGGGATTATGTCACCAAGCACGGGCTCACCCCGCGCGCCCGGATCCGCGCCACCGCGACGGCCGGCGCCGAGCCGGTGATCATGTTGACGGCGCCCGCGCCCGCGTCGGAGAAGGCGCTCCGCCTCGCCGGGATGAGCGTGGGCGACATCGACCTCTGGGAGATCAACGAGGCCTTCGCCACGGTGCCGCTCCAGACCGCCCGCAAGCTCGGGATCGATCCGGCGCGGATCAACGTCAACGGCGGAGCGATCGCGCTCGGCCACCCGCTCGGTGCGACCGGGGCGTGCCTCGTCGGCACCGCGATTGACGAGCTCGAGCGGCGCTCGCTGGCGACGGCGCTGATCACCCTCTGCATCGGCGGCGGGATGGGCGTCGCCACCATCCTCGAGCGCGTCTCCGGCGTCTCGGCCCAGCGCTGATCGTCCCGCCCCCGCCGCGCGCGTGATCGACTAGGCTGGCGTTCATGGCGACCCCGGGGAAGGCCGGCGGGCACGGGCCCGCGCACCACGCGGATCACGGCCATGATCACGGCAACGATCACGACCATGATCACGATCACGATCACGATCACGATCACCCGCCGGCTGGCAAGGCCGCAGCCGCGCCGCGCGCCGGCGGGCACGATCACGATCACGACCACGATCTGAAGAGCACGCCGCTCCGCCGGCTCGCCTGGGCGCTGGCGATCACCGGGAGCTTCATGCTGGTCGAGGCCGGCGTGGGCTGGTGGTCGCAGAGCCTGGCGCTGCTCGCCGACGCCGGGCACATGCTCTCCGACGCGGCGGCGCTGGCGCTGGCGATCGTGGCGCAGAAGGTCGCGGCGCAGTCGCGGACGCGGGCGCGCACCTACGGGTTCCGGCGCGCCGAGGTGCTCGCGGCCTTCGCCAACGGCATCGCCCTCGCCGTGACGGCGATCTGGATCTTCATCGAGGCCGCGTCGCGCTGGCGCGAGCCGCCGGCGATCCAGGGCACGGCGATGACGGTCACCGCGGTGTTCGGCCTGATCGTCAACCTCGTCGCCGCGGTGATGCTCGGCGTCGGCGGGCACGGCCACAACGTCAACACCCGCGCCGCGCTGGCCCACGTGCTCACCGACGCGCTCGGCTCCGTGGGCGCGATCCTCGCGGGCGCGCTCGTGCTGCTCTTCGGCTGGAACCGCGCCGATCCGCTGGTGAGCAGCCTGATCGGCGTGCTCGTCCTCTGGGGCGGGTGGCGCCTCGTGCGCAACACGTCACGCGTGCTGATGGAGGGGAGCCCGGTCGAGATCGACATCGCCCACCTGGAAGAGACGCTGCGCGGCGTCCCCGGCGTGGTCGACTTTCACGATCTCCACGTGTGGTCGATCTCCGACGGCTTCGACGTGCTCACCGTCCACGTCGTCGTCGCCAAGGGCTACCATGGCATCGAGGTCGTGGCCTCGGTGAGCCGCGCGCTGCGGGAGAAGCACAAGCTCGATCACTGCACGATCCAGCCGGAGCCGGAGCGGGACGAGCAGCTGATCACCATCGGGCGCAAGGCCGAGCCCGCGTAGCTGCGGCGACGCGAGGCTGCGGCGCAGGCAGCGCCTTCAGATCCCGCAGGCGACGTTCTTGCTCTGGAGGGCGATGGCGCGGGCGTCGTCGAGCGCCGTGGCTTCGGCCAGGAGCCACTTGAACATGGCGTTGCCGAGCGGGCGCTGCTGGCGATCGTTGAAGAGCCACACCGCGAGGCTGGTGATGTCGGGGTGGACTTTGTAGAAGGCGAGGCGGCGGAAGTCCTGGCCGGCGAGGCGGGCGCCGTGCTCGTAGGCGAGGCGGAGCGTCGTCCACTCGCGCCACTCGTCGACGGCGGGGAGCTCGCGCTTCTCGTCGAGGCGGCGGCGGAGCGCGTCGGAGGAGGCCTCGACGCCGACGAGGAGGTGGTCGCGCACGCGGCGGCGCACGCGATCGATCGTCGGGCTCGGCGCGGCCTCGGCGGCGCCGCGCTCGACGAGGGTGTCGAGGCCGAGCTCGCGCGAGAGGACCAGCGCCGTGAGGTCGTCTTCCACGGCCTCGCGGAGGCGGGCGAGGGTGCGCGTGGAGCTGGCTTCGCCGAGCAGCAGCGCGCGCTCGGCGAGGATGCGCTCGGCGACGCGGTCCTCGAGGATGGCGTCCCAGGCGCGGCCGAGGGTGAGCAGATCCGCGCCCTCCACCGAGGCGATCGGCTTGGTGAGCACCGCGGCGTGGCGGGCGAGGGCGTTGCTCCAGTCGTCGGCGGCGACGACCGCGGGGCTCCGCGGCGCGGGCTCCTTGGGGTCGAGCTCGAGGTAGACGCCGTCGAGCACGTCGAGGGCGCGGCGGACGATCGACCGCGTGCCGCGGCGGTTCGGGGCGATCACCCAGCGCAGCCAGAGGCCGAGGCGGCCGGGCGCGAGCGGCTCGCCGAGGAGCGACTGGGCGACGGCGGAGAGCAGCCAGGCCTGGCGGCCGGAGCCGAAGCCGACGCCGATCTCGGCGACCTCGGACCACGCGCCGCGCGAGGCCGCGTCCGCCGCGAGCCACCCCGCCGCGAGGCGCCGCGCCGTGGGCGGGCAGGCGCGCGGATCGATCTCGGTCACGGTGCGGATCACCGCGCGCGCGCCGTCGCGATCGCCGCGCGCCGCGAGGAGCAGGCCGCTCGCGAGGATGCCGGCGCCGCCGATCGTCTGCACCTGCGCGGGCCGCAGCCGGTCCTCCAGCCACGCCGTCGCGGCCTCGTCGGGCTCGCGCCGGCGGAGCAGCGCCCACGCGCCCGCGAGCGCGGCGCCGCCGTGGAGGTCGCCGTCGAAGGTGACCTCGGCGCTGCGGGCGAGCCAGTAGGCGAGGCGAGGGAGGCCGAGCGGGATGAGCACGAGCCGCGTCGTCGTCCAGGGGAAGGCGAGGGCGATGATCGCGAGCAGCGGCGGGAGCAGGTAGATCTGCCCGCCGAGCACGCCCGCGAAGAGCACGAGGCCGACCGGCACGAGGATGCTCCACACGGCCGCGGTGAGGGGCACGTGGGTCTTGCCGGGGCCCTTGTTCTTGGGGCCGAGCATCGAGATCACCGCCGAAGCGATGATGCCTGCGAGCGCGCCGTACATATCAGGGGCTCCTCCACCCGAGGGCGGCGAGCGCCTCGGGCCAGGGATCGCGCGCGCGGGGCGCGGGATCGTTCTCCTCGAGCGGCGCGCTCGCCTCCGGCGAGGGCAGGGCCTCGGGGTCGAGGCGCGCCCAGATCTCGTGATCGAGGCGCCGCGCCGGATCGCGCAGCTCGGCCATGGCGGCGCGCACCTTCTCCGGCGTGCGCTCGGCGCGGCCGACGGGCGTGGGGTAGGCGGCGGCGCTCTTCAGTTTGAGCTCCAACATTCCCAGCAGCTTCGTGCCTTGCCGCTCGATCGCCTGGCGGGTGGCGTCGGGCCGCAGGCCGAGCACATAGAACGGGTTGTCCCGGATGCGCAGGGCGGCGGCGCTCTCGGTCGGGCTCGCTTCGCTCACGCGGTCACCTCACGCCGGAGTCGTGCCCGAGGCGGCGCTGCTGCGCCGAGACCGGGAGGAGCTTCCAGATGTCCTGTACGATGGTGCGGAGCGCGTCGTTGTCGTGCCGCTCGATCGCCTTGCGCCCGGCCTGCACCAGCGTCCGCGCCCGCACCATGTCGGTCGCTTGATCGGCCTCGGAGGCCGCGTCCTCGAACATCCACGCCCAGGCCTCGGGGTGGCGCTGGAAGCAGGCGTTGTGGAGGTTGCGCACCACGCGGAGCTGGCGCTGGAGCTCGACGGCGTTGCGCTCGGAGCGGGCCTTCTCCACGGCCTGCGAGGCCTCTTCGAGGAGCTGCTGCTCGGACTTCGAGCCGAGCTGGCCGACCCAGATTGCGGCCTCGCTCAGGTCGCGGCGGGCGCGGCTCTCGAGCTCGGGCCAGCGCTTGTCGGCCTCGCACTCCTCGAGCATCCCGTCGAGCTCGAGCAACGTGCGGCGGCCCTTCTGCCCGGCGTCGGCGTCCCCGCCGCGGGCGGCCTGCGTGTCTTTCTCGGCCTCGATCAGCGCGCACTCGACGTAGGTGAGGCGGCCGATGGTGCGCTCGGCGTTGCGGCTCATCGCGTCGGCGCGCAGCTCGATGATCCGGGCGCGCATGGCGGCGACGGTGGCGTCGAGGGCGTCGGGCGAGGCGTCGGGGACGAGGAGGTGCGCCACCTGCTCGAAGACCTGGCCGAGCGCGGGGACGAGCGCGCGCGCCGAGAGGTGGCCGCCGCGATCGAGCTCGAGCGTGATCTCCACGGGCGAGCCCGCGGGCAGGGTGGCCTTCACCGACGAGCCCCCGATCTCGAGCGAGCCGACGAGGCGGCAGAGGTGCGCCTGGGCGAGCTCGCCCTGCACGATCGGGATCTTGAGCAGGCACCCGGTCGACCCGCGGGCCACGCTCTCCACGGTGTGATGCACGAAGGTGCGCTTGGCCGGCAGCGGCGCGCCCCGCGCGAAGTAGACGCGGACGCTGTCGTCGGCGAGGGCCACGCCCACGGTGCGCGACAGCGGCGGATCGGCGATCGTCATCCCCTGGACGATGGTGAACGTCGAGGGCGAGAGCGCGATCGCCGCGCCCGTCGCGCTCTTCGCCTCGATCGTGAAGACGTTGGGCCGCCGCGGGAGCAGGTCGAGCGTGACGATGAACGCGCCCTCCTCGTCGAGGGGGACGTCGGGGCTCGTCCACAGGCCATCGTTGCGGCTCAAACGAATCTTCACGCCCTCGTTCTGCCCGGCGTCGACGAGCCGGCCGATCACGTGCGGGGTGAGATCCGACGACATCGCGGGGTGCTGGAGCCAGACGCGGCGCCCGGTCTCCTCGCGGCTCTTGGCCTCGCTGCGGGCGTCGAGGCCGGCGGTGGCGGCGTAGATCGACGCGCCCTGCGCCACGAGCGTCATCGGGTCGAGGCCCTCGCCGAAGGGCGCGCCGAGGGCCTCGCGCACGCGGGCGCGCAGGGCCGGCATCACCGTGGGGCCGCCGACGAGGACGACGCGGCCGATCTGCCCGGGGCCGAGGCCGTGCGCCGCGAGGAGGCGCTTGCAGACCTCGATCGATCGCTCCACCAGCGCCGACGTCAGCGCCTCCAGCGTCCCGCGCTCGATGACGAGGTCGATCTCCACCGATTTGCCGTCCACCTCGAGCGCGTCCGCGAGGATCAGCGAGGCCTCGGTCGCGCGCGTGAGCTCGATCTTCACCTCTTCCACGGCGAGCTTGAGCTTGCGCAGCCCCGCGGCGTGCTTGGGGTTGGCGCGGCTCACCGTCACGCCCTGGGTGCGCTCGACCTCTTGCAGCACCCAGTCGACGAGGGCGGCGTCGAAGTCGCGGCCGCCGAGGAAGTTGTCGCCGTCGTGGCCGACGACGCGGAGCAGGCCGTCGCGGGTCTCGAGGAGCGAGGCGTCGAAGGTGCCGCCGCCGAGGTCGTAGACCAGCCAGCTCCCCGTCTTCTCGTCGGCCGACCAGCCGGCCGCGAGCGCCGAGGCCACGGGCTCCTGGATCAGCTCCACCTTCTCGAAGCCGGCGAGGCGCGCGGCCTCCGACGTCGCCGCGCTCTGCGGCAGCTCGAAGAGCGCGGGCACCGAGATCACCGCGCGCGAGGGGACGAAGCCGAGGTGCTCTTTCACGTCGGCGCGCAGCGATTTCAGCACCTCGGCGGCGAGCTCCTCCGGCTTCTTCGAGGCCTTCGCCGCCTTGAAATCGAGCGACTGCGCCGTGCCCATCAGGCGCTTGAACTCGCTCCGCGTGTTGTCGGCGTCGTTCTCGAGGAAGCGCCGCGCCTTCGCTCCGACGGTGACGCCGCCGCGCGCGTCGATGCGCACGACCGAGGGCGTGAGCGTCGCGCCCTGGCTGTTGCGAACCAGCGTGACCTTCTCGCCGTCGAAGACAGCGGCGGTGGAGTTGGTAGTACCGAGGTCGATGCCGACGTAGAGCGGTCGCAGGGACATTGCGCGTAGAATACACAGGAAGGGCGTCGGCGCAGCCCGCCGGCGCAGTTTCCCTTTCCCACCTACCCCGAGAACATCTCCGTTACCCACACCATCCCGTCGGGCGCGCGGACCACGGCCACGCCGACGCGGGTGAACTTGTCGAGCAGCAGGTTCCCCCGGTGGGAGGGGCTGGCCCAGAGCGCGCGGTGGGCGTTCTCGAGCGATCCGGCGCTGGCGACGTTCTCGCCGGCGACGTGGGCCTTGATGCCGGCCGCCTTGATCCGCGCCGCCGGATCGCCCCCGCCGACGTCGTGGCCGACCATGCGGGCGCGGAGCATCTCCTCCGAGTGGGCGCGGGCGAGCTTGTCGAGCGCCCCGTCCCGCGCGAGCGGCGAGACCTGCTCGGCGGCGCGGGCCGCGTTGATCATCCGGAGCATCCCGTCGTCGTCGTCCTTGGCGCCCTTGGCGGCGGACTCCCCGGGCGCGGGCGCGGGCACGAACTGCGCGGGCGGCGCGGTGCCGGCGAAGATCATGGCCTCGAGCACCGGGCGCGGGCCGGTCGTGACGGTGGCGAGCACCTGCACCATCCACGGGCCGGGCTGGTCGACCGAGAAGGTGGAGTGGATCTTCGAGCCCGCGAGCGAGGCGATCACGGTCTTGGGCGCGCCGCGCGGCCCGAGGAGCACGACCTTGGCGTCGCTCGCCGGCACCAGCATCGTCCCGTCGAGCGTGATCCACTGGCCGACGCGCGCGGTGGTGGGCAGCGGCGCGAGGTCGGCCAGCGTGTCCACGGCGACGGCGGCGATCACCGTCATGCCATCGTCCCCTTTGACCCGGGCCACCCCGCAGCGCCGCGATCCGAGCGTGTTCCAGGGCGCGATCCACGCCTTGACGCGGCGGGCGATGTCGTCGTCCTCGAGCGCTTGCCCGGCGATCGACCAGGCCCGGGGCCACACATGAGGGTCGCCGGCGGCGCGGAGGTTGAAGGCGAGCTCGTCGGCGCCGAGGAGCGAGGAGCCGTCGAGCTGGCGCCGCGCGGATCGGGCGGCGACCTCGGTCAGCGCGGCGTCGGAGCTGCCGCAGAGCGCGAGGAGCGGGGCCGACTTGGCGTCGGCGGCGGCCGGGTGCGGGGACTGGGTCGCGGCCTTCCACACCAGAGGCAGCGCCTCGGCGTGCGCCGGCGTCGGCAGGCCCAGCGCCAGCGCGATCACCGCTCCCCCTGCTCCCCGCTTCAACCTCTTCACTGCCGTCTCGATCATCACCAGGCTCGATCTTCCGGCTCTTCGCCTGCTACTCGTCGTCGTCATCGTCCGTGGGGCGGGAAGGGGAGAAGCCCCGCCGCATGCGTCGCCGCACGTCGCGGGCGATGTCCTGGTCCTTCATGGCCCGGCGCACGGCGTCTTCGATCTTGGATTTTATCGCCTCTTTGAGCTCGTCGAGGCCGTGCTCGTCTTCGTTCGCGTCGAGGCGGACCGTGTAAACGCCGACCGGCGCCGACTTCTGCCCGAAGAGGTCACGTTCGACGTAGCGGACCATCGCTCGATGCACATCCGGCGGCGCGACCCGGGCTCGCTCGGGGCGGTGCTGGCCCAGGATCTCGAACATCACGTACCCGGCGAGGCCCTCTTCGTGCGCCAGGGCGAGGAGCTCTTCCAGGTTGGCGTCGGGCTCGTCGTCGTCGTTCTTGCGATCGACCATGTAGGCGCCGAGCGCGGCCTCGAGGCAGATGACCTCCTCCACCACGCTCAGGTAGTACGGTGTCTCGCGGGGCTGCTCGAAGATCTGCGCGCGCACCTCGGGCTCGTAGCGCATCACCGCGCGACAGCCGCCGTACATCTGCGCAGGGGTGCCCTCGGCGGTGACGACGTGGATCGCGCCGGCGCTGTCCACGTCGAGCAGGATCGCGAACGGCGCCACGCGGAGGCCGCCCGCGCCGAGGCGCTTGGCCAGCGCGAGGCCCCGGCGCGAGTCGGGCTGGTACGCCAGCGCCTCGGCCGTGAGCTTCCTGGCCGCAGCGACGTCGCCGCGCTTCTCGGCCAGCTCGGCCAGCCCGAGGTACGGCGGCGCGAAGGTGGGATCGACGGCGACAGCGGCGTGGTAGGCGCGCTCGGCCTCCTCGATCTTCCCGCTCTTCGCCAGGGCCGCGGCGAGCGCCAGCGGGACGGCCGGCGCCTTCGGGCTCTTGAGCGCCGCCGCGCGGTACGCCGCGATCGCCCCGGCCCCGTCCCCGCGGGCGGCGAGCGCCTCGCCCCGCGCGAGCTCGCCCCGCGCCTCGGCGGCTCCCGCGGCGGGGACCAGTTCGCTCGCGCCGCCCGGGCCCTTCCGCGCGATCGACCAGCCGTCCGGCTCGTCGGCGGGCGGCCCGTACTGCACGGCCGGGTTGGCGATGTCGCCGGGCGCGGCGTCGACCACGTAGAACCGCGGCGAGTCGTCGAGGATCGTCGCCACCATCCGCGTGAACTTGAGCGCGTCCTCCGGCTCGTCGAGCCGCCGGTTGTTGGCGTACCAGAAGCGCTCGAGATCGGGGAACACCCGCGGCGCCGGCGTCGTGATCTCGTGATCGCTGGGCGCGAGCAGCGCGAGCTGCTGCGGCGTGTAGGCCGGCAACCAGGCCGGCGCGCTCCCCGGAGCGCCGTGAATCTTGACCTGGACCGTCGTGGACGGGGACGCGGGTTCTTGCGGCTTTCGGCCGGCGCAGCCCGTGGCGCCGAGAATCGTGAAGAGGAGAAAGGCCGCTACCGCACGCCGCATCGAGGAAAGAGCTAGCAGGTTTTCACGGGGAGAGCGAAGGGCGCGACACCGCCTTCCCCGGCTGCGCTCCAGCGTTCGAAGCATCACATCGACCTGGTCATGACGCCTCGAAGAGGGCGTGGCTCCCGATCCCGACGAGGCCCCCGAGCGCGCCATCGCATGACGCGGAGCAACGTGCCCGCAACGTGCTCGGTTCGCCGCTGCACACCGCTTTGGGATCCTCCAACTTCCAGCGAGTGGGATAGAGTGCCCGGCAATGGAGGTCGTCTCCCTCTCCGCGCTCCCCGTCGCCTCGGTTCTCTGGCAATCCAGCCCCGGCAGCACCGTGCTCACGGTGATCTGCAAAGCGACCTTCTCCCTCGAGCCGGGCGAATCCCCGCTCGCCGAAGAGCAAGAGCCGGTCAGCGATCACGATCGCAGCGCGACCAAGGCCGGCGCCGGCGTCCTCCTCGTCGGCCCGGGGTACCCCCACGGCGACCGCGTGGGGCGCGCGCCCGTCGCGCACATCGTGGTGGGCACGATCGACTCGCGGCTGGAAATCCAGGGGGAGGCTCGCTTCAACGAAGAGCTCGGGCCCCTCTCCGCGCTCCGCGCCGACGAGCGCTTGCTCCTCGAGAACCTCCACGTCGAGCACCCGCGCCTGCTCACGCGCCTGCCGGGGATCCGGCCCTTCGCCTTCCTCGATCGCCTCGGCGCTCCGCAGCGCTTCGCCTTCGAGGCCGACACGCTCTGGATCGACACCGCCCGCTCGATCTGCTCGCTCACCTTCCGCGTGGCCATCCCCCTCCGCAGCGCCGAGGAGCAGGGCGCGGTGCTCGTCACCCTGGCGCAGGCCGGGCAAGAGCCGACGTGGGCCGACATCCCGACGCGACGCCTCCCGATGCTCTCGGAAGACCTGGCGACCGGCGACGAGATCGAGGGCCCGATCGATGACGTCGAAGGCCCGCTCGACGACACCAACGCCGGCTACCCCGAGGTCGAGGGCCACGAGTCCCTTCCCACGCAGCGGCCGCCCGCGCTGACGATCCCCTTCGACCTCGCCAGCGGCGATTTCCAGATGCCCGGGCTGCCCTTCGCCTCGCGCAGCCCCACGCCGGCGCCCCCGCCGAGCGACGCGCTGGGGATGCCGCCCTCGGGAGGGCTCCCGTTTCGCGCCTCGCCCTCGGGCGTGGTGATCCCGAGCCCGCCGGTGTCGTCGCCGTCCGCGGCCTTCCCGAGCCCGCCGATCTCGTCGCCGTCCGGCGCCTTCCCGAGCCCACCGATCTCGTCGCCGTCCGGCGCCTTCCCGAGCCCGCCGGTGTCGTCGTCGCCCGCGGCCTTCCCGAGCCCGCCGATCTCGCTGCCGTCGTCCCCGGCCATGCCGCTCCGGGTGCCGCCGCCGCCTCGCTCGGAGCCGGTGCGCTTCGCTCACCCGAGCACCGCGCCGCCGCCTCCGCCCTCGCCGGTGCGGGCGCCGCCTCCCTCGGCGATGCCGTCGCCGCCGGCGCTGCCCTCGTCGGTCGGCAGGCCGCCGCCGATGGTCGCCCCCGCGCCTCCGCTGTCGGTGCCGTCGCCGCCCGGCGGATCGGCGATGGCCACGAGCGGCGTCTTCTTCGCGTCAGGCACCGCAGCGGCGGTGAGCGAGCCCTGGTTCGCGCGCCGCGCCGATTCCGCGCCGACGCCGCAGGCGAGCACGCCGCTGCCCACGTCGCACGGATCGTCCCAGCGGATCGAGCCGGAAGGCGCGATCCAGCTCGTCTTTCACGAAG
>FSTQ01000300.1_pt1 | contig 25482 bp, 19 predicted proteins | sample 1637281 | NCBI WGS metagenome assembly FSTQ01 (sample SAMEA3914818, study PRJEB12502) | metagenome | biome: forest; material: soil | place: Canada | collected 2010-06-26 | depth 0.1 m
CGCGCGCGTAAGCAAGCGGACCAGAGCCGCGCGCGTGAGCAAGCGGACCCTTTAGCTAAAGGTCCCCTTGCTGGCGCGCGGGGCTCTGGTCCGCTTGCTAGCGCGCGCGGTTCCAAACGTTGCGTGGGCTCTTGCTTGATTGAGAGTCGCGCTCGCCAATTAGAAGTTGACCGTGTGGTGCATGATGTGCTGAGCAACGCTCTCAGCGTTTGCGGCGCACTACCATACCGCGAGCGCTCACCCGCGCCCAGGCCAGGTCTAATTCGACCTACCCCGCATCCCCTCTGGGGGCGCGTCCCCCGCGCGGCGTGGATTTCCTTTGGAGCTCAAGCAGTTGGAACATCGTGGTCCGGGTCGACCCTGACCCATCTGGATCGATGTCCCAGTCGACTGGCAGTCTGCCCAAGACTCCCCGCGTCGCCGCAAAGCATGATCCAATCGCACCTGCCGCGCAATCGCTCCGGGCCAACTATTCTTCGCTGGTCGTGAGATATCGTATCACGGAGCCGGCGAGAGAAGGGCCAACTTCTCTGCGACGACAGGGCACGACGAGACCCCTTGACCAGCCACCCTCGCTGGTCAAGTAAACGGATCTCTATCTCTCCCCCACGGCCCGCGCGCTCGAGGCGCGGGCCGTTCAGCTGCTCTGGCCCGGGGCTACTCGTTCTCTTCCGGCGAGGCCGCGACCGGGAGATCGACCAGGAACACCGTCCCCTTGGGCGTGTTGCCCGAGGCCCGGATCCGGCCTCCGTGGTTGTCGACGATGCTGCGGACGATGCTCAGGCCGAGGCCCGTCCCGCGGCCGTCGACCTTGGTCGTGAAGAAGGGGTCGAAGATCTTTGGCAGCGTGTCCTGGTCGATGCCGTGGCCGTCGTCGGTGACGATGACCTCGACCTCGCCTGGCCTCGGCATCGAGGTGGTGATGGTCAGGAGGCCGCCCTGGTCGCGCATGGCGTGGGCGGCGTTGGTGAAGAGGTTGACGAACACCTGGGTGAGCTGGCCGGCGACGCCGCGGACCGGGTGGATGTCGCCGAAGTTGCGCTCGACCATCACCCCGGTTTGATCGAGGTCGTGCTCGCAGAACACCAGGGCGCGGTCGATGATGTCGTGGATCGGGACCGAGGCGGGGACGACCTTGCGAGGGCGCGAGTACTCCGTCAAATCCCGGGAGAAGCGCAGGATCCGCTCCGCGGCCTCGTTGATGCGGGCCAGGCGATCGACGTCGCCGGGGTCGGAGCCGGAGCGCTCGCCCTTCTTCCGGAGGTAGTCCGAGTAGGCCACGATCGACGTGAGCGGGTTGTTGATCTCGTGGACGATGCCCGCCACCATCTGGCCGAGCGAGGCCAGCTTCTCGAGCTGGATCACCTGGTCTTGCAGGCGATGGACCTCGGGCGACGGGGCGCGGTGGAGGGCGCGGTGGACGCGGATCACCGCGCCGAGCACCTGGGCGAGGCGGTCGAGGAAGAGCTGGGTCGGGGCCTCGCTCAGGCGCTCGTGATCGTGGGCGCCGATGTGGAGCGTCGCGCCCTCCTCGCCGGGGATGGCGAAGGTGCGCTCGCCGTCGTGCTCGGGGAAGAGGCGCGCCGCGTCGGGATCGCCGACCTGGCTCACGCGATCGGGGCAGCGCACCACGATCTGGCGGCCGTCGGCGTCGGGGATGCACGCCCCCAGCGCCACGTCTTCCAGCACCTCGACGCCGAGGGCCAGCAGCGTCCCCGTCGACTCCGCGAGCGGGGCCGTCGGCGACAGCGCCGCGTGGACCACGAGGAGCCGATCGAGCCAGTCAGGAGGCACGTTGCGCGAGAGCGAGATTCGCTCCGCGCTCGGGACCTCCGAGGTCCGGGCGTGATCGGACGGTCTCACGACGCCCTCCGCCGACATTCGTACGTTCGTCATCCGGCCGCCTGCTTGGGATCGTCGTCGCACGAGCGATCCAGGTCGAGAATTTTGGCTGCCCCGACGTAGCTCTTGGTTTCGTAGCGCGTAATTTTTCCGATCTTGCGGACGATGTCGGCCATGCGCTCGCCCTCCTGAAGGATGATCCCCGCCGCGTTCTTCACGGCGTTCGAGTCTTCGGCGCGGCGCCGGATCAGCTCGGCGTAGCCGAGCACGCTGGTGAGCGGCTGGTTGAGCTCGTGCGCGGCGGCGCCGGCGAGCTCGGCGATGATCGCCTGCTTTTCCCGGGCGCGGAGCTCTTCCTGAGCCGCGTTGAGCTGGGTCTCCATGCGCAGGCGGTCGCGGAGATCGGTGAAGATGCCGACGGAGCCGAAGGGCTTGCCGTGCTCCATGATCAGCGCGGCCGAGAGGAGCACGGGGATGTCGGCGCCGTCGCGCCCGCGGACCTCGGTCCGGTAGCCCTCGAGCCGGCCGGGGCCGCCGTGCTCGCGCGAGTGGATCAAGCGCATCATCGCCGTGGCGTTGCCGGGCGGGTAGATCTCGCGCACGTTGAGGCGGCCCACGGAGTCCTTGGCCGAGAAGCCGGTGATGCGCTCCGCGGCGCGGTTGAAGAGCAGGACCACGCCGGCCATGTCCGCCGAGATGATCGCGTCGACCGAGCTCTCGATGACGCGCTCGAGGAAATCCCTGGTCTTGGTCAGCTCGGCGGCGGTGGCGCGGTCGGCGGTCACGTCGCGGAAGCTGACGAGGATGGCGCCGCTCTCTTCGCGGAGGACGCTGCTGAAGCTGACGCTGAGGATGCGCCGCTCCCCGTTGCGGCGGATCGAGAGGTCGACCATGTGCGGGAACTCGCCGTCGGCGAACCCGGCGCGGATGGCGGAGAGGCGCGGGTGGTCGGCGGGATCGATCTGCGCGGCGAACTCCCGGCCGGCGAGATCGGCCTCGGAGCGGCCGGTGATCTCGTGGGCGCGCGGGTTGGAGAAGAGCACCTGCCCGTCGAGGTCGATGACGACGATGCCGTCGGCCGCCGAGTAGAAGAAGTCCGCGTAGTGCTGGAGCGCCTTCAGTCGCCGCTCGGCCTCGAACTTGGCGACGGTGATCTGCTGGGTCTGATCGCGCATCGTCTGCAAGATGCGGGCGTTGCGCAGGGCGATCGCCGTGGCGTTGGCCACGGTGCGCGCCAGCGAGAGCTCGTGCTCGCGGAGCGCGACGGGCTGGCGGCTGCGGAGGAAGAGCACGCCGAGCGGCTTCTCTTCGAAGACGATGGGCAGGAGCGCGAGCGAGCGGAAGGCGTTCTCGGGCATCCCGGCGCGGACGAGATCGAGGAGCGGGTGGGTCTCGATGTCCTCGATCACGAGGGGCTCGCCCTCGCGGAGGACCTGCTGAATCTCCGGGTATTTGTCGAGCTCGATCGGCCGATCGCGGAGCTCCTTGTCGTCGCTGGCGGCGACGACGTAGCCGATGCGATCGCCCTCGGGGACGAGGACGATGCTGCACCGATCGACGCGCGCGACCTCGGCGATGCGGCGGACGACGGTGAAGAGGATGTTGCGAAAATCGAGCGTGGAGGAGAGCGCCTGCGTCAGCTCGAGGACGACCTTGGCGTCGCGCTCCTTGCGGCCGAGGGCCTCGACGTACTCGCGCATGCGGAGCTGCCCGCGGATGCGCGCGATGAGCTCGGCGGGGCGGAAGGGCTTGCGGACGAAATCGTCGGCGCCCATGTCGAAGGCCTTGGAGACGTCGTCGTCGGAGTCGAGCGCCGTCAGCACCAGGACCGGCAGATCGGCGGTGCGCGGGCTGGTGCGGAGGGCGCGCAGCACCGCGAACCCGTCGGGCGGCGGCATGACGAGATCGAGGAGCACGAGCGAGGGCGTGTTCTCGGCGAGCCAGTCGAGCGCCGCCGATCCCGAGGTCGCGATGGCCGTCTTCAAGCCCGCGGCGCGCAGCGTGTGCGTCAGCACGTGACGACTGACGGCGTCATCGTCGACGACGAGGACCGGCGCGGGATGGGCCACGATCGAGAGCTTACCTGCCAACGGCGGCCCGCGAGAAGGGCCAAGGCCGGAGGCGGCGCTGATCCTCGGCTGGGACGCGAATTGTCCGCTTGGCCTTCAGGAGAACGCCTCGCCCCGTCGGGTGTAGGTGCAGGTCAGCCGAGGGGATCGCGCGCCTTGCGTCGCTCCGGGGCGGCCTTCACGCCTTCCCGCTCTCGCCGCTCGGCCGATCTTGCCAGTGCCCGCCGACCTGGTGATCGAGCTCCTCGCGGTCCTTCTCGAACTGGCGCTCGAGCTGATCGCGCGCGACGCGGGCCCGCTCGGTGCGCTGGCCGAGATCGAGCTCGACGCCGTCCTCGCCGCGGAGCTCTTCGAGCGAGGACAGGTTGTGGCGGCGGAACTTCGCGGCCCGCTCGCGCGCCTCGTAGGGCCCGACGCCGAGCACCTCGAGCGTCCTCCTGCCCGCCATGAGGGCGGAGTCGAAGAGCTCGCGCTCGAGGATGTCGACGCCGCGCTTGCGCAGCTCGAACCAGTGGGAGACGTTGCGCGCGCGGGCCACGATCTTGAGCTGCGGGAAGTGGCGCCGCGCGAGATCGACCAGCTTGAGGTTGGCCTCGACGTCGTCGATGGCGTTGACCAGCACTTTGGCGTGCGCGGCGCCGGCGGACTCGAGCAGATCGAGGCGCGTGGCGTCGCCGTAGAAGATGCGGAAGCCGAAGCGGCGCAGGAGCTCGATGGCGTCGGGATCGATGTCGAGCACCGTGGCGCGCAGGCCGCTGGCGAAGAGCATGCGGCCGACGATCTGCCCGAAGCGACCGAAGCCGGCGATGATCACCGGCGCGTCCTCGCCCTCGATCGCGTCGGGCTCGCGCGCCTCGGCGGCGCCGCGGCGGCGCTGCACGAGGTCGGCGAGGACCACCAGGATCGGCGTCAGCGCCATCGAGAGCGCGACCATCAGCGTGAGCCGCTTGTCCCACTCGCCGGGGAGGAGCCGCGCCGCGCGGGCGACGCCGAAGACCACGAAGGCGAACTCGCCGCCCTGCGAGAGGAGCGCGGCGAACATCAGCCCTTGCGGCGCCGGCCCGCGCGCGACCCCGAGCCGCCGCGCCACGAGGTAGAGCGCGCCGGCCTTGAGCAGCGTGAAGCCGAGCACGAGGCCGAGGAGCAGGAGCGGCTGGCTCGCGAGCAGCCCGAAGTCGATCGACATGCCGACGGCGATGAAGAAGAGCCCCATCAAGAGCCCCTTGAACGGCTCGATGTCGGTCTCGAGCGCGTGCCGGTACTCCGAGCTCGCGAGCAGCACGCCGGCCAGGAAAGCTCCGAGGCCCATCGAGACGTGGACCCGCTCCATGATCTGCGCGATGCCGATGACGAGGAGGAGCGCGAAGGCCGTGGAGACCTCGCGCAGGTGGGTCTTGGCGATCAAGCGCAGCGCCGGGCGCGTCGCGAAGCGGCCGATGACGATCACGCCGATGATCGCCGAGGCGACCTTGGCGAAGCCGAGCCAGCGCGAGCCGGTGGGCGCGCTGGCCTCCTCGGACAGGAGCGGCACGATCCCCACCAGCGGGATCGCCGCGATGTCCTGGAAGAGCAGGATCGCGAACGCCGCCTTGCCCATCGGCGAGGCGAGGAGCCCGCGCTCTTTCATCGTCTGCACCGCGATGGCCGTCGACGAGAGCGCGACGGCTAGGCCCGCGATCAGCGCCCCCTTCCACGGCAGCCCCGACGCCAGGCCCCCGGCCACGAGCACCGCGCCGCACGCGCCGAGCTGCGCCGCGCCCCCGCCGAAGACGCTGCGGCGCATCTGCCAGAGCCGGCTCGGATCGAGCTCGAGCCCGATGAGGAAGAGCATCAGCACCACGCCGAGCTCGGCGAAATGAAGGATGGTCTCGACGTCGCGCACGAGGCCGAGGCCGAACGGCCCGATCACGCACCCGGCGATGAGGTACCCGAGCACCGAGCCGAGCCGCAGCCGGCTGGCGATGGGGACGCAGATCACCGCCGCGGTCAGGTAGACGATCGCGTCGACGAGCACCGTGCGCTCAGGCATCGGAGCCGACCTCTCCCGCCTTCACGCCCTCGGCGAGCAGCGCCTCGAGCCGCGCCCGATAGCGCGCCCCCGCGGCCTTGAGCTCCGCGGGCTCCATGCCTTGCACGCCGAGCACGACGATCGGATCGAGCCAGGTCATCCCGCAGAACTGCGCGGTCTGCCGCATCACCGGCACGAAGGCCTCGAACGCGTGCTGGTGGATCCCCTCGGTCGTGTAGGCCTCGGCGTCGGCGCCGGCGGTGGTGACCCACAAGCAGCGCTTCCCCCGCAGCGCGTGCCCGCCCCGCCCGTAGGCCCACCCGAGCGTGAGCACCTTCTCGAACCAGAGCTTGAGCAGCGCCGGCGCGGTGTACCAGTAGAGCGGGTGCTGCCACACGACGACCGAGCACGCCGCGAGCGCGCGCTGCTCGTCTTCGACGTCGATCGCGAAGTCCGGGTAGAGGTCGTAGAGCGAGCGGATCTCCACGCCGGGCAGCCCGGCGATCGCCCGCCCGAGCGCGCGGTTGGCGTGCGATCGATCCGGGTAAGGGTGCGCTTGAAGGACGAGGATCATGGGCCGGTCATCGGGCATGGAAAGGTCAGCGGATCGCGCGCTCGCCTCCGGACGCACCGGGCGTGTTCCAGCACGATCGCGCGGCGATGTCGACGAGGAGGCGCGGCCACTCCCCGGCGCCCCGGCTCAGGAGAACAGATCGCCTTGCTTTTGCGGGGGCATCGGCTTGCCGAGGTGCTCGTAGGCCTTCCGCGTGGCGACGCGCCCGCGCTGGGTGCGGCCGAGGAAGCCTTGCTGGAGCAGGAAGGGCTCGTAGACGTCCTCCACCGTGTCGCGCGGCTCGCTCAGCGCCGCGGCGATGGTGTCGATGCCGACGGGCCCGCCCTCGTAGTGCTCGATGATCACCGTCAGCAGGCGGCGATCCATCTCGTCGAGCCCGGCGCTGTCGACCTCGAGCCGCTCCGCCGTGGTCCTGGCGATGGCCGCGGTGATCGCGCCCTTGCCCAGCACCTCGGCGAAGTCCCGCGCGCGGCGGAGGAGGCGGTTGGCGACGCGCGGCGTCCCCCGCGATCGCGCGGCGAGCTCGCGCGCGCCCGCGGGATCGATGGGCACGTCGAGCAGGCCCGCGCTGCGGAGGATGATCTTCTCGAGGTCCTCGATCGGGTAGTAGTCGAGGCGGACGATGTAGCCGAAGCGCGAGAGCAGCGGCGCCGTCAGGAGGCCGGTGCGCGTCGTGGCGCCGACCATGGTGAAGGGCTTGAGCGCGAGCTGGATCGTCGTCGCGTAGGGGCCGTCGCCGGTCATGATGTCGATCTGGAAGCCCTCGATCGCCGGGTAGAGGCTCTCCTCCACGGCCGGGGTGAGGCGGTGGATCTCGTCGACGAAGAGCAGATCGTTGGCCTCGAGCTTGGTGAGCAGCCCGGCGAGCGCGCCCTTGTGCTCGACGGCGGGCCCGCTCGTCGAGTGGAGGGTGACCCCCATCTCCTTGGCGAGGATGTACGCGAGCGTGGTCTTGCCGAGCCCGGGCGGCCCGCAGAAGAGGATGTGATCGAGCGGCTCTTTGCGGCGCCGCGCGGCCTCGACGAAGACCTTGAGGTTCTCTTTGTGCCTGCTCTGGCCGATGTACTCGTCGAGCGAGCTCGGGCGGAAGAGCCGATCGAAGCGGTCGTCGTCGCCGTTCTCGGCGGGGGAGAGCACGCGTTCAGCCATGGCGCCCCGAGGTGTATCGCAGCAGGGCCCGAGGCGTAACTACCGTCAGCAAAACCAGGCGGCCCGCCCGCTAAAAGCGGATCCCGTTCTCGGCGCGGTGCTTCCACCAGCGCCACCCGAGGATGGCCGCCGGGACGGCGCACACCGCGGCGAGGGGCGCCGTGGCGACGATACCGACGGCCACGGTCGCCGCCGTCGCCACGCCCGCGGCGATGCCCTTGCGCTGGGACTCCTGGAGAACTTCCGTTCGCGTCTTGCTCATGGGTCGTCAGGATAGTGCGCAGGGCAGGGGACCGCGAGGGGGCTCGGGAGGATCCTGCGAGAGAGCACCGCATCAGGGATATCCGGGTCCTCATTGCCGGAACGGCCCTGGTATCGCCGAGGCGGAAGAAAGAGGAATCTCAGCGTGGGAGGGGTTCCATGAAAAAGCTGAAGCTTCTGGTCGACGTCCTGCGCGCTGTGCGGCTGGTGATGAGCTACGTCGTTGACGATGGTGGACGCGTGGTCACGCCGCGAGACGTGCCTCGGCTCGGCGACTGAGGCCCGCGTCACCCCAGCGTCGGGAACGACGACAGCCTCGGCCGCAGCGAGGGCGCCATCAGCGGCAGCGAGACGCGGCACACCGGGGCTCCGTCCTGCGAACCGGTGACGTCGACCGCTCCGCCGTGGAGCTCGATCACCGAGCGCGCCAGGCTCAGGCCCAGCGTCAGGCCCTGGCCTCGCCCCGTGGGCTTGCGCGCGAAGAGGCGCTCGAGCTCGCCGTTCTCGAGCTCGCGGCTGCCGTACTCGACGTTGATGATCACCCGCTCGCACCGGCCGAGATCGTCGATGGGGGGGCCGGCGACGGCGCGCACGCGCACGAGCTTGGCGCTGGGATCGCCCGCGGCGACGCGGAGCGCGTGGGCGATGATCACCGCGAGCGCGCGCGGGGCGTAGGCCGGATCGGCGGACACCCAGGGCAGGCCGTCGGCGATCTCCACCGCCGCCTTCGTGTCCAGGTCGCCGGAGAGCTCGCGCGCCTTGCTCACGCCCTCGATCACGAGGCGGCGCACGTCGGTCGAGCGGGGCATCAAGGTGAGCTGCTCGGCCTCGATCCGGGCCGCGTCGAGGATGGTCTCGATCAGCGCCAGGAGCTCGCGCCCGCGGCGGGTGATGAGCTGGAGGCTCTCGCGCTGCGCGGCGGTGAGCGGCTCCTCCGCCACGAGCTCGGCGAAGCCGAGGATGGCGTTGAGGGGGCTCTTGAGATCGTGGCTGACGCTGGCGAACAGGAGGCCGCGCATGCGCTGCGCCGCGGCGCGGATGTCGAGCGCGCGCTCCTGGGCGGCGGCGAAGACGCGGAAGCGCGCGGTGAGCTCCTCGATGGCGCGGCCGAGGCTCTCGACGACGGCGAAGCGCGCCGGGCGAGCGATGCGCGCGCCGCCGCCGCGGAGGACGCTCTCGGTGCCGAGGAGCTGCACGCTCCGCGTCGCCAGCACGATGTCGTCCCCGAGCACGCGGCCGAAGAGGCCCCCGAGCGCCCCGGCGATCAGCACCGCGAGCAGGCCGACCAGCACCGCGGCGGTGGTGTCCTCGGGCGTCAGCTCGGCGGAGAAGCGGATCACCGCCTGCCCGTGAGAAAGCGGCGTCACCACCACGAGCTGCCCGTCGGCCTCGCGGACCATGGTCGGCTCGGTCGACTCGGGCGCCGCGGGATCGATGCGCGCGAGGAACCCGTAGCCCGCCGCCGCGGCGATGGCGTCCCCGCGCCCGGTGAGATCCGCCGCGCCCAGCCCCGGCCCCGCCTCGAGCGCGGCGCGCGCGATCAAGAGCGCCGTCGCGCGCCGGCTCTGCTCGGTGAGCGTGCGCAGGTGGGCGTGCGTCACCAGCACCGCGCCGGTGCCCATCAGCGCCACCGACGCGGCGACGGCGAGGAGCACCCGCCAGGTGAAGGCCCGCCGCGGGATCTGTTTGAGCTCCAACGTTTCCAGCAGAATCGTCAGCTGATCGAGCGGCGCCACCTCGAGCAGGCTCATCGTCGCCCGGCGGATGAGCACGTGCGAGGGGATCGCCGTCGCCGAGAGGATGGTGATCGCCAGGATGAAGAGGCTGACGGCGCGCCCGTCGTCGAGCATGGCCGGCCGCACCCCGGGCACGAGCCCGAGCGCGGCGCAGAGCGAGCTCACGCTGAACCAGCGGAAGGTGAGCGAGCTCGGCAGGTCGGCGATGTGCGCGAGATCCTTGGCCTCGACGGCGCTGCCGAGGCCGATGGCGCGGATGACGAAGCGCTGCCGCCGCAGAGCCGCGATCGACATCGCCGTGCTCGCCGCGAAGGCCAGGAGCGCGAGGATCCCGAGGACCCAGAGCACGCCCAGCGTCACCTCGAGATCGAGGACGAGCAGCTTGGGCGCGAAGGCCGCGAGCACCAGCCACGCGGAGAGGCCCATCAGCATCTGCCGCGCGAGGATGCGCTGCGAGAAGCGGTCAGCGGCGTCGTTCACGCGCGCCTCTTGGGGAAGGGCGGCGGCGCGGCGTGCGGCGGCGGCGGCGCGGTGAACGGCGGCGGCGGCGCGGTGTACGGCGGCGGCGGCGTGGTGAACGGCGGCGGCGGATCGCTCTGGAGCAGGTAGTCGGGGTTGGAGGTCATGTCCGCCCGCGGGCCGGTGTCGGGCCACGAGATCAGCTCGGGCCGCGAGATCAGCTCGGAGCGCACGTAGTCGGGCCGCGACACGTGCTCGGGCGCGGTCTCGTCCACGCGCGGGAGGCAGACCGTGAACGTCGATCCGCCGCCGAGCTCGCTCTGCACCGCGATGGTCCCGCCGTGCATGCCGACGAGGCGCTGCGCGATGGAGAGGCCGAGCCCCGCGCCGCCGCGCCGCGATCGATAGTCCCCCGCCTGGCGGTAGGGCTGGAAGATCGCCGCCGCGTCCTCGGGCGAGATGCCCGCGCCGGTGTCGCGCACCATCAGCGCCACGTAGGGGTCGCGCGCCTCGATCTGCACCGTGACCGAGCCCTGCGTCGTCGCCTTGATCGCGTTGGCGATGAGGTTGGTGAGGATCTGCCGCACGCGGCGCGAGTCGGCGTAGGCGAAGAGCCCCGCCGGGCCGGTCACCTCGAGGTTGACCGGCTTCTCGCGGACGGTCGCCGTGGCCTCGCGCACCACCTGATCGGCGAGCGCGCGCATGTCGACGGGGCGGCGCGAGAGGCGGAGCTGCCCCGTCTCCAGCGCCGAGAGATCGAGCACGTCGTCGATCAGCGTCTTCAGGTGCTCACCGCTCTGCGTGACAACGCGGAGGTGCTCCTTGGCCTCGCTGCTGAGGGGCCCGTCGACCTCGCTCTCGAGCACGTGCGTGAAGCCGAGGATGGCGTTGAGCGGCGTGCGCAGCTCGTGGCTCAGGCCGGCGAGGAAGGCGCTGCGCTCGCGATCGCCCTCCTTGGCCTGGCGGAGATCGGCGCGGTAGCTGCGCTCGGCCGCGGCGAAGCGAGCCACGAGCAGGTTGAACGCCGCCGTGAGCACGCCGACCTGATCGAGCGAGCGGATCGGCACCGGCTCGCCCGCAGGATCCGCGTGCGGGCGCGCCATGGCGACGATGCGCTCGCGCACGTAGTCGACGTCCTCCTGGGCGTCCTTGGCGTACGAGAACGTCACCGCGATGGCGATGCCGAGCAGGAGCGCGGTGAGCCCGGCGACGGCGTTGAAGAGCCCGAGCGATCCCGGCGGCGGGCTCGGCGCGGCGACGAAGGTGATCACCGCGCGCCCGTTGCCCGACGAGAGCGGGATCGCCGCCCAGCGCACCCGCCCGAGCGCCGTCCGCGCCTCGCCCTTGATCCCGCCGAGGTAGCGCGTCACCTCGTCCCGCGAGGGCGCGCCGAAGCTCTCGTTCACGAGCACCTGCCCGTCCTTCTGCACGAGCAGGATCTCCGCCGCCGATCGCCGCGCCGCGCGCCCGATCACCTCGGACTCGTCGCCCGGCGCCGTCGATCCGAGGCGCGCCGCGATGGTCGAGCTCAGCGCCGCCGCGCGCAGGCTCGCGGCCTCGTCGCTGGTGCGCTGGAGCTGCGAAATCCCCAGCAGGGCGATGAGCACAGCCAGGGTTATCCCGACCACGATGACGATGGCCGGCGCCAGCGGGAGGATGGGCCACGTGAAGCGAGGGAGGCGAAAATAGCGGCCCACGATGGCGTCTCCGATCGCCCTTCAGCGCTCAGCTCGGCTCGCACACGGGTGCGGCCCCCGGGTTTTCTGCACGATAGCGCCGAGCCGCGGGGAGGGGTGAGCGCATTGCGTCGCGTGAGCGCGCCCAGCAAAGCGGACCGGGCCGGCCGCGGATCCGCCCGCTCGCTCCGGGAGCTTTTGTTAGGCGCTCCAACAGCGCTCGGATAGCATCGCGTGGGGGCGATGCGCGCGGTGTCGCTCGCCTCGAGGGCTCGAGATCTTCCGCAGCGATCCAGGAAAAGTCTACCTATGGCGGGGTCAGAGACAGCGGCGACGACGGGGGCGACCGGCCTCGGCAAGCACCGCCTCCTCGCCGAGCTCGGCCACGGCGGGATGGCCGAGGTCTTCCTCGCCGTCATCTGCGGACCGGCCGGCTTCAACAAGCTGGTGGTGATCAAGCAGATCCGCCCCCAGCTCGCCGAGGACCCGGAGTTCCTCGGCATGTTCCTCGACGAGGCCCGCCTCGCGGCGAGGCTCAACCACCGCAACGTGGTCCAGACCAACGAGGTCGGGCAGCAGAACGGCCGCTACTTCATCGCCATGGAGTACCTCGAAGGGCAGCCGCTCAACCGCGTCCTTCACCGCTTCCAGAAGGTCGGTGGGCTCCCGCTCGGCCACCACCTCCGCGTGGTGAGCGAGGTCCTCGCCGGCCTCCATCACGCCCACGAGCTCACCGACTACGACGGCACGCCCCTCGGCGTCGTCCACCGCGACATCACGCCGCACAACATCTTCATCACCTACGACGGCCAGGTGAAGGTCGTCGACTTCGGCATCGCCAAGGCGCTGAACTCCTCGTCGGAGACGCGCACCGGCGTGCTCAAGGGCAAAGTCGCGTACATGTCGCCCGAGCACGCGCGCGGCGAGCACGTCGATCGGCGCGCCGACATCTTCTCGGTCGGCATCGTCCTGTGGGAGGCCGCGACCGGCAAACGGCTCTGGAAGGGCGTCCCCGACATCACCATCCTCCAGCGCCTGCTCAAGGGAGAGATCCCCACGCCGCGCTCCGCCAACCCCGAGGTGACCGAGGGGCTCGAGGCCATCATCCTCAAGTGCCTCTCCGCCGATCGCGAGGAGCGCTACGCGACCGCGCTCGATCTCCAGGCCGCCCTCGACGCCTACCTCGAGACCCAGGAAGAGCGCGGCAGCGCCCGCGAGCTCGGCAACCTGCTCAGCAAGCAGTTCGACGCCGATCGCATCAAGATCCGCGGCATCATCGAGGAGCAGCTCCGCGGCAAATCCCCGTCGTCGCCCGGCGTCGAGTCGCACCGGCTGCCGATCCTCGACGCGCAGGCGTCGCTCTCCACCACGGGGAGCCACCCGCTGGTGGAGCGCCCGTCGTTCTCCTCGAGCCCCATCTCGGTGCAAGTGCCCTCGTCGGGCCGCATTTCGTCGACCTCGCCTTCGTCGTCGACCGGCCCCTCGAGCCTCTTCGTCAGCGCCTCGCCCGCCGGTGAAGAGGGCGAGCGCCCGCGTCACCGCCTGCTCAAGGCCGCGGCGGCGCTCGCCGCGGGCGGGCTGCTCGTGCTCGTCCTCTGGGGCATCACGCGCGATCCCGTGGCGCCCGCGCCCGCGTCCGCGTCCGTGCTCGCGGCGACAGCCACGCCCGCCGCGGCGTCCGTGGTCGCGCCCGCGCCGCCCGCGCCCGCGGCGTCCGCGGCCACGGAGATCGAGATCAGCATCGCCGCCTCGCCGCCCGAGGCGCGGATCTTCCTCGACGATCGTCCCCTCGATCGCAACCCGTTCAAGGGCAACCTCCCCGCGGACACGAGCCCGCACCAGCTCCGGGTCGAGGCCCGCGGCTACGCCACGCAGTCGAAGTCGATCGCCCTCGACCGCAACGTGGTCCTCGAGCTCGCCCTCCAGAAAGACGCGGGCGCCGAGAAGCCCGGGAGCCGCTCGCCCACGAGCTCGTCTCCGGCCCCGGCGGTCGACAACGCCGCTGCCCACCCGCCCGCCAAGCCGAGGCGCACCCTCGACACCTCGAACCCCTACGCCAAATGACGATGCGCTCCCCGCGGCCCCGCCCCTTCGCGCTCTGCGCCGCGCTCGCGCTGGCGCTCGCGTCGCTCGTCGCGCGCGCCGAAGGCCCGCCGGCCGCCGCCGCGCCCGCCTCGGCCCAGGAAGAGGCCGCCAGCCGCTTCAAGAAGGGCCTCGACCTCTTCAAAGAGGGTGACTACCAGGCCGCCTTGATCGAGCTCCGCCGCGCCAACGAGCTCGCCCCCAACTACAACGTTCTTTACAACATCGGCCAGGTCTACTTCCAGCTCCAGGACTACCCGAACGCCCTGCGCTCGCTCGAGACCTACCTCCAGGAGGGCGGCAAAGGCGTCGACCCCAAGCGCAGAGTCGAAGTCGAAAAAGACATCGAGAAGCTGAAATCCCGCGTCGCCAACCTCGAGATCGCCGTCAACGTCCCTGACGCCGAGGTGACGATCGACGAGCTCTCCGCCGGCAAGACCCCTTTGCCCAGATCAGTCCTCGTGGGCGCCGGCCGCCACCGGATCGTCGTCTCCAAACCCGGCTTCGTCACCATCACCCGAGTCGTCGAGATCGCCAGCGCCGAGCTCCAGAAGATCCCGATCGAGCTGCTCGAGACCAAGCCCCTCGCGCCGGCTCCGCCGCCCGCCCTCGCGCCGCGCCCTCCGCCGCCCATCACCGCTCCTCCACCGCGCCACCCACCCTCGCGCACGCTCCCCACGATCGGCTGGGCCGTCACCGGCGGCCTCGCGGCGGGCGCAGTCGTCACTGGCATCCTCGCCCTCGGCGCTTCCTCGTCCCTGAAGACCGAGCGCACCTCGGGGTCCGCAACCCGCGACGACCTCGAAGCAGCCAGAAGCAAGACCCAGACTCTGGCCCTGGTGACAGACATCCTCACCGGCTGCGCCGTCGTGACCGGCGGCCTCTCCCTCTATCTCACCCTCGCCCCCACCTCATCCTCCGACACCAAACCCCCAGCTACCGCTCTCCCCGGCACCAAGCTGAACCTGGCAGTGACCCCGAGCGGAGCCACCCTCCTCGCCACCTTCTGACCCCGCCCCCCTTCCTCCGAGCTTCCCGCCTTCCCGCCTTCCTGTAACTCCCTCTCTTCCCCTCTCTCCGTCACTTCACATCAACCTGCTTGTCCGTTTTGCGCCGCGACCAGACCGAGGCCAGGATCGACCCCAGCAGCACCGCCGCGATCACCGCCAGCGAGATGCCGATCGGCACCTTGATCACGCTGACGAGCACCATCTTGGCGCCGACGAACAGCAGCACCAGCGCCAGCCCGATCTTGAGAAGATGGAACTTCTCGATGACGCGGGCGAGCAGCGAATACAGCGACCGAAGCCCGAGGATCGCGAAGATATTCGACGTGAAGACGATGAAAGGATCCTCGGTCACCGCATAGACCGCCGGGATGGAGTCGACGGCGAACACCACATCGCTGAGCTCGACGGTCACCAGCGCGAGCAGGAGCGGAGTCGCCCGCCGCCGCCCGCCCTCGATCACGGTGAAGCTCGCCCCGTGATAGTCCTTGGAGACCGGGAGAAGCCGCCGGACCAGGCGCACGATCTTGTTCTCCTCGGGGCTGGCCTCGTCGGAGGCGCCGTGCAGGAGGAGCTTTGCGCCGGTGATGATCAAGAAACCCCCGAAGATGTAGATCAGCCAGTGAAAGCGCTGGAGCAGGGCGCCGCCGGCGAAGATGAAGGCCGCGCGCATCACCAGCGCCCCGAGGATGCCCCAGAAGAGCACCCGGTGCTGGAGGGCCGCCGGCACAGCGAACGCCGAGAAGATCACGATGAAGACGAAGAGGTTGTCGACGGCGAGCGCCTTCTCGAGGAGATACCCCGTCGCAAACTCGAGCGCCCGCACCCGCCCGAACCACCAGTACACGAGCCCGCCGAAGACCGCCGCCAGCGCGATCCACACCGCGCTCCAGGTGGCCGCCTCCTTCATCCCGACCTCGTGCGCCTTGCGGTGCAGTCCGAGGTCGACGGCGAGCATCACCAGCACGAAGACGATGAACCCGCCCCAGAGCGCAGGCGTACCGATGGTCACGAAGGGCATGCCTGAGCGCTTACCACTGCATCATCGCGCGTCCACGAAGAAAGCAGCGACGATTTCTGGATTAAGAGAGCTTAATGAAAGCGGACCGAGCCGACCAGGCAGACGCCACGCTACTTGCAGAGCGCAGCCACGCTCCCGACAAGCTTGTCCTGCGCCGCGCTGTACGACAGACCGGAGCTCAGCGCGCTCAAGGCCTTCCCGCTGTTCGGGTCCTTCGGGAGACACCAGATCTGGATATCGGAGGGCGCCTCGCCGGTGGCGAGATCGAAGTCGAGCGGACCCGACGCGCCGTTGAAGTCAATCGATCCATCGTTGGCGACCTTCATGAAGGTCGAGTTGATGGAGTCGGCGCCGACATCCACCTTGGCGCCGCTGCTCATCTTCTTCAGGCGCTGCGCCAGGTTCGGGCCGGTGACGGCGCTCGCGCCGAGGCCCGCGGCGCTGTAGCCGAGCAGGTAGATGATGTCGTAGCCGCCGGCGGCGCCGAAGACGTCCGCGCTGGTGTCGTCCTGGAACTTGGCCTTGTAGGCCGTGCGAAAGAACTTGAACAGCTCGTTGTCGGTGCCGGGCACCGTGCCGCGGATGCGGGGACGCAGGGAGTCGGTGCTGTCGCTCTTGGCGACGTAGTCCCAGAGCTCCGGGATCTCCCCGGCGTCGGAGAAGACGAACCGGGTGCGATAAGGCACGACCGGCACGGTGTCCCACTGGCCTTCGATGCTGGCGAAGATGTCAGTGACGCCCTCGTTGGAGCCGAAGATCAGCGTCACGTGCGGCTGGAAGGAGAGCACCTGGGAGACGGCCTGCGAGTATTTGGTCGGGCTCACCGTGGGGTCGTCGGGGTTACCGTAGTCGAAGCGCAGGTAGCTCCCGCTGTTGGAGGCGTCCGTCGCGGGGAGGCCGTTGATGATGAGCTTCTTCTCGAGCGCCTGGGCGAGGCCGCTCCCGTAAGAGTCACCCTTGTTGAGGATCGCGACCTTGATCTTCTCGCTTGGCGTCATCCCGAGCTCCGTCCGCACCTGGGCCTCGATCTCTGGCACATAGAGCGCCAGCGCCTGCGCCTGGAAGGTGTCCTTGGGCGAGGTTCGCCACACCAGATCGTGATCGTCGAGATCGGTTATCGACACGCTCGTCGCCGAGGGGGAGAACAGGAGAACGTTGTTGGGGATCGTCACCGTGGTGGCGATATCGATGGTGCCGCCGCTGAAGGCGCCGCCGACGATGGCCGCTGTCCCGACGTCCTCGGCGAGGTGCCGAGCGGCCTTCACGGCGGTCATGTTGTCGCCGTTGTCGCTGCACCCGACGAGCACCATCGGCCGGCGCTCCGTCGTGCCGGGCGCGGCGGGCAGGCCCTTCGCCGCCAGGTTGAAGTCGTCGAGCGCCATCTTGAGCGCGTTCTCGATCGGCTTGCCGGTGGAGGAGGCGCTGCCCGTCGTCGGCAGGATCGAGCCGAAGAAGACGGCGTGGTCGCTCGTGTAGTCGCCGACGAGGGTGGTGCACTCGGGGCTGAGCAGGTTCACGCACGCCTTGTTGCGGCAGGCGATGTTCTCGCCCTGGCCCGTGCACTGCGATGTGCTCGAGCAGCCCTCCGTCACGGGGATGCACAGGCCGCCCACGCAGGTGCGCGAGGCGTCGTTGCAGTCGGACGTCATCGTGCATCTGGCGGCAGGCAGGCATGACCTGTCCACGCAGGCCGAGCCGATCGCGCACGAGCTCGACGAGGCGCAGGCCGCAGGGGCGCAGATCGCCGGGCGCTCTCCCTCTTTGCTGCACACCTGGCCGGCGACCTTGCACTCGACGTTGGCAGAGCAGGCGTCGGCGTTGGTGTCGACGATGAGGGAGCACGATGTCGCCGCGGCGGCGAGCCCGAGGAGGGCGCTCAGGCAGACGAGGAAGAGGCGCCCGCGCCCCGCCCGCGCTCCGCTCCGACCAACAAATTGCATGGTTCGCATCGCCGGATTCCCTTGGGCCGCCGGGGGGCGAACCGCCCTGGAATCATAGCTGCGACCCCCCTTTCGGGTCGAGTAACCCGCCGTGTCGAGGCCCGCGGAGCGCCGCGCGTGACCTCAGCGTGGATCGGTCGCCAGGAGCGCGAACGTGGCGTGATCGAGCCAGCGCCCGTCGCACCACTCGGCCTGTCGCGCGATGCCTTCGAAGCGAAAGCCGAGCCGCCCGATCACCGAGAGCGAAGCGTGGTTGTCCGTCGCGGCCGCCACGCGCAGGCGGTGCGCGCCCATGTGCTTGAAGGCGAAGTCCATCGCCGCGAGCGAAGCCTCCGTCATCAGCCCGCGGTGCGTCGCTTCACGCCGCAGCCAGTAGCCGAGCTCGCAGGAGCGGTGGAGATGGATGCAGGACTCGAGGCCGACCACGCCCACCAGCGTGCGGTGCGCGCGCTCGCGGATGACGAAGCGCAGCGCGCGCCCTTGATCCCAGTCGTTGGCGCAGGCGTCGGCGAAGCGGGTGCTCGACGCCGGATCGACGTGAAACTGCACCCAGGGGAGCCAGCGCTGGAGGAACATGCGCGAGCCGCTCACCGAGAGCCAGAGCTCCGGCCCGTCGGAGGCGTCGATGGGCACGAGGATGAGGCGCTCGGTCTCGATCGGCCGCGCGCGCAGATCGGCGCGTGAGGGGATCACCAGCATGATCTACTTGCAGAGCACGCGCGCCGCGTACGCCTCGAGGTGGCCCGTCTCGTAGTCGAGCCACGCCAGGTACCACTCGCCGGGCTTCGATCCCGCGGCGATCGACGGCATCGGCTGGTCGCCGCTGATCCGCGCGATCCGGCTCGCGGGGCCGATGGTGTCACGGCTGATCGAGGCGGTCATGATCTTGCCGCCCTCGAACCACATGATCTGCGCCTGCCCCGTGGCGGAGATGGCGACCGCGGGGTGCGTCCCGGTGCGGCTGAACTTGTTGCGCCAGAGCGGGAGCGCCTTGCCCGAGTCGATGCGCGCGGCCGACGCGCCGCCGGTGCCCTCGGTGTACCAGGCGAGGAAGCACGCGCCGGATCCGCAGACGAGCGAGGGCCCGTCGGCCTTGGACTTGTCGGTGTTGATGAGCATGGCGTCGGCGATGGCGCGATCGGCCTTGGCGGCGCCCTTCTTCGGCGCGTCGAAGCCCTTGAGGTCGCCGAGCGGGAGGCGCATCGCGTAGACCGATCGCACCGGATCGCGCTCGACCCGGTAGGCGAGCAAGATCCCGGTGGTGTCGATCGCCAGGGAGGGGATGCGCGCGCGCGGTCGGCTCGGGCCCGCGGGGACGAGGTCGGTCACGCGGACCGCCTCGCCCTGCCCCTCGAGCGTGGGCGCGAGGCGGCGCATGAAGAGATCCTCGGAGTCGCCCGCGTTGTCTTCGCTCCAGATCGCGTACGAGGAGCCGTCGGGCGCCTGGGCGATCGCCGGCGCCGAGGAGTTCGGCCGAGGCGTGGGCGAGATGGCCACGAGCGGGCCCTTGATCCGCCCGTCGGCGTCGAGGAAGCGCGCGTGCCCGCCCGGCTCGTTGCCGCGCGCGTCGGTGTAGCTGAGGACGATGTCCTCGCCCGAGCGCGTCAGCTCCGGCTTCATCACCTGCGCGCCCTCGGGCGTCACGTCGATGGGGTCGTGCTTGTCGCGGAGCGCCTCGTCGAGGACGACGGTGTAGGCGTGCTCCGCGCCCTCGTGCGCGTCGGTCCAGGTGATCACCGCGCCCTGCGCGCCGTAGACGATGTCGGGCCGCCCCGCGGCGATCGGTCGCACCGGCTGCGTCACCCCGAGGTCGTACGAGCGCGGGCGCGACAGCCCCGTCAGCTTGCACGTGGCCTTGGCGTCGCTCGCGCCCGCGATGGCGACGTTGAGGTGATCGAGCATCGTCCGCGGGGCGCCGTGGCCGCCCTTGTCGAACGAGTCCTTGAGCATCTTCGCCGCGCCCTTGAGATCGCCCGCGACGATCGCCTGCTGTGCGTCTTGCACCTGGCGCATCCACGGGGCGAGCACCGGCGCGGTCGTCATCGGCCGCGCGCTGCTGGCGTCGAGCGGCGGCGCCACCGCGGACGTCGTCGCCGAGGCGCTGCTCACGGGCTGCGGAGGCTTCGTCGCGTCCTGGAGCTGCGTCAGCCCGACATACGCGCCGACGCCCGCCACCGCGATCAGACCGAGCACCAGCGCGACCTTCCCGAGCCGCCCCGATCGCGCGGGCGCAGGGGTGGGCGTGGGCAGATCGGGCCCGCGCTGCTGCCCGCTGAAGCTCAGCGTCGAGGCGTGCGGAGAGAGCGGCGCGCCGTTCCCGGGCTGGCTCGGCGGGTCCTGCCCGGGGCCGACGCCGCCCGTCACGAACTGCCTTGTTTTCTCGAACGCGTCAGCGTCCGGCGCCGGCAGCGGAGGCGGCGTCTTCTCCGCGGGAGAGAACGCCGAGCTGCCCCCCGAGAGGAACGGGTTCGGTGTCCCCGGCGCGGGCGTCGCCTCGTTCGCGAACGACTGCGGGTTGACGAGCGAGATGCTGGAGCGACCGGGAGCGAGCGCCGCGCCGAGCGCCTCGGCGAACTCCTTCGCGGTCTGGAAGCGCTTCTCGATGTTGCGGTCGAGCGCTTGATCGAACCACGTCGTGAACGACTCCGGCAGGTCGGGCCGGTACTGCGCCGGCCGCGGCAGCGGAGCGCTGGCGATCTGCGCGAACGTCATCGCCACGCCCTGCTCCGTCGACCACACCGTCCGCCCCGTGAAGCACTCGTAGACGATGCACGCGAGCGCCCAGAGGTCGGCCCGCAGATCGACGGCGCCCTGCCCGCGCACCTGCTCCGGGCTCATGTAGGCGGGCGTTCCGAAGACGGCGCCCTCGCGCGTCAGGCGCGCCTGCTGCGGCGATCCGCCCATGGGCGCGTAGAATTTCGCCAGCCCGAAATCGAGGATCTTGGCGAGGAGCTTCCCCTCCTCGTCCTTGGTCAAGAAGATGTTCTCGGGCTTGAGATCGCGGTGCACGATCGACGCCGCGTGCGCCTTGGTCAGGCCACGACAAGTCTGGGTGATGATCGCCAGCGTCGTGTCGACGGGGATGAGCCGGATCTTGGTCATCCGCTCGTAGAGCGAGTCGCCTTCGAGCAGCTCCAGCACCAGGAACGGCCTCCCGTCCTCGAGCTTGCCCGAGTCGTAGACGTCGCAGATGTACGGGCTGCGGATGGCCGCGGCGGCGCGAGCTTCCCGCAGGAAGCGCTCCACCACGATCGCCGAGGTCGTCAGCTCTTGCGCCAGGACCTTGATGGCCACGCGCTTGCCGATGTCGACGTTCTCGGCCTCGTACACGGCAGCCATGCCGCCGCGGCCGATTTCTCGGGTTATCCGATATTTTCCCGCGAGCAGGGTGCCTACCGGGATCTTCGTCTTGTTCGGCAGGGCCATCAGGGGGAGCGTTCGAGAGGAGCGCGTGAGCGCGCGGTTCTCTGCCGTGACGTCGGCTGGGAAGCGCGCATCGGCAGCGTATTCGACAGCGCGCGCGCCGACAACCCCGCGCACCCTTCCCGGCGCCTTGGGCTCGGATTCGGACTTTTTCTCTTCCCGCTCCCCGGCCGAAACGTTCCTGAAACGCGGGGGGCCGTACACCATGCCGCCCGGCTCGAGAGCCGGCGGGGCCAGCGCCCCTTGCGTCTCTCCCCGCGGGATAACCGCCCGCGCCGGGAGAAGACGCGGCGAGCTTCGCAACCGAGGTCCAGATCCATGAAAAAAGTCGAGGCGATCATCAAGCCGTTCAAGCTCGACGAGGTCAAGGATGCCCTCGCCGAGGTGGGCATCCAGGGCATGACGGTGACCGAGGTCAAGGGCTTCGGTCGCACCGGCGGCAAGAAAGAAGTCTACCGCGGCTCCGCGTACGTCGTCGACTTCGTCCCCAAGGTCAAGATCGACATCGTCGTCCCCGACAACATGGTCGGCGACGTCATCGACGCGATCGAGAAGAGCGCCAAGACCGGACGCATCGGCGACGGAAAAATCTTCGTGGTCCCGGTCGAAGAGGCCGTCCGCATCCGGACGGGCGAGCGCGGCGAGGACGCCATCTAACGTCGCCGCCGGAGCCTCGAGCGCAGGAGCGGTGATCCGCCCCAGCGCCGAGGCTCACTCAGATTCACGAATCCTGCACGAGAGAGCGAAAGGGAAAGGGCATGAAAGTCAAAGAAGTCATCGCATTCGCCAAGGAGAACGGGGTCAAGTTCGTCGACCTGAAGTTCATCGACCTGCCGGGGATCTGGCAGCACACGCAGATCCCTGTCGCCCGCCTCAACGAGGACCTCTTTGAAGAGGGCATCGGCTTCGACGGCTCCTCGGTCCGCGGCTGGCAGCCGATCAACGCCAGCGACATGAACATGACGCCCGACGCGTCGACGGCCCGACTCGACCCCTTCTACGAGCAGAAGACGCTGAGCCTGATCTGCAAGATCAGCGACCCGGTCACCGGGCAGCCTTACGGCCGCGACCCGCGTTACATCGCGCAGAAGGCCGAGAATCACGTCAAGGCCAGCGGCATCGCCGACACCATCTACTTCGGCCCCGAGGCCGAGTTCTTCGTCTTCGACTCCGTCCGTTACGACAGCTCCCCGCGCGGCGCCTTCTACGAGATCGACGCCGACGAGGCCGGGTGGAACAGCGGCAAGGCCGGCCCGAACCTCGGCCACAAGACGCGCCAGAAAGAGGGCTACTTCCCTGTCCCGCCCACCGATCAGCTCGGCGACCTCCGCGCCCAGATGATGACCTCGCTCATCGACAGCGGCATCGAGGTCGAGGTCGGCCACCACGAGGTGGCCTCCGCCGGTCAGTGCGAGATCGGGATGAAGTTCTCGACGCTGACCCGCATGGCCGACGACCTCATGTGGTTCAAGTACACCGTCAAGAACGTCGCCCGCAAGAACGGCAAGAGCGCGACCTTCATGCCCAAGCCGGTCTTCGGCGACAACGGCAGCGGCATGCACTGCCACCAGTCCTTCTGGAAGGAGGGCAAACCCCTCTTCGCCGGCGACGGCTACGCCGGCCTCAGCGATATTGGCCTCTGGTACATCGGCGGTATCATCAAGCACGCCAAGTCGCTCGCGGCCCTCACCAACCCGACGACGAACAGCTACCGTCGCCTCGTCCCGGGCTACGAGGCCCCGGTGAACCTCGCCTACTCGAGCCGCAACCGCTCGGCCTCGATCCGCATCCCGGTCCAGGCCGGCAACTCGCCCAAGTCCCGCCGCATCGAGGTGCGCTTCCCCGACGCGACCTGCAACCCCTACCTGGCCTTCGCCGCGATGATGATGGCCGGCCTCGACGGCGTGCAGAACCGCATCGATCCGGGCGATCCGCTCGACAAGGACATCTACGCTCTCTCCCCCGAGGAGCTGAAAGAGGTCCCCCACATGCCCGGCTCGCTCGACGAGGCCCTCGCCGCCCTCGAGCACGACCACGAGTTCCTCCTCCGCGGGGACGTCTTCACCAAGGACCTCATCCACACCTGGATCGAGTACAAGCGCGAGCGCGAGGTCGACGCCGTGCGCCTGCGCCCCGTACCTTACGAGTTCTTCCTCTACTACGACGCGTGAGCCACAGCAGGGGAGGGAGCGCCGGCTCTCTCCTTTGAATGTGTCCGCCAGAGAGCCTGTCCTGGGATATCCCCCGGGACAGGCTCTTTGCTTCAGCGCAGTCGATACTCGTAGTGCACCTCGGCGTCGCCGACCGAGAAGCCGCTGAGTCGCCGCATCGTCACCTTCTTCGCCCCCACCAGCTCGAGGCCGCGCTTGAAATAGGCGACGATCGCATACTCGAAGTACACGTGGCGGTACTCCGCGGGGACGCCGACGATGCGCAGCTCCACCTTGTTGTCGCTGACGATCCATGTCTCGGCGCGGCCGTTGCTGAAATAGTTCTGGTAGAGGAGGCGCCCCATCTCGGCGAACTTCTCGAGGCTCTTCGACTCGCGAAGGTTCTTGTACGGGCCCACCGTGAGCGCCCACTCCGCGCTCTTCTCGCCGAAGCGGAGGTAGCTCATCGTGTCGCCTCCGTAGAGGTCGCGCACCATGGCGTCGTTGAAGGCGATGAACTTCTCGATCGGGATGGTGGTGGTCGCGAGGATGGCGTGCGCGAAGAACGGATCCTCCAGCGCGTAGGCCGCGATGAAGGTGGCGTAGCGTTGCTCGCCGATCTCCTGGATCAGCATCGCCTTGCGGGCGAGGAACGCGGTGCCCTTCACTTCCATGGTGCCGAGCGGTATCAGGCCCGAGCGCCGGGACAAAATGCGGCCAAAAACCTCAATGAGGTCGAGCAGATCCGGGCATGCCGGCCGCCCCGCCGCGGCTTTCGGACGCGCCCTCCTTGACATAGTGTCCTGTTGACACCATTCTTCGTGTACAACGAACACGGAGCGCCGGATGACCTTCAGCTACAAGTACGCGCGGCCCGCCCTGGCGGTGGACTGCGTCGTCTTCGGACTCGACGACGACGATCTCAAGGTCCTCCTCATCCGGCGCGATCTCGAGCCGTTCCAGGGGCGCTGGGCGCTCCCCGGCGGCTTCGTCCGCATGGACGAGACGGTGGACGAGGCCGCCAAGCGCGAGCTGTCGGAGGAGACGGGCGTGGGCCGCGTCTTCCTGGAGCAACTCTATACCTTCAGCGCCCTCGACCGCGACCCGCGCGAGCGGATCGTCTCGGTGGCCTACTATGCCCTGGTGAACCTCTCGGATCACCGGGTGCGCGCGGCGACCGACGCGCGCGAGGCGGCCTGGTTCGCCGCCTCGGATCTCCCGGCGCTGGCCTTCGATCACGACGTGATCGTCGACAAGGCCCTGGAGCGCCTCCGGGGCAAGGTGCGATATCAGCCGGTCGGCTTCGAGCTCTTGCCGCCCAAATTCACGCTTCGCATGCTCCAGCGCCTCTACGAGAAGGTGCTGGAGAAGGAGCTCGACAAGCGCAACTTCCGCAAGAAGGTCCTGGCCATGGGCCTCCTGGAGGAGCTCGACGAGGTCGAGCAGGACGTGGCCCACCGCGCCGCGCGACTCTATCGCTTCGACAAGAAGCGTTACCGCGAGCTGGAGAAGCAAGGGTTCGATTTCGAGCTGTAACTGGTAGAGCGTCAACGATCCTGAGCCAGTAAAAGGCTTGGAACCGCGCGCGTGAGCAAGCGGACCAGAGCCCCGCGCGTCAGCAAGGGGACCTTTAGCCAAGGCGTCCGCTTGTTAACACGCGCGGCTCTGGTCCGCTTGTTAACACGCGCGGTTCTATCACGCAGTGTCTGCGCGAGTTGATCGAGGATCGCGGTCGCTGATTGGTGATGCAATGGCGCATTGGCGTCAGTTGCAAATCGACAATCGCTGTTTTTCGCTCTGGACAAGGGATGAGGAGCCATCATGTCGTTCGGCGATCGGTTCGAGATCGCGGGCGGGAGTGTGCCTGGGCGCAGCCACCTGCTCGCGGGGAAATGCAATCAAGACGCCTTTCATTGGGCCGTGGAAGAGACATCGCTCGTCGCTGTCGTCTGTGATGGATGTGGCAGCGGGGCCGAGAGTGAGGTTGGCTCGGCGCTGGGCGCGCGACTCGTGGTGGCGGAGGTCGCTCGGGCGATCGCCCTCGGCGGTGATCTCGACTCGGCTGCTCTCTGGGACGGCGTGCGC
>FSTQ01000219.1_pt1 | contig 25362 bp, 12 predicted proteins | sample 1637281 | NCBI WGS metagenome assembly FSTQ01 (sample SAMEA3914818, study PRJEB12502) | metagenome | biome: forest; material: soil | place: Canada | collected 2010-06-26 | depth 0.1 m
GGACCAGAGCCCCGCGCGCCAGCAAGGGGACCTTTAGCTAAAGGGTCCGCTTGCTCACGCGCGCGGCTCTGGTCCGCTTGCTTACGCGCGCGGTTCCAAGCCTTGTGTTGTTCCAGAAGACTGGCGGTGATTTGGCTCTTGGCCGGATCCGGCCACTGCCGCGACCGCAGCCGCAGAGCCGACCTCTGCGCGCTGATTCGGTGGGTTACTTGCCGACGAAGGTGGCTTTGGCCTTCTCGATGAAGGCCTTCATGCCTGTCTTCTGATCCTCGCTGCCGAAGAGCGCGGAGAAGGCCTGCACTTCGAGCTCGCAGGCGGCGGGGAGGTCGAGGGACTCGCCGCGGAGGATGACGCGCTTGGCGGCGGCGACGGCCAGCGGGCCGCGCGAGGCGATCTTGAGGGCCACCTCGCGGGCGCGCGAGAGGAGGTCGGCGGCGGGCACCACGCTGTTGACGAGGCCGATGGCCAGCGCCTGCTCGGCGTTGATCATGTCACCGGTGAAGATGAGCTCGCGGGCGCGGGCGGCGCCGACGCGGCGGACGAGGCGCTGGGTGCCGCCGAAGCCGGGGATGATGCCGAGGTTGACCTCGGGCTGGCCGAGCTTGGCGTTGTCGGCGGCGAGGATGAAGTCGCACGCCAGGGCGAGCTCGCAGCCGCCGCCGAGGGCGAAGCCGTTGACGGCGGCGATCACCGGGAAGGGCGCCGTCTCGAGGAGCGCGCCGAAGGCGTGGCCGGCGTCGGCGAAGCGCTTGGCCTCGGTGGTCGTCATCGTCGCCATCGCGCCGATGTCGGCGCCGGCGACGAAGGCCTTGCCCGCGCCGGTGAGGATCGCGGCGCGCACGCTGTCGTCCCCCGTCGCGGCGATGAGCTCCTGGAAGGCCGCCGTGAGATCGGCGATCACGCGCGGGTTGAGGGCGTTGAGCTTGTCAGGGCGCTGGATGGTGACCACAGCGATGTTCTCGCTGCGATCGACGGTGAGGAACTCGAACGTGGTCATCTCCCCGGGGTAGCAAGGCCCACCCGCGACGGGAAGTGGCTTCGGATCAGGGCGCGGCGCTGGAGAGGGCGCTCGGCTGCGCAGGCCCCGCCGACCGCGGAGCCACCGGCCGCCGCAGCACGACGACGAGCACCGCGACGAGCCCCACCAGCGCGAACGCCAGGACCGCCGCCGTGATCCGCATCCCGCCGCCGGACCGCGCCGGCGCCGCCGCGACGATCGGCGGAGCCCCGGGAGCCACCGACGGTAGAGGCGGCCTCGAAGCGAAGGCGGCGCCGGGCTGCGGCGAACTCGAAGGCCGCGGCGTGATGACCGGCTGCGACGACAGCGGCTGCCGCGACGACGACTGCGGCGGCATCGTCGAATACGACGGATGCATCTGCCGCGAAGCCTGCGGCTGCATCGCCGGGTGCGACGGGTGCATCGACGGGTGCGACGGGTGCGGCTGCATCGGCGGATACGACGGTTGCATCTGCCGCGACGGCGGCTGCGATGGCTGCGGCTGCATCGGCGGGTGCGGCTGCGATGGCTGCTGCGACAGGAGCGTCGGCTGCATCGGGATCGGCTGCGGCGGTCGAGGCTGCGACGACTGCGGCGGCGACTGTTGGTGCTGCAACTGTTGGTGCTGCAACGATTGGGGCGGCGGCGCCCCGGCGGCGGCGTGCTTGGCTTCGACGACGCGGTTGGCCTCGTCGAAGATGCGGGAATCCATCTTCGCGGTGCGCGCGCTGGGGACGAAGGCTTTGGGCTGCTTCTTCTCCTCTGCGGCCTCGATGTGCTTCTGGATCCGCGCCTGGGCCTCGCCGGTGATCGGCACCGTGCGCGCGACCGGCCGGAAGAGCGGGGAGGCCGCGCTGGCATCGGGCGGCGGCGGCGACGCGGACGCGGGCGGGCGGCCCGAGGACGGCGGGATCGTCAGCAGCGCGCGCGAGGGGATCGGCGAGGAGATCGGGTCGGACGCGCTCGATCGGAAGCGCATGCCCGCCGTGAGGGTGCTCGTGGCGTCGGCCTCGCGCGAGCGCGCGAGGGGGATGGACGCGAGCGTCGGATCCTCGAGGGCGAGGGCCAGGCGCGAGGCGAGCTCGGGCGCGTTGGCGACGCGCTGCGCGACGGGCTTCAGGCAGTCGCGCACGATCGCGCGGACCGCCTCGGGCAGGCTGGGCGCGACCGCGTCGATCGAGGCCGGCGGCAGCGTGTTGATGGCGATGACCAGGCTGCTGAAGCTGTCGCCCTCGTACGGCAAGGTGCCGGTGAGGCCTTCGAAGAGGATGACGCCGCAGGACCAGAGATCGGAGCGCCCGTCGAGCCCGGAGCTCGAGCGCGCCTGCTCCGGGCTCATGTAGCGAGGCGAGCCGAGGACCGCGCCCGTGGCCGTCTTGCTGGGCTCGGAGCCGCCCTCGAGCTTGGCGATGCCGAAGTCGAGGACCTTGGGGACCGAGACGCCCGAGACGCGGTCGCGGTGGAGGAAGATGTTCTCGGGCTTGATGTCGCGGTGGATGATGCCCGCGGCGTGCGCGGCGCCGAGCGCCTCGACCACGTCGTGCATCACGGCCAGGAAATCGCGGACGGTGAGGGGCGGATCGCCGGCGAAGGCGTCGTCGAGGGGCATGCCCGAGAGCAGCTCCATCACGAGGTAGAGGGTGTCCTCGTCGTGCGCGCCCACGTCGAAGACGTCGATGATGCTCGGGTGGTTGATCTGCGCGGAGACGCGCGCCTCGCGGGCGAACCGGTCGCGCGAGAGCGACGAGGCGGCGATGTGCGCGTGCATGAGCTTGATCGCGAACTCGCGGCCGGTGCCGAGGTGCGTCGCGCGCCACACCTCGCCCATGCCGCCGAGGCCGAGCCGCTTATCGAGCCGGTATTTGCCCTGGATTACCTCGCCCGACTTCATGGAAGAACGAGCATGGTCGGCCCTCCCTCACCCCGTGGTCAAGGACGGGCTGATGGCAAAATCACGGCGTACGGCCGGTTTTCTGGCCTTTGTCGTCGTAAACGTAGAAGCCGCGCCCGGTCTTTTTCCCGTACCACCCGGCGGCCACGAGGTTCTTGAGGATCGTCGCCGGACGGTACTTCGAATCGCCGAACTCGCGGTGGAGGACCTCGGCGATGAAGAGCGTCGTGTCGAGGCCGATGAGGTCGGCGAGCTCGAGCGGGCCCATCGGGTGGTTCAGGCCGAGGCGCGCGCCGGTGTCGATGTCCTCGGGCGTGCCCAGGCCCTGCTCGAGGGCGAAGCAGGCCTCGTTGAGGAACGGGATCAGCATCCGGTTCACGAGGAAGCCCGGCGCGTCCTTGGAGGTGATCACCGTCTTGCCGAGCTGGACCGAGAGATCGCGGACCTCTTCGTAGGTGGCGTCCGAGGTCTGGAGGCCGCGCACGATCTCCACGAGCTTCATCAGCGGGACGGGGTTCATGAAATGCATCCCGATGACGCGCTCGGGGCGCGAGGTGGCGCCGGCGAGGCGCGTGATCGAGATCGACGAGGTGTTCGACGCGAGGATCGCGTCCTTCGGCAGGAGGCGATCGGCCTCCTTGAACAGGCCGAGCTTGATCTCGACGTTCTCCGTCGCGGCCTCGACGGCGATGTCGACCTCGGCGAGGCCGGCGAGGCCGTCGCTCGCGGTGATGCGATCGAGGAGGCCGGCGCGGTCCTCCGCCGAGATTTTTCCCTTGTCCACCAGCTTCGCGAGGGCGGCGCCGATTGTCGCTTTGCCGGACTCGGCCAGCGCCTTCGTCGCGTCGCAAAGGACGACCGAAAATCCTGTGCCCGCGGCCACCTGGGCGATGCCCCGGCCCATCTGTCCCGCGCCGATTACCCCGAAACGTCGACCTTTCAGTGCGCTCATGCCCCGTAGATACTCGAACCTCGCGGTGCCGAGAACGCCCTCGTGAGGCTCGCTTCGGTCAGCCGGCTCGCCCAATGGCGCGCAATCCGAGTCTCCGGGGAGGCACGCGCCTCCCCGCCCCGCGGAAGTAAATTCCGCGGGGCCCCACCCCACGCGGCCTGAAAGGGCGACCGAATTTCGGTCACCCTTTCAGCGCGCTGACAGAGCACTTTCTCGCCTGCGGTTCCTGCGACTTCGAGCGCGCCGGCCGCAAGCCTTGTGCCCCAACGGGTCGCGAGCCTTGAAACCCCATCGGCGAGCGGCGTACATTCGCGCGACCCGTCGGGATTTCGAGGCCGCGCAGTAGCTCGAACGGGGTCAAGCGAGCGATGTAAAGCAATCCGTACGACATCCGTGGCTCCCTCGCAGGAGACATGGCGCGCCGTTGGGCATCCGAGGTCGATATCGCGAGCGCGCGAATCGAGCCGAGGGCGCCGCGCCCGGGTGTCGTGCCGGTGACCGGGGTAATGATGAGCGTCGAGACAATTCGGGTTGCCCTCGGGCGGCTTCAAGATGATCCGGAAAACGAAGCCGCTTACAGCGAGCTCAGCGACGTCGTCACCGAGGTCGTGACGGCCCCGGCGTCGGGCGTGTCGGCGTCGGACATCGAGCGCTTGCTCGGCTCCGCGCGCGCCCGGCACGAGCAGCGGCGAGAGTGGGGCGCGGTGGCGCGGCTCCTCGAGCTCGAGATCCAGTTCGTCAGCGCGACGCCCGTCGAGGCGCCGATGCAGGCCGAGCTGGCCCGCGTGTACCAGGAAGAGCTCGTCGACGCCGAGCGATCGATCGCCGCGTACCAGCGGCTCCTGGCGCTCCGCCCCGGCGACCCGGCGGCCGAGGAGGCGATCGAGAACGACGCCGCGCGGCGGGAGCGCTGGCGCGAGCTCGTCGCGCGCTACACGGCCGAAGGCGAAGCAGGGGAGCCCGCGTTCCGCGCCTCGCTCTACGCCAGCGCCGCCGACATCGGCTACCGCTACGGCGGCGAAGAGGCCCGCGCCGGCGTGCTCGAGCACGTCGAGAAGGCCCTCGAGCTCGACCCCAAGAACCGCCGCGCCTCGGTGCTCGCCGAGCTCGCGTACGCCCGCGCCGGCGACTGGGCCAACGTGATCCGCATCCAGAAGCTGATCCGCGACGAGGCCTCCGCGAAGGAGGACCGGCTCGCCGCCGGCCTGCGCCTCGGCCGCACCGCCTCGAAGAAGCTCGAGGACGCCGCGCTCGCCACCGACGCCTACCAGCAGGTGCTCGACCTCGTCCCCGGCCAGCCCGACGCGCTCAGCTACCTCGCCGAGGCGTACTCCGCGAGCGAGCAGTGGGATCACCTCGTCGCGCTCTACGAGGACCAGCTCCGCGGCGGCGGCGTCAAGTCGAGCGACGAGCTCGGGATCTTGATCCAGATCGCCATGGTGCACTGGCGCATGCGCGGCCAGCCCGCCGCGGCCGAGCCGTACTTCGATCGCGTCCGCCGCGCCGACCCGAGCCACGCGGGGATGCTCTCGTTCTTCCGCGAGCTCTGCACCGCCAAGGACGACAAGAGCCGCCTGGCGACGATCCTCACCGACGCGCAGCGCGCCCTGCCCGACGGGGCCGAGAAGCGCGCGCTGGCGACGGAGATCGCCCGCCTCGCCGAGTCGCAGGAGAACGCGCAGAAGGCCATCGAGCAGTACAAGACGGTGCTCCGCACCGATCCCGACAACCGCGACGCGCGCGACGCGCTCAAGCGTTTGTACACGGCGACCGAGGGCTGGAACGCGCTCGTCGAGCTGCTCCGCCAGGACCTCGAGCGCACGCCCGCGACCGAGACGGCGCAGCGGGCCGCCACCCTGCGCGAGATCGCCGCGGTCTACCGCGAGCGCGTCAAGAACGAGGCGGCGCTGGTCACGGTGCTGACCCAGATCGTGCAGCTCGAGGAGACGGACATCGACGCCGTCCGCGAGCTGACGCGCGTGTACGAGACGCTGGGCCGCTGGCGCGATCTGCTCGCCTACCAGCAGAAGCTCGCCGAGCTCTCCACCAACCCGACGGAGAAGGCCAACCTCTACCGCGCCGCGGCGCGCCGGTGGATCGAGCAGTTCTCCAACGTGCAGAACGCGGTCATCGCCTACGAGGCGCTGCTCGAGGTCGACGGCAACGACGTCGAGGCCTCGCAGAAGCTGAAGGAGCTCTACGTCAAGCGGCGGAGCTTCCCCCAGCTCTTCGCGCTCTACGAGAAGCAGCTCCCCTCGGCCGAGGGCGCGGCCAAGATCGAGCTGCTCACCGAGATGTCCAAGCTCGCGGCCGAGCGCCTCGATCGCGGCGCCGCGGCCATCGCGCTGCAGAAGCAGATCCTGGAGATCGATCCGCAGGCGCCGGGCGTGCTCGACTCGCTCGAGAAGCAGGCCGAGCGCGAGAAGGACTTCGCCACCGTGGCCGAGGTCCTCGAGCGCCGCATCGACGCCGCCGCCGACGACACCGCGCGCCTCGCCTCGCTGCAGAAGGTGGGCGCCGTCTACGCCGAGCGCCTCCGCGATCCTGCCGCCGCCGCGCGCACCTGGCGCCGCGTGCTCACGCTCTCGCCCGGCCACGCCAAGGCGCTGCGCGTGCTCCGCGAGGCCTACTTCGCCGGCGCGGACTGGGACGGGCTCGAGGAGCTCTACGCGTCGCAGAACGACTGGGAAGGCCTGGTCGATTTCCTCTCGTCGGCGGCGGACAAGGCCACCGATCCCGCGGTGAAGCTCGAGCTCTCGTTCCGCGCGGCGCGCCTCTTCGAGCAGCAGCTCAAGGCGCCCGAGCGCGCGACGCGATCCTACGAGCGCGTGCTCTCGGTCGCGCCGACCGACGCGCGCGCGGCGGCGGCGCTCGTCCCGATCTACGAGAAGGAAGAGAAGTGGTCGCGCCTCCCCGCGCTCTACGAGGTCCTCCTCACCGGGGCCGAGGGCGACGACGCCAAGGTGGCGATCCTCCGCAAGCTCGCCAGCGTGACCGGCGGCCCGCTCGCCGACAAGAACGCGGCGCTCGGCCACGCGCGCAAGGCCTACGAGCTCCTGCCGGACGAGGCCGGGCTCGATCTGCTCGAGTCGTGGTCGCGCGCGTCCGGCGCCTGGGCTCCCTTCGTCGAGGCCGTCGAGGCCCGCCTGAAGAAGGACCAGAGCCTCGCCGCCGACGAGGCCCGCGCGCTCCGCCTCAAGATCGCCGAGGTCTACGCGCGCGAGCTCAACAAGCTCGACGAGGCCGTGCTCGCTTACCGCGAGCTCGTGGAGCTCGACAAGACCGACATCGAGACGATGCACGCGCTCGACACGCTCCTCCGCGCCAACGGCCGGAAGACCGATCTGCGCTGGCTGCTCGAGCTCCGCGCCGCGCAGGTGGAAGGCGAGGATCGCGCCGACGTGCTCGAGGAGTGGGCCACGCTCGAAGAAGAGGTCTTCGGCGAGCCCGCGCAGGCCATCGCGCTGCTGCGGCAGGTGGTGGCGATCTCGCCCCGCGGCGAGGCGCTGAAGTCGCTGTCGAACCTGCTCACCTCGGCGGGCGAGTTCGAGTCCGCCGCGGAGATCGTGGCCCAGCACCGCGATCTCTCCGAGGGCGAGGGGCGCGCTCGGCGCGAGGTCGAGCTCGCTGGGCTCTACCTCGACCGGCTCGACAAACCGGCCTCGGCCTTCGAGGCGTGCGTGCGCGCGCTCTCCGCCGCCGAGCACGACTCCGAGGCCATCTCGCTGCTCGGGCGCCTGCTCGATCGGCCCGAGACGCGGGTCCGCGCCGCCACGGTGCTCGAGTCCGAGTACGCCGAGATCGGCGACGCGCGCCGCGAGTCGCAGGCCGTGCGCGTGCGCCTCGAGGCCGAGAAGGATCCGATGGTGCGCCTCGCGCTCCACCGCAAGCTCGCCGACATCGAGGAGCAGAAGCTCCAGGCGGCGGGCACGGCGTTCGAGGTCATCCTCCGCGCCCTCAACGAGCTCCCCGGCGATCTCGAGCTCTGGGGCCGCGCCGCCGAGCTCGCGCAGCGCTCCGGTCGACCCACGGATCTCTCCGAGGCCTACCGCATCCACCTCGTCGCCGGCCGCGGCGCGGGCGACAAGCTCCCCGAGGCCGTGGAGATCGAGCTCTGCGAGCGCGCGGCGAGCCTGCATGACGAGCAGCTCGGCGATCCCGAGGGCGCCATGCCGTACCTCGAGCGCGTGCTCGCCGTCGAGGCCACCAACGCGCGCGCCTTCAACCGCCTGAAGCAGATCCTCACCGCGAGCGAGCGCTGGTCCGAGCTGGAAGAGCTCTACGATCGCGCCGCCAAGGGCACGACCGACGAGAAGGATCGGATCGAGCTGCTCAACGAGGTCGCCCTCATCGCCGAGGAGATCATCGGCGACGCGGCCAAGGCCATCGGCTACTACGAGCGCATCCTCGTCCTCGACCCGCTCTACACGGCGGCGCTCGACTCGCTGGAGAAGCTCTACGAGCGCGAGGAGCGCTGGAAGGATCTCGCGGCCCTCCTCGAGAACCGGCTCGGCACCGCCACGCAGCAAGAGGCGGTGGAGATCAAGCTCGCGCTCGGGCGCATCTACCTCGATCGGCTCCACGAGCCCTCGCAGGCGCTGGGCCACCTCGAAGACGTGCTCCGCATCCGCGAGAACGACAGCGAGGCCCGCCAGCTCGTCGAGCGCCTGCTGGAGATCGGCGACCTCCGCCACCGCGCCGCCCGCGTGCTCGAGAGCGTCTACGAGGCGCGCGACGAGATCCGCCAGCTGGTGCGCGTCCTCGAGATCCGCCGCGAGGGCGCGACGGACGAGGGCGATCGGCGCGAGCTGCTCCGCCGCATGAGCGTGCTCCGCGACGAGCGCCTCCGCGATGATCACGGCGCCTTCGCCACCCTCGCCGAGCTCGTCCCGCTCGAGCCCGAGGACGGCTCGGTGCGCGAGCGCTTCGTGGAGATCGGCCGCCGCCTCGCCGACCACGAGAAGGTGGCGACGGTGCTCACCGCCGCCGCCGACGCCTCGACCACGGCCTCGACCCGCGGCGAGATCCTCATGGAAGTCGCGCGGATCTGCGAAGATTTGCTCGAGGACGAGGCCCGCGCCGAGAAGGTCTACCAGCGCGTCATCGAGATCGATCGCAACGATCCCGGGCTGGTGATCCCGGCGGCGCAGGCCCTCGGCCGCATCCACGCCGGCAAGGGCCGCCACGACGCCCTCGCCGAGGACCTCGGCATCGAGGTCAAGCTCGAGGCCGACGTGGAGAAGCGCCGCGAGCTCTACGAGCGCATCGGCGGCCTCTACGAGACGGTGCTCGAGGACGCCGACAAGGCCATCGTCGCCTGGCGCTCGCGCCTCGCCGACGATCCGGCGGACATGACGGCGCTCTCCGCGCTGGAGCGCCTCTACGAGCGCACCTCGGCGTGGCGCGATCTCGTCTCCGTGCTCCACGCGCGCGAGCAGTCCGAGACCGCCGAGCCCGAGCGGCGCCGCACCCTGGTCAAGGCCGCCGAGACGCTCGCCGACAAGATCGGCGACGTCCCCGAGGCCATCGCCGGGTGGCGCGCGGTGCTCGACGAGTTCGGGCCGGAGCGCGCGACGCTCGCGGCGCTCGAGGCCCTCTACGAGAAGGACGCGCGCTGGACCGACCTCGAAGAGACGCTGGAGGTCGACCTCTCGCTCGCCGACGAGACCGAGGATCGCCTCGGCCTCTTCGCTCGCCTCGGCGACGTGCGCCGCCTGCACCAGCAGAACCTCTCCGGCGCGCTCGACGCGTACCGGCAGGCGCTCGGCCTCGATCCGTCGAGCGAGCGCTGCCGCGCCGCGCTCGAGACGATGCTCGACGTGGCCGAGGCGCGGCGCGACGCCGCCGAGACGCTGCGCCCGCTCTACGAGGCCGACGGGGACGCCGAGCGGCTCCTCCGCGTGCTCGAGATCCAGGTCGAGACGACCGAGGACGCGAGCGAGCGCCTGGAGACGCTGCAGACCGCGCTCCGCACCGCCGAGGGCCCGCTCTCCGACTCGGCGCGCGCCTTCCGCTACGCCCTCCGCGGGCTCGAGCTCGCCGCGGGCGAGAGCGAGGTCTCCTCGTGGATCGAGACGGTGGAGCGCCTCGGCGAGACCACCCTCCGCTGGAAAGAGGTCTTCGACTCGTACCAGGCGATCGTCGATCAGATCCTCGACGGCGACGTGCAGCAGAGCCTCCGCCTCCGCATGGGCGAGCTCGCGCGCCGCAAGCTCGAGGACCGCGCCCTCGCCGTCACCGAGTACAAGAAGGCGCTCGACGCGCGCGGCGGCGATCGCGGCGCGCTCGTGGCCCTCGAGGAGCTCTACGGCGAGGCCAACGACTCGCCCCACCTGCTCGAGATCCTCAAGCTCCGCGTCGAGAACGCCGAGAGCGACGACGAGAAGAAGCGCCTGCTCTTCCGCCAGGCCGAGCTCTCGCAAGGCGCGCTCTCCGATCGCGACGGCGCCATCGTCACCTATGAGGCCATCCTCGACGTGGCGCTGGAGCCCCGGGCCATCGCCTCGCTCGAGGCGCTCTACCGCGCCGCCGAGCGCTGGCAGGATCTGATCACGCTCTACGAGCGGCAGCTCGACGGCAAGCTCGGCGTCGCCGCCAACCTGCGCGTCGACATCGCCAAGATCGCGCGGCACCACACGAACGATCCGCAGCGCGCCTTCGACGAGCTCGGCGAAGCGCTCGCGGGCGATCCCGCCCACGAGGGCGCCGTGGCCGAGCTCGAGGCCCTCCTCGCCACCTCGGAGGACCCGGAGCACAAGGCCCGCGCCGGCGAGATGCTGGAGCCGGTCTACCTGCGCCGCGCCGACTGGGCCCGCGTCAAGGTCGCCCTCGACGCGCGCCTCATCGCCAGCCAGGAGCCGGGCGAGCGCCGCGACCTCCTCCAGCGCCTCGCCACGCTCCACGAAGAGCAGCTCGAGGACTACAGCGCCGCGCTCGAGACGGTGGCGATGCTCCTCCACGAGGAGCTCACCGACGAGAGCGTCTGGGCCGAGCTCGAGCGCCTCGCCAAGGTCGGCAGCGCCGAGCGCCGCCTCGCCGCGATCTACGCCGCCGAGCTCTCCGCCCTCTCCGCCGACGACGCGGGGAGCGCCAAGCTCGCGCGCCGCACCGGCGAGATCTACGCCGACCTCGGCGAGGTGGAGAGCGCCCTCACCTGGCTCCGCCGCGCCCACGAGTTCGAGCCCGAGTCGCGCGAGCTCTTCACGGCGATCGACGCCCTCCTCGTCAAGGGGAAGCGCCACGCCGAGCGGGTCGCGCTCTACCGCGCCGCGCTCGACTACCGCAACGACAAGGAGCGGCTCGACGCGCTCCACACCATCGCCCACCTCGAGCGCGCCGAGCTCAAGGAGCCCGAGAAGGCGATCGACACCTACCGCGCCGCGCTCGACATCGAGGAGGGCGACGCCCGCGCGCTCGACGCGCTCACCGAGCTCTACGGCGAGCTGAGCAAGGATCGCGATCTCGCCGATCTCTACCTCCGCCGCGCCGAGAGCGCCCCCAACGGCGAGCAGGCCGCGCCCTACCGGCTCGCCCTCGCGCGCCTGCTGCGGAGCAAGCTCAGCGACGACACCGGCGCCATCGATCAGCTCGAGGCCATCGTCACCGAGGTGCCCTGGCACGCCGAGGCGATCAAAGAGCTCGAGGCCCTGACCCGCGAAGAGGAGCACAAGGCCCGCGTCGTGGAGATCCTCCGGCCGCTCTACGAGCGCTCCGACGACTGGCGCCTGCTCATTCGCCTCAACGAAGAGCGCTTCGGCCTCGCGCAAGACGTCCACGAAAAGGTGGCCGTGCTCCGCGAGACGGCGCGCCTCTGGGAGACGCGCGGGAGCGACGAGCTCCGGGCCTTCCAGGCCACGCGCGCGGCCTTCGAGCTCGACGCCGAGGACAGCGAGACGCGGGTCGAGCTCGAGCGGCTGACCGAGGCGCTCGGCGCCTGGGAAGAGCTGAGCGAGAGCTACGAGCACGGCATCGCCCAGACCTCGGACGACGCGACCAAGCGCGAGCTGCTCCTCCAGCTCGCCCGGGTCTACGACGGCAAGATCGACGACCCGCGGCGCGCGCTCGCGGCCTACGGCCGGCTCTCGGCGCTCGACACCACCGACGCCGAGCCGCTCGAGGCCATGGACACGCTCTCCGTGCTCCTCAGCGACTGGCGCACGCTCATCAACGTGCTCGAGAAGAAGAGCCAGATCGCCAACGACGACGAGAACGCCTCGATCTGGCGGCGCATCGCCGAGACGAAGCTCGACATGCTCGAGGATCCGGCCGGCGCCGCGACGGCCTACGAGCGCGCGCTCGAGCTCGATCCCGAGAGCGCGCGCACGGTCGACGCGCTGATCAACCTCTACGAGCCGGTCACCGAGGGCGCGACGGAGCCCCAGGTGACTTCGAACGCCGAGCCCGCCAGCGTGCCCGCGCCCGCGGGCGGCGCGCCTCGGCGCCTGGTCGAGCTCTACACCCGCCGGGTCGAGCTCGCCGACGCCGGCGAGGGCGACCTCCGCTACGACCTCAACGTCCGCGCCGCCGAGGTCTTCGAGAAGAAGCTCGACGACCGGCGCGAGGCCATCGCCGCCCTCAACGCCGCCCTCGACGCTCGCCCGAGCGACAGCGCGGTGCTCGGCGGGCTCGAGCGCCTCTACCGCGCCGAGTCGCTCTGGGACGAGCTGCTCGGGAACCTCCAGCTCCAGGCCAGCGCGGCCGAGACGAAGGAGGCCCGCGTCAAGCTGCGCACGGCGATCGGCGACCTTTACGCGGGCCAGCTCGAGAGCCCGAGCGACGCCCTCGAGCAGTACCGCCTGGTGCTGGAAGACGACGCGACGAGCGACCACGCGATCCGCTCGGCCCGCGCCATCGGCGAGGCCCGCGAGGAGCTCCGGCTCGAAGCGGCCGACATCCTCGAGCCGGTGCTCCGCAGCGCCGGCCGCCACGAAGATCTCGTCGCCGTCCTCGAGATGCGCCTCCGCGCGCAGACCGACGCCGAGGAGCGCTCGAAGACCCTGCGCGCCGTCGCCCTCGTCGAGGACGAGGGCCGCGGCCGCCCGATCGAGGCCGAGGCCGCGCTGCTCCGCGCCCTCGAAGACACCCCCGACGACGCCTCGCTCCACGCGGAGATCGAGCGCCTCGCCGAGCGCAACGGGTTCGCCCGCTACGCCGACGCCCTCGCCGCCCGCGCCGGCGCCATCTTCGACGCCGTCGTCGCCAAGGACCTCTTCCTTCGCCTCGGCAAGGTCGCCGAGGAGAAGCTCAAGGACGACCGCCGCAGCGTCGAGGCCTACGCCAAGGCCGTGGAGCACGCGGGCGACACGCCCGAGCTGCTCTCGGCGCTCGACCGGCTCTACGGTCGCCTCGGCGACACCAAGGCCCTCGCCGACGTGCTCGAGCGGCGCGTGCCGCTGGTGGGCAACGATCGCGAGCAGGCCGATCTCCTCCACCGGCTCGCGGTGATCCAGATCGAGAGCTTCAACGACAAGCCCCTCGGCCTGGCCACCCTGCGCCAGGCGCTGGAGAAGTCCCCGGATCACGACGCCGCCGGCAAGGCGCTCGAGGCCCTCACCGACTCGAAGGAGCTCTTCGAGGAGGCCGCCGAGGCGCTGGAGAACGTCTACAAGATCCGCAACGATCACGCGTCGCTGGCCCGCCTCTACGAGAAGCGGATCCAGTACGCCTCGGCCCCGAGCGATCGGGTGCGCATGCGCCTCGATCTCGCCCGCGTCCTCGAGGAGCGCTCGAGCGATCCCAAGGCGGCGCAGGCCGCGCTCGAGGCGGCCTTCAGCGACGATCCCTCGGACGCCGACGTGCTCGCGGAGATCGAGCGCCTCGCCCCGATCAACGCCGGCTGGGGCGGCGCGGCCGACGCGCTCGACAAGGCCGTGCGCGCCGCGAGCGACCTCAGCTCGGAGACAGCGCGCGATCTCTGGATGCGGATCGCCGCCTGGCGCAAGGACAAGGTCGGCGACCCGACCCTGGCCGAGCGCGCCTTCGAAGAGGCTCTCAAGCACGATCCGCAGAGCGACTTCATCCTCCGCGAGATCGAGATCCTCCAGCGCGCGCCCGGCCGCGAGCGCGAGCTGGTGGCGACGCTGCGCCGGCTGGCCTCGCTCGACGGGCTCCAGGGCGCTCCGGCGGATCTCCGCCGCGAAGCCAAGATGCTGGCCGAGACGGTGCTCGAAGACGCGGCGCTCGTGGAGACCATCCTCCGCGAGATGATCACCGCCGACGAGAGCGACGCCTGGGCCGTGGCCGAGCTCGCCAAGGTCCGCGAGAAGGCGGGCGACTTCAAGGAGGTCTTCAGCCTCCTCGTGCGCCAGGCCGAGCTCGCGGCCGACGGCGAGCGCATCCGCGAGCTCCGCCACCAGGCGGCGTCCGTGGCCCGCGAGAAGCTCGGCGACGACGCCCGCGCCATCGATCTGTACAGCCAGATCTTCGAGGACGAGCCCAGCGACAAGCGCGCCAGCACCGCGCTGCGCGAGCTCTACGCCAAGGGCGCGCACCACAAGGATCTGCTCCAGCTCCTCTCGCGCCTCATCGACCTCGCCGAGACCTCGGCGGACCGCATCGCGATCCGCCTCGAGAGCGCGGCGATCTGCCTGGAGAAGCTCGACGCCGTCACCGAGGCGACCGAGCACCTCCGCGCCGTCCTCGACGAGGACGCGGGCAACGAGAAGGCCACGCTCCTCCTCTCGCAGCTCCTCGAAAAGACGGGCCGCGATCAGGAGCTGGCCGAGCTGCTCCTCACGCAGATCGACCTAGCCGCCGAGCAGAAGGACACGAGCAAAGAGCTCACCTTCCGCGTCCGCCTCGGCGAGGTCTACGAGACGCGCCTCAACGACGTCGCCAAGGCCATCGAGACCTACCAGGCCGTCATCGAGCGGGACGCGAGCCACAAGGGCGCGCTCCTCTCGCTGGCGCGGCTCTTCGAGCAGAAGGGCGACAAGGAGAAGACGGCCGAGGTCCTCGAGAAGTACCTCCTCGGCGCGACCGGGGAGGACGCCGTGAAGACGGTGCAGCGCCTCGCCGATCTCTACACCGCGCAGAAGCGCGAAGACGACGTGCGCCGCGTGCTCGAGCTCGGCCTCAAGGCCAGCGAGGGCGCGACGCCGACGCCGCTCACCGCCGACATCAGGAAGCGCCTGCTCGGCCTCTACGAGAAGCAGAAGGCGTGGACGGAGCTGGCCAACCTCATCAGCGGGGACGCCGAGCTCGCGAGCGACGTCACCGAGAAGGTGCGCCTCTACCGCAAGGCCGCCGAGATCCACCAGACCAAGCGGAGCGATCCGGCCGCCGCGGCCGAGCTCCTGGTCAAGGCCTCGGACCTCCAGCCGACCGATCGCGAGCTGCTCCTCGCGCTCTGCGACGCCTACAGCGCCTCCGGCCGCGGCCGTCAGGCGGCCGAGGCGCTCCAGAAGATCGTCGAGTCCTACGGCGGCCGCCGCTCGAAGGAGCTGGCCCCGATCCTCCACCGCCTCGCCCGCGCGTACCTCGCCGAGGGCGAGAAGGAGAAGGCCCTCGAGCAGCTCGATGTGGCGTTCAAGGTCGACCCGGGCTCGATCGCCGTGCTCCGCGACCTCGGCGTCCTCTCGCTCGATCTGGCGGAGACGGGCGACGAGAAGTCCAAGGACATCAACATCGACCGCGCCCAGAAGACCTTCAAGGCGCTGCTCCTCCAGAAGCTCGACGACGCCTCGCCGATCACCAAGGGGGAGGTCTTCTACTACCTCGCCGTGATCAGCCACCGGCAGAACGACGACAAGAAGGCCATCCAGATGGTGGAGCGCGCCCTCGACAGCAACAAGGAGCTCGCGCCCGCGAAGGAGCTCCTCGCCAAGCTCAAGAAGTAATGTTCATGCAGCGCGCGCTGGGGGTCCTCATCGGGCTCACAGCGCGCCTCTGGCTCGCCACCCTCCGCTTCACCCTCCTCCTCGATCCCTCGCTCGACGCGACCTCGCCGCGGCCGTGGTCGCTCGCCTTCTGGCACGGGCAGCAGTTCGCGATCTTGCGCTGGCCGCGGCGCCGCGCCACCGTCGCGCTGGTGAGCCTCTCGCGCGACGGAGAGATCCAGGCCTCCGCCCTGCCTTGCGTCGGCCTCGTGATCGAGCGCGGCTCCTCGTCGCGCGGCGGCGCCTCGGGGCTCAAGGCCATCGTGCGGCGCCTGCGCCGAGGCGGGCTCGACGCGGCCTTCGCCGTCGACGGTCCGAAGGGCCCGCGCGGCGTTGTCAGGAGTGAGTCAGGAATGGTCGGCGCGGCGCTCGCGGCTCGCCTCGCGGGGGGCCTCGTCGTGCCTCTGGCCTCGGCGTGCAGCCGCCCGCGCGTCCTCGCCCGCACCTGGGATCGCTTCGAGCTCCCGCTCCCGTTCTCGCGCGTCGTCGTCGCCCTCGGCGCGCCGCTCGAGCCCGCCGAGGCCACGCCCGCTCGCCTCGGCGCGGCCATCGATCACGCGCGCGCGGCCGCCCTCGCCGCGATCACCGCGCCGCGCGCCCTCCCCGCGGCGAGGCCCCTCTCGTGAGCCGCATCGCCTCGATCGACGGCGTCCTCCACGCGCCCGAAGAGGCCCGCGTCTCGGTCTACGATCGCGGCTTCCTCTACGGCGACAGCGTCTTCGAAACGATCCGCACCTACGGAGGCGAGCCCTTCGCCCTCGGCGAGCACCTGGCGCGGCTCGGCCGCTCGGCCGCCAAGATCGGCTTCGATCTCCCGATCAACGCGGCCGATCTCGCCCTCGAAGTCCGCCGGGCCGTGCGCGCCGCGCGCAACGACGAGAGCTACGTGCGCGTCACCGTCACCCGCGGCAGCGGGCCGCTCGGCCTCGATCCCGCGCTCGCCCGCGCACCGCTCCGCGTCATCCTCGTCGAGCCGCTCACGCCGCTTCCCTCCGCGCTCTACCGCGACGGCGTCCGCGCGATCACCACGCGCGTCGATCGCCCCGCCGACGCGGCGCCGGGCGCCAAGGTTGGCAACTACCTCGCGAGCCTCCTCGCCCTCCAGGCCGCCAAGGCCCAGGGCGCGCACGAGGCCATCCTCCTCGACGCGCGCGGCGACGTGCTCGAAGGGGCGACCTCCAACGTCTTCTTCGTGCGCGACGGCGCGCTGCTCACCGCGCCCGAGGACGCGGGCATCCTCGCGGGGATCACCCGCGCCCACGTGCTGGAGATCGCGGGAGAGCTCGGCGTCCCCGTTCGGCTCGCCACCTTCGCGCCCACCCTCGCGGCGCAGGAGGCCTTCCTCACGTCGAGCCTGCGCGAGGTGGTGCCGCTCTCCCGGATCGACGACCAGCGCATCGGAGACGGCCTCCCCGGGTCAGTCACGCGCGCGCTCCACAGCGCGTTTCGCCGGCGCGTCGGCCTCGGCGGCGAGGCCATGCCCTGGGAGTCGATGAGCGGCCAGACGGATGGATCCAGCGGTGACGGCCAGAAGCAGGCACGCTAGCGTTGCAAGGGCGGAGCTCGACGCCCGGATTCGACGCGTGGCGCTCCGCGGGAGCCCACATGCTTGACTACCTCGCGCGTCTGCTCTCGTCCGACGAGTTCATGCCGCACGGCCACTGCTACCTCTGGCAGCCGGGCATCGTCGGGCTTCATGTCGTCTCCGACGCGATCATCGCCCTCTCCTACACCTCGATCCCCTTCACGCTTCTCTACTTCGTTCGCCGCCGCAAGAACCTCCCCTTTCACTGGATCTTCCTCTGCTTCGGGGTCTTCATCATCGCCTGCGGCGCCACGCACTACTTCGAGATCATCACCCTCTGGAAGCCCGTCTACTGGATCTCCGGCGCCGTGAAGGCCATCACCGCGGTGGCCTCGCTGCTGACCGCGCTGCTCCTGGTCCGGCTCGTCCCGCGCGCGCTCGCCCTCCCCAGCCCCGACGACATGCGCCGCGCCACCGAGGCGCTGCGCGTGAGCGAGGCCCGCTTTCGCGCCGCGATCGAGGCCGGGCTCGACGCCTTCTTCGTGATGGAAGCCGTGCGCGACGACTCCGGCGCCATCCGTGATTTCACCGTCGTGGAGATGAACAGCGTCGGCGCGAAGCTGGTCGCCCAGCCCAACCAGGCGCCCCCGCGGGCCTCGCAGCGCGGGCGCTTCGGCAAGCACCCCGAGCTCGTGGCCAAGCACCGCACGGTGACGGAGACGCGCTGCGTGATCGACGAGGAGACCCTGATCCACCTGCCCGTGGTCGGCCCCACCTGGTTTCACCATCAAGCCGTGCCGGTCGGCGACGGCGTGGCCGTCACCCTGCGCGACATCTCGCGGCGCAAGCACGACGAGCACGCGCGGCTGATCGCCTCGCTCGTCGCCTCCTCCAACGACGCGATCATGGCCCAGTCGGTCGACGGGCGGATCGAGAGCTGGAACCTCGGCGCCGAGCGGCTCTACGGCTACACGGCGGAGGAGGCGATCGGGAAGCCGCGCAGCCTCACCGCCGCGCCCGGGCACCCCGATCCGGTCGTCGACCTCGTCGAGCGGCTCACCCGCGGCGAGCGCGTCGAGGACTGCGAGGCGGTGCGGCGGCGCAAGGACGGCACGCTGATCGACGTCTCGATCCGGCTCTCGCCCATCCGCAACGACGCCGGCGTGCTCACGGGCATCTCGGCGATCGGGCGCGACATCACCGCGGCGAAGGAGGCCGATCGCCGCCTCAAGGCCTCGCTCCTCGAGAAAGAGATCCTGCTGAAGGAGGTCCACCACCGCGTGAAGAACAACCTCCAGGTGATCTCCAGCCTGCTCAACCTCGAGGCGGGGCGCCTCACCAACCCCGAGGCCGTCACCGCTCTCCGCGCCAGCCAGACCCGCGTGCGATCGATCGCCGCGTTCCACGAGGGCGTCTACCAGGCCCACGATCTCGCCAACGTCGACATGGCTCGCTACCTCGGCGATCTGCTCCGCGGGCTCCGCTCCACCTACGGGAGCGCGGGCGACGGCGTGTCGACCCGGGTGACGGCCGCGGGCGTGGCGCTCAGCGCCGATCTCGCCATCCCCTGCGGGCTCATCGTCAACGAGCTCGTCACCAACGCCTTCAAGCACGCCTTCCCCGACGGCCGCGGCACGGTGGAGATCGACCTCCAGCGCACGGGCGAGAGCCTGGTGCTCCGGGTGAGCGACGACGGCGTCGGGCTCCCTCTACGCTTCGAGCTGACCACCCTCACCTCGCTCGGGCTCCAGCTCGTGCAGACGCTGAGCGAGCAGATGGGGGGCGCCGTGACGATCGAGCGCGGCGCCGCGGGCGTCGCCTTCTCTGTTTCCTTCAAGGCATCGAGCTGAAAGACATGAGCGCACCCATGGCCAAAATCATGGTCGTCGAGGACGAGAGCATCGTCGCCAAGGATCTCGAGCTGACGCTGAAGCGCCTCGGTTACATCGTGCCGGCGACGGCGTCCTCGTCCGAGGATGCGCTGAGCAAGGCCGCGCAGCACCGGCCCGACCTCGTGCTCATGGACATTCACCTCAAGGGCGCGGTCGACGGGATCGCCACGGCTCGCCAGCTCCGCCGCGAGATGAACATCCCCGTCATTTATCTCACGGCCTACGCCGACGACGACACCGTGGCCCGCGCGCGCGAGAGCGAGCCCTTCGGCTACCTGCTCAAGCCGTTCAACGAGCGCGAGCTCAAGAGCATGCTCGAGGTCGCGCTCTACAAGCACGAGTCCGAGGCGCGCCTCCGCCACAACGATCGCATGATCTCCATCGGCACGATGGCCGCGGGCGTGGCGCACGAGATCAACAACCCGCTCACCTACGTGATGGCCAACCTCGACTTCGCCCTGAAATCGATGGCCGAGATGGCCACCAACCTCGCCGCGAGCCCGCTCCCCTCGCCGGCCGCCGACTCGCTGCTGAAGCAGCTCCGCAGCGCGAGCACGGCCCTCGAAGACGTGGGCAACGGCGCCGATCGCATGCGCAAGATCGTCGCCGACCTCGGCCGCTTCGCCCGCCCCGAGGAGGCGGCGCGCTCCGCCGTCGATCTCTGGGAGCCGCTCGAGACCGCCATCCGCCTGAGCTCGCACCAGATCAAGCACCACGCGCGCATCATCCGCGAGCCGGGCGCGACCCCTCCCGTGCAGGCCAACCCGCAGCGCCTGGAGCAGGTCTTCTTGAACCTCCTCGTCAACGCCGCCCAGGCCATGCCCGAGGGCCGCCCCCAGGCCAACCGCATCCGCGTCGTCACCCGCACCGACAACGAGGGCCGCGCCGTGGTGGAGATCGAGGACACCGGCGCCGGCATCTCCGCCGAGGATCAGGCGCGCATCTTCGACCCGTTCTTCACCACCAGGCCCGTCGGCTTCGGCACCGGCCTCGGCCTCTCGATCTGCCACCGGATCATCACCGACGCCGGCGGCACCATCGCCGTCGACAGCAAGCTCGGCCGCGGCACGATCTTCCGGATCACGCTCCCCGCGGCCCGCCCCAAGCCCGCCGTGACCTCACGCCCGACATCGGTCCGCGAGGGGCCGACGCCGCGGGCGCAGATCCTGGTCGTCGACGACGAGGCCAAGGTGCTCTCGATGCTCGATCGCGTCTTGAGCCGCCGGCACGACGTGACGCTGACGTCCGATGGAGCAGAGGCGCTGGCGCTGATCACCAAGGGTCGGCGGTTCGATCTGGTGCTCTGTGATCTGATGATGCCCGACGTGACGGGGATGGATCTGTTCGAGCGCGTGACGGAGATTGCGCCGGACCAGGCGGGGGCGTTCGTGTTCTTGAGCGGCGGAGCGGTGACGGAGCGAGGAGCGGCGTTCCTCGAGGCGCACGCGGATCGGCGGCTGGACAAGCCGTTTCAGCTCGAGGATCTGGAGGACATGATTGCGGCGCGGTTGTCGGAGGAGGAGTGAGCGCCGGAAGAAAACGCCTCCCCACGCTTGACGTGAGGCCCGGCCTTCGCTTCTCTGCTCGGCGTGCCGATCACTGAGCTACGTATCGAAGGACTCAGGACTCTCGAGAAGATCCGTCTCGATCTGAACGGGCTCACCGTCCTCATCGGCGATAACGGCGCCGGAAAGAGCAGCATCCTCGAAGCGTGCGAGATCCTCCGGCGCGCGACCGGGCGGCACTTCATGGACGAGCTTTACGGGATCCATGGAGGGCTGACAGCGCTGCTCCGCCAAGGCGCCCCGCGCCTCGTGATCGGGGTGACGATACGCCCATCACGCGATGATCTGAGCCCGCAGGACATCGGCTATGACGGTGTTAGCCAGATGAGCAACACTGACACTATCGAGTATGATCTGGCTGTGGTGCCAAGCTCATCCTTCGCCACACTCGAAGAGACAGTCCGAGTAAGGCACAAACGGCGAAGCGGCATCGAGGGACCGAGAAAAGAAAAGAAGCCTGGTGCAAAAGGCAAAGCGTCGTCGATCTCGGACAAGGCGACCGTATGCATCAAGCGCACCGCGACGCGCGTTATTGCTCCGACTCAGCCGGATTTTCACAACGAGATAGACATCGAGTCACAGTTACCTTTCCTTGCTACCTTCGATGGATCCGGCTGGTCGGACACAGGCTATTCCGAGGCGCAGTGTGTCGCGACATACATGCGGAACCTGCGCGTCCACATCCCATTCGAAACGATGCCCGCCTGGGCCGCACGCGCGCTCGACCGCAAATCCGCCCTCCGGACCCCGGCGCTCCTCACGCCAGCCACGCAGCTCGAGAAGCTCGGCGTCAACCTCGCCAGCGCCTACCACGCGCTCAAGAACAGCTTCGGGCGGAGCTACTGGGACGACACGCTCGCCTACATTCGCCTCGGCCTCGGGGAGCGCATCGAGGACGTCGTCACCTGGGCGGATCCCAGCGGCGGGAACATCGGCCTCTCGATCAAGCTCCTGGGGCTCGACGTGCCCATCTCGGCGGCGCAGCTCTCGGATGGCATGCTCTCGTATCTGGCCTTCGTGGCCATGTTCCGGCTCCACGTCACCAAGCCGTCGCTCCTGGCCTTCGACGAGCCCGACTTGCACCTCCACCCTCACCTGCTGATGCGGGTGCTGGATTTCTTCGAGTCGATGGCGCGCGACACTCCGGTGCTCGTCGCGACGCACTCCGATCGGCTGCTCGACGGCCTCACCGATCCCGCGAAGTCCGTGGTCCTGTGCGCGCTCGACGAGCGGGGCACCACGCGCCTCGTTCGCCCGGATCGAGAGGCGCTGGCGAAATGGCTCGAGCGGTATCGCGGCCTGGGCGACATCCGCAGCGCCGGCCACGCCGCGTCGGTGATGACGAAGGTGGAGCCGCAGTGAAGGCGGCGGTGGCCATCACAATTCTCTACGAGGATCAGCGCGGCCAGCGGCAAGGCTTTGGCCTTCATACCCTCGTGAAGGCTTGCGTCTTCGACGCCATCAACGGCGAGCGGCACCGGGTGGAAGGGGCGCTGAGCGATTACCGTCCGCTCAAGGGCGTGGACAACGTCCTCAAGGCCTGCCGCCAGGACTTCGACCTCATCGCCGCGGATGGCCGCTCCGTCGTCGCCGTCCTCGACAACGACGCGATTCGGCACAAGCTCAAGCTGCCGCCGAGTGCCAGTGTCGCGCGGGTCGAGCAGCTGCTGTAGCGCCGGCCGACTCGCGCAAATCACTGTCACGGCCTACACGCCGAGGGTGAGCCCTCGCATCGTGAACATGCGCGCGAGCACGTGGCGCGCGGGGGAGGCCAGGAGGCCCTGGAGCAGGCGTTCGCGTAACCAGGGCTCCTGGAGGGGGCGGCCGAGCCACATGTTGAGCTCGGCGCGGCGGGCGGCCGTGGCGGCGACGCGGCGGCGCGCGGCGGCGTCGCGAAGAAGAGACGACTCGGCGCCTTTGCCTTCGCGAACAATCGAAGCGAGGGTGTCGGCGAGGGACATGGCGCCGAGCCAACCCACGTTCATGCCCTGGCCGCCAATCGGGCTCACGACGTGGGCGGCGTCGCCGGCCAGGGCGATCCGGCCTCGCGCGAGGGCTCGGGCGAGGTAGCGCTCGGCGCGAAATGAGCTCGTGCGGTGGGCGTCGCCGGGGGCGAGGCGATGGCGCGTGCGGCGGAGGACGGCGGCGGCGAGGGAGTCGAGCGACAGCTCTTCGTTCGAGCGCAGCCGCGCGACCCACCGCCGCACCCGGCCGGGCAGCGGAAAGGACTCCACGAGGCCGTCGGGGTGGAGGAACACGGCGGCGTCGTCACCGAAGCTCGTCGTGTCGGGGAAGTCGCCCATCACGTACGCGCCGGGATAGGGGCCTCCGTCGAAGCCCGCGCCGATGGCCGCCCGCACGACGCTCGATTTGCCGTCGGCGCCGACGACGATCGACGCTCGCTCTTCGCGTGACTCCCCTCCTGAATCGAGGTGAAGCGTGACGCCCTGGCCGTCGTCGACGACGCTCCGCGTCTCCGCGACCACCAGCGCAGCGGGCGCGCGGTCCTGGAGCGCTCCGCGGAGGATCGACTCGGTGTCTTCCTGAGGAATCGCGAGGATGAATCCATAAGGCCCAGGGCAGCTCGAGAAATCGATGATCCCGAGCGCGCCGTCACGGCCGAAGGCGATACCCCGCTTCACGTGGACGCCGCGCGAGAGGAAGCGCTCGGCGAGGCCGAGCTCGGCGAGGAGCTCGATCGAGACCGGGTGAATGCCAATCGAGCGCGAGCCGCTCTTGGCGTCGGCGCGCCGCTCGATGACACGCGAGGATACGCCGCGGCGATGGAGCGCGAGGGCGAGCACGAGGCCGACCGGGCCTCCACCGATGATCGCGACCGGATCCGCGGCCTTCACGCGGCGAATCCGGGGACGAACCGCGGTGTTCGATCGAGCGTCTCGTAGCCGCTGTCCGCGCGCAGCGCCGCCTCCTCGGCGGTGATGCGCGCGCGGAGGAGCATGGCATTGGCGGCGCTGAAGACCCCCGCGGTGATCCAGGCCCCATGCATCATGGGCAGCGCGGCCATCTCGAGCACCACCCCAACGTAGTTCGGGTGCCTCAGGTAGCGAAAGATGCCTTCATCGACGGCGGGCGCGCCGGGGAGGGTCATGATCCGCACCGTCCAGCGATCGCCGAGCGCGCGCATGGCGGCGAAGCGGAGGCCTTGACCGACCGCGAAGCAGCCCAGCGCCGCGGCGGTGACGCCGGGTGAAGCGCGACGTTTGAAGAGCAGGACCTCGAGGGGCGCGGCCAGGAGCCAGGCGCCGTGCAACAAGCGCATCCAGGGCATCTGCTCCGGCGCGTGCTCGCGCCCGCCTCGCTCGAGGATAGCGCGCTCGTGACGCGCGCTCTTGCGCAGCTCCCAGAGGCGCTGCACGCCGACCGCGGCGGCGAGCGCGGTGGCCGTCCACGCGGCTCGCGTCACCATCGGAGCAGCACCATCTCCGCGCAGAACGCAGGCCCCATGGCCATCAGGACGCCGTACGAGCCCCGCGGCGGCGCGCGGCGACGGCGGTACTCGTCGAGGAGGAAGAGCACCGACGAGGAGGACATGTTGCCGAAGACGGCGAGCCCGTCGCGGGTTGGTTTGAGCGTGCCTTTGACGAGAGCCAGGCTGTCCTCAAGCGCGTCGATGACCTTCGGGCCGCCGGGGTGAAGGATCCACGTCGCGATATCGCTCCGGCGAACGCCGTGCTCGGTCAAGAACGTGTCGAGCGCCGCCGGGACGTGAGCGCGCACGATCGCCGGCACGTCGGGGCTCAGGACGACCTTGAAGCCAGTGTCGATGACGTCCCACCCCATGACACGCTCGGTGTCCGGAAAGAACACCGAGCGGCTGGCGACGACCCGCGGCGAGGCGCCCTGGAGAGACGCGGAGCCGACGCGCCGCGCGGGAGCCGGCGCATTCATCGCGAGGCGATGGCGCGCGCCCAGGAGGAGCACGCCGGAGGCGCCGTCCCCGAAGAGCCCGCACGAGACGACGTTGGCGATGGACCCGTCGTCGCGCTGGAAGGTGAGCGAGCAGAGCTCGACCGAGAGGAGAATCGCAGCCTCTTCCGGGAAAGCTCGCAGGTAGTCAGCAGCCCTGGCGATGCCTGCCGCGCCCCCGAGGCAGCCCAGACCGAAGAGCGGAATACGCTTCGTGTAGGGCGAGAAAGGAAGGACGTTCATGAGGCGCGCGTCGAGCGAAGGGACCGCGATGCCGGTGACCGTCGTCGTGATCAGACAGCCAATATCCTCGGCTCGGAGGCCGGCCTCGTCGAGGAGCGACCGCGTGACACGCTCCGCGAGCCGGAGGGCGACCTGGATCCACGCGCGGCTGCGCCGCTCGAGGCCACCCAGCTTCTCGTACTCGTCGAGGGGAAGCGCAAGATAGCGTTCGGTAACCCCGACTTGCCGGAAAAAGCGGCGAATGCCGCCGGCGTGCTCCTCGGCGCCCGGCATCATGCGGACAGCGAGCGCGGTGAGCTCCTCCTGCGAATAGCGGTGCTCCGGCAAGGCCGTCGCCGTGGCCGCGATCACCTGGAATGGCTCGGTTTGAAGGGCGCGTGAGCGAGCGCGGTCCGGTTCAATCGACGGTAATAGCTGCATGGAGATGATCTCGTGGAGGAGGCGTGATCCGTCAGCATCGCGAGCCTCCGCGCCCGGGTGCATCGTCCAGGGCC
>FSTQ01000358.1_pt1 | contig 25360 bp, 23 predicted proteins | sample 1637281 | NCBI WGS metagenome assembly FSTQ01 (sample SAMEA3914818, study PRJEB12502) | metagenome | biome: forest; material: soil | place: Canada | collected 2010-06-26 | depth 0.1 m
ACCCCCAGCCCCCTTTCCCCCAAATTTGGGGGAAAGGGGAGATTGCACATCCACCTCTCGACGCTCTGACTCCCCTCCCTTTCCCCCAAATTTGGGGGAAAGGGCCGGGGATAGGGGGCACGTCAACCCGGGTGCATGTGCGAAGCGATGACCTCCGCGAGGAAGAGCTGCGCGAGGTTGAAGTAGACGATGATCCCGAGCACGTCGATCAGGGTCGCGATGAACGGCGTGGAGCTCGTCGCGGGATCGACGCCGACGCGCCGGAGCAGGAGCGGGAGCATCGAGCCGACGGTGCAGCCCATGAGGGGGATGGCCACCAGCGTGATGCCGATGGTGAACATGAAGCCGACGCCGTCGCCCCACATCCAGACGCGGACCATGCCGATCGAGGCCAGCATCAAGCCGAGGACGAGGCCCTGGCCCGACTCGCGGAGGAAGACGCGGCGCCAGTCGGCGGTCTTGATGTCGCCGACGGCGAGCCCGCGGATGATCAGCGAGGCCGACTGCGAGCCGGAGTTGCCGCCCGTGGAGATCAACAGCGGCACGTAGTAGCTGAGCTTGGCGACCGACTGGATCACCGAGTCGTAGTGGCGCAGCGCCGTGCCGGTGAAGAACTCGCTCACGAAGAGCGCGGCGAGCCACGGGCCGCGCTTGCGGATGAACATCCAGAAGCTGGTCTGGAAGTAGCCGTCCTCGATCGGCTCGACGGCGGCGAGGCGCTGCATGTCCTCGCTCTGCTCCTGGGTGAGCACGTCCATCACGTCGTCGACGGTGATCACGCCGAGCAGCCTGCGGTCCGCGCCGAGCACCGGCAGCGCGTTGAAGTCGTACTTGGCCATCGTCCGCGCGACCTCTTCCTGGTCGGTCTCGGGGCTGACGGCGAAGACGTTCTCGGTCATCACGTCGACGAGCTGCGCCTTGCTCGGGTTGAGCAGGAGATCACGGAGCGAGACGACGCCGAGGAGGCGGTTGGTCTTGGTGACGACGTAGACGTAGTAGATCGTCTCGGCGTCGCTCCCGCCCTCGCGGATCAGCTCGATGACGTCGGCCACGGTGAGGTCGAGCGGCACCGAGATGTAGTCGGTGGTCATGAGGCCGCCGGCGCTGTCCTCGGGCCACTTGGCGAGCTCGGAGACCTCGGCGGCGGCCTCGGGATCGACCTTCTCCAGCGACTCGAGCAGCGTGTCGCCGACCGCCTCGGGCAGCGCCTCGATCAGATCGGTGCGCTCGTCGGCGGACATCTCGGCGGCGATCGACGCGACGTTGTCGACGCCGAGCTGCTCGACCATCGCCTCCTGCGTGTCCTCGTCGAGGCGCTCGAAGATCGGCGCCGCGTCGCGCGCGCTCAGCGTCTTCAGCAGCTGCCCGGCCTCTTCGTCGGCGAGCAGCTCGATCAGATCGGCGAGGTCCTCGTCGTGGATCTCCTCGAGCACGGCCGCGAGCTGCGACGGATCTTCGCGCAGGAGCTGGCGTACTTCGGGGACGATCGCGACGGCGACACGCAACATCGCGAGCACTCAACAGTACTTCGAGGCTCCCGTAAACCGCCGCCCGTGCTCCATCGCGCTCGAGCACGGACGCCGCCAACCCACGTTTACAAGCGCGCCGGGCAACATGCCACCAAAGTTGGCGATTCAGCCCCTCGCCAACCGCTGAAACCCCCAGGAATTCCCGCTGGCGCTTTTCTTGCTCGCCCTTGTACGGTGCTTCGGTTTTCTTCCAGGAATCCGCGGCCAAAAGGGCGAATTGACAGGGTTCACGGGAGGTCTCTACGATGGCGGCCTCCCCCGGGTTTCAGGACGCAGGTGCCGGAAGGTCCCCGTCCTGTTCGGGGAAGGCAAGGTTTCCGCTGGTCGCAGACGCGTCCGCGGGCCAGGTCGGCCGAAAGGAAGAGCGAGTTATGACGGATCATTTGCTTCGAAAGGGACACGGGTGGAGGCGAGCGCTCCAGATCACCTGCGCCCTCGTCTCGGTCGTGGGAGCGGGCTCGGTGGGCGGCTGCCTCAACCGCCCCATCCAGCCGAACGAGCCGCGAAGGACGTCGACGATCGTCGAGCCGTTCAAGCAGAGCGCGGTCGACAAGATCGACCTCCTGCTGATGATCGACAACTCGCGGTCGATGGCGGACAAGCAGCAGATCCTCGCGGCCGCCGTGCCTGACCTCGTCGGCGCGCTCGTGAATCCGAAGTGCGTCGATCCCAAGGGCACCCTGCCGACGTCGCAGCCCGACACGATCGACGCGGACTGCCCGACCGGCCTGATCCGCGAGTTCAACCCGATCAAGAACATCCACATCGGCATCGTGACGTCGAGCCTCGGCGGCCACGGCGGCAACGCGTGCCCGGTCCCCGCGCCCGGCGCGGCGTGCAGCGCCGAGGTGAACCCGTCGAACAACGACGCCGGCCACCTCATCTCGCGCAAGACCGAGTGCGGCGGCGAGCTGTACCCGACCTACCAGAACAAGGGCTTCCTCGCGTGGGATCCCGACCAGAAGCTCAAGCCGGTCGGCGAGTCGGCCATCGGCTCGATCGACGTCGACCCCAACACCGGCGTCGTGACCACGGGTCAGGCTGGCATCGTCCCGGCGCTCAAGGATCTCGTCGTCGGCGCCGGCCAGGTCGGCTGCGGCTACGAGGCCTCGCTCGAGAGCTGGTACCGCTTCCTGATCGATCCGGAGCCTTACGAGACGATCACCGTCCAGAACAGCAAGGTTGTCGTCGCCGGCCTCGACAAGCTGCTCCTCCAGCAGCGCGCCGACTTCCTCCGGTCGAGCTCGCTCCTCGCGATCATCATGCTGACCGACGAGAACGACTGCTCCGTGAAGGAGAGCTCGTACTTCTACCTGGCCACGAACAGCAGCGCCTTGCCGCGCGCCCGCAAAGAGTGCCTGACCAACCCGAACGACCCGTGTTGCAAGTCCTGCGCGCTGGCCCAGGGCAACTGCCCGGATGACGCGGACTGCAAGGCGAAGCCGTTCCTGGACGTCAGCACGGAGGACAAGTCCAACCTGCGCTGCTTCGACCAGAAGCGCCGCTTCGGTATCGACTTCCTCTACGGGATCGACCGCTACACCCAGGCGCTCACCAGCCAGCAGGTGCCTGCCCGCTCCGGCATGGCGGACAACCCGATCTTCAGCGACCTGAACAAGGACAAGGAAGGCGAAGATCACACCATCCGCGACTCGAAGCTCGTCTTCATCGCCGGCATCGTCGGCGTGCCCTGGCAGACCATCGCCCGCACCGACGAGGCCGGGGCTCCGGATCTCGTCAAGGGCTTCAAGAACTTCGACGAGCTCTCGTTGCAAGAGAACGGCGTCAGCACCTGGGACAAGATCCTCGGCGATCCGGCCACCTACGTCCCGCCGAAGGATCTGCACATGGTCGAGTCGGTGAAGCCGCGTGACGGCCTCTCGCCGCCGTCGTCTCCCGACGGTACGGATCCGATCAACGGCCACGAGTACACGCTCGACACCAACGACGACCTCCAGTACGCGTGCATCTTCGACCTGCCGTCCCCGCGTGATTGCCTGGCGCAAAACAACGGGTGTGACTGCGCCGCAGGGAACGACAACCCCCTCTGCGACGCGACCGTCGACACGCAGCAGGTCCGCGCCAAGGCCTACCCCTGCGTGCGCGAGCTCGACGCGCTGCACTCGCTCGGGTCTCAGGGCATCGTCGCCTCGGTGTGCCCGAAGCAGCTCGACGACAGGACGAAGGCCGACTACGGCTACCGCCCCGCCATCGGCGCCATCATCGATCGCCTCAAGACGGCGCTCGCCGGCCAGTGCCTCCCGCGCTCGCTCACGCCCGACGCGGCTGGTCAGGTGCAGTGCCTGATCCTCGAGGCGGTCCACGTCGACGGTACGCCCACCTGCTCCAAGGCCAACTTCCGCCAGCCCCTCTCGGACAAACACAAGGCCGCCAAGGACGCAGCGCTGGCCACGCCCGGCGCGGCCGGCCAGAACTGGAATCAGTTCTGCGAGATCATCCAGGCCGGCGATACGGACGCCGGGAGCTCGCAGGATCAGCTCGACGGCTGCCAGCAGGACTCCAGCGCGGCTCCTCGCGCGCCCGTGAGCAAGGAGCTCGTCAACGGCTGGTGCTACGTCGATCCGGCGCAGAACCCCGACAGCAACAAGGAGCTCGTCGCCTCGTGCTCCGCGAGCGAGAAGCACCTGATCCGCTTCGTCGGCGACAAGGGCGCGCCGGCCCAGGGCAGCACGCTGTTCATCACCTGCTCGGGCGAGTGAGCGCGTAGGGGCCTCTCAGGGTCCAAGGCAGCGGGGCTCGGCACACTTGCCGGGCCCCGCTGCATTTTGTGATAAGAATCCCGCCCTGACGTGGCCGCCCGAAAGAAGATCCTGATCATCGAGGACGAGCCTCACATCGTGCTCGGACTCACCGACGCCCTGGAGTTCGAGGGGTTTGCTGTCGTCTCCGCCGGCAAAGGCAAGGACGGCGTCCTCCTCGCGCGGCAGGAGAAGCCCGACGCCATCCTGCTCGACCTGATGCTGCCCGACACCAACGGCTTCAAGGTCTGCGAAGACGTCCGCCGCAGCGATCCGTTCGTGCCGATCATCATGCTCACGGCCCGCGGGCAGGAGGTCGACAAGATCCGCGGCCTCGACGCCGGCGCCGACGACTACGTCACCAAGCCCTTCAGCGTGGGCGAGCTCATCGCCCGCCTCCGCGCCATCTTCCGCCGCGCCGCCCGCCCCAACGAGTCCGCGGTGGAGGCCTTCACCGTCGGCCAGGTCACGGTGAACATGACCGCCCACACCATGACCCGCGGCTCACAAGTGGAGCAGCTCTCGTTCTACGAGGTCGAGCTCCTCCGCCTGCTCCACGAGCGCCTGGGTCAGCCTGTCTCGCGCGAGGAGATCTTGCAGAAGATCTGGGGCGTCGAGGCCGGGCCGTCGAACCGCACCGTCGACAACTTCATCGTCAAGCTGCGGAAGAAGGTCGAGAAGTCGCCCGACAAGCCCGAGCACATCCTCACGGTGTATGGGTTCGGGTACAAGCTCGCTCCGTAGATTCCGGATCATATCTTTCACGCGGGCTCGTCCCCACCGTCGCAGGGAGGTCGAGCGTTCGCTTCGTGGCGTGGCGCGGCGCTCTTGATCTCTCGAGGCGCGAGCGTCGACTGCCGCGCGAATCTCAACGTTCATCGGGATGTCGCGATCCAGACATCTATTCATCACAAGCATCGAGAGCTGTGCAGAGGAATTTGTGAACTGCGCGAGCTGCCAAATGCTTTGTTCCGATTATTATTGTTGTGTACGAACCTCAGCTGGCGTAGTGCAGGTCACTGGATCGATTCATGAGCAAGTCTGCTCATGGGCGTTCTCGTTTGTTGTTACGCCACGAGGAGCTGGTGAATTTTATGTCATTTTTCAAGTCCTTTCCCGCCCTTTGCCTGCTTGCTTTGCCAATCGGGCTGGTTGCCTGTGCTGGAGGCGAAGAATCGCAAGATGACGCCGAGAACATCGGTGAAGCTGCGGCCGCCCTCAACTGCTCGGACGTCGCGATCGGGGTCATCAGTAACCCTCTCATCATGGGGGATGTGGGAGGCGACGTCTCCAGCACCTCCCTGGATACGAGCTACGGCACCACCGGCTGCCTCGAGCGCTACGTGGTCGAGGCCACGAGCACCAACGGGAAACCCAACCTCAGTGCCGAGGCCAACTACGTCAGCTTGTTGCCGTCCACGTCCCTCGCATGCACGAGCTCGACGCTCCGCCTCGCCACGGTCATGTACGGTTACACTACCAGCACAGGCGTGTGGACGGTGATCTCGGTTCCGACGGCCGCCCCGGTGTGGAATGCATCGCCTTTCGGTGGCAGCGGTTATTGCAGCTTGTCTGCCGCCAAGAGCGTGTCCAACACCTACAGCAAGGTGCGCGTGGCGTCGAAGGGTTACGACGGCGTCTCGGGGGTCCTCGGCCTGGTCAGCAACAGTATCAGCGCGTTTTACTGAGGAGGCTCAGTCTCCGCGGGCTCTTTCGATCTCGAGGCGCCCTCGGGTCCGGGTGATCTCCACAAAGACTCTCTGTCGTCCTCGACATGGAGACCGCAGGAGTAGCCGCGCGGATGTTCCCGCCGAGCGATTGGTGCCGCACGGCGCTGAACGCTCGCTCGCCGTTCTGCGCCTCAGCGCAAAGGCAGCACGTTGCGCAGGTCGATAGGCACGCTCACCGAGCTGTCGGTGAGGCGCTTCGCATCCATTGTTCCCAGGGCAGCGCCGGCGCGCACCTGCCGCGCTTCGAGCGAGATGGTGACGAGGTGCCCGCCGGCCACCACCACCGCCGCGTAGCCGAGCGTCGCACCGGGGGTGAGGCGCGCGCCCTCGGTCACGCCCTGCTCCAGCCGCTCCAGCGCGCCGTGGATCAAGAGGTAGCTCCGCAGCTCGGGGCCCTCGCGCACGTCGTGGCGCGTCGCGACCACGAGGGCGTCGTCGCGCTCGCCGGCGAACACCACCTCGGCGGGGCCCTCTTGCCCTTCGAGCGCGACCAGCGTCACCTTCTCGGCCGGCCTCACGGCGAGGCTGACGGCGTGGCTGCCGCGCTCGCCCTCGAACGCGCCCATCACCCGCGGCGCGTGCTCGGCCGAGCCCACCGGGTAGAGGTAGCGCGCGGCGTCCTCGGGGCGCTCCGGCCTTCGCGGCACGCGCTCGCCGGCTGTACCCGATCGTCCCACGTCGTTGACGGGGCGCGACGCTGTGGCCGGCGCGCCCTCCACGGGGATGCGCACGCACACCGGGCCCTCGGGCAGCGTGCCCGGGCCGCACAGCGCGGGCAGGCCGTCCACGCCCCGGGCGGCCGAGGGGGCTGCGATCGGCGCGGGCCGCGGCTTTGGCCCTCGATCCAGGCTGCCGAGCGCGGTCAGCACTGCGACCGACGCCGCGGCCTTTACCAGCGGGTGCATTGGTCGCGAGAAATGGCACAGGCGGCCTCGTTCGACCACTTCGAATCTGCGTGTGCTGCGCCGTATTCGCCTGGCCGGGACGGACTCCGTCACCCGTCGGCCGTGATCGCAGTTGCGCTCCTACCGAGCACTTGGTAGCTCCTTTCCCCGTGCAAACCCGTGAAGCGATCGATCGGTCCATCAACGAGCTCTTCGACTCGGAGCGCAGCGTCCGCCGCCTCCACGACGAGCTGGCCGCGCTCCCTGCCGAGCCGCTGCTCGACGCCCTCACCGCCGCGCTCAGCGCTGCTCTCCGCGAGGCCAACGACGACGAGGCGGCTCTTCGCCTCGTCCGCATCGCTGCGCTCCTCGGCGAGCACGACGGCCCGCGCGTCGTCGACGCCCTGATCGACGTGCTCTCGTCCGAGCACCCCGAGGCCCGCAAGGCCGCCGGCGAAGAGCTGGAAGAGCTCGCCTTCGACCGCTTCAAAGAGGTCGCGGGGGGCGTCGAGCGCGCGCTCAAGCGGCTCCCCGTCGGCTCGCCGGCGCTCCCCGAGCTGCCCTACCTCCTCGCCGAGATCCCCGAGCCCGGCGTGATGAAGCTCCTCGGCCAGTTCCTCGCGCACGCCGATCCCGACGCGGTGGCCGCGGCGATCGAGTCCCTCGTGGAGATCGGCGATCCGGCCGGCGCCCGCCTGCTCCAGCCGCTCGAGGGCGACGAGCGCACGGTCGAGCTCGCCGACGACGGCGGCGAAGAGACGAGCGAGGTCACCCTGGGCGAGCTCGCCGCCGAGGCGATCGAGCTCCTCCAGGAGAACGGCCAGGAAGAGGCCGACTGATGCTGGGCGCGCCGCTGACCGTAGCCGACGCGGAGATCTTCGAGGACGCCGTCGTCCCTCGCTATCTCTCGTTCTTCGGCGCCCTCGCGGCGGAGATGCTCTTTCCGAGCCCCGAGGCGCAGATCGCGCACCTCGGGTGTCGCACCGGCTACCCCGACTCGACCCTCGCCGAGAAGATCCCGGAGAGCACGCTCGTCGGGGTCGACGCCTCCGCCCCCGCGCTCGAGTTCGCGCGGGCCCGCGCCTCGCTCAACTCGCGCCTGCGCGTCAGCTACGAGCTCGGGGCGAGCCTGCCGACCCAGCTCCCCGACTTCGGCTTCACCCACGCCCTCGCGCTCCACCCGCTCTGCGACGCCGAGGGCCGCTCCCTGCTGCTCGCCGAGCTCCGCCGCGTCCTCGTGCCCGGCGGCCAGGCGCTCCTCGCGCTGCCGCTGCGCGGCTCGTTCCCCGAGATCAACGACATGATCCGCGAGTACGCCCTGCGCCAGGACTTGATGGAGCTCGGCAAGGCGGTCGATCTCGCCGCGGCCAGCCGCCCGACGATCGAGACCATCTCGGAAGAGTTCGAGAACGCCGGCCTCACCGAGGTCGACGTCGACGTGCAGCTCATCGCCGTCTCGTTCACCAACGGCCGCGACTTCCTCGACGATCCCATCGCCAAGCTCATGGTCTTCCCCGAGCTGCGCTCCCTCTTGCCGATGGACGCGGACATCGCCGGCCCGTGCATGAAGTACGTGTACGACGCGATCTCCAAGTACTGGTCGGAGGGCGTCTTCGAGCTCACCGTCAACGTCGGCTGCGCGTCGGGGCGCCGCCTGTGAAGACCCTCGTCTGCCGCTGCGAAGACGTGACGCTGCACGAGCTCGACGACGCGATGGCCCGCGGCTACCGCGACATCGAGTCGGTGAAGCGCTACACGGGCTTCGGCACCGGCTGGTGCCAGGGCAAGTGGTGCCTCGCGCTCTGCGCGCGCCTCGTGCAAGAGCGCGGGGGCGAGGTCACGAAGCCGATCACCCCGCGCCCGCCGTATCACCCCGTCGCGCTCTCGGTCCTCGCCGGCCTCGCCGACGCGGACCTCCCCGATCCCGAGAAGGGCTGAGCGCCTCGCGCTCCGCGGAGCCGATTGACTCCGCCTTCGTTTCGCCTAGAAAGCGGGCGATGAACGTCAAGCTCGTGCACGAGTTCCGCTTCGAGGCGGCTCACCTGCTCCCCAAGGTCCCCGCCGGCCACAAGTGCGCGCGCCTCCACGGCCACAGCTTCAAGGTCGAGGTCGCCATCGCCGGCCCCGTGAACGAAGAGACGGGCTGGTTCCTCGACTACGGCCACCTCTACGACGCCTGGGCCCCGCTCCACGCCCAGCTCGATCACAACTACCTGAACGACCTCCCCGGCCTCGAGAACCCGACGAGCGAGCTCCTCGCCCGCTGGATCTGGGATCGCCTGAAGCCCGCCCTCCCGGCCATCGCCCGCGTCACCATCTTCGAGACCTGCGACGCCCGCTGCGAGTACGAAGGCCGCTGATCTTGGCATTCGGGTTTGCCCTGCCGCAACAAACGGCTATAGAGCGCCCCACCATGCCCCAGAAGCCCCAGGATCGAGCCCGAGAGAAGCGTCGCCTCACCAAGCGCCTCGCCAACTGGCGCGCCAAGCAAGAGCTTGCCGCCGCCGTCCCCGCTGCCCCCGCTCAAGAGGCCGCCAAGAAGGCGGAAGCCAAGCCGAAGAAGTGATTCGGCTGCCCTGAAGCGCCCGCCAAGATCGAGCCTGAATGGCTCTGGACCCACCAGGGTCACTCTTGCGGGCGCCCTTCCGGGTACAGGTACTCGACCAGCGCTGCGGCCAGGTCCTCGTAGAGCTCGCCGTCGCCTTCCATGCGCCGCCAGTGCTGGAGCTCGCTGTCGTAGACGTAGCGCGTCAGCGCCTTGGGGCCGCCGTGCTTCTCGCCGGTCAGCACCATCGCCCCGATGTCGCGCTGCCAGTGCAGGGTGATCTCCGCGTTGCGCGGCGATCGCTGCAGGCGAAACTTCGCGGGAGCGTCGCGCCAGAGCTTGAGGCCGGGCATCCCGCCGGGGGCCGTCAGATCGCGGGCGATCCGCTCCACCATCTTCAGCCCCTCGCGGTTGAGGATCGGCTCGCCGCTCGGCGCCACCTTCTCGCTCACGACCTTGGCCAGGTCCATCAGCAGCTTGCGTCCGCGCTCTTCGCTCATCGCTCATCGCCTCTCTCGCCGCGAGGGCCACGCCCCGCGCGTCCGGCCGACGATACCAAGCGCGCGCCGCCGCCGCACGCGCCCTCGATCGCGCGTGCTACGATCGCGCCCTCGATCGGGCCCCTGATCGCATGCCGATGAAGACACTCGAGCACTTCGTTCCCAACGGTGACGGCTGGCACCTCTCGCTCTTCCAGTCCTGGGACGAAGAGCGCCTGGTCCCCGGCCGCCGCCCGGTGCTCATCGTCCCCGGCTACGGGATGAACTCCTTCATCTTCAGCTATCACCCCCACGGCGACTCGCTCGAAGGCTACCTCGTCCACGCCGGATTCGAGGTCTGGCGGGTGGACCTGCGCGCCCAGGGCAAGAGCGTCTCCGTCGGCGGGGGCGACTCCTTCAGCCTCGAAGACCTCGCCGTCACCGATCTCGGCGCCGCCGTCGCGGCCGCGCTCGCCCGCTCGCGCACCGGGGCCGATCGTGTGGATATCATCGGCGCCTCGCTCGGCGGCACCATCGTCTTTCTCCACGCCGTCCTCGAGCAGGGCAATCACCTCGCCTCCATCGTCGCCATGGGCTCTCCGGTGCGCTGGGTCGATATCCACCCTGCCATCAAGGTCGCCTTCAGCGTCCCTGCGCTGGTCGGCCTGGTGCGCCTCCGCGGCACGCGCAAGCTCGCGGGGATCGCGCTGCCGCACCTCGCTCGACTCTTGCCCTCGGTCCTGTCCATTTACATGAACGCTGGTATCACCGACATCAGCGCAGAGATGGTGAAGACGGTGGAGGACCCCAATCGCCACATCAACCGCCAGATCGCCTACTGGATTCGCAACAAGGATCTCGTCGTCCGCGGCAAGAACCTCTCCGAGGCGATTGGCGATCTCCACAATCCCCTCCTCTGCGTCCTCGCCCGCGGGGATGGCATCGTGCCCCGGCGCACCGCCGAGTTCCCGTACCACGCCGTCGCCTCCCGCGAGAAGCGCCTCCTCGAGGTCGGCACGCGCGAGCGCGCCATGGCTCACGCCGATCTCTTCGTCTCCAACGGGGCGCAGGAGGGCGTCTTCGAGCCGATCGCCGCGTGGCTCGCTGCGCAGGAACAGGGCTGAGAAGGCGCGCGTTTCGGCGTTTCGTGCGATCGAGCTTGCAAGGGCGCGGCCCCGCGGGAAAGCTCGCGCGCCATGAGCCTCGAGCACCGCCACCACGCGCGCTGCGCCTGCGGATCCGCGCTGACTTCGTCCCGCGCCGCGCCCCGGCCGTTCACCCTCGCCGGGACGAAGCGCGTCTACGAGCGGCCTCGACCCTTCACCATCCAGCACATCGCCCTCGATCTCGCCCTCCACATCGCCGAAAAAGCCCTGAGCGGCACCGCCGCGCTCGACATCACCCGCGTCGACCCCGAGGCCACGGAGATCTCGCTCGACGCCGTCGGCTTCACCATCGAGGCGGTGGAGCTCACGCCGAGCGGCGGGAAGAAGGCCGCCGCCGAGCACGTGTACGACGGCACCACGCTCACGGTCACCGTCCCGGCCTCGGCCTCGGTCGCGCAGATCCTCGTGCGGTATCGGGCCGTCCCTCGCGCCGGCATCTACTTCCTCGCGCCCGACGAGCACGTCCCGGGGCGCCCCAGCCAGGTCTGGACCCAGTGCCAGGACGAGGACGCTCGCCACATTTTCCCCTGCCACGACAAGCCGCACATCAAGCAGACGACCGAGCTGCGCGTCACCGTGCCCTCGGGCTGGTACGCCCTCTCCAACGGCGAGCTCTTGAGCGAGGACGACGGCGCCTTCCACTGGAAGATGAACGAGCCTCACCCGAGCTACCTCTTCACCCTCGCCGCGGGCGAGTTCACGTTGATTGAAGAAGAGGTCGACGGAATCCCCCTCTCGTACCTCGTCCCGAGCGGTCGCGAGGAGGACGGCAAACGCACCTTCGCCCGCACCGCGGAGATGATTCGCCACTTCGGCGCGGTGACCGGCGTCAAATACCCCTGGAACAAGTACGCCCAGGTGGTGGTGAGCGACTTCATCTTCGGCGGGATGGAGAACACCACCGCCACGACGATGTACGAGCACATCCTGCTCGACGACCGCGCCGCGCTCGACATCAGCTCCGACGACCTCATCGCCCACGAGCTCGCCCATCAGTGGTTTGGCGATCTCGTCACGTGCCGTGACTGGTCGCACGCCTGGCTCAACGAGGGGTTCGCCACCTTCATGGAGCACATCGACCGCGAGTCCCACCTCGGCCGCGACGAGTACGATTACAGCATCCAGGGCGACATGCACTCGTACTTCGGCGAGGCCCACGGCCGCTACAAGCGCCCCATCGTCTGCCAGGACTACGAGACGCCGATCGACATCTTCGATCGCCACCTCTACGAGAAGGGCGGCGCCGTCCTTCACATGCTCCGCCGCGAGCTCGGAGACACGCTGTTCTGGCTCGGGGTCAAGACGTACCTGACCCGCCACAGCAAGGGCGTCGTCGAGACCCGCGATCTCATGCGCGCCATGGAAGAGGTGAGCGGGCGATCGCTCGAGCGCTTCTTCGAGCAGTGGGTCTTCCGCGCCGGTCACCCCGAGCTCGACATCAAGATCGAGCTCGAGAAGCGGGTCTGCACCGTGGCTGTCAAGCAGACGCAGGCCGGCACGACCGGCGGCGCGGGCGGCGGGCAAGGCGCTCCCGAGACGACCACGCCGCTCTTCGCCTTCGACCTCGCCTTCGACCTCACCTTCGAAGACGGCACCACGCGGCGCGAGGTCCGGCACGTCGATCAGGCGTCGCACACCTTCTCGTTCAACATCCCCTCGCGCCCGCGCTTCATCGTCGTCGACCCCGAGCAAGCGGTGCTCGCCGAGGTGAAGCTCGAGGCGCCCGGCGATCTGCTCCGCAACCAGCTCGCCCACGCGCCCACCGCGCGCGGCCGGATGCAGGCGACGACGCGCCTCGGCAAGACGGACGATCCGCCGTCGACGAAGGCCCTCGCGGCCTCGCTCGCCGACGAGAAAGAGTTCTGGGGCGTGCGCGCCGAGGCCGCCGCGGCGCTCGGTCAGCTCCGCTCTTCCGACGCCGAGAAGGCGCTGCTCGCGCACGTCGCCACGGCTCACCCCAAGGTGCGGCGCGTCGTCGCCGGAGCGCTCGGCTCCTTCCGCACCGCCACCGCGGCCGAGGCGCTCAAGGGCATGGCCCTCCGCGACGCGAGCTACCTCGTCGAGGCCGAGGCCGCGCGCTCCCTCGGATCGACGCGCCAGAGCGCCGCGTTCGACACCCTGATCGACATCCTCGATCGCCCCTCGTGGGCCGACGTCATCCGCTCCGGCGCCATCGACGGCCTCGCCAACCTGCGCGACGAGCGCGCCGTGCCCCACGTCATCGCGCGCACGCGCTACGGCGTCCCCACGCGCGGTCGCCGGGCCGCGATCATGGCCATCTCCAAGCTCGCCGAGGGCCGCAAGGCCCGCGAGACCCTGGAGGACATGCTCGACGGGACCGATCCCCACCTGCGCGTCGACGTCGTCCGCAGCCTCGGCGAGCTCGGCGATCCCAAGTCGCGCGGCGCCCTCCACCGCCAGCTCGATCGCGAGCTCGACGGCCGCGTGCGCCGCCGCATCCGCGAGGTCCTCCGCGATCTCGGCGGCGCCGGCAAGCGCGAGTCCGACCGCCTCAAGGACGAGCTCGAGTCGCTCCGCGGCGAGCACTCCGAGCTCAAATCCCGCCTCGGCAAGCTCGAGGCTCTCCTCGCTCCGACCCACACCGCGGAGGAGAAGAAGAAGCCCACCAAGGTCGAGAAGAAGCCCGCTCCCCGCCAGGGCCGAGGTAAGAAGTGACGCTCGATTTCCGGGGAAAGACGGCGCTCGTCACCGGCGCCTCGGCCGGCCTCGGCCGCGAGATGGCGCGGATCCTCGCGCGCGACGTGGACACCCTCGTCCTCACCGCCCGCCGCCGCGAGCGCCTCGACGATCTCGCCGCGGAGCTCAAGCAGTTCCGCAGCGAGCTCCGCGTCCTCGTGCACGCCTTCGATCTCAACCACCGCGCCACGGCGGGGGTGATGCTCGACGGCCTCGAGCACGACGGCGTCAACATCGATATCCTGATCAACAATGCAGGTTACGGCGATTACGGCCTCTTCGAGAAGAGCGAGTGGGCCAAGCTCGAAGGCATGCTCGAGCTCAACATGCTCTCGGCGACCTTCCTCCTTCACCGGCTCATCCCGGGGATGGTGAAGCGCGGCTTCGGGGCGATCCTCAACGTCGGCTCGACCGCAGGTATGGTGGAGATGCCTGGATTCGCCGGCTACGGCGCGACCAAGGCTTATCTGAACCACCTGAGCGAGGCCCTCCGCGGCGAGCTCTCCGGGACAGGCGTCGTGGTGACGGCGCTCTGCCCCGGCCCGGTGGAGACCGAGTTTCAGGGCGTCGCCGGCACCGACAAGCGCGGCCGCCTCCCGGACGTCATCCACGTCGAAGCGGTCGAGTGCGCCGAGCAAGCGATCGCCGGGCTCAAGCGCGGTCGAGCGCGGGTGATCCCCGGCGTGCTCGGCGCGGTGCCGCTCGGCGGCTTGCCGAGGGTGGTGTCACGCCCGCTCATCGCGCGCGCCGGCAAGAAGCTCCGCCAAGAGAGCTGATCCACGTCGCCGCTCCATACGTAACGCGGCCGAACGTTCACGAAAGGTACTGACCATGCGAAGCACGACTTTCTTCGGAATCATCACCATCCTCGCCGCCAGCGCCGCGATCGCCGGCTGCGGGAGCGACACCGGCACCGGCAGCACCGGCAGCACCGGCACCGGCGGAGCCGGCACCGGCGGCACCGGCGGCACCGGCGGCACCTCCGCCACCTCGACGGGCGACACGTCGACGTCGACGTCCACGTCCGCGACCAGCACCGGCTCGACGTCCACGAGCACCTCGACGAGCAGCGGCAGCTCTTCGGGCACCGGCGGCCCGATGCTCGTCAATGGCTGTGACCCGACGGCCCTCGTCGACCACACCAAGGACGCCGCCGTGGAGATCGCGTTCGGCGGCGCCACGGGCTACAAGTACATTCCGCCGTGCATCAAGATCAAGAGCGGTACGACGGTGACATTCAAGGGTGACTTCGTCACTCACCCGCTCTCCGGTGGAGAGGTCGTCGGCGGCGTGCCCACGCAGGACAAGCTGAGCCCGATCAAGGGCACGACCACCGGCGTCAGTGCCGCTTTTGCCATCACCCCGGCCGGCAGCTACCCGTATTTCTGCACTGTCCACTACTCGGGCGGCATGCAGGGGCTGATCGTCGCCGAGTAGATCAGGTGATCACGGCGGCGGCCCTCACCGCCGCCGCCGGATCCTTTCTTCGAGAGCCTGTTACACAAGCTCCGAGCCTGGCCAACAGCCGATCAGGCTCTCCCCTCGTCGATGGCGCGGAGGTGGTCTGCGTCGTTGACGATCACCGGAGCCGTGGTGTTGCGCAGCCCCGGGCGCGCCGCGCTGTGGCCGCCGCGGATGCCGATGTCGCTCGTCGGCGCCGCGGGGATCGGCGCCACGTTCTTCGGGCCGGTGACGGCGGCGACGCGGTCCTTGAACTGGAGCGCCGCCATCTCGCGCCGCGGCAGCGCCACGCCGGCCGCCTCGCACCAGGTGAGCAGCTTGCGCCTGGCCTCCTTGTACTTCTCGGGGGACTTCTCCTCGGCGGCGATGATGCCCTCCGCCGTGGCGATGCTGATGGCCTCGCCCAGCGTGCGCGCGCCGTGCGCCGGCTCGCAGTCCTTCATCCACTCGATGATCACGTCGGCGAACTCGGCTCCTGGGCGCTTCACCACCTCGCCGGGAGCGAGCCTGTCGCAGCGGCTCTTGGTGACGACGAGGTTGTTGTCAGGCACCGTCATGTCGAAGAAGAGGTCGGGCTCGTAGTCGACCCCCTCGCGCTGGATCGGCGCCAGGCCCACCTTGACGGGCTCGCGCTTGCCGCGCTCGTTCTCTTGCACCACCCAGTCGACCTTGGCGCGCAGGGTGAAGATCACGTGAGCGCTCGACGCCAGGATGCGCTGGATGAGCCGGTTGTGGATCGGCGTCATCGTCTTCCACCCCTCGCTGAAGGCGTTCTTGGTGCGCGATCGCTCCGTCACCAGATCGACCTGCTCGAGCACGCCGTTGATCCCGCTCCACGCGTGGGAGAGCGAGTCGATGAGGATGACCCCCGCGCCCTCGGCCTCGCAGTAATCGAGGGCCGCGGTGTAGGCGGCGGGGCTGTAGTCGTCCTCGGGCATGGGCACGTGCTTGAAGCGGTAACCCTGCTTCGATCGCGGGCTGTAGGCGTAGCGGAGGGAGCTCTTGCTCTCGGAGTCGATGACGTAGAGCGGGCCCGTACCGAGGCGCTCCACCATGCGGGTGCCGAGGATCAGCCCCGTCTTCGTCTTGCCGCTGCCGGTGGGACCGCAGAGCGCGGCGCGAAGGAGGAGGCTCTCGCGCGTCGCATCGACCGCGTGGAAGTTGTAAACCTTGGCTGCCATCGTGGTTCTCCCGGCCCCGGCAGGGGGCCCGCTATACACTGAACGGGATAGCAGTGTAATCACGGGGAGCATCCTGGGGCACTTGATTTGTGGCTCCGGTGGGGTCCGCATGGACATTCAAGGACCGAGGAGTACGGCCGCTCGAGCGCGGACGGCGCCGGCCAAGCCCGCGGCCGAGCCTTTACGCGGACGGGGCTGCCCGGTAAGCCTCGCGGCATGTCCGATCCTGTGATCCTCGAACGGCGCGGCCCGATTGGCGTCCTCCGCATCAACCGGGAAGATCGCCGCAACGCTCTGTCGCGCGACACGCTCCACGCCTTCGGGCGCCTCGGGCGCGAGCTCGTCGCCGATCCCGCGATCCGCGCGATCATCGTCACCGGCAGCGGCGATAAAGCCTTCTGCGCCGGGGCCGATCTCAAGGAGCGCCAGGGCATGAGCCCCGACGACGTGCGCGCCCAGGTTGGCCTTTACAGGAGCGAGCTCGGCGTGCTCGACACGAGCCCCAAGCCCGTGGTCGCGGCGCTCAACGGCGTGGCCTTCGGCGGCGGGCTCGAGCTGGCGCTGATCTGCGATCTGCGCGTGGCCGCGGCGCACGTGGAGATCGCGCTGCCCGAGACGACGCTGGGGATCATCCCCGGCGCGGGCGGGACGCAGCGGCTCCCGCGCGTGGTGGGCGAGGCGCGGGCCAAGGAGATGATCCTCCTCGGCCGCAAGCTCACCGCGCCCGAGGCGCTGGCGTGGGGCCTCGTCAACCGTGTTACCCACCCGGACACGCCGGTGCTCGAGGACACGATCCGCTGGCTCGAGCCCATCGCTTCGGGCGCGCCCATCGCCCAGTCGGCCGCGCTCCGCGCGATCGAGTCGTCGTACGAGGTCCCCCTCGCGGTGGGCCTCGAGCTCGAGCGCGTGTTCTACGACGAGACGCTGCGGAGCGAGGACCGGACCGAAGCGCTGCGCGCCTTCGCGGAGAAGCGCAAGCCCGCGTTCCAGGGCAAGTGACGCGGAAGCGGCGCGCCCTCGCGATGACGATCGCCGCGGCGATCGGCGCGGGCGCGCTGCTCTCGGCGTCGGCCTGCGCGCCGCTGCCGCCGGTGCGCCCGTTCTCGGGCCAGGTCGCGCCCTTTCACGAAGGCGGGAGGTTCGCGGTGGTGAGCGATCTCCAGCGCACCTCGTGGCTCGAGTTCTGGCGCGAGCGCAACGACGCCGAGCGCGCCGTGCTCGTGGGCGCGATCCCGGCGTCGCATCCAGCCTTCCTGGCGATCCTCGGGGACCTCGTCTTCGACGGCGCGTCCCCGGCGCGCTGGGCCGAGCTCGACGCCCTCTGCGCGCCGATCCGCGACGCGGGGATCCCGGTCTTCGCCGCGCTCGGCAACCACGAGTACTGGGGCGGCGGGTCGGGGCAAGAGCGCTTCTTCGCGCGCTTTCCCCACCAGGAGCAGAAGCACTATCACGCGCTCGCCTACGGCCCGTTGCGGCTCGTCTTCCTCGACTCCAACATCGACGAGCTCCCCGCCGCGACGTGGGAGGCGCAGCGCGCGTGGTACGAGGCCACGCTCGCCGCCTACGACGCCGACGCCGAGGTGCGGGGCGTGCTCGTGCTGCTCCATCACCCGCCGTACACCAACAGCACCGTGACCTCGGACGAAGAGCACGTGCAGCGCGTGCTCGTGCCGCCGCTGCTCCGCGCGAGGAAGACGCTCGGTCTCGTGAGCGGCCACGTGCACAGCTACGAGCGCTTCGAGCGCGAAGGGAAGATGTTCCTCGTGAGCGGCGGCGGCGGCGGGCCGCGAGCGCGCCTCGCGGAGGGCGGCGCGCGACGCCACCCGGACGATCTCTTCCAGGGCCCGCCCCTTCGCAGCTTTCACTTCACCGTGTTCACTGTGACGGCCGAGGGCCTCGCGGCCGAGGTGATGGGCCTCCCCAAGGGCGGGACGATCGTCGCGCCGATGGATCGCTTCACGTTGCGCTGGGCGCCGTGAAGCTCCCTCGGCGCGGTACGGTCCGCGAGTCCGGTTCGTGCTCGCGCCGTGCGCGCCGCGCCGCCGAGCAGGCGCCTCGCCTGCGCTTGACCTAAGGAGATCTCATGGCACGAAACGATCGCTGGCTCTCGACGGCCCTCCGCGTGGCCCCGCTGATCCTCTTCCTGTGGATGGTGCGGACCCAGATCGTGGCGATCGCCCTCGGCGCGCTCTTCGCGCTGCTCCTCGATCCCTTGAAGCGGCGGCTCGCGCGGCGATCGCCCCGGCTCGCGCGGCAGGCGCCGCTCCTGCTCACGCTGGGGTCGATCGTCCTCGTGGTGATCCCCTTCGGCCTCATCGCCGCGCGCGTGGTCGTGTCGGCGCAGAGCTTCCTCTCGGGCGGCCTCGGCGACATCGTCGGGCGGCTACAGACGTTCGCGACGGAGCACTTCGCGGGCATCGCTGCGCGCTTCGATTTGCCGGTCGAGAGCCTTCGTGACGGGGCCGTGAACCTGGCGCAGCGCATCGGCGGCTCGATGGCCGGCCTCGCGAGCGGGGTCGCCTCGTCGCTCCCGGGGCAGATCGTCGAGCTCTTCCTCTTCGTCCTCGCGCTCTTCTATTTCCTCCGCGACGGCGACTCGCTCATCCGCTGGCTCAAGCGCCTCTCGCCCTTCGCGCCGGTCGACACCGACGAGCTCTTCACCTCGATCCGCGACACCGTGCACGGCGCCATCTTCGGCCAGCTCGCCACCTCGATGGTGCAGGGCGGGCTGACGCTGATCGCCCTCTACGCCTTCGGCATCCCCGGCGCGCTGATGTTCGGGATCATCGCCATGCTGCTCTCGGTGGTGCCCCTCGTCGGCACGACGCCGGTGACGGTGGGCGCCACGATCTACCTGCTCGCCTCGAGCCGCTTCGGCGCGGCGGCGGGGATGGCCGCGGCGGCGGCGGTGATCGGCGTCTCGGACAACGTGGTGCGCCCCTGGGTGGCGAGCGCGCAGACGCGCATGCACCCGCTGGTGACGCTGCTGTCGATCTTCGGCGGCATCGAGATCATCGGCGCGTCGGGCGTCTTCCTCGGCCCGGTGATCGCCGCGATGGCCATCTGGACGATCAACCTCTACGCCGACGACCACCGGAAGCCGCGGTTGAAGGTCGACTCCGATCCTGCGCCCGCGCCCGATCCCGATCCCGCGAAGGCCTGAGCCTCTTCTCGTTCTACCAGCGCTCGATGCGCCACCCGCGCCGCTCGGCGAGGCGCTTGAGACGCGGGTCGGGGTTGATCGCCACCGGCTCGGCCACGCGCTCGAGGAGCGGGAGATCGCTGATGCTGTCGGTGTAGAAAATCGCGTCTTCCAGGCGGAATTCGAGGCTTTTTGCCAGCCTCTCCGCCCGGACCACCTTGCCCTCGCCGAGGCAGAGCGGGGCCTCGGCGCGGCCGGTGAAGACGCCGCCCTCGACCTCGAACACGGTGGAGACGACGTGGTCGATCCGCAGCCGCCGGGCCAGCGGCCACGACGCGTACGGGGAAGCGCCGGTGACGATGGCGCACACGTCGCCCGCGGCCTTGTGCTTGCGCACCGCCTCGCGCCCCGCGTCGGTGATGTGCGGCTCGAGGTACTGCGAGAAAAAGTCGTCGCAGCGCGCGGCCATCACGGTCTCGGGCATGCCGCGGAGCTCGCCCACCACCTTCTTGGCGATCTTCTCGTGGTTGAGGATCCCGAGGGTGTACTGCCCGACCCAGAAGAGGGCCTTGGCCAGATCGCCGAGCGTGGCCTCGCCGATGTCGCGCTGGTAGCGCACGTAGAGGCTCGCCGACTCGCGCCGGAGCAGCGTGCGATCCATGTCGAAGAGCGCGGCGCGCCGCGGTGTCTTCGCGACGGCGGGCTCGAGCGGGAGGAAGGAACCAGAGGTCACCGCGGCAAGGTAGCGGCGCGGGCGCGCGAGGAGAACCGCGATCATCGCGGAGCTTCGAGCGTTCTCCCTCCGGACTTTCGTGCTAAGCAGCGCCCGGATGAGCGCCCTGGTCGTCGGCATCGCGGGTGGTACGGGTTCCGGCAAGACCACGGTGGCGAAGACGATCGCCGCAGCCTTGCCAGCCTCGCGCGTGGCGATGGTCGAGTACGACGCGTACTACCGCGACCGCACCGACCTCGAGCTGGAGGCGCGCTCGCAGCTCAACTTCGACCACCCCGAGGCCCTGGAGACGGAGCTCTTCGTCGAGCACCTCGCCGCGCTGAAGGAGGGCCACGGGATCGACATGCCGATCTACGACTTCAAGTCGCACCGTCGCAAGGTCGAGTCGCGCCGCATCGAGGCCGCCCCGGTGGTGATCGTCGAAGGCATCCTGGTCTTCGTGGACCCGCGGGTGCGCGAGCGCCTCGACATGAAGATCTTCGTCGACACCGACGCTGACATCCGCGTCTTCCGCCGCATCCGCCGCGACATGGAGCAGCGCGGCCGGACGTTCGAGTCCGTGCGCGAGCAGTACTACCGGACGGTGCGCCCGATGCACCTCCAGTTCGTGGAGCCCTCGAAGCGCTGGGCCGATCTGATCATCCCCGAGGGCGGCAACAACCGCGTCGCGCTCGACCTGATCATCGCCAAGCTCGAAAATGTTCTCGCGGTAGCGGCAAATAACTGATCGCGCCCGGAGCGTGGGCGCCTGTTGCGCCTGAGCCGCCATCTCCCTAGCATCGGTGGCCGCTGCTTTTAGATCCGCCGCGCTCCGCGGTCAGGAGGTCGCCGTGCCCAATCTTCTCTCCAGCCACCGTCGGACCTTCTCCCTGCTCTCGCTCCTGGTCGCGGGAGGCTCGCTCTCCGCGAGCTGCACGCTCGACCTGAAAGGGCAAGGGACGAGCAGCGGCGGTGGGACGATGTCGAGCTCGGGCATGGGCACGGGCGGGTCGATGATGGCGTGCGCGCCGAACGAGAAGAAGCCCTGTTATACCGGAGCCCCTGCAACCCAGGGAAAGGGCACCTGCAAGGACGGGGAGGAGACGTGCAACGCTGACGGGAGCGCCTTTGGACCGTGCTTTGACCAGGTGCTCCCCGAGGTGAAGGACGACTGCGCCAGCGGCATTGACAAGACCTGCGATGGGCTGTTGACGTGTGCTTGCAACCCCAAAGAAACAAAGGATTGTTACGACGGGTTGCCGGCAACCACCAAGGACGTGGGGATCTGCAAGGGTGGGACGCGCACGTGCAACAACGACGGCACCAGCTTTGGTGAATGCTTGGGAGAGGTCAAGCCGGCTGTGGAAGACTGCACCACGCAACTGGATGAGAACTGCGACGGCGCGGTGAACGAAGCTACGTCCGACTGCGTGTGTGATCCGACGATGACGGCGCCCTCGGACTGCACCACCACCCAGCCTGGTGTGTGCGCCGGCGGCACTCATATGTGCGCTGCGGATGGTAAGAGCTACAGTGAATGCATCTCGAAGCTGATGCCGAGCTTCGAGGATTGCTTCACGCAGGAGGATGAGGACTGCGATGGGAAGCCGGCGGTCACCTGCTCGGGGACCTCTGACCTCGCGAGCGCCATTGGTACGTCGACAGACGATGAAAGCGTGTTCGGCATTGCCACCGATGCGGCGGGCAACATCGTTCTCGGCGGTGTATCAGGCTCTGCAGGGGTCGAAGACTACTCTGTTTCGTCCGGGGCTGCGGAGATTATAAAGCTCGATAAGAGCGGGGTGCTGGTCTGGCAGAAGACTTACCCGACTACCGGGGGAGGCAGCTACGCTGTCGTGCGCGGAGTTGCCGTCGATAGCACGGGTAACGTCATTGTCATCGGCGAGTATCGGGGGACGATCAACGCGAATGGCGTCTCGTTGACCAGCACGTCGGGTAACAGCAACTCTGACGCCTTCGTTATCAAGCTCGGTGCAGATGGATCTCCGAAATGGGGCAAGTCTTATGGCACCGGCGGAGACCAGTTCGGAGCCGGCATCTCTGCGGCTGCAAACGGAGATGTGTTTCTCATCGGAACGATGAGCGGCACGATGACCTTTGGCGCCACCATGTTCACCTCGAACGGCAGCACCGACGTTTTCGTGGCCAGACTCGACGGTGCATCGGGTGATGCCAAGTGGGCCAAGAACTTTGGGAGCAGTAATCCTCAGTATGGTTGGGATGTTTCCGCGACGTCGGACGGAAACATGGTTATTACAGGTCAATCTCAGGGAGGTGTCGATTTCGGCGGTGGAAACATCGCAGGCGGACTTGATAAGGACGTCTTCCTGGCCAAGCTCGACGGGAACAACGGAAGCCAGGTGTGGGCAAAAACCTTTGGCGATGTCACCGATCAGGTGGGTTATGGCGTTGCGGCCGACAGCAATGGCAACATTGCACTCACAGGCTTCGCGAACGGGAAAACCAACTTTGGTGGAGGCGAGCTAGGTAGCGCTTCAGTGACTGTGGGCGATCTTTTCGTGGCGAGCTTCGCACCGGACGGCACGCACAGGTGGAGCAAGATCTTCGGGGACATCAACACCCAGGTGGGTCGTGACGTGGCTGTGGACGCAGCGGGGAATGTTCTCGTCACCGGATACTTCAATGGCACACTCCAGATCGGTGGTGCACTGTTGAAGTCTCAGAATATGAACGGAGGTTCGACGGATGTCTTCGTGGCCAAGTTCAGGGGCTCTGACGGAACACCCGGCTGGGCTCGCAGCTTCGGCGACGTGAACGATCAGGTGGCCTGGGCCGTCGCCACGGATCCTTCCGCCAATGTGATCTTCGGTGGGACATTCAAGGGCATGATCGATTTCGGCCCTCCGACCGCCCCGCTCACGGCCATGAACAACACCTACGACTCCTTCTGGGCCAAGCTCGCTCCCTGATCCCCCCATGACGCCGTCGCACTCCCCCATTCGCGAAGGAGAGATCCTCGCCGGTAAATACCGGGTCGAGCGCGTCCTCGGCATGGGTGGGATGGGCGTCGTCGTCGCGGCCACGCACCTCGATTTGCACGAGATGCGGGCGATCAAGTTCATGCTGCCCACGGCGCTCGACAACGCCGAGGCCGTGGAGCGCTTCATGCGCGAGGCGCGGGCGGCGGCTCGGCTTCGGAGTGAGCATGTGGCCAAGGTGCATGACGTCGGGCACCTCGAGAATGGGTCGCCCTACATGGTGATGGAGTACCTGTCCGGGGCTGACCTCGGGTCGGTGCTGAAGCAGCGTGGGCCGCTCCCGGCGCACGAGGCGGCGCTCTATGCGATCCAGGTCTGCTCGGCGCTGGCCGAGGCGCACACTTCAGGGGTCATCCATCGCGATCTCAAGCCGGCCAACCTGTTCTTGACGCAGAGGCCCGACGGCACGCCCTGCGTCAAGGTGCTTGATTTTGGCATCTCCAAGGTGACGGGGGCGGGGTCCGACTTCGAGATGACGAAGACGCACGCTGTCCTCGGATCACCTCAGTACATGTCCCCGGAGCAGATGCGGTCGTCGCGGAGCGTCGATGCGCGCACCGATATCTGGTCTCTCGGGGTGATCCTCTACAAGCTCATCACGGGCAAGGCGCCTTTTCGTGGACAGAACATCACCGAGCTCATCTCGGCGGTGCTCGAGGGGGCCCCGCCTCCGCCTTCGCAGGTTCGCCCCGGGCTCCCGCTCGGGCTCGACGCCATCATCGAGCGTTGCCTCGCTCGCAAGCCCGAGGGGCGCTATGCGAGCGTCAACGAGCTCGCCGCGGCGCTGTTCCCCTTTGCTCCGGCGGGCGCGGGGGCGGCGGTCGATCCGATGGTGCGGCTCCTCGCCTCGGTCGCGCCGGAGACGCGGGCGCGGCTCGACAGCGTCCTCACGACCTCAGCGACGCCGTCGCTGTCGTCGCTGCGGGTCGGGTCGAGCGGGATGTCCTCGCCTTCGTCGTCGACACCCTCGCCCGGCGTCACCTCGCTGCAATCCCAGGCCGGAGAGCCGACGGGGGCCTCGTGGGGCAAGACGTCGTCCGCGCGGGCCGGGCGCTCGCGCTTGATGTTCGCGCTCGCAGGGATGCTCGGCATCTCGGGCGTCCTCGCGCTGGTGCTGGTGATCCGCAGCGTGCTCGGTCGCGGACAGGCGCCTGCCGACGCAGAGGCGACGCAGGCGGTCTCCGTGCCTTCGGCCGCGACGGTGGTCGCGAGCGCGCCTCCGATCGTCAGCGCTGCACCGCCGCTCGTCGCCGCCGCACCGCCGCTCGTGGAGCCCGCAGCGCCGCGCCCGGTAGCAACCGTGGAGCCCGTCGCGATGGCGACGGCGACGGCGACGGCAACAGCGAAGGCGACGGCGACAGCGCGCGCGACCGTGCCTGTGCCCAAGCAACCGCCCGTCGTGGCGGCGCCCAAAACGCCGGGCGCGTCGAACCGGGATCCCTTCGGCGGGGGCCGCAAGTGAGCGATCGTTTGAGCTCAAACGATGCGCCGAGACCGACGCGCTACAGCGTGAGCCCGTAGCCGCGCCCGAGCGTCGCCGAGAGCACGTTGCACGCGGCGTGGAAGAGCAGCGACGCTCCGATGCCGCGGGTGCGCTTGCGCAGCCAGCCGAAGACGAGGGCCGGGAAGAAGACGGCGAGGCGCGCTGGGTGGTGGATGGTGAAGAAGTGGCCGACCGCGAAGATCGCCGCGGCGACGAGCCACCCCGGGCCGAGGTCGGCGCCGAGGATGCGCCAGCGCGGGGGCCAGGCGCGGTCGAGCGCCGAGTGCAGGTAGCCGCGAAAGAAGGCCTCCTCGGGCAGGGCGATCACCACGAGCTGGCCGGCGATCTCGTCGACGAACGAGGGGGGCAGGCGGAAAGAGAAGTGCAGCTTCGGGTGCCAGACGGCGCGGTAGCCGAGCCAGAAGAACGGAAAGATCACCGCCATCAGGAGCAGCGCCCAGGCGATGGACTCGAGCGCCTCGCGCGCGACGCGGCGAGGCTCGATCGGCACCGGCTCGAGCACGCCGCCGAGCGAGAGGCCGTAGGCGCGCACGGTGACCTCGTCGTGGCGG
>FSTQ01000365.1_pt1 | contig 24973 bp, 25 predicted proteins | sample 1637281 | NCBI WGS metagenome assembly FSTQ01 (sample SAMEA3914818, study PRJEB12502) | metagenome | biome: forest; material: soil | place: Canada | collected 2010-06-26 | depth 0.1 m
CTCCGCGTCGTCGGTCGACCTCGGTCGACGTGCTGGAGCACGCCTCCCTCGGTCTCCCTAGCCGCGGAGCGCTCGCGACGCCTGGTGAACAGGCTCTGAGGCGTCAGCGCTCTGCCTGGTGAACAGGCTCTGAGGCGTCAGCGCTCCGCCTGGTGAACAGGCCCTGAGGGCGCCTGCGCTGCGGAGCCGCGGCGAGGCTGTGGATCTCCTCGCGCGAAACCTCTACTTTCCCCGCCGATGACGATCAGCCGGACCACGCCCCCCGCCGGAGCCGATCCGCGCGTCGGCGCTGCACGCCAGGTTCTACTCGAGGGCGTGGGCGCGGAGATCGCCGCCTCGTTCCCCGGGATCACGCGGCTCGGGGGGCAGGTGGTGGCGGCGCTCTACCTCGCCGAGGGCCCCCGCTCGATGGACGAGCTCAGCGTCGAGCTCGGGCGATCGAAGAGCAACATCTTCACCAACCTGCGCGGGCTCGAGGCGGCGGGCATCATCGAGCGCCGGCGCGAGGCGGGGGCGCGGCACGACTCGTACACGCTGCGCGGCAAGTACCCCGACGTGGTCATCGGCGCGTACATCGCGCGGCTGCGGCGCGTGGTGCACGACAAGCAGGCCCTCTCGCGGCGCGCCCTCGGGATGCTCGGCGACGCCGAGGGCGTCGAGGCCGAGTCGCTGCGCGCGCGCCTCGCCGACCTCTCGCGCAAGTACGACGTCTTCGCCGACCTGATGGACCGCTACGTCCCCGCGATCGACGGCCCGGTGGATCTCGAGCAGCTGATCAAGCTGGTGCCCGAGCCCTTGCTCAAGGCGCTGCACGGCGCGGCGCGCGCGGCGTGGGCGGTGGGCAGCACCGTCACCACGCAGCTCGATCGCCTCAAGAAGAAGAAGGGCTGAGGGATCCCGACGGCTGCTCGGCCCTAGTAGCCGAGGCGGCGCTCGATCTTGTCGCGGGCGATGCGCGCGGCGGCGAGCCGCTCGAGCTCGCCCTCGCTCGGCGCGAGCAGGTAGAGCGACCACGCGGCGAGATCGACGACCTCGCCCGCGGGCTTCACGTCTTTCATGTGCGCGACCGAGGTCACGTGGGCGCCGATCTCGGCGAGGGCGGTGATGACCTCGCCCGGGACGGCGACGGCGTCGCTCGACGTCGCCGCCGCTGCGGCCTCGATCCCGTGCAGGCGAGCGACGCCGGCCGCGAGGGCCGCGAGGCCGCCGCCGACCGCGTCGACGAACAGAGGCGAGGCGCTCTTCTTGATGTCGCTCATGTCAGTTGGTGTTGAGCTCGACGCGGAGGAGCTTGCGCCCGATGAACACGTAGTCGCCGTGCGCCAGCTCGCGCTCGCTCTTGATGCGCACGTAGGTGCCGTTGCGGCTGCTGAGATCGGTGAGAGAAAACTTGCCGTTGTGCTCCTCGATCCGGCAGTGCGAGCCGGACATGTAGAGGTCGGCCGGGAAGTTGAGGTCGCCGCCCTCGCGGCCGATCTGGAGCGACGTGGCCCGCGCGCACACCGTCATGCCGATCGCCCCGCCCTGGAGGATCTGCGCGAGCCGGAACGGGCTCGGGTGCTTGGGCGACGAGTAGAAGTACGTGCCGTCCGGATCCTGCCCATCCGAGGCGCGCGGCGAAGGATCGAGCCGGAAGAGCTGCTCGCCCGCGAGGAAGGTGTCCCCGGCGGAGATGTCGACGGTGCCGCGCACGCGGATGTACACGCCGTTGAGCGAGCCCTCGTCGCGCACGACGAGCTTCCCGTCTCGGTAGAAGAAGTTGGCGTGCTTGGGCGAGACGAACGGATCGTCCGGGAACACGAGCTGCCCGTTGCGCCCGACGATGTGCTGCTCGGCCTTGAGGTGAAAGCTGAGCCCGTCCATCCCCTCCCCGCGGATGAGGATGAGCTTCGCCTTCGCCGGGTTCTGCATGTCCCCGAAGAAGAGCGTCTGCGCGTTCAAGATCTCGAGCGGGACGGCGGTGCCGCATCGGCCGCAGAACTTGTGCCCCGAGGGCACCCCGCTCGAGCAGGAACGACAGATATAATTGCGGGCTTGCTCCATGAGCTCCTCCTGAGACAGGTCTGCGAACTCGCCGCGGCCGGCGGTGAATGAGTAGGCGCCCGACGGGCGGTGGGGAGACGCTTTGGTGTTCGCCGGAGCCGCCGCCCCAGCGGCCGCCGCCGGGCCCGTCGTTGCCCCCGCAGCGGCGGGCCGCGGCGGTGCAGGACGAGCCGGGACGGTCAGCGCGGGCGGGATGGACGAGCGGCGCTGGGCGAACAGCCCCAGCTCGTTCTGGCATTCTGAACAGATCTTCGTGCCCAGCGTGCTGAACTTGTCGCACTGTCCGCAGACAATGCCGATCTCGTGCTGCTCGGTCTCCAACGTCTCCTCGCGATCCTCGGCGACCCTCGGCGAGGTACGGTTCTAGACGTCCTCATGGAGAACGGTCAAGCTGCGGCGGTGTTTCGCCGTGCTGTTATCGCCGCCTTCGCGCTGACCGTGGCCCTCGGGGGATGCAAGAAGAAGGACGGGGCCGAGCAGGTCGCCGACGCGTTCGCCGAGGCCTACTTCCAGCACGCCGACCAGGAAAAGGCCAAGGAATACACCGCCTTGGGCGCCACGCAGATGCTCGTGGACGAGCTGCGCGAGGTCGAGAAATTACGTAAGGACGGCTACACGCCGAGCGAGGCGGCCCTCGGCGACATCCGCGTCAACCGCGGCCCCTCGACGCCCCGCGAGCAGCGCATTCGCTTCCCCTACGAGGTCATCGTGCGCACCGAGGGCGTGGAGACGGTGCGCGACGCCGACGTGGAGCTCGCCCAGATCCAGGGCGTGTGGAAGGTGGTGCGCGTCGGCGTGAAGCAGCGCGCTCCGTGAGCGAGCTCGAGGCGCGGCGGATCGGCGTGAAGCCGCGCTCAGTGGATGAACTCGAAGCGCAGCGGATCGTCGCTGAACCCGGCGCCGCCCCAGAGGCGAAAGATGATCTTGCGCGAGCACGAAGCGACGGGCACCTGGCCGTAGTCGCGTGAGTCGTCGTGCCAGTCGCGGCCGTCGCTGACGAGGTAGAGCATGCCCGGCCGCACGTCGGCGCTGAAGTTGTCGCCCCCGAAGCGCGGCTTGAGGCTGTGGCCGCGGTAGTGCCAGCCCGAGCCCATCGTCACCTTGTCGCAGTAGACCTCGATGTCGGGGCCTTCGCTCGGGTTGGGCAGCGTGACCGAGCGCTCACGGCACGCGCCCTCGGCGTCGTACCGGCGCCCGTTGATGCGGAGCGCGGGGCCCTCGAGCTCGACGTGATCGCCCTCGCGGCCGGCGACGCGGGCGACGATGAACTCGCTCGGGGTCTCCGGATCAGCGCAGCGGACGAGGTCCCCGATCGACGGCGCGCTCTCCTTCAGCACCACGAGGTGATCGTGCGCGCGCAGCGTGGGGGCGACGCTGGCGGCGAAGCGGCGATCGTCGGGGAAGGTCCACAGGTCGAAGAAGAGCGCCCGCCCGAGGAGCGCGATGACGCCGAGGATCGCGGCCGTCCAGAGGAGGCCGCGGAGGAACTTGCCCATGCGGCGAGATTACCAGGATCTCAGCGCTTCGAGGCGCGCTGGCGCGGGGCGCGGCAATCCCCGTAGGGAGGGAGCTCGCCGGGGCTCGCGCCGTTGGCGATCTCGTGCGCGGCCGAGAAGAGCTGGGGCCACACGTCGACGCGCGTGAAGAGCGAGAGGCCGGGCGTGGTCTCGTCGCCGTCCATCACGCTCGCGGAGACGACGCCGATGATCTCGCCCTTCTCGCCGTAGACCGGGCCGCCCGAGTCGCCCGGGCAGATGGCGGCCGTGGCGACGAGGTGGCCGGGCTCGATGCCCTGGAGCGCGCTCGACGTGCGCGGGACGCGGTGAATGGCGTCGCGCGAGAGGGCGCAGCGGCCGAAGCCGTAGATGCGAAGCTCCTCGTCCTTGCGAGGCTGCTGCTCGATGCGGATCGGCACGGTGGGCACGCCGATGAGGTGGCGCGAGAGAACGAGGATGGCGATGTCCCCGTCGCCCGAGGTGTAGCCGCAGTCGGGCGCGACGATGGCGCGCACCGGGGCCTCCCCCCACGGCAGGTAGTCGCCGCCGAGCTCGATCGTGAGCTCTTGCGGGCGCTTGTCGTGGTCGAGCGGGCGGCCGCCCGCGTCGCGCGCGACGACGCAGTGGTGCGCGGTGAGCACGCGATCGTCGGCGATGAGCGTGCCCGTGCAGGTCACGTCCCCCGTGATGCGGACGATGGCGTCCTCCGCCGAGACCAGCTCGAACGGCGGCAAGAGCCGGAGCTGCCGCCCGTCGGCGTCGAGCCGCGCGGCCGGGACGGCGATCACCGCGCGCTGCGTGGGCTCGATGCACCCGCTCGCGCCGGAAATAGCCATAGCAGCGAGCCCGAAGAGGGTCGCCTTGACGGATCCAGGTGCGATGCGGCGGTGCGGTTGTTCCACGCGAGCGGTGCCTCCCACGCGTACGGGGCGAGCCGGGCGCCGTCGGCGCGAGGCTTCAGCAAGCAGCAGGAATCGAAGAGCGGCGAAGGAGGAGACCAAGACCAAGAAGAAGCGCAGGCTTCGAATTCGTCATTGGACCTGCATGATGCTCCACGATTGGGAAAAAAGTCTTCTCCTCCAAACGAGAATTTTCCGGACGTCTTCGAGCAGGTCGGTCACGCGGCGCCTTCGCCCGCGGGCTGGCAAACAGGCTGGCTGATTCAACGCATCGCGACGAGGCGGACCGCGTGGGAGCTGCGGTCGTACGCGGCCAGGGTGGCGTCGGGGTTGGCCGAGGGATCCTCGATGCCGGCCGCGACGACCTGCTCGAAGAAGGCGACCTGGCGGGTGGTCTTGGCGACCAGCCAGGGGGCGCAGGCGGCGCCGTCGGCGCAGGCGTCGCGGGCGTCGCGGGCGACGGCGAGGGCGTCGCGCACGTGGCCACGGTGAAAGAGGGCGCGGGCGCGGAGCTGAGCGACCTCGGGGCGCTGCTGGAGGTCGCGGGGGGCGCTCTCGATGGCGGCGGTGGCGAGGCCAGGCTGCCCGCGCTCGAGGTACGCGGCGGCCAGCGCCACGACCGATCCCGCGCTGGGCGAGAGCGCCGCCTGCGCCTCGAGCCCCTGGAAATCAGCCGGGGCCGCGCCTTCGGTCGGGGCGCGCTTGGGGAACAGCTCCGCGGCGCGCTGCTCGATCCCGCCCAGGGAAGCCATCCAGCCAATCGCCCCGAGAACCAAGCCGTTTGCCACCAGCATACCGACGCGCATGAAAGTCAACCTCCAGGTCCTGCCACTGACGACAGGGCGCCGGGAAGAGTTCCACGCCGGAGCGCGAGCTCGAAAAATGAGTGGGAGGTGTAGGCGGTGGTCGGACGGAGCGGGAGCCGGGCGGGGAGCGGCTACTCGACCGGGAGGATGACCAGGTCGTCGCGGTGGACGACGAGGTCTTCTTCGCCGTCCGTCTCGCTCTTCTTGCGGGCGACGCGGGCGGCGTCTCCGGCGGAGAGGCGGGAGAGGCCGCGCGCGATCTCGGTGCCCTCGGGGTCGATGATCGCCACGGCGTCGCCGGGCACGAAGGTCCCGCGCACGCCGAGCACGCCGACGGCGAGGATGCTCCGCTGGCGGGCGCAGATGGCCTCGGCCGCGCCGCGATCGACGAGGATCGCGCCGCGCGGGCGCAGCGTGTAGGCGATCCAGTGCTTGCGCGCGCTGAGCTTCTGCGAGACGGCGGCGAAGAGGGTGCCGACGTCTTCGCCGGCGAGGACGCGCGCGACGATCTGCGGATCGCGCGCGGCGGCGATGACCACCGAGGCGCCGGCGAGCGTGGCGCGGCGCGCGGCCTCCACCTTGCTGGCCATGCCGCCGGTGCCCACGCCCGACGTCGACGCGCCCGCGAGGTGCCGCGCCTCGCGCGCCACGCTGCGCACGAAGGGCACGCGCTGGTGGCGCTCGTCGAGCAGGCCCTCCACGTCGGAGAGCAGGAGGAGCAGGTCGGCCTCGACGAGCGGCGTCACCATCGACGCCAGCTGATCGTTGTCGCCGAACTTGATCTCCTCGACGGCGACGGCGTCGTTCTCGTTGATGATCGGGACGGCGCCGGCCTCGAGCAGCGCCGCGAGGGCGTTGCGCGCGTTGTTGGTGCGCGCGCGGTCGGCGAGGTCGGCGTGGGTGAGCAGCACCTGCGCGACGGGGATGCCGACCTTGCCGAAGGCGTCCTCGTAGCGCTGCATGAGCACGCTCTGCCCCGCCGCGGCGGCGGCCTGGAGCCAGGCCATGTCCTTCGGTCGCGACTTCAAGCCGAGCTTGGTCACGCCGAGGGCGATCGCGCCGCTGGAGACGACGACGACGCTGCGCTTGGCGGCGCGGGCCGCCGCGACCTCGGCGGCGAGGCGGTCCCAGGCGTCGCCCGAGAGCGACTTCGATCCGATCTTGATCACCACCCGCCGGGATTTGGTGATCGCCTTGCGCACGCGGCTCTCGTCGCCGGCGCGCGCGGCGGCGGCCGTCTCGACCTCGGCTTCAGCCATCGCGGCTACCGGCCGTCTCGCTCACGACTTGATCGAAGGCCGCCTCGAGGCGCCGCTCGAGGTAGCTCGGCAGCGCCGCGCTGGTGAGCAGGGCGGCGTCGATCCAGCGGGTGAGCTCGTCGCGCAGATCCTCGAGGCCGTCCGCCATGGTGGCCTCGCCGGGCCGGAGCGACGGCGAGAAGGCGCGCACCGCGGCGCGATCGATCATCCCGCGGACCTTGCGCGCCTCTTCGAGGTGCATGCGCACCTGCCCCGAGGGCCGCACCGTCGTGACGTAGCGCTCGAGGAGCAAGCCCAGCGCGAAGACCTCCATCCCGCGCGACACGGAGTTGATCACCCCGAGCGGCCCGAGGCGCCGCAGGAGCTGGCGGAGCACCGTCTCGGCGACCTTCATCAACCGGGTGCGCTGCTCCGAGTCGGGGTCCGCGAGCATGGCGCGGGCGTCGGACGTCAAGCTGAGGCGGTGGCGCGACACGACGTCGTGGACCACCGCGCCGCGGACGCGCGTGAGCATGCGGTCAGGCAGGAGAGGGATCGGGACCGCAGCGGCGGCCACGGCGTAGGCCGTCATCACAGCGAGGCGCCCGCTCGGCTGCGGCACGCTCAGCGCGACGGCGGAAGAGGTGGTCGAGGACGACATCCTCGAACCCTACACCGACTCGGCGCGGGTGCGATTCTTTCCGTGGGATGGACGGGGTCGCCGGGAGAGGAACGCGCCCGACGGATCCGCCCCCGCGCGGGGTCTCCTCGCTCTCGGCTCCGCGGCGCCCCGTCACGGCGATACCTGCTCTGTCAGGTCATCACCCGCGCTTGGACCGCTCATTTCGGTCGTCTTCGCAGATTGGCAATCAAGGAGTGCAGCGGTCAGCTCGGGGGTGCGAGGCTCGCTGTATCAGGCTCGACGACACGGCAGATCATGAGTTTGTCGCCGCGCGCCATCCTTCCATCCATGCGGTGAAATGGTGATGGATCACGTGCCAGAGCGCGAAGTCCTGGCCGCGACGCGCCGAGTCTTGAGCAAGGGGTGTGCCAATATCAAGAGCGCGACCACAAAGAAAACGGTGCCCGGAGAAAGGCCGCTGTTGACGGAACTGCGTGAGAATGATGGCATTGCGCGATGGCGACTACCCCGGCCGACTTGACCACAGGCGACGTAGGGATCAGCGAGAGCGAAGACACCGTTGATGGCAAATACCTGCTGATCAAGGTTCCGGATTTCGGAAAGGACATTGCCGGCGATCCGGCAAAGACCCTCGTGCCATCGGAGGACGGCAAGTCATCGGTCCGAAAGGATCGCTTCGGCGAAGGAATGACGTCCTTCCTCCGGCTGGGCGCTGCGGCGAAGAGCGCCGAGCCCGGCGACGATCTGATTCAGTACGCTTACGAAGTGGGCGCAGGGCCCGTGGGCTTCACCGGCGAGCTCGAGCTGGAGGATGGCAACAAAGCCAGGATCGCCTACATCGACGACGAGCGTAATCGCGGCGGCGGCGGCGCCGACGAGCCCCTCATGGCCCAGGGCCACGGCATGAGCCCGGATGAGCGCTACAACTGGCATACCAAGCACCTCACGACCAGAGGCGGCTGGCGCGACCACTCCGACGGCAACCGCATCTCCACCACGTATGGAGACAAGCTGGAGGTCGTCCGGGGCAACTACAAGCTCATCGTCATGGGCCGGCAGGACTCTCCCGGAAACGCCCAAGGCCATGAGTGGAGCGGGAACCACGTTCAGGACTGGGGCCAGGGGACGATGCCGGGCGCCTCGGTCACTCTCGAGTGGATCCAGAGCGGTTACGTGCCTGGAGGCCCGATCCTGAAGAGCAAAGAGGACCCCAAAGATCCAGACGAATTTTACCTCGGCGGAGCCTGGCTGCTGATCAACTCCACCGAGCGCGTCTACCAGTACAGCCGCAACGCCGGGAATTTTCGCACGCAGCAGTGGGGGGAAAAGCTCGAGTCCTACGTGGGCTCGGAGGACCCGCAGACCATCGGCACCACGCCCGGCGTCGGCTACCTGGGGCACCCCACCTCGGCGGAGGACGCCGCTTACCACAGAGTCCTCGACGACGACGATCTCGTCGGCAAGCTGCGCCCGGACTCCGTCGGTTTGCCCCGAGGCAACCCGGAGATCATCGAGAAGACCTGGGCCAGGTCGATCTCGTCCTCCACCGGGAGCTCGGTCTGGAGGATCCCCCAGATCAACGAGGATACCTGGGCGGTGAACATGAGCGACAGCACCCACGCCGAGTCGATCACCAGCAAAACCTCGGTGACCTCGATGGTGGAGGAGACCAAGGTCGGCTCGAGCGTGAGCACCACCTACGCCGGCGCGATCGTGGACACGACCATCGCCGGGATGAACATCTCCACCAGCATCGGCCCCGTGGTCGACATCTTCGTCGGCCTCCGCCTCGGCATCGAGGTAGCCGGCGTCGTCGAGGTCTCCGGCCCCTTCAAGGTGGAGCTGAGCCTCGGTTACAGCGGCTCGTTCCACAACTTCAAGGACGAGATGGCGATCCTGGAGACCAAGGTCTCCGGCATCCGGACCGACCTCACTACCACCAACACCGAGGTCGCGGCCGTGAAGACGATTACGACCACGACCACCACCGACCTGGCCGCGACCAGGACCGATCTCAACACCACCAAGACCACGCTGGCGGCGACGCAGACGACGCTGGGCAACGTCAAAAACGACCTTCACTATCTGATCTTCATGGGCTGAGCTCGAGTCTTTCCTCATGCGAACCAAGAACCTGACCGGGTTCCCTTTCGGGGCCAAGGTCACCTCGCGAAAGCCTCCCCAGCGGGAGATGACGCTGATCGTGCGCGGGACGTTCGTCCTCCGGCCAGGTCAGCCCCTCGTCCCTGCCGGCGGGTCAGAAGATCCGCTGGCGCAGGGCTTCATGACAGCCGAGGTCTTCCACGAGGGCGACGACGCGCGAGCCGGGGAGTGCCTTTACCCGGGCGATTTCGCTGATTTCAAGCTCCATACCGACCTCCTCCTCCGGGGGACCTGCCATGCCCCCGAGGGGCGGCCCGTGACCGAGTGCCCGGTGCGCTTCTCGGTGGGGGACTGGTCCAAGTCGCTGCGCGTCGTCGGCCGGCGCGTCTGGTCCGACGCGTACGGCGGCGCGGCCAAGTCGGCTCCATTGCCCTTCACGAAGATGCCTGTCGACTGGGCTCATGCCTTTGGCGGGCCCGGCTATGCGCTGAACCCCGCGGGCAAGGGCGTGGGCACGGCCGAGCTGCCCAACCTCGAGCACCCGGGGGATCCGGTGCGCGCCCGCGAAGATCGGTTGAAGCCGGTGAGCTTCGGGCCGATCAACTCGGCCTGGCCCCAGCGCGCCCCCAAGGTCGGCAAGGAGTACGGCAAGGCCTACCGGGAGCAGCGGGCGCCCTTCTACGCCGAGGATTTCGACTGGACCTATTTCAACGCGGCGCCCGGCGATCAGCAGCTCCCCGGCTACCTGCGCGGCGACGAGGAGATTGGCTTCGTCAACCTGCACCCGGACGCGCCCATCTGGTCCGCGCGCCTGCCGGGCCTCCGCGTCCGCGCCTTCGTCATCGACGTGGAGGAGCGCTTTCGCGAGGTGAAGCTGCACCTCGACACCCTCCTTGCGGATCTCGACAAGGGCACTCTGGTGCTCACCTGGCGCGGCCTCGACAAGGTCAAAGAGGACGATCTCATCGATGTCCGGACGGTGCTCGTGGTCGCCGAGCCGCTCGACGGGCCGAACGAGACCGAGGCGCACTACCGCGCGCGGCTCGACGCCTACGAGCGCGATCCGCTGGGCCTCGCGGAGCACATGCCCAAGGGGATGCCCGATCCGGCGGAGGCTCAGAAGAAGATCGACGCCATGCTCGCTGCCGCCGCGGCGAGCAAGGGATCAGCCGACGGCACCCAGGCGGTGGGGCCGCTCCTGCAGCTCTTCAGCGGCCCCGGCCGCGAGACCATGGGCGGCGACGTCGGCAAGATGATGGCCGCCGCCGGCGACGGCACCAAGCAGCACTTCGGCCTCGGCGCTGCGCTGGCCGGCGCTGCGGTGACGGGGGCCGCCAACGACAGCCCCCGCCCTCGCGCGGCTCCCGGGCCTCTGGTGATGCCGCCTGCGGGCGCGCTCCCGACCTCGTTCTCCGACCCTCGAGCTCGCGCGGCTGTCCGGGCGATGCCAGGTCAGGTGGCCGAGGCTCGGAAGACGACCGAGGCGCAGGGGGTGCCTGCAGAGCACCTCGCGGCCCTCGACAGCGTCGGCGAAAACCCGCACCTCGCCGCGCTCTCCGCCGAGCCTGCTGCCGGCGCGCAGGAGCCCGGGCCCGGGCGCTCGCTGCCCGGCGTCGACTGGAGCGAGCGCGATCTCGCCGGCATCGATCTCACCGGCGCTGATCTCACCGGCGCCAGGCTCGCCGGGGCCAACCTGCGCGGCGCCAAGCTCGCCGGCGCCAAGCTGCACGGCGCCGTGCTCTTCGAGGCGATCCTCGAGGACGCCGATCTCTCGTCTGCCGATCTCACCCTGGCGAACCTCAGCGGCGCGCGCGCGGCCGGGGTCAACCTCAGCGGCGCTCTGCTCGTCAAGACCTTCTTCGACAAGGCCGATCTGGCTCGCGCCGATCTCCGCCGTGCGACCGGCGAGAGCATCCTCTTCCAGACGGCCTCCCTGCCGGGGGCGAAGCTTGGCGGCGTGCGCTTCGAGCAGGCCCTTTTTCAGGGCTCCACCGTCGACGGCGCCGACTTCGGCGGGGCCACCTTGAACCGCTCCCTGTTCCACGGAGCGAGCGCCAAGGGGGCCGATTTCACCCGCGCCGTGCTCGTCAAGACCAGCTTCATCGACAGCGATCTCGAGGGCGCGCGCTTCATCGAGGCCCGGGGCGATCGCGCGGTCTTCCTCCGCACGCGGATGAGCGGCGCCGACTTCAGCTACGCGCTCATGCCAGGCGCCCACTTCACCGAATCCCGGGGCACGAAGGTGACCTTCTTCGCCGCGAACCTCCGCGAGGGGCGGTTCTATCGGGCCTCGCTCGATCGGGCCGACCTCGTCAAAGCGAACCTCTTCTCGGCGGACTTCTGCAAGGCCGTCCTCACCGGCGCGCGCTTCACCGACGCCAACCTCTACGACGCCAAGTTCACCGGCGCTTCGGGGGCTGGCTGCGATTTCACCGGCGCCAACCTCAAGCGCTCCACCCTGGAGAAGGCATGACCGCGGACGAGCTCATAGCGCTCCTGCGATCGGGCGGGACGCTGGAAGGCCAGCGCGTCGAGGGGCTCGACCTCTCCGAGCGAGACCTCCGCGGCGTGAACCTCGGCGGGGCGAAGCTCTTCGAGGTCTCGCTCCGGGGCGCGCAGCTCGCGGGCGCGAGCCTCGTCCGCGCCGAGATCGTCCAGTGCGATCTCGCCGAGGCCGATCTCACCGGCGCCGATCTCGACGGCGCCATCTTCACGGCGGGCAAGCTCTCCAGCGCGCGCCTCGTCGAAGCGCGCCTGACCAACATCAACCTCGCCCGGGCCGATCTGCGCCGGGCCGATCTCTCCGGCGCCACGATCTCCTCGGCGGTGCTGATCGAGGCCAACCTCGAAGGCGCCTGCCTCATCGGGGCCAAGCTCAACTTCGTGGGCTTCGGCGTCAGCCGCCTCGCCGGCGCCGACTTCAGCCAGGCGTCGCTCGAGATGTGCGCCTTCTCTCGCGCCGACATGACGGGGGCGCGCCTCCACGAGGCGACGATCGCCGGCTGCTCCTTCACCGAGACCAGGCTCGGCGGCGCCGATCTGAGCGGCGCCGTCCTCGATCGAGTGATCCTCTACCGCGCCGACCTGCGCGGGGCGGTGCTCCCGAAGAGCATCCAGAACACGATCTTCGACGAAGCGCAGCTGGGCAACCCCGGGCTCGCCGGCGCCGATCTCCGCGCCTCCGAGCTGGAAGACATGGATCTCTCCGGCGTCGATCTCTCGGGCGCCAACTTCACCGCCTCGTCCCTTCAAGGCACCAACCTCCGGGGCGCCAACCTCAAGGGGGCGATCTTCGAGCGGGCGCTCCTCAACCGCTGCGATCTCCGCGGCGCCGATCTCACCGGCGCGCGCTTCAGCCTGTGCGTCCTCGCCGATGCGGTGCTGAGCGAGGTCGACCTCCGCGGCCAGGACCTCACGATGGTCGTTCTCTCCCGCGCCAACCTGCGCGGCGCCCGGCTCGCCGGCGCCCGGCTCGAGCGCTCGACGATGGACGGGGCCGACCTCACCGGGGCCGACCTCACCCGGACCTATTTCAAGCGGGTGATCTTGCGGGGAGCGATCCTCGCCGACGCGGTGCTCGACAAGACGATCTTCGAGGGGGCGGACTTCGCCGACGTCGATTTCGCCCGCGTGGCCTTCAACGGCCTGACCATGACCACCTCGGCCTTCAACCGGGCCTCCTTGCGCGGGAAGCATTTCCAGCGCTGCAATTTCACCGGGAGCGATTTCACCGCGGCCGATCTCCACGCGGCGCACTTCGACGAGTGCGACATCTCGATGGCCACGTTCAAGGAGGCGCGCCTCGAGCTCGCCCGCCTCCACGACCTCACGGCCAAGGGCGCCTTCTTCGGCGAGGCCAAGCTCGAGGGCGCGAACCTCTCCAAGTCGATGCTCCGCTTCTCCACCTTCACCCGCGCCGATCTCCGCCGCACCATCTTCGCCAACAGCGATCTGCGCGAGACGATGCTCGACCACATCAGCGCGGAGGGCGCCCTCTTCATCGAGGCCAAGCTGCTCTACGCCGACCTCTCCCACAGCGACGTGCGCGGCGCGGACTTCTCCGGCGCCGACCTCTCCCACGCCAACCTCCACAACCTCCGCGACGCGGACGCCCGCTTCCTCGGAGCGTGGCTCACCGGGGCTCGGCGCACTGACCTCGATCGTCTGGAGGCGGAGGCCTGGCTCCCGCCCCGGCGACCCACCACCCAAACCTAGCGACCAGGAGCTTAGAGAAGTGATGTCCAACGTGGCGATACTGGCAACCGGACGCGCGGCGGCGCTGCGGGTGGAAGATTATCTGGGCCCGGCCGAGGTCCTCGAAACGACGGACGAGGGCGTGCGCGCCCAGCTCCGGGGCGGCGCGGTGGTCTCTGCCTCTCTCGCGCTGGCGTTACCGTATGCGCCGGTGATTGGCGATCTCCTGCTCCTCATCGGCAAAGGCGAGGAGTTCTATGCGATTGGCATCCTCCGCGGCGCCGGCAAGACCAGCCTCCGGCTCCAGGGCGACGTCGACCTCCACGCCGAGGGCGGCGCGCTCCACCTCTCGGCCGACAAGGGTGTCCGGATCGAGGCGCCCGAGGTCGACATCGAGACAGGCCGGCTCCGCACCGTGGCCACCTCCGTCGTCCAGAAATGCACCTCGCTCTACCAGCGAGTCAGCGCCCTGCTCAGCGTCCACGCCGGGCAGAGCCACACTGTCGTCGACGAGGCCTCGTTCAGCCGGTCGAAGAGCGCCGCGATCCTCACCGAAGAGACAGTGACGATCAACGGCAAGCAGATTCACCTGGGTTAAGAGGCGCGCCATGCTACCTGCATCGAACAAAGGCGTCGGGATGAACATCGGCTTCCCCGATGTGTGCTTGACGCCGGTGGGGCCCGCGGTCGTCCCCATCCCCTATCCGAACATGGCGCTCAACGCCATGGCGGTGCCCTTCTCGCCCATCGTCAAGGTGACGATGATGCCCGCGCTCAACATGGGATCGAAGATCCCGATGACGATGGGTGACGAGCCCGGCGTCGCTCACCCGATGTACAAGCAGATGGGCGCCTACACGATGGGTAACCCGATCGTGTACGTCGACAAGCTCCCGGCCATCAACCTGCTTTGCCCCACCACCGGCAACAACATGAACGATGGGCTCGGCGCCGTGCTGGTGCCGAGCGTGACCAACGTGCTCTACACGCTCGCTCCGGCCACACCGGAGGGCGGAGCCGCCGTGGCCCCGCGCTCCTTCGATCGGCCGATGAGCCTCGCCGATCTCGAGCAGATCGAGCGGCGCCTCGAAGGCCCCGGGCGCGAGCCGGTGCGGGCCGAGCTGCTGCGCGACGGCGTGGGGTACGTGGCGATCCATGTCTTCTCCGCCGCGCTCCCCGCCCTGGTCTACAGCGCTCTGCAAACGCTCGAGGCCGCCGGGGCGCGCCGCCTGATCCTCGATCTGCGGGGCAACCCCGGCGGCGAGCTGACGGCCTTCCTCGAGCTCGCGGGCGACTTCCTCCCGCTCGGGGCCCTGCTCGTCACCATGGAGGACACCGACGGGGACCGCACCGCCTACCGATCGCGCCGGCCGCAGTCCTACCGCCACCCGGTGGCGATCCTCATCGATCGAGGCACGGCCTCCGCGGCCGAGCTCTTCGCCGGCAGCCTCAAATCCCATGGCCGGGCGGTGCTCGTCGGCGAGACGACCTACGGCAAGGGCGCCGGCCAGCGCCTCTTCCCCGCGCCGGAGGGGTCGGGCGCTCGCACCGCGACGGCCGCCTCGTTCACCCTACCGCACGGCGAAGCGGTCGAGGGCCGCGGCGTCAGCCCCGACATCGAGGCTTGTCTCCCCGAGGAGCAGCTCGCCCTCGCCCTCGCGGCCGTCCTGCTCCTCGACGTCGCTCAAGACAGGATCTGATCGCAGATCTTCCGCAGGTCCTTGATGGCGTCGGGGAGGAACTGGAGGGTGATCCGGTCGCTCCGGCTCCCCTCCCGGTAGCGCAGGGTGAGCATCGCCACCGGGATCCGCAGCTTCTCTCCCCGGTTGCTGGAGGCGAGATAATCCACCCTCCAGTCGATCGCCTCGCAGAGCTTGCCGTGGTCGGCCAGCGCTCCCTGGAGGATCTCGGCCCGGATCAGGGTCTTCGCGCTGTCGTAGCCGGCGAGGAGGATCTCGCTGATCTCCTTGTTGCTGCCAGCGAGGCTTCCGAGGTCCTCGGCGAAGACAGCGCGGCTGAGATCGAGGCTGACGGCGCTGCGCAGGAGGAAGCGACAGGCCTTGATCGCCGCCCCCAGCGCGCCTTCGTCGGCGTCGTGGGCACGGCAGAACTCGGTCAACCGCGCCTCGGCTGACGGCGGGATCTGGGCGCCGAGGCAGGGCCCCAGCACCTCCCAGAGCGTCTGGCGAGCGAGAGGGGGCAGATCGAGGAGCTTGCGGAGGTCACCCACGATCTCGATGGGGGCGCTGACCCCTCCGAGGCAATGGAGCTTCATCGGCGCGGAGATCCCCGGGGCGGCCTCTTTCACCACTTGCCTTTACCATGAAGAGGCATGGAAATGTCCATCATCGCGTGGGTCGTCGGGGCATATCTGCCCTTGACGCGCACCCCATCCTTTGATGTCCTCTTATTCATGGTGAGAGATTTTCTGGAGGTCCGCCTCGAGTCCAAAGGGTTCCCCTGTGAACACCTTCAGATCCACCGGCTCACCGGCCGTGAAGCGATCTCCCAGCTCTTCGAATTCGAGCTGGAGGTGATGTCCACCCGCCCCGAAGAGCCCACCGCCGCTGCCATGTCCAGCTCTCCGGCGACGATCGTCTTCCACCACGACCACGTCGAGGTCCGGCGCATCCACGGCATGATCGTCGAGGTCGACGAGATGCTCGAGACCGAGGTCGAGACTCGCGTCTACCGCCTCAAGTTCGTGCCTCGCGCCTTCCGCTCGACGATGATCGAGACTCAGGAGGTCTACCAGAACCTCACGGTGCCGGAGATCATCAAACAGAAGCTCGACCTCGTCGACCTCGGCGGCGAAGATCTCGAGTTCCGGCTCCTCGCCACGTACCCGAAGCTGGAGTTCGTGGTCCAGTACAAGGAGACCGATCTCGCCTTCATCTCCCGCATCGCCGAGCACGTCGGCATGAGCTTCTACTTCGCCCACGAGGACGACCGCGACAAGATGGTCTTCACCGACCACAAGGACGGCTTCGCCCGCGTCCCCGGCCACGAGACCGCGCATTTCCAGCCGCGCGGCGAGAAGAACGACGTCTACCAGCTCGAGGGCAAGACGCGACTCATCCCCAGCCTGTACGTGATGCAGGACTACAACTACCGGAAGCCGGCGCTCGACATCACCGGCAGCGCCGAGTCCTCCGTGGGCTTCGCGGGCGGCGTGGTCGAGCACGGGGCGCACTACAAGACCAAGGAGGCCGGCGACGCCCTGGCGAAGATCCGCGCCGAGGAGCGGGAGGCGACGCGCTACGTCTACACCGGCAAGAGCGAGATGTGCTGGTTCGACGCCGGCGTGCGCTTCAAGCTCGAGGGCCACGCCCGGCTCGAAAAAGACGATCTCCTGATCCTCGAGGTCCAGCACCGGATCGTCCAGGCCGTCTCGATGCACGGCGGCGTCTCCGACGAGCGCTACACCAACACCTTCACCGCCATCGACGCGACCCTGACCTACCGGCCGCCGCGCGTCACGCCCAAGCCCCAGATCCACGGCCTCATGACCGGCGTGGTGGAGCAGCCGCCCGAGACCGACATCGCCAACCACGCTGTCATCGACGAGCACGGCCGCTACACCATCCGCTTCCTCTTCGACACCGCGCCCGTCGGCCAGCACAAGGCCTCGCGCCCCGTGCGGATGATCCAGCCCCACGCGGGCCCCGACTACGGGATTCACTTCCCGCTCAAGCCGGGGATCGAGGTGCTCCTCGCCTTCGTCAACGGCGATCCCGATCGCCCGCTCATCGTCGGCGCCGTGCCCAACCCCGAGACGCCCTCGCCGGTGCGAAGGCAGAACGCGCTGATGAACCGGATCAAGACCGTCTCGGGGATCCTGTTCGAGCTGAAGGATCAGTAGGCGCTCTGCGCCCGCGGCGGCTCAGGCGTCGGGCAGCCCATCCGGCGTCCGCCGCACATTCACGATCACCATCGTCGTCGCTCCGCGCTGGCCCTCCGCGGCGCTCGTCGCGTCGTTCGCGCGCGGTGCCGAGCCGGGCGGCAGCGGCGGCGGCAGGTTCTTCCGCTCGGCGCGGACCGAGGCCACCTCGGCGCGCGACGGGTTGATCACCAGGAAGCCGTGGTCGGCGTCGAGCAGCGCCACGTCGCCGGGCGCGGCCCAGCGGAACGCGCCGGCGACGTCGGCGATGGCGGGGACGGCCATGAGCTGGAGCAGCACCTTCGTCCGCGGGCCGCTGGCGCGCTCGGTCAGCGCGATCCCCACGGGCTGGGCGCGCGACGAGATCAACAGATCGAACACCGTGATCTGATCGCCGAGGAGCACGGCCTTCGACGGGAGCTCGGCGCGCGCGTCGGGGGAGGCCAGCATCAGCAGCGCATCGCAGAGGTCCTCGATGTCGCGGGCGCGGTCCTGCAAGAACGGATCGCCGACGATGCCGTTGGCCGCGCGCGCCGCCTCGCGAGCGACGAGGCCGAGCGCCTGCGCCACGCTCTTTCCCTCGGCGATCAGCTTGAAGGCGCGCTCGCGCAGGCGCTCGTCCGTCACCATCAGCAAGTATGTGTCGAGGAAGCTCGCCTCCTCGCTGAGGCCGATGAGCGCGGCCCGCGTCACGAGCGCGCCCAGCGCCTTGCCGACCACGTCGAACGCGGTGTGGAGTAGCCGCGGATCCTCGTTGCCGACCCTGCCCTGGGGCACCGAAGCGGGGCGCCGCAAGGCCGCGATGGCGCCGAGCGCGCGGCCGGGGACGCACGGCACGCCCGGCAGCGTCAGCTTGCGCGTGCCGCCCCCGGTGGTGCGCCGCTGCTGACCCCGCTCACGATCGTCGATGAGCTGCGCGTGCCGGATGCCCGCGGCGATGGGCGCCGTGAGCGCCACGATGAGATCGATCTCGCTCTTCTGGAAGGCGCGATCGCCCGCGCGCTGCACGACGAGGGCGCCGATCGCCCGCTGGTGGCCGAGGATCGGCACCGCGAGGAACACCGGAAAGCGATCCTCCTCGAGCTCGGGGAAGGCGCGGTAAGCCGCGTGCTCCGAGGCCTGCACCACCGAGATCGGCCGCATGCACTCCACCGCCATCCCGGTGATGCCTTCCCCCACGGGCAGGCGGACGGTGCCGCGCGCGCGCTGCGGAAAGCCCACGTTACCGCGGAGCACGAGCTCGTCCCCGTCGCCCTCGAGCAAATAGAGCGAGGACACATCCGCCCCGACGATGTCCGCGATCCGCCGCGGCGCCTCGTCGAGCAGGAGCGAGAGCGGCATCGGCTTGGCGACGAACTTGACGAAATCGAGCACGAAATCCAGCCGACCCGCGCCGTGGATCTTCGCCGAGGTCATCCCGGGGAAGCGGATGGACGTCGTCTGCGAAGGGCGGCTCGGGGACGCTGCGGGCGCTTCATCGGAGGCTCCGGGGGTGGTCCGGGGAGCGCGTGTCTTCTTGTCGGATCGGGGGCCCATTTTGCAGCCATGAGCATAGTCGGCTCTGCGTCCGGAGGGCGACCATCTTGTAGACAGCGTGCGTCGCGCAGGAATCACGCGCTACGCCGTGAGCGCGATCTCCATCTTCGCCCTCGCGCCTGAGCCCGCGCGGCGCCGCTACTTCTGGGTGATCACCACCCGGTTGTCGTCCCGATAGGACACATGCCCGGACTCCCCACGACAATCCCAGCAAAGCCCCCAGGGGATCCTCTTCCGGATATAGCTGTTCTCCCCGAGCAGGATCGGCCCCTTTTCATCCTTCAGCAGCAGCGACGCGGCGATACGATACCTGTCCCCGGGGAGCCGATAGAACGCCACGATGAACGAGCTCTTCTGCGCCCGCGCCGCCACCACCAGGATCTCCTCCCCCGCCACCGGGCTCCACAGGATCGGCTGCGTCGTGAACGTCGTGTTCGGCACCGTGTTCACCCCCGCGTCCCCGCGCGAGAGCACCAGATTGACGTCGTCCGGCTCCTTGTAATAGCTGATGTCCCGGCTCAGCTCCTTGAGCTCCGGCACCGTCGCGATCATCTCCGCGAGCTGCGAAGTGCTGATCTCCGCCTTGCGAAACGTCTGCTGAAACGGCGGCGCGGGGATCGAAGCCGCGTTGGGCGCTCCATGGCAGCAGCGGAACCCGAGATCCTCCCCCGACGACGTCGCGTCGACCCCGGTCCGGTGCGCGCAGCGATGATCCGGCCCCGCCGCGTCCCCCTTCGCCCCCCGCACCGCCGCCGCCTTGGGCGTGTTCTCGATCGGCGCCACGTCGCTCGCCGTCCACTCGCGCAGCGCCGACCCCATCCCCAGCGCGCCAAAGCCCGACACGCACGTCGCTGGCGCCTTGGCGCAGGCCGCGTCCCACGTCGCGCTCCCGGCCCACGTCGATCCCTCGGGCCCTTTGCAGGCGCGCTCCCACTCGAGCTCCGTGCACAGCCGCCCTCCAGCGTCCTGACACATCTCGGCCGCGCGCGTCCGCGTCACCCCGGTGACAGGAGGCTTCTGCGGATCGTTGGGATAGAGGTACTTGTCGATCGAATACCCGCCGAGATCGATCTGCAGCAGCGCCGGCTCCAGCGTCGGATCCCGCCCGCGATCCCCGGGCGTGCTCCCCGCCGCGAACCCACCGCCGGGGATGTCGACCTTCTCCTTGGCCCCGACCGCAGCGGCCTTCTTCGCGCCGGGCCCACCGTCGAGCGCCTCGTTCTCGGCCGCCTGGAGGACCTTCCCTTGCGGGGTGATGGCCACCGGAGCCCCAGCGTCGCCGTCGGTGGGTTGGCCAGCTTCGGGAGGCTTTTTTCCGCAGCCGACGAGGAGGCCAGCGGTGAGCAAGGCGAGGGAGGGAAGCGTGGGGACCCGCATGTGCGGGGCTTCATGCCGCGGGAGGGCGGCGCCGTCAAAGCGAGGGCGAGGGCGGGGAAGGGAGAGGTTTGTTGCGGGACGGCACACATTCGCGCTTGGCACCCTCGTCTACTTCGGGAGCTGGCTCGCGGTGATGGCGTCGCCCGCATCGTCATGGTCGACAAGCGCTCTCGGCTTCATGGCGCCGGCGTACACACCGGCGCTGTGGTTGCTCGGCCTGGCCATGATCGGGCGCCGGCTCTTCTGGGGTCACCTCTATCACTGGTGGATGCACCTCCTGATATCGACGCTCTTCCTCGCCGCGCATATCACGCACACGGCGCTGGTCCATGGCCGTGGCCGCTGATGCCGGGGAGTCTGTCAATCTGGAGAGCCGGACGTCAGTCGAGGCGCGTGTGCGTGACAGTGTTGACGTCGGAGACTCACCCTCCTACCCTTCGAGGATGGACTACCGGCAGCTCATCACGATCGAGCCAGGGAAGCGCGGCGGGAAGCCATGCGTACGAGGTCTTCGGATCACAGTCACGGACGTCCTGGAGTACCTCGCGTCCGGCATGAGCGTAGAAGAGATCCTCGCTGACTTTCCGGATTTGACCGACGAGGACGTGCGGGCCTGCCTGGCATTCGCGGCCGACCGCGAGCGGCGGCTCTGGGTGCTGCCAGCCGCATGAAGCTGTTGCTCGATCAAAATCTCTCGCATCGGCTCCTCAGCGCGCTGGTGAGCGAGTACCCAGGCTCCGTTCACGTGCGGGACGTCGGGCTCAGCGCTGCTGATGATCAAGTGGTATGGTCTTACGCCGCTCAGTATGGCCTGACGATCGTCTCGAAAGACTCTGATTTTCAGCAACGAGCGTTGCTGTACGGCCATCCGCCGAAGGTGATCTGGGTCCGTTTAGGCAATTGCACCACGACAGCGGTCGCAGCTTTGCTCCGAGCTCGGCATGACGATGTGCTCGCCTTCGAAGCCGACATCACGGCCGCACTCCTGGTGCTGTCATGAGTGAAGGTTGGCCTGATTCTCTGCATCTTGGAGACGAGAACAAGTCGGATGGCGAGCGAAGCTGCTCAGAGCCGCGCTTCGTGCAGCAGCAAGGATTCCTCGTCTTCACGGGGACCCTCGCAACGGAGGAGATCCCGGACCATCGAGCGCTCCGCGAAGAGCGCGTGGAATCGTTGCTGAAGAGCGTCGTTGAAGGTCGCCTTTGACACGTCGATGCTCGCCGCTGCACCTCGTCATGATCAACATCTGGCCCGTGGGCCGCGAAGAAATCGCCGTCGAAGCGCACTATGCCCGCGCGTAGAGCCGCTCTCTCCTCCCTCTCCCCAGCACCCTGATCGCTCTGCCCGCTCGCTCCGCCCGCCGTCTCGCGGGCGGGGCTCCCGCCCTCACAGCAGGTTGACATCCCGAGAACAAGGCAACATGGGATACCAAACCTGAAGGAGAGCGATCGATCGCGGACGAAAGGCTCAATCAGTGCATCGGCGACGCTTGTTCCCCCACCGGGTGGAATGTTGTATGCAAAGCCGGGCTCGATCGGCGCGCGGGCGACGCGGCGCCGCCGACGGGAGGGTGCTGGGCGAGCCGCTGAAGACGCATGACGACCGAAGCTCTCGAGATCCCCCCGGACGTGATCCGGAAGTGGCAGGAGATCGTGGATCTCCTGGCCGAGATCATGCGCGTACCCGCCGCCCTGATCATGCGGGTCGAGCCGCCCGAGCTCGTCGTCTGCGTCTCCAGCGAGTCGGCGCGGAATCCTTACGAGCGCAGCGAGAGGGCTTGCCTCGACACCGGGCTCTACTGCGAGACGGTGATGAAGACGCGGAGTCCATTGCTCGTCCCCAACGCGCTGGAGGACGACGGCTGGAAGGCGAACCCGGACATCAAGCTGGGGATGATCTCCTATCTTGGATTCCCGATCTCCTGGCCGTCGGGGGATCTCTTTGGCACGATCTGCGCGCTGGACGACCGCGAGAACCGTTATAGCCCGGCGTTTCAGCGGCTCTTCCGGCAATTCCGGGATGTCCTCGAGTCGGATCTGCGGTCGCTCTGCGCCCTCGCCGCCCGCGCGGAGGAGCAGGCGCGCGCCCAGGCCCTCCTCGAGGCGCAGGTCGCGGAGCGCACGGCCGCGCTCATGGCGGCCAACGCCGAGCTCCAGCACGACGTCGTCGAGCGGCGTCGCGCCGAGGACGCGCTGCTCACCAACCAGCAGCTGCTCCAGGCCATCGCCGACAACTCGACTGCTCTCATCTACGTCAAGGGGCTCGACGGGCGCTTCCTGTTCCTCAACCGCCGCTTCCGGGAGCTGTTCCATGTCTCCCGGCAGGATCAGTTCGACAAGGACGATTACGATATCTTCAGCGCCGAGCGCGCCAGCGCGTTTCGCGCCTTCGACATGCAGGTGCTCGCCGGCAAAGGGGCCCTCGAAGCCGAGGAGATCGTCCCGCAGGACGACGGGCCCCATATCTACCTCTCGGTCAAAGGCCCCCTCTACAACGCTTCGGGCGAGCTCTATGCGCTCTGCGGCGTCTCCACGGACATCACCGAGCGCAAGCGGATCGAGGAAGAGCGCGCCTCGCTGCTGGTCCGCGAGCAGCGAGCGCGCCTGGTGGCCGAGGAGGCGAGCCGCATCAAGGACGAGTTCCTCGCCGTGATCTCGCACGAGCTCCGCACGCCGCTCACCTCCATCCTCGGCTGGACGAGCATCCTCCGCTCGCGCGAGGTGGACGCGGCGGCGCTGGCCCGCGGCCTCGCGGTCATCGATCGCAACGCGCGCATGCAGTCGCAGATCATCGAGAACCTGCTCGACCTGTCGAGCATCCTCGCGCGCGACCTGCACCTCGAGCTCCACCCGCTGGCGCTCGCTCCGCTCGTCGCCTCCGCGGTCGAGGCGGCGCGGCCCGCGGCCGAGGCCAAGGGGGTGCAGCTCGCGTTCACCAGCCCGGAGCAGCCTCTCCTGATCGCCGGCGACCCCGCGCGCCTGCGGCAGATCGTGGACAACCTCCTCTCGAATGCCATCAAGTTCACCCCGGCGCCGGGGCGCGTGGAGGTGTCGTGCGAGCGCCGCGGCGGCGAGGCCATCCTCCGCGTGAGCGACACGGGCAGGGGCATCTCGCGCGATTTCTTGCCGCACGTGTTCGAGCGCTTTCGCCAGCAGAACAGCACGCGCACCCGGGCCTTCGGCGGGCTGGGCATCGGCCTGACCATCGTCCACGATCTCGTCGAAAAGCACGGCGGCACGAGCTCGGCCGAGAGCGACGGGGAGAGCCGGGGCGCGGTCTTCCTCGTGCGGTTCCCGCTCCTCGACAACGACCGGCTCCCCGTCGCGCACGACGGCTCGTAGGCCGCTCGCTTTCGCTCGCCCCGCGCTATGCTCGCGCCATGTCGCTCTCCCCCACGGTCGACCCCATGGCCGCCCAGATGGCCCAGCTCCTCGGCGAAAGCGACCTCGACGAGCTGCGCGAGGTCGTCAAACGCTGGATCGCCGAGGCCCCCACGCAGGGCACGCGCCGCATGTACGAGAACTTCGGCGCCCGGATGATCGAGCTCAAGCACGCCCTCGCCGAGGCGCCGGTGCAGCCCACGCGCGAGGAGCTCGAGTCCGCCCTCACCATGATGCTCCGCCTCGCCGCTCAGCAGCCGGGCGGCGCCGGAGCCGGGCGCTGAAGCGTGCTCCTCCTCGACGACTTTCCTCCCTGGCTCCTCCGCTTCTTCGCGCTGGCGTTCGGCCTGATCTGGGGCAGCTTCCTCAACGTCGTCATTTACCGGGTCCCCCGGGGAATGAGCGTCGTCCGCCCCGGATCGACCTGCCCCGCCTGCGGCAAGCCCATCCGCGCCTGGCACAATATCCCTCTCTTTGGCTATCTCTTCCTCCGCGGCAAAGCCAGCTGCTGCGGGGCCAAGGTCTCTCCCCGGTATCCACTGGTGGAGGCCATCGGCGGCGTCCTGGCGATTGCCATCCTCGAGGCCGTCGTCTTTCGCCTCGGCCCGACCACGACCATCGGGCGCGGGCTCGCCGTCTTCGTCGCCGATCTGGCGCTGGCGCTCGCGCTCACCGCCGCGGCGTTCATCGATCTCGAGCACATGTATCTGCCCGACACGATCACGATTGGAGGCGCCGTGCTCGGCCTCGCTACCAGCTCGTTTCGCGGCCTCTCGTTCCTCGAGTCCCTCCTCGGCGCCGCGGTGGGCTTCGTCATCGTCTGGCTCCCTTTCGGTGTTCTCTACTCCAAGATCCGCGGCAAGGTCGGTATGGGCATGGGCGACGCCAAGCTCCTCGCCCTCGCCGGCGCCTGGTTCGGCTGGGGCGGGGCGCTCTTCGTCCTCGGCGCCGGCGCCGTCCAAGGCACGTTTGCAACGATGGGTGTGCTTCTCTTTCGCGGCAAAATCGAGGAGCCTGAGGCCGTGACGCGCGAGCGCGAGGAGATCCGGAAAGAGCTGGAAGCCATGTCGCCGGAGGAGCGCGCCGAGGCCGAGAAAGAGCTGGCGGAGGACCCGCTCACCGAAGAAGCAGGCGAGGGCGTGGGGCAGGCGCGGATCGCCTTCGGGCCTTTCCTGATCCTGGCGACGATCGAGTGCCTGCTCCTCGGGCGGGACATCCTCGGGATGTATCTGACCTGGATTGATACGCCATGAAGAAGGACTCTGGGAAGCCCGCTGGGGAGCCCCCTATCCCCGGCCCTTTCCCCCCAGTTGGGGGGAAAGGGAGGGGAGCTGGAGCTCCGGCGCGAGGCTTGGGGAGAGCCGGCGAGCAATCTCCC
>FSTQ01000446.1_pt1 | contig 24754 bp, 21 predicted proteins | sample 1637281 | NCBI WGS metagenome assembly FSTQ01 (sample SAMEA3914818, study PRJEB12502) | metagenome | biome: forest; material: soil | place: Canada | collected 2010-06-26 | depth 0.1 m
CCCTCAACGTGGGTGGGCGGGAGGGGGCGAACCGCCCTACGCAGCGCCGAAATAAAGCGTTGCTATTCGCGGGGACGACGCCGGAGGAGGACGAGACCGAGCACGCCGAGCCACCCGAGGGCGCGGGCCGCGCGATCGAGCCACCCGCTCCCGCGGTAGCCGTAGTCCTGCTCGCGCATCGCGTAGGGCTCGCGATCGAGCAGCGCGATCATTGCGGCATCGCCATAGGCGCGCCCCTCGCGATCGAAGACGACGGTGCGGCCGTGACGCAGCGCATCCATCACCGCGCCCTCGCCGTCGCCGCGCGCGAAGACCAGGGTGCGCGTCAAGCCGAGCACGCTCGAGAAGTGGTAGTCCGAGGATCCGATCGCCGCGAGCGCGTGCCCCGCGGCGCGCTGGTGATCGTAGAAGTCGCGCAGCTCCTCCCAGCGCCAGCCGTCGCCTCCCGCGAAGGCGATGGGGTGCATCACCTCGGCGCCGTCGATCTCGGCGATCTCGGCCTCGAACGTCGGCCAGTAGTGCTTCACCGGGTGCGCCGCGATCGCCACGCCGCCCTGGCGGTGCACCTCGCGGATGGTCGCCGCCAGCGGGTCGCCGGCGTGGACGCGCTCGCTGAGGCCGACGCTTATCAGGTGGAAGCGGCGCGTCGTCACCTCCTCGCCGACGAGGATCGTGGGGCCGCCGGTGCGGCGCGAGAACCAGCGCCCGAGTTGGGCCGGAAAGAGGATGTTGTGCTCGGTGATCGCCAGCGCATCGAGCCCGCGACGGCGCGCCTGGAGCACGAGATCGAAGGGCGAGAGGAAGCCGTCGCTGAAGCGGGTGTGCGCGTGGAGATCGACCTCGAGCACGCGGTACTCGCCGCGGTACGTCGCGGGGCGCTCGGGGATCACGTCGAGCCGCGTCCCGATCACGATCCCGATCGCGGCGAGGGCGGCGGAGGCGAGCGCGGCGCGGGTGATCACGGGGCCCACGGGAGCTGCGGCTGGATCTGGTTCATGGCGAGGTAGTACGAGACGATCGCGATCACGTAGCCGAGATAGTAGAGCCCCGTCGCCGCGAGCGAGCGCCCGCGGGCGAGCCCCATCCCGCTGCGAAAGCAGGCGAAGGTGAGCAGCGCCGAGGTCGCCCAGGTCAGCGCGAGGAGCCCGGGGAGCACGCCGCTGCGGAGGAGCGTCAGCAGCGCCGCGGCGACGTCGGGGGCGAAGAGGCAGACGCCGCTCACCGCCAGCAAGAAGAGGTGCCACGGCGCGTAGCCGCGCGAGTGCAGCGCGAGCGCGGCCTTCACGTCGAAGCGCGGCGCGACGAGGCGCGCTGTCCCGGCGAAGACGAGGCCCTGGACCAGCGGGAGGAAGGACCAGAAGGCCATCGTCCCGACGACGTGGAACGCCACGAGGCGCCCCGCCGAGGTGATGGAGACGAAGGCGCCGATCACCAGCAAGAGCAGCAACGCGCGCCCCAGCGCCGTGCGCAGCGGCCGATCGTCCTCTTCCGCGGCGAGCTCGCCGTACGTGAGGAACGGCCGCCGGATCAGCCGCGCGTCGTCGGACCAGATCACAGCGCGGCGAGCTTGGGGAACTTGATCCGCATCGAGGACTTGAGCCACTCGGGCAGCGCCTCCCAGCGCGCCGCGAGCTTCTCCACGTCCTCTCCTTCGTCGACCACGGCCTCCTCGGTCGCGTCCCAGCGCAGATCGAGATCGACGCGCTCGGTCTCGCCGCGCCGACCGACGATGAGCCACCCCTGGAGGCGGGGCGCGCCCTGGGTCGGCTCGATCACGATCTCGCGGCCGATGATGTACTGGCTCAGGTACACGGAGAGGATCTCGATGTCCTTGTCGAAGCTCGGCCAGCGCTCCTCGGTGGTCACGTCGACCACCAGCTCTTGCTCGCGGATGCGCCGCTCGAGCTCCTTCGGGCCGAGGAAGCTCCGCAGCGTGAAGGTCTCGTCGTCGAGGGCGTCGACGAGCACGCCGACGTCGGTCGCGGGGATCTCGACCCGGAGGTCGTAGCGGTACTGGGTCGGGCCCGGAGTGGTGGTGGTGGACACCGCCCGACTATTGAGCCGCAGAGCGCGGCCGTCGAGCCCGGATCCACGCCGCGCGGGCTGCAACGCCCCGGCTTCTGCGGTAGAGGGGGTTCCACCTGGCATGATCAACACGCGGTTTCGTGCGTTCGCTTGGGCCACCCTCGGCTTCACGCTCCTCGTGATCCTCTGGGGCGCCTACGTGCGCGCCAGCGGCGCGGGCGCGGGCTGCGGCAGCCACTGGCCCACCTGCAACGGCGAGGTCCTCCCCCGCGCCGGGACGATGGCCACGATCGTCGAGTTCACTCACCGCGTCACCTCGGGCGCGATCACCGTGGTCGTCCTCGCCGAGGTCGTCTGGGCCTTCCTCGCCTTCCCCAGGGCGCACCCGGTGCGCAGCGGCGCGGTCGCCTCGATGGTCCTCATGCTCACCGAGGGCGCGGTCGGCGCGGCCATCGTCCTCTTCGAGTACGTCGCCCACGACAAGTCCGTGGGCCGCGCCCTCTGGATGTCGCTCCACCTCATCAACACCTTTTTCCTGATCGCGGCGCTCACCTGCACCGCCTGGTGGGGCTCGGTCGACGCCGCGATCTCGCTCCGCGCCCGCGGCCGCGGCGCCGCGCTCGGCCTGATCATCGCGGGCGCCGCCGGCCTGCTCGTGGTCGGCATCAGCGGCGCGATCACCGCGCTCGGCGACACGCTCTTCACGGCGCCCACGCTCGCCCGCGGCCTCGCCGACGACCTCTCCCCGGCCGCGCACTTCCTCCAGCAGCTCCGGGTCATCCACCCCATCGCCGCGGTCCTCGTCGCGCTCTTCGTCCTCTACGCGCGCGGCGCCATCGCCGCCCGCCGCGCCACGCCGGCCGCGCGCCGCCTCTCCCTCGGCCTCGCGGCGCTGCTCGTCACGCAGCTCCTCCTCGGCCTCGTCAACCTCGTGCTCCTCGCCCCGATCGCGATGCAGATCATCCACCTGCTCGTCGCCGACCTCGTGTGGATCACCTTCACGCTGCTCGCCGCCGAGGCGCTGGGCGAGAGCGCGGAGCTCGTGCCAGCCGTGCTCATGGAGAGCCCCCTATCCCCGGCCCTTTCCCCCCAATTGGGGGGAAAGGGTGATGGCTGATCTGGAGCGAGCAGCTCCCTTTGCCCCCTGAACAGGGGGAAAGGGGGCCTCTACATCGAGAGCCCACCATCGACATCGATGGTCCGCCCCGAGAAATACTCGCACTCGATCACGAACTTCACCGCCAGCCAGATGTCCTCCGGCACCCCGGTGCGCCCCACCGGGATCATCCCCACGAGGGCGTCGCGCGCCTTCTGGTTCATCCCGGCCGTCATCGGCGTCTCCACCATCCCGGGCGCCACCGCGCCGACGCGGATGCCGAACGGCGCGAACTCCAGCGACCAGGTCTTGGTGTTCACGGCCATCGCCGCCTTGGCCGCCGAGTAGTTCGACTGCCCGCGGTTCCCGTGGCGCGCGATGGAGCTGATGTTGACGATCACGCCGCGCGTGTCCGTCTCCACCATCTTCGCGACCACGTCGCGCACCATCAACGTCGCGCCGGTGAGGTTGACGTCGATGACCAGCTGCCACTGCTCGCGCGTGAGCTTGGTGATCGCGCCCGTGGTCCGATCGCGCTTCACCAGGAGCCCGTCGCGGAGGATCCCGGCGTTGTTCACGAGCCCGTTGAGGCCGCCCATGGCCTCGTGCGCCCAGCTCACGTACGCGCCGACCTCGCCCTCGTCAGCGACGTTGAGCTTGCGCGCGTGGATCTTCCCCTTGAAGCCCTTGGCCTCCTCGGCGAGCGCCGCGAGCTCGGCCTCCTTCACGTCGCCGGCGGCGACCTGGGCGCCCGCCTCGGCGAGCCTGAGCGCGTAGTGACGCCCGAGGCCCTGCGCCGCGCCCGTCACGATGAACTTTCCGTCTTCGAGTCGCATGAATCTTCCTCCGGAGCCGGGGCCCGTCCGAGCCGCGGCCTGCGCCTGCGAGCGCCCGTCCCGGGGCGCCGTTACGGCGACAGCGCTTAGCACAGCTTGCGCGGACCCTCCTCGATGATATCGAATGCGCGCCATGCGCACGCCCCACCGACTCACCGTCCTCGTGCTCGCCGCCCTCACCGCCGCCGCGACCCCCGCCTGTAGCCAGGGGTGCTCGAGCAGTGAAGAGGCGGCCCCGCACATCCCCGCCTCCTCGGATCCCGCTGGGAAAGATCTCGTCGAAGGCGCCGTCATCGCCTCCCGCGAGGGGCAAGGAGGCATCCGCCTCTACAAAGTCACCCACGTCGAAGAGCTCCCCGCGCCGCTCGGGACCGAGTATCACATGATCGCCTACGACCCCAAGAGCGACACCTTCGAGCAGGCCGCGAAGATCTGGCAAAAGCACGAGGCCAAGGTCAGCTTCGAGCACCTCGTCGTCCGCGACATCCACTTCATCCCGCGCGATCACCGCGTCGTCTTCGTCGAGCCGCTGACCGACGCCGAGCGCCTCACCTACACCCGATCTCGCGACAGCCGCGGAAACCCCGTCCCGGCCCAGTGAGCGCTCCTCGAGGCGCGCTCGGCTCTGCTTCAGAGCGCGCTCACCGCCCCCTCAGGCGTGCTCCCGCAATGCCTTTCCGAGAGCGGTAATCGCCCGCTCGTGCAGGCGACTCGCCCAGCTCTTGCTGATCCCGAGATCCTCGGCGATCACGTCGAACGGCTCTCCCCCGTAATAATGCCGCTCCACCAGCGCTCTCTCCCTCTCCGGGAGGGTGGATAACGCCCCGCGCACGCTCGCCGCCACCTCGGCGCGGGACAGCACCTCTTCTGGAGTCCCGGAGTCCTCGGCCGCGCCGCTCGCGTCCTCCGGGCTGGTCGAGAGGCCCAGGGCCAGCGCCGCCGCCTGCCCCTCGAGCAAGCTCGTGAGCTGCGACTGGAACCCCTCCGCGGACAGGTCGCCGGACTCGTTGGGATCCGGCGCCTGCTCCAGGTGGCGCTCCGAGGCCATCACCGCGTTGAGCCGCGCCAGGGCCGATCGCGCGTGCGTCATCCTCCGAACCTCGTCGAAGATGGCCCACTTGAGCTTGTAAGCCGCGTACGCCGTGAACGTCGATCGCGCCGGATCGTAGGTGTCCGCGATCCGGAGCAGGGCGAGCCTCCCTATCCCCTGGAGCTCCTCGAGCTCGACGTGCGACCCCAGCCGCCGCGACAGGCGATAAGCCACCGCGTCGACGACCGCCATCCCCTCTTCGAGCCGGCTGACCTCGGCGAGCACGCTCAACCGACCTTCTTGCCAGCACGTCGGATGGAGACGACGTTGCTCCCCACCGGCGCCTGCAGGACCCTGCCCGCGGGATCCCGCCGCACCTCCCCGCTCTCGTCCACCGTGACCGGGCGCGCCCGCCGAGCGAGGGTGGAAGCCGTGGAGTCCGCCGCGAGGACCTCGGCGAGCTGCGCGCGCATCCAGGCGATCTCCGCCGGGGAGAGGCGCCCCTCGTAGGGAGCGACAGCCGCGTCGATCTGCGCCAAAAACCAGAGATCGTCAGGAGGGTCAGCCATGGCGAAGGTGCTCGCAGGCTATCGAGAGGGCCGCGCGAATGGCAAGAAAGTCGCTCACTCCTCCGGCAGAGCGAGAATCCACGCGCGCAGCAGCGCCTCCCCATCCCGATCGACCGAGCTCGTGCCGAGCGGCGGCATCGGCGGGTCGGACTCGCGGAGAAAGTGCTTCATCGCGCTGCTGCCCTCCGGATCGCCGCCGCGGATCTTGTCCCCCACGGCGGTCTGGTAGGTGTCAGTCGCCTCGACCGCGCGATCCCCCGCGTGCAGCAGGAAGCTGAACGAGTGCTGGGGATCATAGCAGCGCGGCCCCTCGCCCTCGGGGCGCTCGTTGTTGTGACAGTGCGAGCAGTTGGCGTGCAGGTACTCCAGCGCCGCGCGCGCCGCGTCGCTCCCCTGGAGCTCGAAGGCGTGAGTCGGTGGAGCGCTGAGACGATCGTCCTTCACGAGCTCCTCGACTCCCCAGCTCCCCTCCTCGCCTCGCGCCGGCAGCTGGACCGCCGAGAAGCCGAGCACGCGGCTCGGCCGGCCGCCGTGGCAGCCAAAGCACTGCGCGGAGCTTGGCACGGTGTGCCCCGGCAGCTCCGCGCCGTCGGGAGCCGCGATGGCCTGCCCGTCGCGCCAGACATAGGCCATCGCCGCCCACTCGTCGTCCCTCGCGCCGGTCTTCAGCAACAGGCGCGTTTCGACCGGCGCGCCATCGATGGAGAACTCCTTCCAGAACGAGGTGCCCACCGGGAAGCGCCACACGTCAGGATCGCTGGAGTCGATCTTGGCGCCGGCGGGCAGGCGCACCCAGCGCCGCTTCGTGGCGCCGTCGGCATAGAGCACGGCGCGGGGCTCGTAGGCGTGCACGCCCTCGGCCTCCGGCGTACCGGCGTTCAAAGGGACGAAGTCAGCGAGGCGCTGTGGGAGCTCGCTTTGACGCGCGGCGAGGGGCGGCGCGCAGACCTTGTAGTCGTCGCACCCGAGCGAGGCGACAGCGATGGATAGCGACGCGAGGAGTCGCAAGGCGAAGCTCATGAGGCATGTATGTCAGTGCGATATAATTTACGCCAATGATTCTTGTTCATGTTAATTATTTCCGCTGTGAATCAGAGCGACATCGACTGGAACCTGCTCAACGTGCTGCACGTCGTCCTCGAAGAGCGCAGCGCTACGCGCGCCGCCAAGCGACTCCATGTCACGCAGTCGGCGGTCAGCAACGCGCTCCGGCGCGCGCGGCGCCTGTTCGGGGATCCGCTCGTCGTGCGCGACGGCGCGGGGCTCTCGCCCACCACGCGGGCGCTCGCCATCGCGCCGCGCATCGCGGAGGCCGTGCGCGCGGTGAAAGACGTGCTCGGCGCCCCCGCGGCGTTCGAGCCGGCGGCCTGTGAACGCGAGTTCGTGCTGTCGAGCCCCGACCCGCACTTCTTCGACGTGGCCCGGCTCTCCGCCGACCTGGCCGCCGCGATGCCGCGCGCCCGGCTCGCGATCGTGAGCGTCGACTACCTGGTAGCCCAGGACGGGCTCGCGACAGGCAAGGTCGACGTCGCGCTCGCTCCCCGGCCTCCGTCGGGCGCCCTCGAGTTCGATCCCATCGACACGACGTTCGCGATGGGGCTCGTCCGCAAGGATCATCCAGGTATCGGCCGCAAGCTCACGCGCGCGCTCTACAACTCGCTGAGTCACGTGGATGTTCGCGTCGCCCTCGGCGTCCCCGGGCTCGGCAGTCGACTGGCGAGCATCGCCGCAAAGCAAGCTGGCTGCGAGCGTCGAGTCGTCCTGGTCGTCCCCAGCTTCACGTCGGCTGCTCTCGTCGCCGCCGGCACCGATCTCGTGGCCATGGTGCCGCACCGCATGGCCACGAACGTCGCGCGGGTGCTCCCGGTGCGCGCCGTCTCCCTGCCATTCGAGGTGCCTGTCGAGCTCGGCCTCGTGTGGCATCGCCACACCGAAGAGGATCCAGCGGCGCGCGCATTTCGAGCCATCGTTCGCGCCAGCCTGCGCGCGAGCGAGTGATTCATAGCTGCGATCGACCTCGACCAATCATGATCCATGAGGACCGTAAAAATCGAGCAAACATTTCCACATCGGATAGAAATCTTGCGACTCTCCCGAAGTGCGAGGTAGCATTGCAGCGCCGACATGTGCGAAAATGCGCCCCATGCCGGTGCTGGATCTGACGCAATATCGCGCTCTCGTCGAGCACTCTCCAATGATGGTCTGGCGCGCCGGGCTCGACGCCAAGTGCGACTACTTCAACGCCACGTGGCTCGCCTTCACCGGGAGATCGCTGGAGCAAGAGGCCGGGGACGGCTGGGCGGAGGGCGTTCACCCCGACGACCTGGAGCGTTGCCTCTCTATCTATCTCGCGAATTTCAAAGCGCGCACGCCCTTCGAGATGGAGTACCGCCTGCGGCGAAGCGACGGTGTCTTTCGCTATATCCTCGATCGCGGCGTCCCCTACAGCGACGCGGGCGGCGCCTTCGCCGGGTTCATCGGGAGCTGCAGCGACATCGACGATCGCCGCAAAGCCGACGAGGCCAAGCAGGTCTTTCTCACGATGATCGCCCACGAGCTTCGAACCCCGTTGATGACGTTCCAGACGTCAGCAACGCTGCTCCGCCGCCGCCTCGCCGCCGGCAAGGACGTCGAGTCGACGCTCGCGAGCATCGAGCGCCAGATCAAACGCTTCTCCCGGATGGTCACCTCGCTCAGCGAGGTCTCGCGGCTGGAAGCGGGCCTGGCGATCACGCTCGCCCCTGCCCCCACCGACATCTGGCAGCTCCTCCGCGACGCGGTCGCGACGCACGAAGAGGCGCTCCGCGCGCACCCCGATCAACCTCACACCCTCACGGTCGAGGCGCCGGAGTCGGCGCTGGTGGTGCAAGCCGACGCCGATCGGCTGCGCCAGGTGCTCCTCAACTTGATCGAGAACGCCATCAAGTACTCTCCGCGCGGCGGCAAGGTGGCTTTGCGCGGCGAGGTCGTCGACGGCGGCGTGGTGATGTCGATATCCGACTCGGGCATCGGCATCCCCGAGGCCGATCAGCCGCTGATCATGCGGCGCTTCTTTCGCGCCAGCAACGCCTCCCCGGAGAGCTTCCCCGGCGTCGGCCTCGGGCTCTCCATCGTCAAGGAGATCGTCGAAGCGCACGGAGGCGAGCTCTCCTTGCGGAGCAAGGTGGGCAACGGGACCACGGTGACATTGACTCTCCCCCTGCGCGGACGAGGAGCCTGATCATGAAATGTGTTCTCCTCGTCGACGACGATCAAGACATCCTCGAGGCCCTCGCCGAGCTCTTCGGCGACAGCTATCGCGTGCTCGTCGCGCCCAACGGCCTCGTCGCGCTCGAGATCCTCTCGCGGGCGCGCGTCGACGCCGTCGTCCTCGACCTGATGATGCCGCTCATGGACGGCGCGACCCTGCTCAGAGAGCTGGGCGATCGCCGGCAAGCAGTCCCCGTGGTCCTCCTCTCCGCCTCGCGCGATCTCTCCAGGCGCGCCGGCGCGCTCGGGGCCAGGGGGTACTGCATCAAGCCTTGCTCACCCGACGAGATCCTGGCAGAGGTGGCGCGCGTGATCGACGAGCCGCCCGGCGGGAACGAGCAGAACAGCGGTGGAGCCCCGCCGGACACGCCCTCCTCGCCCGCTAGTTCCGCGCTCCAGAAGTTTGGCCAGGGTTGGCCAAACTTCTGGCCCCGCTGCGCGGGCGGCTTCGCCGGCGCGAACCTAGCCTTGTTTCGATGGGGCTTCGCCCCATACCCCGCGTCCGCTTCGCGGCCGCCCTAGTTCCGCCCGGAAGCCCTATAAACATGACCAAACTTCTGGTGGGCGGAACTAGCACCAAGGCCTTTCACGGCGGAGGCGAGGCCGATAGCCGCCGGGGGCTCGCGTGGATCTCGTTGGACGCCGGCGCGAGAGCTCAACGGTTCACGCGGTTCGCCGAGAGGTCCACCATGCGTGCGAGCGCGAGCACACGCAAGCTTCGTGGATACGTCTCATACTGATCCTGCTGTGCATGGACCTCCGCGACCACCCGCGCACGCATCCGCGAGAGCAGTGGGATCGTCTTCGCCAGGGATTCCGTCAAGTACGTCGGAATGCCCTCCTCTGCACCCGGTGCGTGCAGCAGGCAGCGCAAAAAGGTTTGCCCGAGCACCGAGCGCTTCTGATAACAACGACCCTCGAGCAGGATCCTCTCGGCCTGCATATCGAGCCAGGCGACGCCGAGCTGACGATTGGCCTGCATGAAGGCGTCCCGCACCCGCGTTGCGAGCGCCTCCGCGATGCTCGTGCTCCGCTCGATGCCCGCCATCTTCGACGTCTCTGTCACGCTCTCGAGCATCTCCTTGAGCTTCTTGTCGCTCACGGCGGTTGGCATCGCGGCGATGACCAGCGCTTTCACCGTCTCCCACGGATCGAAAGGGAACGAGAGATCCCCGCCCGCGAGCATGATCGGCGGCTCGAGCGCGCCGTTCTTCGTGACCGCGTTCGTCATCGCGAGCGCGAGCCCCGGCCCATCCGCGGGCTCTCCGCGCGCCATGATTTTGGTGATTCGTCGCCGCTGCTTGACGTCCTCGGGCTCGTCTTCCTCTTCTTCCTCGGGTTCTTCCGCGAAATAATTCTCTTCCTCTTCCTCTTCGTCGTCCCCGTGCGCCTTCACCTCGTGCGCGTCGACCTCGCTGAGGAGCTTCACCCATTGCTGATTCTCGACGATCGGCTTTGCTTTGCCTTCATCAAACCATAACAGCGTGGTCGCTTCCTTCGACGGCGCCGCGGGGATCGCTGGCACAGAGGTCTTCGGCGATTGGGTTTGGCGAGGCTGCTCGACCGGTTCGGCGCGATCGGCGCGATCGGCGGATGCGGCGGCGGTCGAGGCGCTCGCGACCCCGAGGCGCGCGGCTTCGGAGACGGAGACCGGCGGGGGTTTAGGCGTGACCGCGGGAGGCGAGAGGAAGGCGCCGCTCGGCGTGGCTGGCCGTGGAACAGCGTCCGGCGCCACGGCCCACGGGCTCGCGGGCAGAGGCGCACGTGTCGGCGCCGCGGGAGGCACCGGCGGCGGAGGCGCGGGGTGCACCGCCGCGGGAGGAGCAGGCGGCGCTTGAAAGGGCGTAGCTGGAGGCAATGGCCGCGAAAAGGCGGGCGTCGATGCTTTCGTCGGCGCAGGAGGTGCCCCGGGCGCTCGTCCCGGCAACGGCGGCGCCTCGACGTTGCGGACAAACGGCAAGATGGCGCCGCTACCCACGGACATACTCCCGACCAGCGTCGTGGTGCTGCCCAGCGCTTCCTCGTCATCGATGATCTCGTCCGGGTGCTCCGGCGGCGACATGTGCGAAGGCGTAGTCCGCGACGCCCCCCCGGGTTCGTTCATCGTGATGACGATTCGCCCAAGCTCCGACGAATGCGCGAGCGAGATATGGCCCCGCCAAACCAACGTGCATTGCCCGCGGTCCGTGTCGATCCACAACGTGTCTGCGGCGAGCGTGACCTCCTCGGCGCTGCCGTTGCGCTCGACCACGGCCCGGGGCGTGAACCCCGGTAGGCTCGTCACGAGCCGCGAGTGCTCCTGGTGCAGGTTCTCCAGCACGATGCGCTCGTTCGCCCGGATTGACGTCGTCTGCTGATCCTCGGGAGCAACGTTGAAGAAGCGCGCGTCAATGCCCTCGGGTAGGGGGCTATCATAACGAATGGCCTGGGCGAAGGCCGCATTCCTCTGGCCGAGCTTCTCGACGCGGCTCGGCCAGGTCGGGGCGATCGGGCCATAACCGATCGGGGGCACCCATTCGCCGCGCTGGTGCAGGTTGAGTCCGGGAGGCTGGAGGTTCGGGATGCCCATCGCGCCATACGTATCGGCTGCATAGACGCGCATACCAACGGGGTTCGAGGTATCCGGTCCTCCGGCCGCGCGCTCGTAGACGATGGGCATGCGCGTGAAGCGGGGGCCCTCGCGGAGCGAGCCGGAGTCCGTCCAGGAGCGGTCGGCGTGGACCTCGATCTCCTTGTCGACGGTGCCGACAAGGAGGCGCGTGACAACGGCGTGCGCGGGCTCGCCGCGGGGCGTGAACGCGTAGCCGACGAGGACAACATCGGCGCGGGTCTTGTAGGGAACGAGGTCGCTCGGCGCGTAGAGGCTGCGCGTGGGGTCATCGTTCCAGTAGTTGTCCTCGTCGTTGGGGTTTTCCTGCTCCGCGGCGAGCTCGGCGACGCCGGGGACGAGCCAGTACGTGGCTTTGCAGATAACGGTGAGCGCGAACGTCCCGATCTGAGGTTGCCAGATCAGCGACGCGGTACGGAGAGGGGCGTTGGAGACGATCTCCATGAGGGGTCGAAAACGTATACACTCGCTCGGCTCCGGAGGAAATCCTGGTCTGTGCTGCGCTCGTGCTGGATTTTCCGGCCCGCTCGGGGCTATATCACGTCTTCTTCTGCGCCGGCGCCGGATAGGTCTCCGCGCGGACATCTGCGGGCACCGGGTACGCCGCCGCGTCCGTGTGCGGATCGTCGAGCACCTGATTCACGTACGGCAGCCGATCCGCCGCCAGCGAGACGATCGTCCCGTCCTTCTTCTTCTTGAGGTACGGGCTCACCACGTAATGCTTGCCATCGTCGCTCGCCTGGTACTCATTGCCGCCGTTGTACGAGCGGATCGCCGCGCGAAGCACGATCTCCTCGCTCGGCTCCGGCAATTCAGAGTTCTTCTTGCGCAGCTTCCCGAGCGACGTGCGCGCGCGGACGATGTAGATGCTGCGGAACGCCTCCACACCCTCTCGTACGTTCTTCTTCCAGTCCCAGAAGATGCGCGGGAAGAAATTGTTCGGCTGCGTCATGGGAGACTTCGGCCACTCCCACTCCTGCGGCTCCGGATCGCGCTGCACGATACCCACGCCGGCGGGCGGACCATAAAGCACGTCGCTCTTCTTGAAATTGCCGAGCGAGTGTAGCGACTCGTGGCAGAACATGCGCACGAGGCACCACGTCTGCGTGCCTCCGATCTCCGAGACGAGCGCGCGCACGTCGTCCTTCGCCGGGTTTTTCCCGACGACCTTGAGCTCCTTGACCTTCGCCGTGGCCTTGAGATCGCCGAGCTCCGGGCCGCTGTTGTAGGTGACCGTCACAGTGAGGTCGCCGCCGACGATTTCGCCCGGTGTGAGGCGGAAATCGACCTTTTGTCCTGGGGTCGTCTGCGTGTTGCCGGCGCTGAAGGTGAACTCCTGCCGGCGATGATCGCCCGCCTGGCTGCGGTCGCGCACGCGGTACTTGCCGCTGATCGAGAGCTCCCAGGTCAATGTGCCCACCGTCACGGGTTTGCCCTGGAAAAGGACGTTCGCCTCGAGCGTGACGACGGGCATCGACGGATCCGGCGAGGGGTGCGCGCCGGCGTCGATCTCGAAGGCGGTCTTCGGCTTCGGCGAGACGATGTCGAGCTTGATCGGCACCGCGTGCGACGTGGGCTTGGCCCGCGGCGTCTTCTGCGCGGACGTGGAGCCAACCTCGACGGGTTTGACCTCCTGTACCTTCGCCTCCGACTTGGCCTCTGTCGTCGGTTTCGCGGCTTGCGCCTCCTGCTTTGCGGCTTGCTCCTGCTTCGCCTTGGCCTTCGGCGAGGGCGCGCCAACCATCAACTTGTAATCGCGCGTCTGTTGCGCCGGGAAGCGCACCAGGCCATGGCCATCCGTCCGCTGCACGCTCGAGGTTTGTCCGTCGCCGTGGTCGATGTGACAAACCATGTCGGGGATCGCCCCGCCGTCGTCGGAGGTGAGCTTGAACCAGACAACCTCCTTCGGCTCCGCCTTCTTCTTCGTTGTGGTGTTCGTCTTCGCGACGACGGGCGGGTTGATCTGGACATACGGTGCCCCGAAGATCCTCACCTCGCCCCCCGCCTTCAACGTGATGTCCGATTGCGCCGTGAAGATCACGTTCGGCCCGTCGAGCTGAATCTCCGCACCGCCCGTCTTGATCGTGATCCGCCCCGCGATCATCTCGCGCAGCGTCTCGCCCGGCGCCACATCGGCCTGGCCCCCGTCGGCGATGGCGTCTTGCTTGGTGACCGTCCCCATCTGCACCGAATGCATCGCACCCGCGACGATGCTGTCGTTCTCCTTCACGTTCGTCGTGAGGTTGCCCCCGACCATCACGGTCCTGTCGCGCTGGATCGTCTCCCGTTCGTCATTCAAAACGGCCTTGTGCAGATCTTTTTCGGCGCGGATCGAGAGCATCTCGCGCTCGAGCGAGTCCTCGAAGCAGAGCTCGTTGTACCCTTCCGAGCTCGGGCTCGAGCGCGTCTTCCACCCCGTCTTCGTCCGCTTGCCCGGCAGGCTATACGGAGGAGGCTGCGTCGCGCTGTAGACGCGACCCACGATGACAGGCTCGTCCGGGCTGCCCTCGTAGAAATCGACGATCACCTCGTTGCCGACGCGCGGGATCGCGATCATGCCCCATCCGACGCCCGCCCAGCCATCCGCGACTCGCAGCCAGCAAGTGCGCGTGTCGTCGAACTCGCCCCCGCGATCCCAGTGGAAACGGACGCGCACACGGCCAAACTCGTCGGTGTGGATCTCCTCGCCGGCGGGACCCACGACAATAGCGCTCTGCGGCCCAGGAACGATGGGCCGAGGCGTCTTCGGCGTCGGGCGAATCGGCATGTCCCCGAAGAGCGCCGTGGCCGCGAGATCCCACGAGCCGTCCACCGTGCCCTCGAGCTCGATGCTCTGCACGATCAAATGCCGATCCGAGCGGAGCGCGGGCTTCGGGTGGTTGCGGATCGAGAGCGCCTTGCCCGGCGCGAGGTGGATATCGTTCGAGGTGAAGCTGACGTGGCGGCGATCCGCGCGCGCCCCGGAGAGCGTGTGCTCCGCGAGCGCATACCCGGCGTGCTCGTCGATGCGCGCCGCGCTGTGATCATCGGCCGCCGGCGTATCCATCGGCTTGTTGTCGACGTCGATCCGCCCGAGCCCCGGCGTGTACCGATACACCTCGAGCGGCGCCTCACCCGCCGCCGCGGACTCGAATTTGTAGCCGAGCGCGTAGTCGGGACGCCGGAAATCGTAGTCCCCCAACACCGTCTTTCCCGGCCGCACGTCCGTCGACATCGTCAAGCTCGAGACGTGCGCAGTCCGGTTCGCCTCCGTGGGGTTGTCCATCCACGGCAAGGGCGGCCCCTCCGGCTTCGCGGACTCGGGGGCGTCACAGAGAACCATCTTCGCGCCGTCCTCGAAGAAGTAGTGGATGCCCGCCTCCTCGAGGATCCGGCTCAGGAAGTGGAGGTCTGTCTCGCCAAACTGTACCCGGTACTCGAGCTTTGGGAAACGTCGGCCCGAGAGCCGAAGCTCGTGGTCCACCACGCCCCACTCGCCGAGCAAGGTCTGTGCGATCTCCGGCGCCGACTGGTGCTGAAAAATGCGATGGTTTGTCCGCTGCGTCATCAGCCAAGGGCGCGGGACGATCGTCACACGGTAGGTCGAGAGCCCATTCTCCTCGACGTCGAGGAGCGCCGCGCTGTGCACGATGCCCGTCCACGAGCGCTGCCCGAGATCCCCGCCGTCGATCGAGAATCGCGCGGGTTGCCCGACGATCTCCTCGAAGTCGATCGTCGCGCTCCTTGACAGCGCGACCACCGCCACCTCGAAGAGCATCGAGAGTGCCTCGTGCACCTCGAAAAAGCGGACCGACAGGCTCGACGCGCCGGAGGAACCAGCGGACGGAAAGCTGAGCTCGCAGAGGGCCATGAAAAACTTCTCTCGCAGCGCGCGCGCTCGGCGTGCTCGTCAGTCGCAGTTGATCTTCACGTTGGGGCCACCCTTGATCACGACGTCTCCCGACTTCGAGACGATAGTGATGTTGCCCTCGGCTTCGAGCGAGATATCGGGCCCGTCGAACGTGAGCGTCGCCTGGCCCGTCGTGTACACGATGCGCTGATCCGACATTTCGAGCTTCGTCGGCGCATGCCCCTTCGCCTCGATCGAGACCTCGTGCTTCTTGCCGACCTGTGTCGAGTCGGTCGACGCCACCGTGGTCTTGCGGTTCCGCCCGATGCTCACCGTGCGGTCCTTGCCCGTCCGCTCGATCTCATCCATGCGCACGAGCTTCTCCATGTCCCGCTGCGCCCGCATACTCACGAGCTCCGAGCCCGCGAGGTCCTCGAACATGATCTCGTTGTACCCGTCCGAGCTCGGCGTCGAGTCGCTCTTCCACGCGCTGCGCGTCTTGTTCTTCGGCAGCGCATAAGGCACGCGCGCGGTGTTGTTGTAGGCGCGACCCACGATGACCGGATCATCCGGGTTGCCGTCGAAAAACGAGACCATCACCTCCTGCCCGATGCGCGGGAGGTTCATCATTCCAAAACCCCCGCCGGCCCAGCCCTGGCTCACCCGCACCCAGCACGAGCTCTTGTCATCCCGCTGCCCCTCGCGATCCCAGTGGAACTGCACCCGCACGCGGCCGTACTCGTCCGTGTAGATCTCCTGCCCGCTGGGGCCCACGACGACAGCGCTTTGCATACCAACGATTCGCGGCCGAGGCGTCGTCTTCGCCGGGCGATAAGGCACGTCGTTGAAGACCGCCCGTACTGTCGCGTGCCACTCGGCGCCCGACGTCCCGGATATCTCCATCCCCGTGATGAGCATCGCGCGGCCCTTGCCAAACAAGGGATGCGGATGCCTCGACACAGACACCACCGTACCCGGCTGGAGCGAGAGCGCGTTCGTCCGGAACGATGCCGCCACGCGATTGCGCCGCTCGGCCTCGAGCGATCGTTTCGCGAGCTTCTCGCCTTCCTTCTCGTCATGACGCGCGTCCGCGGCCATGGCCCCGGCGTCCCCCGCCTTGCTCTCGACGAGGAACGCGCCCGGATCATATCGATATTGCTCGAGCTGATTCTCGATCCCCTTGCCGCCCTTGGCCTTGCCCGCGAGCTCGTAGTCGGGCCTGCGCGTGAAATCGAAATCGCGGATCGTCACCGCGCCCGGACGAACCTTCTGTGTCGCCGTCAGCTCGGTGATGTACTCCTCGCGTGCCTCAGGGTTCGGGTGATCGACGAATTTAATCGCCCCCCGCGCCTCGGCCCGCTCGGGGGCGTCCGAAAGAACCAGATCCGTCGACCCGCTATCGTGGTTTATCGAGAAGGAGAACGTGATGCCCGCCTCCTCGAGCAGCCGGCAGATGAACGCATAGTCCGTCTCGTCGTACTGCACCACGTAGTTGAGGCGCGAATACGTCGTCCCGTCGAGGTTCATCACCGGCTTGATCTGCCACTCGCCGAGCAGCTTCTCCACGACTTCAGGGATCGACAGGTGCTGGTAGATGCGGCAATTCCGCCGCTGCGTCGCGAACCAGAGGTGCGGGACGATGCGCAGCGAATACGTGCTCATCCCCGTCGACTCGGCCTGGAGCTGCTCGAAATGCGAGCATATCCCGGTAAAGACCCGGGATTGCCCCACCCCGCCGAGGCTGCCACCCTCGATGCGGAGCGACGCTCCCTGACCTACCACAGTCTCGAAATCGATGTCGTCGAGCCGCGAAAGAGCGACGACGGAGATCTCGAAGAGCGATGAGAGCCCCTCCGCGATCGAGAATTGGCGGACGGAGAGGCCGTCGAGGCCGGAGGCGAACGAGAGATCGAGCAAGGTCATGGCGTTCCCTTCAGCACGACGAGGGCGCGGTCATAGTACATTTTCCTGTTGGAGTAATGCTTGCGCGCCGTGTTGATGCGGTAGGTGAGGTCCCAGAAATTCTGGGCGTCAGCGAGCGCGTTGAGGTGGCGCGAATCCCAGAACCAGCCGGCGACCCGGAATGCGACGCTCGGCGAGGCGGCGGTCGTCGGGTTGCCCTCGAGGTCGAGCTTGAGGGCCTTGCCCGCGGCGCGATAGTTCGACCGGCCCGTCAACTGGATGGGCCCCCGCCCCTTGTATCGCTTGCCGTCGCCCGGGTGGATGTTGCCGAGCTCCTTGGCCTTCTTCGGGTTAACCGTGATATCGTAGGCTTGGCCGCTCGCGATCTCCTCCATGTAGAGCAACTCCACGCTCTCATGGGCGATCTGGGCGAGGAAGGCCGCCTCGCGCAGGCGGTTGTTGACCTCGAACTCGGCGATCCCGCGGTTCAGGGGATCGATGTACGCCTCCGCCTTGGCCTTCTTGAGGTTCGGCATGATCTTTTGGAGCTGCTCCAGCGTGACGAGGCGCGGCGCGGCTTCGCCTCGAGGCGTCTCGGTCGGCGTCTGCGGCGTCTCGGGCTCGGGTTTGCCCGCGCCCAGCCGGAGCCCTTTCATCGTCTTGGGCCCCGCGATGCCGTCGACGGGCGAGAGGCCGTTCTTGCGTTGAAACTCGGTCACAGCGTCGTACGTCCGCTGCCCGAAGTCGCCGTCGACCGGGATGCGCTGGCTCGAGGGGAGGTTCTGGTTGACGAGCCTTTGCAGGTCCTCGACCTCCGCGCCGCGTGATCCCATCCGCAGGGTGGCCATGAAAACTCCTACCTGCCGCGCAGACTACGCTGGCTTTCGCCAGCTTTGCAAGAAGTGACGACTGCCGCCTCGTGTGTCGGCGCGTTCATCACCTGTCAAACCGAGACCGTGAAGAGCGCCTTCTCGAGCGAGGTGCGCATGACCGCCTTGCCCGAGTCGATGACGGCGTTCGCGAACTCCGTGGTCATGATCGAGGGTAGATACTTACCGGTCATTCCTTTCGGAGATCGGAGCTGATCCTTCACGATGACGGTCTCCGGCCCCGGGGTGCCCGAGCTGCCGTCGACCTGCTTCACCCAATCGTCGTACAGCCGCACGTACTCCGAGGAGACCACGAGGTAAGGGATCTTCTGCTTGTTGGGTGCCGCGTTGAACGTGTCCTTGAAATGCGTGTAGCGCGCCGTGGGGAACTGGTGGGCCAAGATCGTGCAGCCCTGCGACGTATTGTGATCAAAGGTGGCGAAGTGGATGTGGACGGTGTCGTTGTTCTCGTCGCGGACGAACTCACCACGGGCGAAGCTGCCGCCCGCGGTGTTGCGCGGGGTGTCCCCGTTCGCGAGCTCCTTGAAGGTGTTGTCGTTCGTCGCCTGGCGCGCGATGACAATGTGTCCCGTCGAACTCGTGTAGAGGTGCAGCGCTACCGAGCCTTTCACAGCGCCGTGGTACGACGGATATCCCTTGTAAAGCTTTCCTTCGAGCACGTACGGAGTTGCGTCCGCGTCCTTCGCGTGTTCTCTGGGATCGATGGCGCATTGATAGACATCGACCCCCTGGCTGTCTTCCTTTTCGCTGTCGGTCCATACCGCGAAGAGAAGGTCGTCCCAGTGTCTCGCATTCTCGCTCTGCTTGGAGACGCGCGAGACCTTGCTGTAATCGGCCGTAGCCGCGTCCCCCTCATTCGCGTTATTGTTTACCGGGGCGTCGAGCTTCGCTCCTTTATTGGTAAGCGAAGCCTCGCGGACCCCGAGGAGCGCGAGCTCTTTCGCGCCCGTCGGCAGGGTTTGCCCGAAGGCCTTGTAGACGAGCTCCACCCAGTTGTGCACCGTGGTGAGCTTCGTGGAGACCTTGTCTGCCATGGCGTACCTCTATCCGTTCGCCCGCGGAATGGCGATCTCGTTCGTACCCTTGCCCGGTGTCGTGCTCCCCGAAGCCGGCGCGTGGATGGTCGTCTCTCCCCCCTCGGCGGCGGCGTAGGATGGCGAAATGAGGTAACCCGACGAGGCGCCCTTGTCCCATTCGCCCTTTTGAAGACCCTTCACGATCGCCACCGACGCGCCGCTGCACAGGCCGCTTATCGTGGTCTCTCCGGAGAACGGCACGTCCTCGTAGTTCTTGTGCGGGCACGTCGCGCGAGCGATGGCATTTTTGATCGAGCGCCCCAGCGCGTCCTTGACTTCCAGCGTCACCGAACGATCGTGAGGCACCGACTTCGGCGAACCAGGGCCCATATCGCCGATGAAGAGGTTCGGGCTGCCTTGCACCAGCGCCCCGTCTCCGCCGCAGTGCTCCGTCGTGTCCCCCACGCGATGCAGTCGTTTGCCGTTGACGAAGACGCCCGAGCTGCCCTCCAGCGCTTGCCACGTGTTCGAGCCGCAGCACGACCCGTGCTCGCCAGGATCCCCTACGCGCAGGATCGACCGCCCATTGACGAAGACGTCCGGCGAGCCCTGGGTTGCGGGCCCCTCCACGGAGTGAGCGCAGGCCGCGCAGCCATGCGCGTCGCTCGGGTTCTTCGCGTGATCGCCTACCCTACCAGCCTGCGGCATCATGCGCTCCTTTCTCGGTGCATATCGTAACTACCCGGCGTCAGCAAGCCCGATAAAATTATGGACGTACCGAACAAGAACAGCACCGGTCAAAGTGGTCGTGGCCATTCTCGCGCACCTCGGGCTGCCTACCGAGGCGCCGCCGATAGCGCGGGCGCGGAGTCCAGCGTTCGAGTTGGCGTGAACGGCAACGGCTCGGGCAGGGGCTGAAGGTCAGCCCTTTCAAGGTCACAGAGATCACTCGGATCGCCAAGGGGTACCACGAGCTTGACGCGCGGGTGACGCCAGCCAATGGGCTTCGGATGGAGCTTTGCCAGTCCTGGGAGCAGGATGACTACATCGTCGTCGACGTGCTCGCCGAGGCGATCGATGCCACCGCTCGCGCTCTGAAGATCGCTGCCACGGTCGTTCGCGAGGACGAGGGCAAGGGCGCGCGCTCCTCGGGTGGGGTTCGCATCGCTGGCATCGCGTTGACGGCCGCGGGAGCCGCGGGGCTGGCCCTCGGCGCGGTCACCCGGATCCTCGCCCTCGACAAGGTCAGCGCTGTCGAGGCCGACTGCCGCGGGACGATCTGCCTGAGCACGAATCAAACAGCGCACGACGGCGTCAACGCTGCTACCACGCTCGGCAACGTGTCCACGACGGCCTTCATCGCCGGAGGCGTCCTCGCTGCAACCGGCGTGGTGCTGCTGGTCCTGCCCTCCAGCAGCGACGCAAAGGCGTCTGCCGTGAACACATTTATCAAGCAAGCAGTCATCAAGCCTGGATTCATCGAGATTCAAGGCGGATTTTGACAGGGCTCGTGATAGGGTCTTTCCCCATGGTCGAACGCGCCCTCACCCTCGACACGGCCACACCGCTGCCCGGCTCGGCGGCCACGGCGGTCGCCTGGCGCACCGACGGACAGCTTTACCTCACCGTGATCGCCAAGGCCTCGTTTGCCTTCGCGCCCAACGCCGACATGCCGCGGATCGAGCCGCAAGCCATCCTCGCCGCGGAGGTGCACCACGGCGGCAGCCCGGCGCAGAGCCTGCGCTTCAGCGCCGACCTCGCCCCGCACCTCGGCCGGGCCGACGTGCTCTTCACGGGGCACGCCTACGCGCCGCCGCCCCACCCCGCTCATGCCATGCAAGCGCGACTGGCGCTCTTCCGGGGCGAGCGCGCGATCCTCGACAAGACGATCCTCGTGCAGGATCCGCGTGGTTTTCAGCACGTGCCCCTCGTTTACGAGCAGGCCTTCGGGGGAGTCGGCGTCGCCGACAATCCCCTCGGCGTCGGGGAAGACGAAGGCACCGGCGCACCGATCTTGATCGATCCCAGGAATCCCCAGCACCCCGCCGGCTTTGGCCCGATCGCGCGCGCGTGGCCCGCGCGAAGGCGGCTGCTCGGGGCGACGTCGCGCAAGGCCCTCGACGCGCCCATCGCCGAGATCCCGCGCGGGTTCGACTGGTCCTATTTCCAGGCGGCGCCCCTCGATCAGCGCATCGACTTCCTCCGCGGGGACGAGTGGATCGTGCTCGCCGGGCTCCACCCCGAGCTACCCATCCTGCGCACGCGCTTGCCCGGCGTGCGCGGCGTGGCGCGGATTCATGGCCTCTCCGCCTTCGGCGTGCCGGAGGGCCAGCCGCTCGAGCTCCAGGCTGACATCCTCCGCATCCAGGGCGAGGATCAGCGCTGCACGCTGGTGTGCCGGCGCAGCTTCCCGATCGCGAGCGAAGCGGCGCTCGCCGCGGCGCGCGTGGTCGCCGGCCTCCAGATCGCCGGCGAAGCGATACCGTGGTTCGAGCCGCGCCCGCACCTCGCCCCTCCGACCGAGGTCACCGCGCGAGCTCCCGACACGGCAGAGACACTGGCACTCTTGCCCATGGACAACCTCGGCACCTCGCGGCCGGCGCTGCCTTTCGCCCCGGCCGATCCTGCCGCGACGATGGTGCTCTCGCCGGACTCCGCCGAGGCCGCGGCGCCTTCACCGAGGCTGCCCTTCAGCGGCCCGGAGAGCCCGGCAACCGCGGCGAGCCCGGCTGCTCCTGAAGCAGCTCCAGAGCACGTGGCCACTGGAACGATGGTGTTCACGCCCGACGCCGACGTACCCGCGCCTGTTCTTCCCTGGGAGCCGCGTCCTCAAGCCATCGCCGAGGCCACGCTGCCCATCCCGGCAGCACCGCCGCCGCTCCCATCCTCGTTGCCGCCGCCGCCCCCAGTGCCTCAATCGGCCTTGCCGGCGCCGATCCTCGCGGCTCCGCAAGAGGAGACGGTGCCTTACTTCGTTCCTCAGGCGACTGCACCGCTGGCCGTGCCGGCGACAGCGGAGGTGCAAACAGCACACGAGCCTCCGGAAGCCGCGCCCGCGCCCGTCACGCCGGATGCGGAGCCAACCACCGCGCCGGATCCGGCCGATTTCCCGCTCGCGCGCTTCGCCGCCCTCTCCGCCGAGATCGCCGAGCGGCGCATGCCCCGTAGTGAGGTGCTCGCGGCAAGCGAGCTCGACGAGCAAGCCTGGAGCGCCGTCGAGCGCCACTGGACAGCCGCGATCAAGAGAGACGCGGCGCACGGCCGAGGGCAGCTGCAAAGCGCCTACGACAGCGCCTATGTGGCGGCCGTGGAGGGCTTTCGCGGCCCGATCACCCCGGCGGAGTACGCGCGGATCGTGATGAGCCTGGAGCGCAAGGAGGGCAAAGAGGTCCTCGACGAGCTGAAGATTCAGCGGCCGGCGGGGATGATCATCATCCGCCTCTGGACCCGGAAGGTCGCCGCCGATCCGAGGCTCTTCAGCGAAGTGAGGGCGGCGCGCGCCGCCCTGCGGGCCTGAGCCACAACGTATGATTCTGGAACAACACAACGATTCGGACCGCGAGCACGACGTTTGGAACCGCGAGCACGACGCTTGGAACCGCGCGCGTCAGCAAGCGGACCAGAGCCGCGCGCGTGAGCAAGCGGACCCCTCGGCAAAGCGTCCCCTTGCTGACGCGCGGGGCTCTGGTCCGCTTGTTTACACGCGCGGTTCTAATGGGTTCTACTCAGGTTGATCAACGCATGGATGTCATGATCTAGCTCGCACGAGGGAGGGTTCTTCATGCAGCGCAAGCTCGATGAGCTGAGAGAGACGCTGGCCGGCTTCGTCGAGCAGCGCGAGAGCCTGCTCCTCGTCGTCTGTGCGGCGGATCCCGAGCTCGCGTATGTCATCAAGACCCTCGAAGGGCTCGACGACACCTCGCCCGCGGATCTCTTCCTGATCTTCGCCGAGCCCTTCACCGAGGCTCCGGCCTACGCGTCGGCGATCATGAAGAACCTCCGCGCCCAGATCGAGGTCGCGCCGGCCCCTCGCGCCGAGCGCGGCGAGGATCCCCTCCCGCCGCTGCCCGAGGTCTGCGACGACGAGAGCGCTCCTCCGCCTGCTCGCCTGCGCGCGGCCATCGATCACGTCGCCTCCCTCCTCCCGCCCGAGGATGGCAATCGCGCGGTCTGGGGGTTCCTGCCGCTCCAGGTGGCCAATCACGAGGCCTATGCGCGCCTCGTGGGTGAGTTCGTCGCCTGGAGAGGGCCGGAGGCGTGGATGCGGGGCCTCCGCGTCATCGCCCGCGACGACCGCGCGCGCCCCTTCCTCGCCCCGGGCCTGCGCAGGCTCGCGGCGCCGCGCGTGCTCATCTACGATCTCGACATGAGCCCGGAGGCCCTCAACGACGCTCTGGTCAAGGAGGCTAGCAACAGGAGCTTGCCTGTCACCGCGCGCATGCAGGCCCTCTTGCAGCTCGCCAGCCTCGACTACGCTCACAAGCGCTATCCGCAGGCGATCGAGAAGTATGGAGCGCTCTACAACCACTACGGGCAGAGCGAGGACAAGGCGATGCAGGCGCTCACCCTCCAGGGAGCGGGCGACTCGCTCCGGCGCATGAACGACCTGAAGGGCGCCAGGGTGAAGTACCAGCAAGGCCTCTTGCTGGCGATGCAGACCACCGCGCTCCCGGTCCTGCTCAATCTCACGTCCGCCCTCGGCGACGTCAGCTTGAAGCTCGACGCGCTCCGCGACGCCGAGCGCTTCTTCGGCCTCTCCGAGCAGCTCGCCGGCAGGCTGATGAACCCTTTTGCCCGCGCCGACGCGCTGGAGAAGCAGGGTATCGCGCGCGATCGGCTCAGCGATCCCGGCAACGCCGTCCTGGCCTGGAGAGAGGCCGAGGCGACGAGCAGGGCCTTCGCCTACCACGAGCGCCGCCGCTCGACGCTGGAGCGGCTCATCGCCGCCTACCGGCTCATGCAAATGGACGACGAGCGGCGCGCCTGCGAGGCCGAGCTCAAAGCCACGGTGCAAGCGATGAAGGCAGAAGCGCGCGAAGCCCACGATCACTCGCTGCAGGTCACGTCATGAGCCTCGAGGGCAACGCAGCTCCGGGCGCCGCCTCGGCCGCCGCCGATCACGCCGAGCCGGCCCCGCCGGTGCTGGCGCCGACGGGCAACGCCTCGCTCGATGTCCTGGTGGGCGACATCAACGACGTCTTCGCGCCCTTCCAGAACCTCTCCGATCCGGAGGCGACCGGCCTCGACAAAGCCAGCGACATCGTCAACGGGATCCTCGGCGCCGTGATGGCGCCGCTGACGCTGCTCAACGACGGCTTCGCCCTGGCCACCGCGGGGATCGCCGAGCTCTTTCCCCCGCTACCGGCAGCGACGCTGGGAATGCTCCACCTCGGCATTCCCCACCTCCACACCCACCCTCCGGCCCTGCCCATTCCCTTGCCCAGCTTTGGACCGGTGGCGCTCGCGGGCTGCGTGTCCGTCCTGATCAACGGCATCCCGGCGGCGCGCGCGGGCGATCTCGGCATCTCGGTCACCTGCGGCTCGCTCGCGCCGCCGTTCGAAGTGTTCACCGGATCGAGCAAGGTCTTCATCGGCGGGGCGCGCGCGGCGCGCATGCTCGACATCACCAAGCACTGCCAGCCTGGAGCCGCGGCCGGAAAGGCCATGAGCATGCTGGAGAAGGTGGTCTCCGTCGGCGGCGTCG